>Ga0316217_10001737_pt1 | contig 27576 bp, 19 predicted proteins | sample 1anoAmetaG_FD_203633 | JGI IMG/M metagenome (GOLD analysis project Ga0316217, IMG submission 203633) | Freshwater microbial communities from Trout Bog Lake, Wisconsin, USA - 1anoA | ecosystem: Environmental > Aquatic > Freshwater > Lake > Hypolimnion/Profundal zone | place: USA: Wisconsin...
CTCCATAATCTGCCGGAGTATCAAAAGCTGGTGCCGCCGAAACCCTGACCATTCAATTCAACCACAGATGGACACGGATGGACACGGATAAAGCGGGGAAATCATCCTCATCCTCATCCTCGCTTTTTAAACCACGGAGACACAGACCCACAGCCAGATTTTAGCATTGGAGCGCCGGTCTCCGACCCGGCTCGTTTCCAATGTTGATCTGTTCGCCGCTGCGCTGCTACCGCAACGGGGCGGCGACAGCTTGTCGCCCGCTTCCGCGTTTCACCCTTTAACGCTTCCACGAAATAGGGGTGGGGCTCGTCCCCACGTTTTTAGCTTTGGGCGCCGGATGCCGGGGACAAGCTGTCCCCGCCCCGGTTCTTGAATCCGCCCTGGTGGCTGCTCAAAACGCTGAAATTCCAGGTGAACGAAGCGCTCTATGGTTCACCACAAAGAACCCAAAGAACACAGAGAAAAACATTGGCGGCTCTCTCTGTGTTCTTTGCGTTCTTTGTGGTTAAACATCTGCGTCCATTTGTGTCCATTTGTGGTTAAAAAAGTGAGGATGAGCATGAGCATGAGGATGAGGATGATTGGGGGCAGACGATTTGGTTGCGGCGGCGGCGGCTTTGTGTACCTTGTTCCGCGCAGGAACGATGACCAAAGACAACAAATTGAACACCGGCCAGAAGGCGCTCCAGATCAATCTCGACGCCAAGAAATACGGCGCGTTCGCCGAGATCGGCGCCGGCCAGGAGGTCGCCCGCTGGTTCTTCCACGTGGGCAAGGCCTCCGGCACCGTGGCCAAGACTATTTCGGCCTATGACATGGCCGTGAGCGACGCCATTTACGGGCCTAGCGACCGCTACGTCAGCCGCAAACGCCTGCAGGCGATGCTGGACCTGGAATTCGGCCTGCTGCTCCAGCGCCTCGACAAAACCATCGGCGACCGGCGCACGTTTTTTGCCTTCGCCAACACGGTCACCACCAAGCCCATCGCCAAGGCCGGCGAGGAGGGCGGCCACGGCTGGCTCGGCATCAAGTTCCAAGACCGGCCGCGCGGGGAGCCTTCCACCATCATCATTCACGCGCGGATGCTCGATTGGGAAACCACCCGCCAGCAGGAGTCCGTGGGCGTGCTGGGCGTGAATCTCATCCACGGCGCGTTTTACCAGCATCTGGAACCGGAACGGCTCATCGGCGCGCTGCTGGACTCGCTGTCCTGGCAGCGGATCGAGGTGGACATGATCAAGTTTTCCGGCCCCGCCTTCAACGGGTTGGACAACCGGCTCATGGCGCTCCAACTCGTCCAGCAATGGCTCACCGAGGCCGCCATGTTCACCGCCGATGGCGAAACGGTCATTCCCGCCGAATTGCTGTACAAGAAACCGGTGCTGCTCGAACGCGGCAGCTTCCGTCCGCTCACCAATCCGATGCTGGACATGCTGGAACGCGCGCAGGAAATGTTCGTGCGGCAGCCCGCGCTCCAGGGCGAGGAACCGGTGGTGATGTTTGAAATGACGCTGCGCCAGTTGCAGGTGGGCGACGCCATTGACCATCGCGATTTCCTCGATCGCGTGGACACGCTCGGCGCGCTGGGCAAGCCGGTGCTGATCTCCAATTTTCTCCGCTATCACCGGCTCGTCAACTATCTGTCGCGCCACACGCAAAGGCCCATCGGCCTGCCCATCGGCTTGTTGCGCCTGCGCGACGTGATGGACGAGAAATTTTACACCGACATGCCCGGCGGCCTCATGGAATCGCTCGGTCAGCTTTTCAAAAACGGCGCGAAATTGTACGTCTATCCCTCGCTCGACAAAAAGACCGGCCGCCTGACCACGGTGGAGAACCTGGAGGTGGCGCCCAATCTGCGGCATCTTTACGCGCATCTGCTCGAAAACCAATGCATCGAAAACATCGCCAATTTCAATACTGACGCGCTGAAGATCTATTCGAGCGATGTCCTGCCCCGGATCCAGGCCGGCGACCCGTCGGTCGCCCGGTCCATCCCGCCGCAAATTCTGGAAGTCATCCAGGCCAAGCAATTGTTTGGGTGGGGGCAAAAAGCGAAAGCCGGGATTTGAATTCCGAAAACGGCCGCGCTCCACGTCACCATCCGCGACCTTGGTCATGGGTTGACTCGATGAAACTGCCATGGTCGCGAAGCGACGTTGGAGATTAGCCAGACACGCCAGTGTCTGGCGGCGTGCCGACCGAGTTCTTCCGTCCCGAAGGAACGGCGGACAGCTTGCCAAGATGGATGATTTTACCATGCACGCCCAGGCGGACCTTGCAACAGCAATTCTCATTTTGGCCCGGAGCGCGGCTGTGTCGTCCCGACCAGCCGCAGCATGCCTCCGGATTTCCCGCCCTTCGGAGACTGTTTAGCCGCTGCGGCTGGTCTTCGACCCAGCCGCGCTCCTCAAAATGAGAATTGCTGACCTTGCAATGGCAGACCTTGACAATCGGTAGCATTTTGCTACCTTGTGTTATATGAGTCAACCCGTCAAGGTTTCGGATGCGCTGCTGCTGGATGCCCGGGTCGCGGGCGAGGCCGTGGAGCGATCCATCGCCGGCCAGATCGAGTTTTGGGCCAAAATCGGCCGCGCCCTGGAACCCCTGCTGCGCGGGGATCAGGTGCTGGCACTGTGCCGGTCCGGCAACGTCAAGCCGCTTTCCGCCTGTTTGGCCTCGGCAGATTCTCCGGCCGGCCGGCAGCGAGTGGTGGAGCATCTCAAGTCACGGCCCTATCCCCATTATGAAGCCGTCGCCGAATCGCCGGGCCTGTTGATGCGAATTGAGGCGGACGGCAAACGCACCCTGGGCCGTTTTGTGAACCGGCAGTTTCAGGCGATGAAGCAATCGTTGCGGGTGCCAGCAAAGCAGCTCCCTGCGAAGAAGACAACGAAGCTGGTTTTGGCGCACGCCGGACGGTGAAAAAGCTCTCCCCGAAAAATTCGGCCCCGTGGAACATCCCCGCATTGGATCAGCGTCCAGTGATGGTGGCCATCGCCGGCCCCAATGGCGCGGGAAAATCCACTTTTTACGAGGCCCATCTCAAACCTGCGGGCCTGCGGTTTCTGAATGCGGATGTTCTGGCCGGAGAATTGGGGATTGATGCGTATCGGGCCGCCGAAGTTGCGGCGAAGCTGCGGCGGGAATTGGTGAGCCAGCGGGAGAGTTTTGTTTTCGAGACGGTGTTTTCCGATCCGGTGGGGGACAAGCTGGCATTTTTGAAAGACGCCGCTCAACGCGGTTATTCCGTGGTACTCTGTTTTATCGGGATTGCCAGCGTGGACCGTTCCGAGGAGCGCGTGGCCATGCGGGTCAGCCAGGGCGGCCACGACGTGCCGACCGACAAGCTGGCCTCCCGGTTTCCACGCACCATGGCCAATCTCAAGCAGGCGATCCTGGGACTGCCCTGCGTGGCTGTCTTTGACAACGATGATTTGGGAACGCCGTTCCGGCTCGCGGCAATTTATCAGCACGGACGCCCTACTTTTTTGGCAACTCCGAGTCCACGCTGGCTTCTTTAGGCTCCGCAGCGGTGCGCAGCTTGGCCAGCTTGCCGGTGTCACCGAACCACGCGATGGCACCGCACCGCGTGCACATCCGGGCGGCGGTTTCGACGAAGCTGTCTTTGAGCGTCCAGAACTTCGTTTTCTTTGGCACAAAATAAACCAGCCCCGTGCCCCGAACTTTGCCTTCCACCAATTCATCATGCCGGCAGATGGGGCAGACCGCGCGCACTTTTTCCACGTCCTTGGCGCTGTGGAAGACCTGCATGACCGAGTCCAAGTCTTCCTGCCAAAAGCGCGTCGAGTCGCCGACCTTGCGGAAGGTGATCTTGCCCTCGCGCATCCAGCGATATAGCGTCGGTTCGCCCACGTCCAGGTATTCTGCCGCTTCGCCAATCGAATACCACTGCGTTTTCTTTGGTGTTTCAGCCGTTTCCATATATCAATTGATTGCAATTTAAACCATTTGCCACCTTGCGCAATTATTTTCTTGCAAAGAGTATCAAATGATAGTAAAAGATAGTATATGATTCTTAGGAACCACAAAAAACTCTCAAAATTCGGAGGTTATTTATGAATGATCGCCCTCAATCCGCCGCCCCGTCACCTGCAACTCCTGTCAGCCCTCGAAATGCCGTCCTCAAAATTGCCCTGCGTGCGGCCCTGCTGGCGGCCGTGTCTGTGGTGGCCTACTCAATCTACATCGCCGTTCACGAACCAGATCCGCAGGAGACCGTGATTCTGGGCCAGACCAAGCTGGCGGCGGGAAGCCCGGCCGGCGTGCGGGTTCTGGTGCGCAACCGCCAAACGGGCAGGCCGGTCCCAGGCGCGAAGGTGGCGCTGACGCTGTCGGGCAAGACCAATGGCGTAATCCAGATTGGCAACTTCATGACCGATGTCAGTGGGAGCACGGCGGAGGCGATCAACGTTCCGGCCATTCCGCCGGGCGACTACGAGTTTATCGTGGATGCTGCGTCGTCGCTCGGACGTGATCATGTCGTCAAGCGGGTGGAAATCCAGCAACCCGCGCGGATTCTGCTCTCTTCCGACAAGCCGATCTATCAGCCTGGCCAGACGATTCATGTCCGGAGCCTGATCCTCAACGGGCGCACGGAAAAACCGTTCGCGGGCGAGGCCGTCATCTTTGAGGTCAGCGACCCGAAGGGAAACAAAGTTTTCAAGGAAGCCCGGAAGGCTTCAGGCTTCGGAATTGCGTCGGCTGATTTCGTGCTGGCCTCGGAATTGAATCTGGGGCGCTACGAGCTTCGCGCGATTGCCGGCGCCACGACCACCGAGCGTACCGTTGAAGTCAAAAACTATGTCCTGCCCAAATTCAAAATCCAGATGGCGACGGACAAACCATATTACCTGCCGGGCGAGACGGTGACGGGTTCGGTTCTCGCGAACTATTTCTTCGGCAAGACCGTCAGCGGCGCCACGGTCAAACTGCTCGCAAATACCTTTGAAGAAAAGCCGGTCGTCGTCACGGAGCTTCAAGGGCAAACCGATGCGTCGGGAAAATATTCATTTAATTTTGCGCTGCCGGATTTTTTCGCCGGCATGCCCCAGAAGAATGAGCAGGCGTTTCTCGACTTGACGGCGGAAGTGCGCGACACCGCCGGCCAGGTTGAAACGAAAATCCTTTCCCTGTCGGTGGCGCAGCACGATTTGGATGTTACGGCGATTCCCGAGGCTGGCACGCTCGTTCCTGGCGTCGAGAATATCCTGTATATCCTCACAGCGTATCCGGACGGGCGTCCAGCAGTGTGCAAAGTCTTCGTCAACGGAACCCCAAATCAAAGCGATGACCAGGGGTTGTGTGCGGTCAAACTGACGCCCGCCAACCTCAACCAGCAATTCGAGATTCAAGCCCTGGATGCAAAGGGGAGAAAGCGGAGTTTGACGTTTCATTCGGATGCCGGCCGCACCACGCCCGCCTTTTTGCTGCGCGCGGACAAGGCGGTGTATCAGGCGGGGCAGACGGCACACATCAGTATTCTGTCGCCCGAAGCCAGCCGCACCGTCTTCATTGACGTCATCAAAGCTGGCCAGACCGTGCTGACGAAATCGGTTCCTCTGGCCAATCACAAGGCCGAGTATGCACTGACCCTGCCTGCCACGCTGGTCGGTGCGCTCAAAGTGAATGCCTATGTCATCACGGATGCCGGCGAGGATCGGGGCTGTTCCCGCGTCGTTTATGTGAACCCGGCTTCCGGCCTCCACATCGCGGGCAAGCTGTCCCAATCGGTCTATCGGCCGGGCGAGATCGCCAGACTGGATTTCACGGTCACGGATGCGCAAGGGCAGCCGGCACCGGCCGCGCTGGGAATTGCGGCGGTGGATGAAAGCGTGTTCGCGCTCTATGAGAATCGGCCGGGGCTGTTGCAACAATTCCTCGACGTCGAAGGCGACCTGTTGAAGCCGCGCTACCAAATCAAGTTCTTCGATTCTCCCGCGCAACTGTTTGCGGGCGGGAATCAGGCGCTGGCTGCCGCCTACCTTGCCTCGCTGGCAGAGCCGAACACCGGGCCAACCATTGAAGACATGGTAAAAAGCGGATACCTTCCCCAGCGGCTGATTGACCAGGCGCGGGACATGCAGGGAACGCCGGCGTATCAGAAATATCGCTCGGATCCGCAATTTGCGGCCGTGGTTCGGCTGCTGGAAGGCACCCAGGGAAATTACAGCCTCAGGGAAGCCACCGGCCCGGTCAAGTTGCAGGCGGTGGAGGCTCATCGGAAGGCGTATTTCAACAAACTTCAACGAGATCTCCTGGGCGGATTTCTGTGCCTGCTGTTTCTGACACCGGTGCTGCTGCTCATTTATTATTCACGTCCCGGTGCCGGGATTAACCCGCAGGTATCGGCCGATGCCAGAACGACACAGTATATCAAGATTGCCGGCACCTTGCATAATCACCTGGCGCTCTTGACGCTGCTGCCATTGATTTGCTATCCGGCGGGCTTTTTCATTTTTGCCCAAAGCCGGATGGATAATCCGGCTTGGATGCTCCTGGGCATTGAGGCGTTCGTGGTGTTCATCGCATTATTCTCCCAGTACTCCCGCACCGCCGCCTGCCCCGACAATTTGAAAACCGAAGTGGCCCCATTGCGGGTTTTCCTCGGCGCCTTCCTCGCCCAGTTTATAATTTCGCGGGGCGGCATTGTTCTGATGGCGCTTCATCCCCAGGCTGCCGACGGCTTCATCATGCTCTGGTTTCTGGCGAGCATCATCGCGCCACTGGTCGTGCTGGGATCTTCGGGCTCCCACATCCGCCGTCAGTTGGCGGCGAAGGGAATCAACACCCCGTTTGCCCGCATCACGGTCATCGAAATCCTGATCGTCATTTCGATCATTGCGGTTCTCGCCGCAATGCTGTTACCCGCGCTGGCCAGTGCGAAACACAAAGCGCAAAGCATCTCCTTGTTAAATGATTTAAAGCAGATCGAACTGGCGAACCGGATGGCCGAAGCGGAAGGCAGCAAGCCGGACGCGGGCGGAACGGCCGCGCTGCGGGTGCGCCGTGATTTTCCCGAGACTCTTCTCTGGCGGCCCGAATTGATCACCGACGACAGCGGCAAGGCCACCTTGGAGATACCGCTGGCCGATTCCATCACCACCTGGCGGGCCTCGGTGGATGGCATCAGCGCCGCCGGCAAAATGGGCGGGTTGGAACTGCCCATCCCGGTCTTCCAGGATTTCTTCGTGGATCTCGACTTGCCGGTTTCCCTGTCGCTGGCGGACCAGGTTTCAGTGCCGGTGACCTGCTACAATTATCTCCAACAGCCGCAAGACGTGCAGATCACCTTGGCCGCCAGTAGCTGGTTCGAAGCTCCGGTGCAAAACCTGAATCTCCACCTTGGCCCGAACGAAGTGAAAAGTGTGAGTGTTCCGATCACGGTTCTGCGGGTTGGCAACCACACCTTGCGCGTGACCGCGCAGGGAACCAAGATGGCCGATAGCATTGAGCGCGAAGTCCGTGTCCTGCCCACCGGCGACCGGTTTGACTATACGAAGAACGCCGTTCTGAAAGCTACCTTCGCCGACACGTTCACGTTGCCAGCCGAAGCCATACCCGCCTCGCAAAACCTCTGGCTAAAATGCTACCCCTCCCGTTTCAGCGAAGTCGTGGAAGGTCTGGACTCGATTTTCCGGGCACCCTATGGCTGTTTCGAACAGACCTCCTCGTGTACCTATCCCAACGTGCTCGTCTTGGATTACATGAAGCGCATGGGGAGAATGACGCCTGAAATCGAAATCGAGGCCCGCAAATTTATCAACGCCGGCTACCAGCGTCTGCTGACATTTGAGGTGCCAGGCGGCGGTTTTGAATGGTTTGGCCGCAACCCACCGAACGTTTGCCTGACCGCTTACGGCATTCTGGAGTTCACCGATATGGCCCGCGTTCATCCCGTGGATGCGGCAGTGACTGAAAGGGCGCGCCAATGGCTGTTTTCACAACAGAATAGCGACGGTTCATGGAGTGAGATGCATCGCGGCTGGACTTGGGCGGGCCGCGGTTCCATGACCGCCTTCGTCGCCTGGGCGCTCGCGGAATCCGGCGACCAGTCACGCAATCTGGACCGGGCATTGAACTACCTGCGCTCGAATGCGCAGGATCTCGATAACCTGTATTCCAAGGCGCTGGCGGCAAACGCATTTCTCGCCCACGACCGAAATGATTCGTTTGGCCGCAAGCTTGCCAGCGAGCTGAAGGCCGCCGCCGTGGTGGACAGCCAGGACTGCCTCCATTGGACTTCGTCCGGGTATAGCATCACGTTTTCTCACGCTTCGGGAATGGACACTGAATGCACCGCCCTTGGCGCCATGGCGCTGATGAAGGCCGGGACCTGGCCGCAATCCGTCACCGCAGCGCTGACTTGGATTTCCACTCACAAATTCGCGGATGGCACTCACGGTTCGACCCAGGCCACCATCTTGTGCCTGCGTGCCCTGCTGGCGGCGAGTTCCACTTCGCTCGGCCAGGAATTCGCGTCCGCCGTCACCGTCCAGCTCAACGGCCAGAACCTCGAAACTTTCCACATTAACCCAAACAACAGCGATGTGATGAAGCAGATGGATTTGAGCAAATACCTGAAAGCTGGAGCCAACCAGATTCAGTTGCGGCAAAGTCCGGCTGGGGAACTACCGATTCTGCTGTCGGGCGTTTATTGGCTTCCGGCGCTCAAACCCGCGCCGGGCGCCGCCCACCCCGATCCCCTGGAGATCAGTCTCCAATACGATCGCACCACGCTGGCGGTGAACGATCAATTGAATTGCACCGTCACCGTGAAAACCACACCGGGCAGGTGGTCAACATGGCCATTGTGGATTTGGGGATTCCGCCGGGGTTTGAGGTTGATACCACGGCGTTTGCGACCATGCAGCAAAGCGGTCAGATCGAAAAGCATGAAGCGACCGGCAACCAGGTCATTCTCTATTTGCGGCAGCTATCAAATGAGACGCCGTTCCAATTCAACTGCTCGTTTCGTGCGAAATATCCGCTCCGGGTCCAGACGCCACCGAGCACGGCCTACGAATACTATCAGCCGCAGAACCGTGCCGAGTCACAGCCGGTGACCCTGCGGGCGGTTGGGGTGGAGGTTGGCGCGGAAGCTGGAGGTTGAAGGTTGAAGGAATTTTGTTTGTGCAAAAAAGCGGATAGCAAAATAAAAATGCCCATCCCGAATCGGCAGGAAGTTTTTCTTACCGAGGGCGTGGCGTAGGCGTTCAACACGAACGCCCCGGAAAATAATAGGTCTTTTGATTTCATCTGGGAAGCGGTGCATCTATTGAAATCCCGTTCATCCTGTCCATCCTGTCAAAATTTTTGGACAGGATGGACAGGATGAACAGGATGGAGGCATTTTGCGCTTGAATCCGTGCTCCTCCGTGTCCATCCGCGGTTCAAAATGAATTCGTGAAAATTCGTGTAATTCCTGTCCCGCCTTTTATGCTTTGGTCCATGTCGCTGACTTACAAAATCGCCACTGATACAGGCAAACCACACGAAACTCGACTTGCGGCGGTTGACGGAGGATGCGTTGAGCGGTGCGGAAGTCGCTCATTTTGGAAGATGCTGATAACGCTGAAGCCAGCGTTCCAGAAAGGCGTGTTCCCTGTCTGAAATAATAGGTCTTTTGATTTCATCTGGGAAGCGGTGCATCTATTGAAATCCCGTTCATCCTGTCCATCCTGTCAAATTTTTTGGACAGGATTTACCGGATGAACAGGATGGAGGCATTTTGCTTTTGAATCCGTGCTCCTCCGTGTCTATCCGCGGTTCAAAATGAATTCGTGAAAATTCGTGCAATTGGTGTCGTGTTTTTTGAGCTTAAGCAAATGTCGCTGCCTTACAAAATAGCCACGGTCTTTTGGAGATAATAGTAAACTGCTTCCCATCGCCTCAAACGGGGGATTTGTCAGAGGTTGGCGTCCACTCGTTTTTGGAAACGTATAGAAACAATGCCGCAAGCTGCTCGTGAAATCCGTCCGATGAATCAAGTTTGGTGTGCTTGTCCCTAAAGCTGCCATCGGTGAGCGACACGACTGTCATGTCGCAGTTGCCACTCTCCCACACACAAATTTCTCCTGCTCGCTCCTGATTTTCAAGGCGAACAAGCAATGACGGAACCGGTGAGGGTTCCGAATAATGGATGGTGAAATCTAATCGGTGAACCTTGAATCGAGCCTCCAGCCCATCACGAAAGCTGTCAAAGCCTCGCTCACAGATTAAATGGTGAAGGGATTGCGGCATCGAGAGTAAACCTAACGTTCAGCATTATCACCTTTGGGGAGTTTTAGTTTCGCCTCGGAAAGTCGAATGACACCACATTTGTCGCAGTATCCCCCTTGGACCTTGCCCCACAAATCAGTAATCGGTTGACCATCGGAAAAAAACTTGGCGAGCCAACTCTGCTGCAAAAAGAACCACTTTATGCTGCGACCATTCGCCTTCAGATAACCTTCCAGCATTTCTGTCTGACACATCGGGCATTTCATTGCTTTTCGAGGATTCATACGCCTATCCCAAATGCGAGTCAATCACCATTCCCCCAATGGCAGGCATGGCGACACGTTCTGCATCGCCGGTTTTCAAATACCATCTGGGTGCTTCTGAATCGGCGGAAACTTTTTCTTGCCGAGGGCGTGGCATGGGCGTTCAACACGGACGTCCCGGACGGCTGTCGCGCAGCGACATTGGAAATTAGCCAGACACGCCAGTGTCTGGACTGGAATACGCCCCCCATTTCCAATTCGTCCCGAAGGGACGAGGGATGGCTTCACCACAACCATAATCCACAAATTCCGCCGTCCCTTCAGGACGGAAAGACTCTGTCGGAATCTCACCAAACCAGACACTGGTGTGTCTGGCTAATATCCCACGTCGCTTCGCGACAGGGAAAGCCCGAATGGGACGGACAGGATGACAGGATGAACAGCATGGCTGTTTCCAGGGTTGCTTCGCGACCAAGGGGTGTTTTGACGGGTCCACCCATACCCCCCAATGAATTGGGGGTTATTTCTTAAATTTGGCCAGCGCGAATTCCGTCATTTCCTTCGCCGCCGGGATCTTGCAGAGCCAGGCGCTCAGCCAGTAAAGGCTGCCGGCGATGCCCGCCGGCACAAACACCGCGCCGATTTTCAAGGCCAGGTTCGCGTGGCCAAGCTGCTGTTCCCAGAGTTTCCAACCGCCCCAGGCCACCGCCCCGGCCAGCACCGCCAGCAGGGCCAGCAGCGCCAGCGGCCGGCGCAGCGTGGCCAGGTTCGGCGCCTTGAGTTTGCGCCGCAAGGCGTAGGTGAGCAGCACCACGTTGACCAGCGAGGTTGCGGTGTTCGCAATCCCCAGGCCGGCCTGCTTGTACCGCCAGACCAGCGCCACGGCCAGCAGCAGATTCAGCATCAGGCAAAAAATGCTGACTTTCATCGGCGTGCGGATGTCGCCCAGCGCAAAGAACGCCCGGGCCAGGACATTGACGATGGAAAAAGCCACCAGCCCGGGCGCGAGACACATCAGCGCCAAAGCGGCCTGGCTGGTGGAAGTCGCGTCAAACCGGCCGCGCTCAAACAGCAGGCGGAAGATGGGCTCGGCCAGCGTGATGAGCAGAACCGAGGCGATCAAATTCGTGAAAATCAGGTAACTGACGCCCTGCCGCAATTCGGTGCGAAAACCGTCGTAATTTTTTTCCGCCGCGAGGCCGGAAAGCGTCGGCAGCAGATACGTCGCCAGTGAAACGCCGAATAATCCCTGCGGCAGTTCCATGAGCCGCACGGCGTATTGAAACGACGCGACCACGTAATCGTCCACCCAGTAAGACAGTCCTTGCGTGAGCACGACGTTGATTTGGAACGCGGCCACGCCGATGGTTGCCGGCAGCATTTGTCGGACGACGCGCTGCACGGTGGCATCGCCCCACGGCGCAACCCAGCGATACTGAAAACCATCCCGCGCCAGGGTTGGCAGTTGAAACGCCGCCTGCGCCACGCCCGCCGCCAGCACGCCGATGGCCAGGGCGAAAATCTGGTGTGGCAGCCGCTGTTCTTTCGGAAACGCCAGCCCCATTCTCGGCGCGAGGAGCAATACGGACGCAATCATCACGACGTTCAGCATGGTCGCGCCCATGGCCGGGATGAAGAAATGGCCGCGCGCGTTCAACATGCCCATGAACACCGCCGCCAGGCAGACCAGCACCAGGTACGGCAGCATCACGCGCAGCAATTGCAGCATCAGCAGCGTCTTGCCCGTGAAGCGCGTCGCGCCGTTTTCGATCTGTCCGCCAAAGAGCAGCGCCCCGGACACGGCCACGAAACCGACGGCCACCACGGCGCAGGTGCAAATGACCAGCCCGGAAATCATGGCATTGGCCGCGCGCCACATCTCGGCTTCGCCGTGCAGTTTCTCCTTTTCCTTGAAAATCGGGATGAACGCCGCCGTCAGGGCGCCTTCGCCGAGCAGCCGCCGGAACAGGTTCGGAATCTGGAAGGCTAGCAGGAAGGCGCTGGCCACCCAGGTCGTGCCCATGAAATAGCCATAGACCATTTCGCGCACCATGCCCAGGATGCGGCTGGTCAGCGTGGCGGCGGCCATCGCGCCGGAGGCTTTCAACATTTTTGACACGCGCGGATTTTCCCGCAAAGCCGCCCAGACGCAAAGTTAATTCCTTTCATCCGCCCGCTTGCACCGCCCGTAGCCGCCGCCGTGGGGCGGCAGAGAAAAGTGGCACGCCACGAAATATCCGCAGGATGGCTACGCCCGTAGCCGCTGACGTGAGACGGCAGAGGAAAGAGAGTGCGCGGATTAGGGACGGAAACCGATCTCGCGTTTAGGTTGCGCCTTTCGCGCTTCATCCTCAGCAACCAGTTGTTTGATGGCCTCGAAAACGGTGGTGAACTGCTCGTCGTATTTCTTCTCCATCACCTCGATCTTGTGGGCAAGATCGCGGTTGCTGTCCATCAGGCGACGCAATTGGACAAAGGTGCGCATGATGGCGATATTGACCTCGACGGCGCGCGGGGAGCGAAGAACACTCGAAAGCATGGCGACACCTTGTTCGGTAAAGGCGTATGGCGCAGCACCGCCGAATTTTTTCCGGCTTGGTATCACAGTTTGTGACACCAAGCCGTCCATTTCAGCGGTTGTCAATTCAAACAAGAAATCGCCCGGAAAGCGGTCACGATTTCGCCGGACGGCCTGTTTAAGCGCGCGGGTTTCCACTTCGTAGAGTTCTGCCAGATGGAAGTCCAGGATGACTTTTTCGTGCCGGTTGCCAATGGACCATTGGAGCGATGGCCGACGGAGAGAGCGCTGGAGTCAGGGTTGACATATATTGGAAATCATTTTGTTGAAGTCAATTGGCCATTGGCAACCGGCCAGCGGCGATTTATCCTCCCCGCGTGAGCATTCTGGAAGAATTACAATGGCGCGGCTTGGTCGCGGATTGCACTGACACGGCGGAACTGACCAAAAAGATTTCCGCGCCCGTCACGCTGTACTGCGGCTTTGATCCCACGGCGGATTCGCTGCACGTCGGCAACCTGGTGCCGCTGCTGGTGCTGCGGCGGTTTCAATTGCTCGGGCATCATCCGATTGCCGTGGCCGGCGGTGCGACCGGCTACATCGGCGATCCCAGCGGCAAAACCCAGGAGCGGCAGTTGCTGACGCGCGAGGTGCTGAACCACAACATCGCCAGCGTGAAAATGCAGTTGGCCAAACTGCTCGAATTCGACGCCGCCAAAACCCCGAACCAGAATCCCGCGCGCCTCGTGGACAACGCAAGCTGGACGGAGGGCATTTCGTATCTCGAATTTTTGCGCGACATCGGGAAACATTTTTCCGTCAACCAGATGGTAGCCAAGGAAAGCGTGCGGGCGCGGATGGAAGACCGCGAGGCGGGCATCAGCTACACCGAATTCAGCTACATGCTCTTGCAGGCGTTCGATTTCATGGTGCTGTGCCGCGACGCCAACTGCGAACTGCAAATCGGCGGCAGCGACCAGTGGGGCAACATCACCGCCGGCATCGAACTCGCCCGCAAGAAGCTCGGCCGGCAGCTCTATGGCCTGACGCTGCCGCTGATCACCAACGCCGACGGCTCGAAATTCGGCAAAACCGCCGCCGGCGCCGTCTGGCTGGATGCCGGGCGGACGAGCGTTTATAAGTTTTATCAGTTCTGGATCAACACCGACGACCGCACCGTGATCAATTACCTGAAATACTTCACGTTTTTGGCGGCGGACGAAATCGCGGCGCTGGAAAAACAGCACGCGGAAAATGCCGGCGCGCGGGCGGCGCACAAGGCGCTGGCGAAGGCGGTGACGGATTTGATTCACGGCGAAAGCGCCACGCAGGAAGCCCTGCGCGCCAGCGAAATCCTGTTTGGCGGCAAGCTGGAGGGCATCGCGGAAACCACCTTCAACGAAATTGTCGGCGAAGTGCCGACGAAAGAAATTGAAAAATCCAAGCTCGACGGCGCGGGCGTGCCGTTGCTCGAACTGCTGGTTCACGCCGGCTTGTGTCCCTCCAAGGGCCAGGCGCGAAAAGATCTCGAAGGCGGCGGGGTCAACGTCAACAACGTGCGCGAAGCCAGCGCCGGGCGGGCCGTGACGGCCGCCGATCTGCTCTTCGGCAAACACGTCCTGCTCCGCAAAGGCAAAAAGAACTACGTCGTGCTGACGGCAAAATAGCGGGCGCAGCAGCCGACCCGCTGTGTCAGAGCGCCAGCGCGGCGAGCATGAGGAGCATGGGCCTCGTTGGGCGATGATGCAGGAAGAAACGCCGACGATGCCGAGCGCCAGCGGCGCGTTTGACAATAGCCCGCAGTTTCAACTGCGGGTTAGGAGCCCGCACGCAGAACTCGTCCCATCGGGACGATTGAAGTGCGTTGTTGTCCAAGCTCTTGCTCGTCTCATATCGCCCTGGTTCAGCCGTCCCTGCGGGACCATCCCTCGATCCTTAGTCGAAACGCGCGTGCGAGCCGCCCGCGCTCCATAAAAACATTGAGTTAAAGCGCAGTGTTACATGTCCAATTGATTGAAAGCAACTCCCTTAAATGCGCGGGGTTTAATGAGTATGAGGTGAGTTATGAAAATCAATCAGCTTCGGAAAATGCTGGCGGTCATGGCCGCCACCAGCCTGGCTTGTGCGGGGACGGCAGCGCTGGCCCAGGGGGCTTCGGCGGCCAATCCACCGCCGGGCGTAACGGCCGGCGTACCCGCGCCGCCGTTGGGCTATGGCGTGCGGCAAATATTGCAACTTGCGCAAGCGAAGGTTGGCGACGACACCATTCTGGCTTTCATCAGGAATTCCGGGAATAGCTATGGTCTCAACGCGGATCAGATCATTTATTTGCGGCAACAGGGCCTTTCGGATGCGGTCATCACGGCGATGTTGAATCAGCCGCGAGCGGGGGTTGCTTTGGCCCTGCCGGCCACGCCCGCACCATCGCCGGTGGCTTCCAGCGCCTATTATGCCGGATCGGATTCCACGGCCACGGTGGCTCCGCCCGTGGCTTATGAGCCGGCCGTGCCGGACACGAGCTATTATTCTCCAGCCTATAATTATTACGATCCGTATTATTGTTATCCGGGTTATGCTTGGTATCCGCCCGTGACGATTGGCTGGGGTTGGGGCTGGGGAGGCAGGGGGTATTGTGGGGGCTACCATGGATATGGCGGGTTCAGAGGGACCTTGCATGGGGGCGGATTCGCCGGCGGTTATCGCGGCGGGGGATTTAATCGGGGCGGACATATTGGCGGGGTAGGCGGCGGGGCGCATATCGGCGGGTTTGGCGGGGCCGGGCACGTCGGCGGATTTGGCGGCGGCCACGGCGGCGGGCACCGTTGAACCCGAACTCTGAAGTTACCTGTGGCGCGGCTGATGCAAGCCGCTGTAGCGCAGACATTCCTGTCTGCGGGTTCACGGGACTTTCCAGTCCCGTGTTACCGTTCGGGAACTGGCGACTGGAAAGTCACCAGAACCCGCAGGCTGGAAAGCCTGCGCTACGGATGTTGCGTCACTCGATTTCGGAGTTTGGGTTGAATCAAGCCCGGGATTTTTCCAACGGTTTATCATTTGACCGCGACAGATGTGATCGGGTTGCGCGATGTGGGCGTGAGCGATAACGTCGTGGATTTCATGATCAGCACGTCGTCGTTGTGGGCGGCAAGCAGTGCCAACGGTGCCAAGCGCCAGCGGCGCGTTTGACCATAGCCCGCAGTTTCAACTGCGGGTTCGGAAACCGGACGCACAGATCGTCCCAACGGGACGATTGAAGTTCGTTGTTGTCCGTGCATTTGCTCGTCTCAAATCGCACTGGTTCCGACGTCCCAGCGGGACGGGTGTCGTTGGCCGCACACCACCCGGGTCAACCGCACACTACAATGCCGGCTCGTGCTTGCCCTTGTTCGTGCCCAGCGGATGACGCGAGCAGTGGTTGATGGTGAAACAATATCCATTCTGGCTTCTCGGCAACCTCATACAAGGCGTGCAGGGCATGAGGCGTTGGTTTCGCAATGCTTACCGCAGTAGTTCATAGTCGAATATCGGTTTGCCGGCTCCGGTACTGGCTCTATCTGGGCCGCGGTTTGCGTGGTTTCAGGCGCGTTGGTCATACATTGATCTTTTCTCACATCATGCCTCCGGCGCGATTGCTATTCAAAGGAACTGAATGTCCCCAATCATGGTCCCAAGCTGGAACCATTCAATGCACCCACAGATGGACACGGATGGACACAGATAAAAAGGGGACGGAAGGAATTCCCAATCAACGCAGAGCCGCGGAGAGCACGGAGGAATACGGAACCGACATTTCATCCTGAAAGGATGAGATCAACTAGCCCAGCGTTGCCACGACGCAGGAGTGGCTACGCTGGGTGTGGCATTCATGAATGGAAACAACTCTGAAAGAGTTGGATCACCCCCCATAGCGCTTCCGGATGCAATTGGGACATGTTCTGGATGGGGGATATGACGTTTGATCCAACTCTTTCAGAGTTGATAATTCGGGTATTCGGTTACCCAGCGTAGGCCGATGGCATCGGCCAACGCTGGGCTGAATGATTGTCATCCTTTCAGGATAGCCGGACATCAAGAGGGGCGCGGGAGTGATGGCAGTTGAAGCGTTGAAGCGTGAAGCGGGATCGTGCGATCGGTTCCGTTTCAACGCTGCCAACTCTTCGCCCGGAGCAGGCGGATGCGTTTGGGACTGGTGCGCGGATCCCAGCCAAGACCGGCGCAGAGAAACTCGTGCTTCTTTTCACCCTTCAAGCCACGGCGCAGCGCCGCTTGGTCAAGGCGGCGAAGTTTCGCGGCGGCTTGCATTCGCTCGGCCAGATTTTCGGCCAGAACCTCGCCTTGGCGGCCGGGCACGCGCACACGGTGAAGGCGGGCGATGGCGTCCCAGCGGATGTCGCGCTTGGGGTCGAATGACCAGTAGGCGGGAATGTGAATCATCGTGCCGTAGGGCGTGAGGTTGACGGCGAGCTTGAGCGGGAGCGGTTCGTCGCACTGCATCCCGTAGAGGTTCCAGCGCAGGCAGAAGGCATCGAAGGCGGCTTGAAAAATGTCGTGCCGGCGATGCGCGTTGACGGAGAACCTTGGGCGCAAGTTACGCTCGGCAGTCATGGTCCGACGGAGCACGCCCTTGTGATCGGAGTAGGCTTGGACCTTAAAGGCGGCTTTGATGCGCGCCCATTGCCGGCGAAGTTCTGGATTGGCGCGGACGGCCAGTTCGTTCTGGGCATACTTGGCCTGCGTCTTGACCAGGTTTTCGTAGGCGCCTTTCCACACTTGGAGTTCGTGGCCGGACACCGCCGCGCAAACGGTTTCGTCCGGTGGTTCCGGCAGGAGTTCGATGATCAGCCGGTATCGGGAATTCAGGCGTTTCCCCTGTTCCAACCGCGTCAAGCAATCCTCCAGCACATCCTGGATGTTAAACGGCCAGAGGGTGATGGGGACGAACATCCATTGGTAAAGTCTGAGCAGGGGTTGGACCGCCACCTCGCCCAACCTGCCAATGACGGCATGGTAACGCTTGATTGCCTCTCCGGCATACTCGACCCGGTCAAATGCGAGGGTTTTAAGTTTTTCCAGATCCAGCTTGAGGGCTTTGGTCATGGCACGTCGGTGAAGCAGAGCATACCCAGTCCCGCCCGTCACTGCAATTCGAGCAGGACCTCGTTATGCTTGAGGAATGGCAGTGTCCAGGGTGGATTGTAGAAGGCGAAGATCGGTTCGCCGACCGTCGGCAGGTTGTGTTCCCGCACATAATCGAGCAATTTCTGTTCGTGCGGTCGCATATTCCGGTCGGTTTGCGAGCCGGAAAAACGGATGACCACAAAGCGCTTGGACGGCACCGGCAGCAGTTTCACCCGCTCGCTGTTCGGTTTGGGCAGAGTCTCGAGACGGTAATCTTCCGGCATGACAAACCGCACCTTCCAAACCCCGCCAGCCGCCTGCTGCGTCTGCGGAGCCGTCATGGCTATCCGCTCACTGCGTTGTTGGATCACCGGGGCGGTCATGGCAATTTTCCGGGCGGCCACATTGCCGCCAAAAATGTAACCCGCAATCAGTCGAAACCCGTCATTGATCGCCTGCTTGCGCTCACCCGCAACCTCCACTTCCGCCACAATCATGGGGGCATATTCGCGAATCTCGATTCTTCCCTGACCGGAGATGGTCTTGAATTTTGGCTGGGCAACTTGGCTCATAATCGTGCCTGACAAAGCGGCCAGAATAATCGTGCAAGCGAGAACTGCCCATGCAATCCGCCGGACGTAGTGGCGCGCTTTCATCATGCGGTACAGGCTATGCCCAAACGGGAGCCGGCACAATGCATGATTGGGGGCGGGCCGGGGACGGACCGCGACCGGTCCCCGGTCGCAGCGCTTGGGATTCACGCTGGAGATCCAAAGGTTCGCCGCACGCCGCTGACTCTCCCATCCGCTGCGCAAACGGGGACAAGCTGTCCCCTCCCCGACGCATGATGCGCGCTACGAACGCTTTTGGGGGCCGGTGCGCAGGACTTTCACCGTCTCCGGCAATTTATAATGGCGCTTCAAGCCAACCTCGGACAGCACGCCGGCCGGCACGCGCGCGATGAATTCCGGGAAACTCCGTTCCACCCGATCGCGCAGCAGTTTCTGGCCGGTCTTGGAGGCCCAGAAATCGTCCTCGATTTTCGTCAGGGCCATGGCGGCCTCATCGTTGGTGAGGTTCTCGCGTTTGGCCAGCGCCCAGGCGAGTTCCGGGTCGCCGGGCAAGGCCACGGGGAAAGCGACGTATTTGAGCGTGATTTCCTGCTCCTCGCCCGCGTCCGGCGCCACGGGACGCACGGGGATGCGGTTGTGGAACTGCGATCCGTCCGGCAGCGAGACATCCACGTTTAGGCCCTTGCCATCCTCGTCCGGCACGATCTCCAGATCGGCCTCGCCAAAGCCGGCCGCGAAATGCTGCTTCACTTCTTCGATGGTCTTGGGTTCCAGGTCCGGCAATTCGATGTGCTCGCAGAACTTCTGGAAGGAGTGGACCTGGTTCTTGGCCCGCAACTCGGCTTCGCAGGCGGAATAGATTTGTTCCGCCAGCGCCGGGTCGGGCGCGATTTTCGGCAGCACGATTCGTAACAGGTCCAGCAGTTGCGCCTGCTCGTCGCGTCGGGATTTGCTTTTTTTAGTTTCAGCCATGGTAAATCAATGTCCTTTGTTGAGCGCCGCCGTGAACCAGTCCACCGGCGCAGGCCGGCCGGGTTGGCCGGGACGCGCGCCGCCTCCCGGCGGCCGGGGCGACGCGGGCGAGGTGCGCGCGCCGGTCGTGGCCGGGCCGATTTGCGGAGCGGCTTTCATCGAGAGGGCAATGCGCTTGCGTGGCAGGTCCACCTCGGTGACAGTGACGGTGACTTTCTGCGCCACCTTGACCACTTCCGACGGGTCCTTGACAAAACGATCGGCCAACTGGCTGACGTGGATCAGGCCGTCCTGATGCACGCCAATGTCCACAAACGCCCCGAAGGCGGTGACGTTGGTCACGATGCCCGGCAGTTTCATGCCGGGCTTCAAGTCCTCCATTTTCTCCACCCCGTTTTGAAACGAAAAAACCTCGAACTTCTGGCGCGGATCGCGTCCGGGTTTGGCGAGTTCGCCGAGGATGTCCGTGAGCGTGGGCAACCCCACAGACTCGGTGACGTATTTGGGCAATTGAATGGTCTGGCGCAAGCGCGCGTCGCGCAGCAAATCGCTGACGGTACATTTTAAATCCCTGGCCATGCGGTCCACAAGTTCGTAACTCTCGGGATGCACCGCGCTGGCGTCCAGCGGTTGCACCCCATCCCGGATGCGGAGAAAGCCGGCGGCCTGCTCGAAGGCCTTTTCGCCGAGGCGGGGCACCAGCTTGAGTTCGGCGCGCGACTTGAACGGCCCGTGTTCATTGCGATAGGTGACGATGTTGGCCGCCAGCACCGGGCCAAGGCCGGATACATAGGCGAGCAACTGCTTGCTGGCCGTGTTGAGTTCCACGCCCACGCCGTTCACGCAACTGATCACCACATCGTCCAGGCTCCGCTTGAGCGCGGCCTGGTCCACGTCGTGTTGATACTGGCCCACGCCGATGGACTTGGGATCCAGTTTGACCAGCTCGGCCAGCGGGTCCGTAAGCCGGCGGCCGATGGAAACCGCGCCGCGCACGGTGACGTCGTGGTTGGGAAACTCCTCGCGCGCGGCTTCGGACGCGGAATAAATCGAGGCGCCGCTTTCGTTCACCATCACGATGGGAATCGTGAGCTTGAGCAGTTTGACGAACGTTTCCGTTTCGCGTCCGGCCGTGCCGTTGCCGATTGCGATGGCCTCGATCTGGTATTTTTTCACCATGCTCAACACCGCTTCGGCGGCTTCGCGCACCTCGCCGGTGGAGGCGGCAGTGGGATAAATCACGTCGTTGTGCAGCAGTTTGCCCTGGCGATCAAGGCAGACGACCTTGCAGCCGGTGCGGAAACCGGGATCAATCGCCAGCACGTTTTTGCGTCCCAGCGGCGAAGCCAGGAGCAGCTCGCGCAAGTTTTCGGCGAAGACGCGGATGGCTTCGGCGTCGGCGCGTTTCTTGGTTTCGAGGCGCAGCTCCACTTCCATGGCGGAGCCGAGCAGGCGCTTGTAGCCGTCTTGCACGGCCAGGCGGACTTGCTCCGCCGCGGGCCCTTTGGCGGTGACAAACAAAGGTTCGATGAGCAGCAGCGCGGCTTCCTCGGGCACGGTAATGCGCAGCATCAAGAAGCCCTCGGTTTCGCCGCGCCGGATGGCCAGCAGGCGATGGCTGGGGATTTTGGCCACGGGCTCGCTCCAATCGAAGTAATCCTTGAATTTCGCGGCGGCCTCCTGTTTGTCGGCCATCACCTTGGATTTCACCACGCCCTCGCGCCAGAACAGGTCGCGCAATTTGGCGCGGGCAGTTGCGTCGTCGCTCACCCGTTCGGCCAGGATGTCCCGCGCTCCGGCCAGCGCGGCGGCGGCATCCGCCACGCCTTTTTCCGCATTCACGAACGGCGCGGCGGCGGCCTGCGGATCGGCGCTGGCTTGCTGGGAGAACAGCATGTCCGCCAGCGGTTCGAGGCCCTGTTCCCGGGCGATGATGGCGCGGGTGCGGCGCTTGGGGCGGTAGGGCTGGAAAATATCTTCGAGCGCGGTCAGCGTTTCGGCCTTGGTTACCGCAGCCTTGAGTGCATCCGAGAGCAGGTTGCGCTCGGCCAGCGATTTCAGGATGGCCTCCCGGCGCTGATCGAGTTCCGCCAGGCCCAACAGGCGTTCGCGAATGTTGGTGATGACCACCTCGTCGAGCGAGCCGGTGGCTTCCTTGCGGTAGCGGGCGATAAAGGGCACGGTGGCGCCCTCGGCAAACAGCCGGGCCGTGGACAGCACCTGCCGCGGCTGAACTTTGAGTTCGGCGGCGATTTTCTGGATGTGATCTTCGTTCATTGGAAAACGGGCGAATGGTTTACCTGAGCCAACCGATGGAGTAAAACAGAATCGCGAGCAATCGGCGGCGCAGCGTAGCGTCAGGCATCCCTGCCTGACGTGGAGGGCGGCATCCCTGCCGCCCGGACCAGGCGTGGCTGGCAGTGGGTCGTTCAGAAATACCAACGCGCGTTGGTTTGCATGAGCTTCCCTCCGCCGGGCTGGGAAGCCCGGCTCTACGGCCGGCAAGGATGCCCGCCGCTACGGCGCCGCACCGCTCACCGGATCAGTCGCATTGTGCCGTCAAAGAAGTATTGCCCGAAACCGATGGAAAAAATGGCGCAGCCATACAACGCATGTTCCGCGGAAACCAAGACGAGGGACGAGGTGCGTTGATACGTTTTTGCAAACAGCCAGCCGCCGACCCAGGTCAGGAGGACGGCCGGCCAGTTATGAAAAACGACGTGGCCAAAGCCAAAGACGGCCGCATTGGCCAGCAGCATGGCGCCACCTTGGCCGAACAACGGACGATAGCGGACAAAGAAAAAGGCGCGATAAATCAACTCCTGCGGCAGCACGGAAACGAGGGGATAGGCGAACATGACCAGCAGCCAAATCCGGGTGTGCTGACACATCAGGGAAAACATCGCCGCCGGCTTGATCGCCCAAAGCAAAGCCGCCAGGCAGGGCAGGGCGATCAGATAGCGAAGGAGCACGCTCCGCCATTCCGTGCCGGGCACCTGGGGCCGGAGCAAATCCCCCACGCGAATGCCATGCCGATAACGCAATGCCAGCCCGCAGCCGACGGCCATCAGCAACAGCAAGGGGATCACCAAAACCGGCACCCAACCGGTGGCGACCACCGCCGGCACGCCCAAAAACAACGCGCCGCATTCGAGCGCCAGCCAGATTTTGTGCATCCGCTGCGATGGTTCCGGCGGGAACGTCATGGGCGGATTCTGCACCGCCGGCGGCTGGACCGCGAGCATTTCCCGCGAACACAACCATTCAACCATTAGCAATTCTAAATTTTGCCCGGAGCGCGGCTGGGTCGTCCCGACCAGCCGCAGCATGCCTCCGGATTTCCCGCCCTTCGGAGACTGTTTAGCCGCTGCGGCTGGTCTTCGACACAGCCGCGCTCCTCAAAATGAGAATTGCTGTTCAACCATTCTCCCGGCTTGCGTGGCACCGCCGACTAATGCAAAATTGAAAGTTCAGTGCGGCTCGAATTTCAGCCATGAACGATATAACCGAGATCAAACAAAGCATCCGACGCCTGATGGTGGAAAACCTCATGCTCCAGCTCCAGCCGGAGGAAATTGGGGATGACCAACCGTTGTTTGGTCCCGGCAGCGTGGGCTTGGATTCCGTGGATGCCCTCCAATTGGTGGTGGCCCTCGACAAGGTGTTTGGCCTCAAGATTGGCGATCCGGAAGCCGCCAAGCAGATTCTGCAAAACGTCAATTCCATCGCGGACGCGGTCTGCAAACACCAGGCAGAGGTCAAGCCGTCGTAGCGTCCCGGCAGGGAGGCCTTTGATCTGCCTGCGGAGCGCGGCCGTCCCCGGCCGCAGCAATGTCCCAACTGCAAGCCGTTGCCATTTCTCTCCAGCGCGTTCTGACCGGCAACGTGGCCGCAGGTTCCCGACCTTGTCACTACCCACAACTTCTTGCTCCTTCGCGAAGCGTTTTCCAGCCAAAACCTGGGGCGTTGCCCCAGGCTGGTATGAAACCGCGCCGTTGGCGCTTCGGCATTCAGGCGCTTCGGCTTGTTTTTGCCGCCGCCATCCTCCATGCTGAATGTCATCATCATGCAAACGCGCTTTTCCACCGGCTTGTGCCTGCTGCTTCTGACCTCCGTTCTGGCGGCCGCGCCCATTGACCGCCACGCGCTGGTCACACGGCACGATGTGGTGCTGACGAATTTTGACGCGGCCAATCCTTTGTCCGTCGGCAATGGCGGATTTTGTTTCACCGTGGACGCGACCGGGCTGCAAACGTTTCCGGAAGCGTTTGAAAAGACCACGCCGCTCGGCACGCTGTCGGACTGGGGTTGGCATACCTTTCCAAACCCGAATGGCTGGGATATTGACCGTTTTCCATTCAAGGAATACAACGATCTAAACGGCCGCAAAGTTCCCTATGCCGACGAGCCCCACAACCTACAGACGCCGGAAATCAAATGGCTGCGCGCCAATCCCCATCGGCTGCATCTGGGACAAATTGGCTTCGTCCTCAAACATGCGAACGGCACGCTGGCGGCGACCAACGAGCTGCGCGAAATTGAACAAAAATTGGATTTGTGGAAGGGCGAGATCATCAGCCACTTCAAATTCGACGGCGAGCCGGTGGCAGTGGAAACCGTTTGCGATCCCGAGCTGGACGCGGTAGCCGTGCAGGTTAGGTCGCCGCTGGTGACGCAGGGGCGGCTGGCCATTCAAATCCATTTTCCGTACGGCACGGGCGAAACCACCACGGCGGACTGGAGCCGTCCCGGCGCGCACGAAACCATTTTCGCGCAAGACAAGATCAATCAGGCGCAGTTCGAGCGCAAGCTGGACCACGACCAATATTTTGCCGAGGCCCATTGGTCGGCCGGCGCGGCCATTACGAACCCGGCGCGGCATCAGTATGAGATTGGCTTCGGAGCGCCGGTCTCCGACCCGGCTCGTTCCCAACAGGCGCTTCATCGAGCCGGGTCGGAGACCGGCGCTCCTGAACTAGAATTCACGTGCGCTTTTTCACCAACTGCGCCCGCGGCGAAGGCGCTGCCGACGTTCGCGGAAGCCAAGCGCGCGGCAGCCGCAAGCTGGAATCATTTCTGGCTGACCGGCGGCGCGATTGATTTGTCCGGCAGCCAGGATCCGCGCTGGTTTGAACTGGAGCGACGCATTGTGTTGTCGCAATACCTGACGGCCATCCAGGACGCGGGCAAAAATCCGCCCCAGGAAACCGGGCTGACGTGCAATTCCTGGGAAGGCAAGTTTCATCTGGAAATGCATTTTTGGCACGAGGCGCATTTCGCCTTGTGGAATCGGCTGCCGCTGCTGGAAAAGTCGCTGGGCTTTTACCAGAAAATTTTGCCGCGCGCGGAAGGCACGGCGCGCAAGCAGGGCTACGCCGGGGCGCGCTGGCCGAAAATGACGAGTCCCAGCGGCGCGGAATCCCCTTCGCCGGTCGGGCCGTTTCTGGTCTGGCAGGAGCCGCATCCCATTTTTTACGCGGAACTGTGCTGGCGCGAGCATCCCGACCGCGCCACCTTGGAAAAATACCGCGCCGTGGTTTGGCAGACGGCGGAGTTCATGGCGAGCTACGCGACCTGGGATACGAACACGAGCCGCTATGTGCTTGGCCCGGTGCTGCAATGCGCGCAGGAAATTTTCCCGAAGGACCATACGTTCAACCCGACGTTCGAACTGACCTACTGGCGCTGGGGCTTGGAAACGGCGCAGCAATGGCGCTTGCGCCTGGGCCTGCCGCGCGAAAAGAAATGGGACGACGTTTTGTCGCAGCTCGCCAAGCCGCCGGCGGCGGACGGCAAATATCTTTTTGCCGAGACGACCCCGGACTGCTATACCAATCCCAAATGGAACGCCGACCACCCGGCGGTGCTCGGCGCGTTGAGTTTTGTGCCCGGCCCGCAGATTGATTTGCCGACGATGCGAAACACGCTGGACTGGATCTGGCAGAATTGGAACTGGCCGGCGACTTGGGGCTGGGATTATCCGCTGGCGGCGATGACCGCCGCGCGCCTCGGCGAGCCGGAGCGCGCGATTGACGCGCTGCTGCTCGACACGCCCAAGAATCATTACGGTGTGAACGGCCAGGTTTATCAGCGCCCGAATCTGACCATCTATCTGCCGGCCAACGGCGGATTGCTGTATGCGACTGCGCTGATGGCCGCCGGCTGGGACGGCGCGCCAAAGAAAAACGCGCCCGGATTTCCCGATAAAGGCCGGTGGAACGTGCGCTGGGAAGATTTGCGGGTCGCGCCGTGACGTGGCGTCAGGCATCCATTCCGCTAACCTTCATGGTCATGACGTTTGCCATTATGCGACATATTTGTCCTGGCCTGATCGCCGGGTTACTGGTGCTTGCCGCCAGCCCGGGTCGGGCCGCGCCGCCGATGCTGGATGTCGGCCAGATTGACCATGACCGCATTTTGCAAGCGGCCGGGACGGCGCTCAAGCAGGCGCCGGTCACCATCACGGCTTTCCACGCGAAGTTGAGCGAGGGCGGGCCAAATGATTTTTACTCGAATGGCGATTATTGGTGGCCCAATCCCGACACGACCAACGGCCTGCCATACGTGCAGCGCGACGGCCAGACAAACCCCGAGAATTTCACCGCACACCGCCAGGCAATCCGCCAGTTGAGCGACGCGGTGGCCGCCCTCGGCGCGGCCTATAAAATCACCGGAGCTGACCAGTACGCAACCAAAGCGGCCGAGTTGCTGAAAGTTTTCTTTCTGGACGAGCAGACACGGATGGATCCGAATCTGCAATACGCGCAGGCGATTCCGGGCGTTTCGCGCGGACGCGGCATCGGCATCATTGACACGCTGCATTTGATCGAGATGCCCAAGGCGGTGGAGGCGATGGAGAAATCGGCGGCGTTCCCGCCAGGAATCACCGGCGGCTTGAAGCAATGGTTCACCGCTTACACGGCCTGGATGACGACGAGCAAGAACGGCCAGGACGAGGCCAAGGCGGGGAACAATCATGCGGTGGCCTTCTGGCTGCAAGTAGCGGTGTTCGCCGAATTCACGGGCGACGAAAAGAACCTCGCCGAGTGCCGACGGCGCTTCACGGCGGTGTTCGTGCCGGTGCAAATGGCGGCGGACGGGAGTTTTCCGGCCGAGTTGCGCCGCACCAAGCCCTACGGCTATTCGATTTTCCAACTGGATAACCTGGTGACGCTCTGCCAGGTGCTCGCGACGAAAGAAAATGATTTGTGGCATTTCACGTTGCCGGACGGACGCACGATTCGCAAGGCGATGGAGTTCATGTATCCGTATCTGGCCGACAAATCCAAGTGGCCGCGCCAACCGGATGTCAACGCCTGGGAAGGCTGGCCGGCGCGGCAGCCCTGTCTGCTGTTCGCGGGTCTGGCTTTTGGGGACGCGCAATATCTCGATTTGTGGAAACGGCTCCCGGCGGACCCGGCGAACGAAGAGGTCCGCCGCAACATCGCCATCACGCAACCCATTCTGTGGATAAAATGAAGGGAGAATTTTCAAGCGCCGCTGGAGATTTCTCCGGCTTCGGGTCAGAAATTCGCGTTCCATTTTTCTGTCTCCAAATTTTTCTGTCATATTCTGCTTTCCCCGCGCTCTCCGATAAAGCAAATTTCAAGGCCATAAGCCAAAACACAGTATGACAGAAATATTTACAGACAGAAAAATCCAGAAACCACTGCACCTTCTTTTAGGGGCGCTGTTTTTTTCGTTGGCATTTTGCGTTACTACTGTTCACGCGCAGGATCATTCCAAGATCGTGGCCGCAGTGGCTAAAATTGAGCGGGCGCGGATTTTGCGGCTCGCGGATCAGGCGCTCCGGCTGACGCCGCCGGCCATCACCGACCATATCGCCACCAACAGCGCAGGCGGGCCGCACGATTTCTTCTCGCAAGCCGAT
>Ga0316217_10001739_pt1 | contig 27559 bp, 25 predicted proteins | sample 1anoAmetaG_FD_203633 | JGI IMG/M metagenome (GOLD analysis project Ga0316217, IMG submission 203633) | Freshwater microbial communities from Trout Bog Lake, Wisconsin, USA - 1anoA | ecosystem: Environmental > Aquatic > Freshwater > Lake > Hypolimnion/Profundal zone | place: USA: Wisconsin...
GCTATAAAAACCGAATTCCAATTATTTGCATTACATCACAACCCGGCTCACGCCTTCTTCATCGCCCGCTTCAGCGTCAGGTATTCTTCCGTAAACCACCCCACCGCCAGCAGCGTGATCAGCGCAATCAATGTCTGCGATATCACGCAATAAATACACCACGCCCCCAATGCGAATGCTTCGATAAACGACAGGCAAAGCGCAAAGCCCATCCCCAGCATCGCCGCCAGCATCGTCAAAAACCTCTGCCGCGCCAGCGCCAGCCCAACCAGCGCCAGGTAGCCCAGTATGCCGATCACAGCCACTGGCACATGCTCAATCTCGGCAAACGGACTGTGATTCACCACGCCGCAATCCCACTTTTCGTTGATATCGCACGCTTGCGTATCGGTGGAGTAGTGAACCCGCAACGCCAGCACGGATACGATTACGCCGGCCAGCGCCAGCAGCACAATCAGATAGCGAATTACCTTCAAGAAATTCTCCTTTGTCATTTATCGGTCTTTGGGTTTATGTCGGTGGCTCCGGCTTCAAAGCGCTGTGAGCTAATTTTCCACTCCGCCTTCACCATCCTATCAATGAGGCTCGTTGCGCCCGAATCCCGGCCAGCAAATCCCATCCGCGAAAAAGCCCACCCACCCAATCGAGCGAATCGGTTAGACTGGTCTTCGAGTCATGCCGCAGCAAAACGGAGTCACCGCCATGCCCTCGTTTGAAGATTCGCTCAAGAAGCTGGAAACCATCGTCGATCAACTGGAAAAGGGCGATCTGGCCCTGGAGGATTCGCTCAAGCTCTTCGAAGAGGGCGTGGGCCTCTCCGCCGCCTGCAAGGCCGAACTGGACGCTGCCGAAGGCAAGGTCCAGATGCTCGTCAAGCAGCGCGACGGCTCCATCAAACCCGAGCCCTTCCTGACAGAAAAGCCGTTCTGAGAATAGGGGTCAGGGATCAGGGGTCAGATAAAACAGTTCCGTGCATTATTTATTGGCTTTTTCCGGCGAAAGGGTGTGAGTTCAATCCTATTTGGCGCCGGTCACAATTAGAAAGACTGCGCTGTTGACGCTCACGCAACCCTCTTCAACAGCAATAATTTTTTCCAACCTCTAACCTTTGTTCCCTGATCCCTGACCCCTGCCCCCTGACCCCTGTTTTTTTGCCAGCCGAGCCACCACTGCAATTTCCCGCAGAACCTGGGTCAGCGGCCGCGCAGGCGTGCCCCACAGCACGGTTCCCGGCTTTACGCCCATGTTTTCGTTGGTGACGGTCTTGCCGCTCAGCACCCCCGCCTGGCCGCCCAGAATCACGCCCGGCCCCACGTGCGCATGGTCGCCGATACCCACCTGCCCCGCAAGCACTGCGCCGTTGCCCACCGTCGAGGAGCCGCTGATGCCCACTCCGGTCACCAGAATCACGTCTTCGCCGATCTCGCAGTTGTGGCCGACGTGAACCAGGTTGTCCGTCTTGGTGCCCCGCCCGATCTTTGTTGCTTTGAGCGCGCCCCGATCAATGGTGGTGTTGGCGCCAATCTCCACATCGTCTTCAATCATCAGCGTCCCCTGCTGCGGAAACTGCGTATAAGCGCCGGTCTTGTTGTCGCGCACATAACCAAATCCATCCGCTCCCAGCACCGCGCCCGCGTGAACCATCACGCGATTGCCCAGCGTAGTCCCCGGATAGAGCACCGCGCGCGGATAGACGCGGCAGTTTTCGCCGATGCGCACGCCCTCGCCAATCACCGCCCCGGCCTCGATGCGCGTTCCTGCGCCAATCTGCGCGTTCTCTCCCACTACCGCGCAGGGCCCAATGCTGACGCCTTCGCCCAGCTTCACGTTTGCGCCTACGACTGCCGCTGGATGAACTCCAGTAACCGGTAGCGCAGGCGCGAGCATCCTGGCCGCCCGCGCAAACCACAGCCGCGGCTGATCCGTCTCAACAATGCATTTCCCTGGCATTGCAACGCCGGGTGCCCCATCCATGGCAGCAGTTTCATCGCTGCCATGGGTGGGAGAGCACAACGCTCCTGTCCCGCTCCGTAGAACCACCACCCCAGCCTCACTGGCCAGCGCCTTCGCCGTCGACGCCGCATCCTCCGCAAAGACCATCTCCGCAGCCGAAGCCAACGCGGAAGAGTTTACGCCATTGACCTGCCGTTCCGGCTCACCCGCAACCAGCTTGCCGCCCAACGCTTCAATCAGATCGCTTAACTTCACGGGTCTCTCCTTTGCGGAATCAAGCCTCAATACAACCCCGCTTCCCCGGCCGGCCGCGTCTTCCAGCGGCGATGAATCCACAGCCACTGGTCAGGATAGCGCCGAATCCAGCTCTCAATGGCGCTGGTGCATTGCTGCGTTGCAGCAAGAATATCCGCTTCCGCATCGCCTGAAGCCGTAAACTCCAGCTCCGGGCCAAAGTGCAACACATACCGCCGCTCGGCCTTCTCCCAAACCATGAATCCCGGCAAAACCGCCGCCCCGGTTTTCAGCGCCACGCGCGCAAGTCCTGATGCGGCGCAGGCCTGCATCCCGAAAAACTCTACGAACTCGCCCTGCGGCGGAGTCATATTCGTGTCCATCAAAATGCCAACGGTCTCGCCTTTGCGCATCGCCGTCAGCAGCCCGCGCGCAAAATCATCCTTGGGCAGCACGCGATTCCCGTGCAGGCAGCGGATTCCGTTCACAAACGTATCCAGCGGCCGGTTATCCAGTGGGCGCGCAACCATGCTCATCGGGTAGCCCATCAGCGAGTGATAGAAACTCGACAGTTCCCATGCCCCCAGGTGCCCGGTCACAATCAGCACGCCCCGTCCGCGCGCCTTTGCGGCCAGGTAATGCTCCAGCCCCTCGGTGCGAATCCAGTTGCGGGTATTTTCCGGGGTATACCGCGTCATGCGGCAGAACTCAACCAGCTGCCGGCCCAGCGAATAGAAAACGCCGCGCAGAATCCGCTCGCGCTCTACGGCGCTCAGCTCAGGCAAGGCCAATTCCAGGTTGCGACGGCCCACGCCGCGCAACCGCCCCAGCCCGCGATAACCGGCCCAGGCAATCAAGCCCGCCACGCATCGCGCGACTGGACGAGGCAGCCATCCCAGCGGCCGCGCCACAATCAGAACCAGCCAATATTCAAGCTTCTCTCGCATGGTTGAAGGCAAAAGTTAAGTGTAGCCTCCCGGCGCGGATTTTATGCGGCAAAACACAAGAAGGGCAGCCCGTCGCCGGACTGCCCCTCATTGCTCACAGATTTGCCCTTATCAGCGATGCTTGGCAGAAACAAAATAGTGCGCCACGCTCTTGACAAAAGTAACCGCGCCATCAGGAACAGCCACATCGCCCTTGAGCACAGAATCAAAGCTGTGCGCCGCGCCGTAGAAAAGCGTGGTGTCGTCCATGTTCTGGCTCACGCTGGTGCCGTCCAGATCGATGCCCGCGAACAGCCCCTTGTTGCGTGAGTAGCTGAGCAGTTCAGCGCTCATCTTCCAGTCGGTTGCGGCCTGTCCGCTGCGGCCTACCGGGCCCGCCGCGGCCGAAGCATCGCCGCCAATCTTGAACTTGCTCTTCAGCAGATCCTGAAATCCGCGGTCATTGACAGCCACCAGCACAAGATCCGTGGACTGGCCGCCGGCCTGGAAGCCGAACGACATGCCTTCCATGCGAATAAAGACCGGCGCGCTCCAGCCATGCCCGGTGCGGCAAGTCACCACACCCTGCCCATATTGCCCGCCGAAAACGAAAGCGCCCTTTTTCATTCCCGGCACCACGCCAACACAGGTGGCCTGCTGAAGAATATTCATGGGAATGCTGTTGTCCGGGGTGGCCATGATTTGGTCCAGAACCACCTTGGCGGCATCGATGCGCGCCTGCAGGCCTTCCCTCGTGGAGCCTGCGTAGGCGGTAACTGAAACCATGAAACAGAGACAAAGCAAAGCAAGTGTCTTCTTCATATTCTGATCCTTTCCACTCCGCCGCTTGCAGCGGCACGGGTTATCGAGTTATCCACGTTGCGTGGTTAGTGAACTCCGCCGGGCGCCGCTGCGCCACGGCCTGAAGCTTGTCTTGCCCGGTGCATCCTGGCATTCTTACGCCTCCACGCCAGTCCGCCCCAATTCAGGCTACAGCATTCCGGCTGGATAGAACATCCTGGCATATTGTTTTCTGATCACCGGCTCTGCCGGAAACATAGATACTTGTCTTCTGAAGAAAACACTCTTACAGAGCCGGTGCGGCTCGTCCTATGGAAGGTTGGACGCGAGTGAAAGGGGGAGGGTAATAGCGCAAATCGAAAGGCTCACTGCAAATGGTAAAAAAGAGGAGTTCCCAGGCTTCATGTAACAACACGCTGCCTGGGAACTCCTTTCCCCAGATCTGCGTTGTTTCTGTTAACGAGTCTGTGGAAATTGTCTGATTCGTGCAAGATTACGGATGCCGTATAGGCTTAAGTAACCAGGCGTGTTTACTTATTAGTAACGCATAGGCGCGACAGCTCAACCATTGTCACTCCGGCGGCGATCGCCCTTGCGGCGTTCCGGGATTCCGGCGGCATTGAGGAGTGATGGGTCGGTAACGTGCATCAGGAGTTCGATCCTGTTATCTGTGCCTGTTTTGCGCATCAACCGCCCAACATGGGTCTGCACAGTGCGTTCTTCAATTCCCAGCGTTTGGGCTATCTCGCGATTGGATCGAGCCAGAAGAATCAGTTCCAACACCTGGCTCTCCCGTTCTGTCAAACGAGGAGAAGCATTGCTGAGGCCGGAATCTGAGGACCTGAGCAGCCGGTCAATCAATTGGGAGAGCAACCGCCGCGGAGCCCAGATGGAGCCGCTGATGACCACTTCCACAGCCTGGCGCACCGTCTGCGGGCTGGCCTTCAGATCAAGGTAAGCGCGAGCGCCGGCAATGATCGATTTAAGGGCCAGTTCGTCGTCCCCCTCAGGGCCTATCACAATCAAGCGCATTCTGGGGCAACGGCGGCGTATTACCTCCAGCGCGCCTATCCCAGTGGTAAAAGAGTGCAGGTCTACGAGCAGGTATTGAAGCGTAGTGTCTGCCAGCAACTCTTCAAAATTCCCTACGACGGGAGACAGGGGAACCCTGCCTTCAACGTTACCGCCTTCGAAGATGCCGGCCAGCCCCTCCAAACGGAGCGGGTCTTCTGCCAGCACTCCTACGCGAACCGGTTCAGAATTGAGAATTGAACCCATCGTGCGCCTTTCCATTCCACACAAGAACACATTGCGATAATTCCGGAAGCAATGTGACCTTGCTTCGTGCTTAAAGACACTTCGCCCCTGAACCAGCCCAACCGGTTCCCTTCCCTCAGAACCTATAACTTGGGAAGAACAATCCCCTGCTGTTTTTGGTATTTGCCCTTGCGGTCGGCATAGCTCACCTCACAAGGTTCATCGGAGCGAAAAAACAAAATCTGGCACAGTCCTTCATTGGCGTAAATTTTGGCCGGCAGCGGAGTCGTGTTGGAGATTTCAAGCGTGACAAATCCCTCCCACTCCGGCTCGAACGGAGTCACATTCACAATGATTCCGCAACGCGCATATGTAGACTTTCCTACGCAGATGGTCAGTACGTCCCTGGGGATTCGAAAATATTCAACTGAACGAGCCAGCGCGAACGAATTGGGCGGCACAATCACCGAATCGGCCTGCACGGCGACAAAGGACCGCTCGTCAAAGGCCTTGGGATCGATGATGGCGCTGTTCACATTGGTGAAAATCTTGAATTCATCGCTGACCCTCAGGTCGTAGCCGTACGATGAGAGCCCATAGGAGATGACGCCGCTGGCCACCTGTTTTTCGCAGAACGGTTCTATCATCCGGTGGTGGATGGCTTGCTCACGAATCCATCGGTCACTCTGAATCGACATGACTCTCCCGTTTCATAACCCTGATCATTTTAGCCGTTGAGATAAAGGGTAAAGGACTACTCTAGTCCATAATCTAGTGAAATTCACAGAAGAATTTCAACCAACAAATGTGGTTGATGAATTATCTTGGAAAACTAAAGTTTTTGGAGATTCCCTCCGAGCTTGATTCCCCATTTGTTCGCCTGATTTCAGAGGGAGATTTTGGCGCTTTGATCCCCAAGCCTAATCATTTTTAATCTATAAATTGCTGCCCTCGTGCTATGTTTCCTTTCCGGCTATTCCAAAAATGCTCTAAATCCTGTAGCATCACTCTCATAGAACGTAGTAAAGTCAATTCAGTTGCGCCAGCGGAGGTACCCCATGATTAAGCAGGACATCGTCCACCATGTGATTGAGCGCACCGGCCTGCCCCGCACGAAAGCGGAGGCTGCCGTGGATACGGTCTTCGAAGGCCTTAAGCAGGCTTTAACCGCAGGCGACCGCATCGAACTGCGCGGCTTTGGCGTCTTCAGCGTCCGAGCCCGCAAAACCGGCATCGGCCGCAATCCCCGCACCGGCACCGAGGTCAGCATCACCCCCGGCAAGGCCGTCCGCTTCAAGCCCGGCAAGGAACTGCATACGCTGGAGACAGGGACAGCCAAGTAAAGCCGCGCGAGGCGAGACGAACACCCCTCTCGGCAAGTGTCTTGTCGCCTGAGGGAGGTTTCTCAACGCCATGAAGGAAGTCAGTTGGTGACAAATTGTCGCCAACTGAATCTGCCACCCTCTAACGGCAAGAATTATCTCACCCGCGTTGCGACCGTTGAAGCGCTGTTGCGCTTGGCGCAGTCTGTCCCCTGCTACAAGATGGCAGTATCCTTTAAGAATGATTATATGTACATTGTTTGATTATTTATGTACATCCGTCGTAAGATAATTCATCGGAGACCGATATGGGAACGACAACTGCCGCAGTGGTTCACAAGCATTTCCGCCTTGATGCCGCCAAGCTCAAGCGCGCGCAGAAGTTGTTCGGCGCGCCGACTGAGACCGAAACCATCGAGCGCGCCCTCGATCTCGCGATTGCCGAAGAGGAGCGCGACCGGCGCGTTCGCAAGGCGCACGAGGAGTTTTTCCGCAGCGGCGTCGAGATTCAGGATGCCTTCGGTGCGCTCGGCGAGGGCGTACTGGGCAAGTAACCGATGAAAGTCCTCTTCGACTCATCGATCTATATCCGCTCGCTGCGCGACGAAGGGACGGCTGGTCTTGCCCTGCTTCGCTGGCTCGGCCCTGCGCCGATCTGGGCCTCCGCAGTGGTGCTGGAAGAGTTGTACGCCGGAGTGAGCGCGCGAGACCACCGCATCCTCCAAAAGCTGGAGCAGGAGTTTGAGCAGTCCAACCGCTTGCTGGTTCCCAACCAGCGCGACTGGAGCCGCGCCGGCCAACTCCTGAACCGCATCGCGACCAAGTATGGATACGAGAGCATCGGCCGATCCCGCCTAACCAACGATGCCCTGATCGCAGTAAGCGCCGCCCGCTGCGGCATTGAAGTCCTCACCGCAAACGCACGGGACTTCGAGCGCCTCACCGAGTTTTGCCCGCTGTTATGGAGGGTGGTATAAGGCTGAGAGGATTGCAACTCCATTCCCAGAGGATTTCCTATTCAAAAAATCTAGATCTGGATCACTCGATAGTTCTGTGAAGTAAAGCGTTTACTAGAGATTGAACCATGCCCACAACTTCACCCGGATTTGAAAACTGGAACGTCTGGCTCAATTAATTGTCTCATTTACAAGATAATAATCTGTACCTTCTTTGGTGATTCGTCCAGCACAATAATGAAGTACATTTGAAGAATCAAAGATTACACCTTTGTAAGAGCATCCACTGATCTCATCATAGCGACTTCCCTCCTTACCATCTATCACTAAAAGCTCTTTTTCGCCAGTCTTTGCAAAATATACAAGATGTTTGTTATCCGGACTAAATTTAAGATTATTTATAGTATCGTATTGGTTTTCTTCTTTGCCGTCGACAATTGCAAACCATTGTTTAGCATTCATGGCAGCAAAGGCAATATGTCGGCTATCAGGGCTATATATTGGAATATCTACAGAATCGTAAAATTTGCCTTCTTTGCCATCAATTACAACAAACGACTTACCTCCCATGGTAGCTGCATACATAAGATGTTTATTGTCTTGGCTATAATGCGGAATGTCTACAGAATCATAGAATTTCCCTTCAATACCATCGACAACTACACATTCCTTTCCATCTAAATTAGCCCTGTATGAATAATGTTGACTATCTGGACTGAAGGAGAGTCCGCTATCCCAATCAAGCCACGATGATTTTTTAGATTCTATATAATCATATGATTTTCCCTCTTTTCCATCGATTATGATTTTCCATCTATTCCCATTAATGGCAACATATGCAACGTGTTGACTGTTTGAACTGAAAATAGGTGAATTTGGCCAGATTATATGGTTATCATCAAAAGGAGGCCCTACCTTTCCATCTAATATAACTAACTGTTTACTATTGATATGAGAAAGATAGGCAACTCTTTGACTATCCGGACTAAATACAATATCAGTGTTGTAATCAATGTTACCTGGAAGCTCTTTACTCACGCCATCCAATACAGCTATATTGTTCATCGTGAATACTACTCTCCGACTATCGGGGCTGAATTCGATATTAGCAAGACCTGAGTCATTATATAACATTCCTTCTCTGCCATTTATTACGATACGCCACTTTCCACCATAAAATGTACTGCCAATAGATTTGCCGCCACTGTCTGCAATATATGCTACAGATTTGCTATCTGGACTAAAAACCAAATTTTGTATATGGTCGTAGGATTTCCCCTCTATACCATCAACCACAGCAATCCAATGATTTCCAACTTTGGCTGTATAAGCGATTCGCTGACTATCAGGACTAAAGATAATTGAATTTCTATCAATCTCATCGTAACTTTTTCCTGCTTTATTATCCAATCTCACATATCCTCCGTAAGTTAGAATTGCCACATGTCGGTAATCAGGACTTAGAGGGTTAGATATAATACATCTATCACAATGAGAAAATATTTGTGTGATATTTGTTGGGACTTGGTAAAGAAACAGTTCTGTACTGATCCTGCCGCCATTAAAGAGAACGATTATCCGTTTGCATCCGATGGTGGAGAAAAGCAAAGTGAGTAATAGCATGGCTTTAATCATTTTCATCGTCTCTTCTTCCTTATTATGAGTTTAAAAGATCGCGCCCACGTTTGCAATAAATTATGTGGGTTGTTTGACAGAGGGTGGTTTAGGCCCGCCCATCCCAAACCGATTAGGCACTTCATGTCCTGCTTTTGGGACTGGAAATCCACGAACCTCAACCGGCGTGTTTTTCTAATCTCTGATCTTCATGTATTAACGGTAAGTTTCACTCCGGTGATGAACGCGACGAACCTCTATGGAATCGGAATCGGCAACAGCAAAGAAAAGTCTGTAGTCACCGATGCGCAATCTAAGTTCATCTCTCCCCTGGAGCGCCTTCACGTCCCCCCACACCCGACTCCGCAAAACGGTGCAGGGAGGAAAGAACGTGCATGGCGGTGGATTTGTCCAGGCTGCGGACATCGGATTTGGCTGGCTCGGTCCAAACAATCCGCTTCACTTCGGCTCCTGAAAGCGTTCGATCTCTTCCTGGGTGATTCCGAGTTCCGCCAAGACTTGCTCGTGAGGAATGGCATGGTTGTGCTTCAACCACTCATCCGCCTCTGTGAGCGATTGAACCTCTTCCGCCGTGACCGGCTCATCGTCATACGGGGCATTGACGATGGCGCGGGAGACGGGATCGAGCATGATCTCGAACAACTGAACGGCGACAGAAACCTGGCCGGGAGCCATGCGGTCGATCAGTTCGTGTGCGTGCTGTTTCGATTCACAGTATGCAAGAGCCATCGTTGAACCTCACGGGATTTTTGCCCTGTCTGAATACCAGTGTAGTCGAAATTGTAGCGGCAAGAACACTCCAAATCAACAAGGGACGGGTACCTCAGATCCCGCTTTTGGACCCTGGAACCCCAAGAACCTCAACCGGCGTGTTTTTCTGATCCCTGATCTCTGATCTCTGTTTGACGGTATGTGCGTGATGCGCTACACTTAACGGATGATTAAGAGCTTTCGGCACGCCGGTGTGGAGAAATTCTTTCTAACCGGGAGCAAAGCGGGCATCCAGCCTGCTCATGCCGACAAGCTCTCCCTTCAGCTTTACGCGTTGGATGGGGCAAAATCGCCCGCCGATTTGAAGACGCCGGGATGGCGATTGCATCCGCTGAAGGGCAATCTGGAAGGCCATTGGTCGATGCGGGTCAACGGCAATTGGCGGCTCACCTTCAGTTTTGAAGGTGAAGATGCAATTTTGATTGACTATCAGGATTACCACGGGAGTTAGAGCGATGACGCAAATGTTCAATCCGCCGCATCCGGGCAGGGTTCTGCGCGAATACCTGGGAGAGATGGACGTAACCAGCGCGGCCAAGCGCCTGCACGTCTCGCGCACCACGCTTTCGCGCATTCTCAACGGCGCGTCGGGCATCTCGGCGGATATGTCGCTGCGCCTGTCAGACGCGCTCGGAACCCACGCCAGCTTTTGGTATGACCTGCAAGCGGGTTACGATATGTGGCAAGCCTCTCACCATAAACGGCCTAAGATCGAACGCTTCGATATCGCCGCGTAGTAACGCCACACGCCGGCGGATGACCTTGATTCGACCATCCCAAAGTGATTGGGTGCCCCAGGTCCCGCTTTTGGGACATCGGAATTCACGAATCTCAAATAGCATGTTTTTCTGATCACTGATCCCTTGTGGATGCTCACATCAGCCTTATCGCATCCACGTCCACAATCAAATTCCGTCGCGGAATCTGCGCTGCATCTGCATGCGCCAGCATCCCGTGCAGCGCGGCATTCAGCGCCTTGCGCGAGGCGGCTTTCAGAATCATGTGAAATCGATAGATGCTTTTGATGCGCGCAATGGGCGCGGTGCAGGGACCCAGCACACGCACTCCCTCGGGTTTGGACCTCTCAAACCATTTGCCCAGAGCAGACGACCAGCCCGCCGCCTCCTCCAGCTTCGCCGATTGCACATGCACGTTGGCCAGCACACCAAACGGCGGATAGTGCATCCATCGCCGGTACTTCAGCTCCCGCTCCACAAAGCTCGCGTAATCGTGCTTGCTCGCCGCCAGAATCGCATAGTGATCCGGGTAGTATGTTTGCACCACCACGCGGCCTGGCAGTTCGCCTCGGCCCGCGCGTCCTGAAACCTGTGTCATCAATTGAAAAACCCGCTCGGCGGCTCGGAAGTCCGGCATCGATAGCGCATGATCGCAGCCCACTACGCCTACCAGCGTGACGCCATGCACGTCGTGTCCCTTGGCAATCATCTGCGTGCCCACCAGCAGGTTGATCTCGCCGGAGTGCAGGCGTGCCAGCAGCCGCTCCAAATCGCCCCGCCCGCGCACCGTGTCGCGGTCCATGCGGCCAATTCGCGCGCCCGGGAAAATCTCCGTCAACCGCGCCTCTCCCTGCTCTGAACCCGCGCCCAGATAGTACAAATGCTCGCTCTCGCACTTGGGGCATTTCGCGGGAACCGTTCTGCGAAAGCCGCAATAGTGGCACTCCAGCCGCTGGCCTTCGCGCGCTTCGCCTGCATCTTCCGCAGGCGGCTTGTGATGCGTCAGTGAAATCGCGCAGTTCTGGCACTCCAGCTTTTCTCCGCAGGCCCGGCAGATCACCGCAAACGAATAGCCTCGCCGATTCAGCAGGATCAGCGCCTGCTCGCCGCGATCCAGAACCTCGCGGGTCTGCGCTACCAGCGCGCGCGAAAAAAGCTGCTCCTGCCCCGTCTCTTGAAACTCCCGCCGCATATCGATCAGTTCCACCGCGGGCAGCGGGCGGTTCATTACCCGGTCGTTCATCTCGATGCGCTGATATTTTCCCGTTGCCGAGTTCTGCCAGCTCTCCAGCGATGGCGTCGCCGACCCCATCACCACTACCGCGTTCTCAATCTTGGCCCGCATCACGGCCACATCGCGCGCGTTGTAGCGCGGTGTCTCCTCCTGCTTGTAGCTGCCGTCGTGCTCCTCGTCCACCAGAATCAATCCCACCTTCGGCGCCGGCGCAAAAATCGCCGACCGCGTGCCGACAACGATGGGCGCCTCGCCCCGCTGAATCCGCCGCCACTGCTCGCTGCGCTCCTCGGGAGTCAGAGCCGAATGCAGCAGCGCCACCTTGTCGCCAAAGGCCGCGTCCAGCAGCCCTGCCATCTGCGGCGTCAGGCCAATCTCCGGAACCAGCAGGATCGACGACAGCCCCCGGTCCAGCGCCCTCTGCATCGCCGCCAGATACACGGCAGTTTTTCCCGAGCCCGTCACTCCATGCAATAAAAATGGCTGGAATCCCCCCAGTGCGGTCACTACACTTGCCAGCGCGTCTACCTGCGGCTCATTCAGTCGCAGCGGCCCCGGCTGGCTCTGCACCCCACCCAGTCGAAAAGCAGCCTGCCGCTCGTCGATCCGCACCAGCCCCCGCCGCACCAGTGTTTGCAGCGTCGACGCAGGCAGATCCTTGCGCCGCAACTCGGCCAGCGGCAACTCACCGCCGCCCGCCGCCAGTTCCGCCAAAATCGCCTGCTGTTTGGCAGTCAGAACCGGCAGCCGCGCCTCGGGAATCAGTACCGCAAACCGCTCCGTCCGCCGCGCATCGCGCTCCACCGCCGCCGTCTCGCGCACAATCCATTTCTTGCGCGTAAGGCCGGCCAACACCGGCAGCGTTGCCGCCGTAGCAGTCCGCAGCGTGGACACCTTCACCGGCTCCCCCGAGGCCAGCCGCGCCAGCACCCGCCGTTCCAGGTCCTGCTCCTCAGCCGAGAGTTTTCCCTTGCGTTTCGATCCGCTCGTGCGCCTGGGCAGAGGCGTCAAAAGCCCAAAATTCTCGACTTGGGAATCCGTATCATTCTGCTCGACAGAACTTGCCAGCACATCGCGGCCCAAGTCAGTAATCCGGTAATAGACCGTCCGCCGCACCTCGGCCATCAGCGGCAGCATCCCCCGCAACACCTCGCCCAGCGGAGCCAGATAATACTGCGCCATCCACTCGCCCAGCTTCAGCAGCGCGTCGCTCAGCAGCGGCTCATCGTCCAACACCGCTTCCACGTACCGCAACTCAAACTCGGCCGGCGCCGTCCCACTTAGCCCGGTCACCACGCCAATCAGCTTTTCTTTACGAAACGGAACCACCACCCGCGCGCCCCGCTGCGGCAGTTGTTCCTCGCGCACCACGTAGCTAAACACGCGGTCCAGCGGCACAGGCAACGCGACTTCGCAGTAGGAAGGCATGGCAGTCAACTCCCAGTGTAATGGGCTGACCTTTTCTCCGCGTTCCGCTCCCAATTGACCATTTCCCAGCTATCGACCCAGGTGTAATACTTGCGCCATGAAATTTTTCTTTTTAACTGCTCTTGTTCTGACTGCCTTCACCGCCGCAGCGCAGCAGAAGACTGCGCTGCAGCCTCCTGCCGACCCGCTCCATGCCTGGATCGGGGCAAGCGATCCAGCCGCGCTCGCAGCCTGGGTGGATCATCGGATCGCAGAAGAAAAGGCCGATGTGGCCAGGTTGCTGGCGGTCCCCGGGCCACGCACTGTGGAAAACACCCTGCGACCCTTTGACGATGCCGTGAACCATCTGGCCATTGCCCTTAACAATGCGGATCTGATTTACTCGCTTGCCGGCACGGCCGAGCTGCGCGACAAGGGCCAGGCGCTGGAGGCGACCATCTCTTCGGCAGCCACCGATCTGAGCCTGAACCAGAAGGTCTACGCCGCGTTGTCGGCGATACCGCTGCCTGCCGGCGACCCGGCGACCCGCCATTACCTAGAGCGGACGCTGCTCGAATACCGGCTCTCCGGCGTGGACAAGGACGATGCCACTCGAGCCAAAATTCGCGCTCAGCAAGACAAGATCACGGCGCTCAGCCTGAGCTTTGGCCGTAATATTGCCGACGGCACACTGAAGATTTCCGCCACGCAAGCCGAGCTGGACGGACTTCCGGCCGACTACCTGGCACTGCACAAGCCATCCGCGGATGGCACAGTCACGCTGACCACCGACGAACCTGACGTTTGGCCGGTGCTGGACTATGCCAGGAGCGCCGCCCTCCGCCAGAGGATGTATTTGGCCTATGAGCAGCGGGCGTATCCGAAGAACATTCAGGTGCTTCACGATCTATTGTCCGCCCGTCAGGCACTGGCCAGCCTGCTCGGCTATGCCCATTATGCGGATCTGGCGACGGCCGATCAGATGATTGGCTCATCCGCCAATGTCGAGGCTCTGCTGAAACAGGTGGAGGATGCCTCGCACAGCGCCGCCGGCCGGGAGTTTGCCAATTTACTGGCCTTTGCGCAGAAGCAGCAGCCGGAGCTGACCGGCATCAGCATCGCGGACGGCTCCTATTGGAACGAGCAGTACCGTAGAGAGCGATACTCCTTTGACGCGCAGAGCGTGCGTCCTTACTTTCCCTACGACCAGGTGCAGGCAGGAATCCTCAAGACAGCCGCGCGCCTCTTCCACGTCGAGTTCAAGCCCGTCAAGGACGCCGTGGTCTGGGATAAGTCCGTGGACACCTTCGACGTCTATGATGCAGCCGCCCCCAACAAGGGCAAGCTGCTGGGACGCATCTATCTGGATATGCACCCGCGCGAGGGTAAGAATAAGTGGTTCTCCAGCAATCCCATTCTTCCGGGAATTCGTGGCCGCCAGCTTCCCGAGGGAATGCTGATCTGCAACTTCTCCGGCGGAACGGCCGGCGACCCCGGACTGATGCAGTACGACGAGATCGTCCGATACTTCCATGAGTTCGGCCACCTGATGCATCACATCCTGGGCAGCCAGGGCGAGTGGTCCGGCGAGGGCGGCTTCAACGTCGAGGGAGATTTCGTTGAATCCCCCTCGCAGATGCTGGAGGAGATCTTTCATGACCCGGCGATTCTCCAGTCTATTGGCAAGCATTACCAGACAGGCGAGATTCTACCCGCCAGCCTGATCGCCAGGATGAACGCAGCCAGCGCTTATGGGCGCGGCCGGTGGCTGCAGCGCCAACTTCTCTTCTCCAGCTTCTCGCTGCAAGTGCATGACCGCGCGCCGACGGATGTGGACTTTGATGCGCTGTGGAAGGCCGACGAGAAGCGCTTCAGCCCGTTTACCCCGCTGGAGGGCGCACATTTTTATACTTCCTTTGGCCACCTGACCGGCTACGCGTCGAACTACTACACTTACGTTCTGGACAAGGTGATTGCCCTCGACTTCTTTGCGCAGTTCGACAAGCGCAATCTGCTGGACGGTCCCACGGCGATGCGTTACCGGAGGGCCGTGCTGGAGCCGGGAGCGAGTAAGCCGGCAGACGAGCTGGTAAAGAACTTCCTGGGACGCCCGCAAGGGATTGAGGCCTTGAGAAACTGGATGAATGAGGAGTTTCAAGCGCCGACGGCCAGGTAGCGCCGATTCTGGCTGAGTGCCCCACACCTGCTGCATTTTTGCGGCGGAAGTGGGGCACCTGAACTTTAGTTTTGCTCCTGTAATTAGTGCCTGGATTTCCCCACCTTGCAATTCCCCCCGCAAGCAGTACAATTCCTGCAAATGACTCCTGAAATCACCACCCCTGCCGATGCTCCCGCCGTCCCGTCGCCCGCCACACCACCCAAGGTCGCGCCCAATCCCACCCACCCGGTCACTCTGGCTATCGATATCGGCGGCTCCGGACTCAAGGCCATGCTGCTCGATGCCGCCGGCAATTCGGCCAGCGACCGCATGCGCGTCCTCACCCCGGCCGTCCCCACTCCGCAAACATTGGTGGTCGCCCTCGATGAATTCCGCCGCCAGTTGCCGGGTTTCGATCGCGTCTCCGTCGGATTTCCCGGCATCGTCAAGCGCGGCGTCACCATCCTCTCCACCAACCTCCATCCCGACTGGGGCAACTTCCCCCTGCAAGACAAGCTCGCCGAGCGCTGGAAGATTCCCGTCCGCGTAGGCAACGACGCCGATATCGCCGGCTACGGAGCCATCAAGGGCGAGGGCGTCGAACTGGTGCTCACGCTGGGCACCGGCCTGGGCAGCGCTCTGTTTACCAACGGACACCTCGTCCCCGGACTCGAACTCAGCCTCCATCCCTGGCGCAAAAAAGGAAACAACTACGAGGACTACCTTGGCCGCCGCGGCCTCGACAAATACGGCAAGGCCCGCTGGAACGACTTCCTCGAAGCCGCCATCAAGCAAACTGAACTGCTCTTCAACTGGGACCACCTCTACCTGGGCGGCGGCAACACCAAAAAAATCCTCTTCAAGCCCGCCAAAAACGTAAGCATCGTCTCCAACGAAAACGGACTGCTGGGCGGCGTCTATCTCTGGAAGGATCAGGGGTGAGGGGTTTGGCAGGTGGCCCACTCATTACAATATCTGGGACTGTGCCCCGTTCATCGCGGCTTTATCGCGATGAGCGGGATTTCGGATAACGTCGGCGGGTAGTGCAGGTCCGGGTGTATAAAAACTGGGAGTCGCAGGTCCGGATTTTCGGACCTGCGAATTAGCCGAGCATTCAATTTCCTTCAGCGATACACCTCGCGCCGGTTTCCCACGCGCACCACCAGAACAATCAGCTTTCCATCCTGAATATCCGCAATAATCCGGTAATCCCCTACCCGGTATTTCCAGTAATTGCCCAACGATGAACCGGCAAGCGCCTGCCCAATGCTGCGCGGATTTTCCAGCTTCGCCACACGGCTTCCCATAAACCGGATGATCCGTTGCGCGATTGGCTTATCGAGTTTAGAGATCTCTTTATCAGCTTCCTTGCTGTACTCAACCTTCCACGCCATAGCGCTTTTCCATCTCTGCCTGGGTGAAGGTCTTGCTGCGTCCTGCCCTCAGCGCGCGTGTCCGCTCTTCGGCCAGATACAAATCTTCCAGGTCTTCCAGCTTTTCGCTGATGGCCTCGACCATGTAATACGTTTTGCTTCGTCCGGTGCGCTTGGCGAGCTTATCCAGACGGGATTTCAAGCCTTCCGGCAAGCGAAGGGAAACAGCGGAGCCCATATATAAACCTCCAGGATTCTCTGCAATACAAGTATCGCACAGAATCGCTATCTTTACGTGAAGGCCGGTCGCCGCACTTCCAGGGAACAAGAAATCCGGGCATCCCATCCTTGCCACGTCTTTATTTACGTGGCAAAGGTGGGAAGCCACAGACGCGCAAATCTACTCCAGCACAAAGATCTTCTTCTTTGCGCACATCTCCTTCAGGATCTTCGGCCACACGGTGACGCTCACTTCTCCGAGATGAGCCTTGCGCAGCAGCAGCATCAAAGTACGCGACTGCCCGATTCCTCCGCCGATCGACAGCGGAATCTGGTCGTTGATGATCGCCTTGTGATAGGGCAGCTTCAGGAAATCCAGTTGGTTTGACATCGTAAGCTGTTTTTTCAGGGTCTCGGCGGTAATCCGGATGCCCATTGAAGTCAATTCATGACGCCGTTTGGTCACCGGATTCCAGACCAGGATGTCGCCGTTGAGTCCATGCGTCTCCTTGCCCGTTTCCTTGCTGGTGTCTGTCACCCAGTCGTCGTAGTCGGCAGCGCGCATCTCGTGCGGATAGCCGTCCTTGAGCGGCCAGCCGATTCCGATGATGAACACCGCCGGATACTTTTGCAGAATTGCCGTCTCGCGCTGCTTGCGCGGCAGCGTGGGATACATATCAAGAATCTCCTCGGCATGGAGAAACACCAGCTTCTCCGGCAGCTCCGGATAGCGCGGATCCCTCAACTGCGGAAACATCTTCAGCGCATACTTCTCCGCGCCAACAATCACCTTCCAGATCTTCCCCACAACCTCCTTGAGGAATTTCAGGTTGCGCTGATCGGCGGTCATCACGCGCTCCCAGTCCCACTGATCGACGTAGGCCGAGTGGTCGTGATCCAGAAAATAATCCTTGCGCACCGCGCGCATATCCGTGCAAATGCCCTCGCCCACCTTGCACCCGAACTCCTTGAGAGCCGGCCTCTTCCACTTGGTTGCGGCCTGCACCACCTGCGCGTCAATGGGATGCACGTTGCGGTCATTCGAAATGTGGAACTGGATTGGCGTGCGCGACCCGTCGCGGTCCAGCATATCGTTGACGCCGCTCTCCACATCGACGATGAGCGGCACCTCCACCATCATCAGGTTGAGTTCCTTGCACAGGTGGTCTTCGATATAGCGTTTGACATGAAAGATTGCCTGCTGTGTCTCCCGGGGAGTGAGAAGGGAGTGGTAGTGACTCGGCAGAATTTTTTCCAGATCCCCGTAATCGCCGATTCCCGGCCCAGCCAGGTCGGCCTTTTTATCCAGGGTAGCGATCATGAAAGTTCTCCTTCGCGAACGGATTCCGCGCCGCCGCACCGCGTTTATGCGAGGTTGCGAGCAACGAAAGCTATGTCAACTAGGAGACTGGTATTGCCGAACCTCGATTCCGCCAAGTATGGTTTCTCTGGCCCTCGTGCCGCGCTGTGATTGCAATCACGGTTCAATGCGGCCAGGTGGTCCACTTCCGGCTGGTGAATGCGGGTTTCCCCGGTCTTGATCTTCATGACTGAGAATGGGCCGGAGAGCCTGTCCTGAGCAAAGCCGAATACCGCCTGCCTCAACGCAAATGGCCGGCCAAAAAGAGGCGTATGCCGGAGCGGCAATCCGTTGCATATAATTTGCTTCCCAGGTCGCGCAATTCCTCGAATCCCTGGGCGATCGCATGAGCGCAGGCAGCAACATCCAGGACATCGAGCAGGACGTGTGCGGCCGGGCACATCCGTACCCCTCCCTATACCCCAGGGGGGTATAATTTTCGCAAAAACCGTGCAGATTATTTCATCCGTTCAACTTTGCAAAAACCTGCAAATCCATAATAATAAATGGCTTGAATGCAAACGAAGGCAGGGTCGGCGTAAAGGCCTTTTTCTACAGAAATACCGCTCTTCCGTATTACTTGGCGAGAAACCACCTCCGGAAAACGCCTGAAAAATCCGGAATATTCCGGATTTTCCCGGTGGCTTGCCCAGGAATCGATCGCTTGGATGGCTTTGGCGAGATCACATCGACCGGAAAGTCGGATCAAAGCTATTGGTAAAAAGCCATTACCTGCCTCTCAGCAGCCGTTCCACCTCGGCGTGCAACCGCGCTGTAATCTCCGCCTCGGTTTCCTGAGGGGCAAACCGTATCAGTTGACCAACATGCACCTCGATCTTGCCCGAGCGGAACCAGCCTTTTCCCCCAACCTTCAACGCGCCCAGCCCGCGAATCGCCACCGGCAATACTCTTGCCTGCGACTGCTTTACCAGCAATCCGATTCCACCTCGAAAATGCGCCAAAGTTCCTTCCGCCGATCGAGTGCCTTCGGGAAAGACCATCACATTGAAGCCGCGGTCCATCGCAGCGCCGGCGTGCAAAAAACTGCGTTGAAAGTTCCGGTTGCGCGGCAACGGAAAAACATTGAACAGCGCGGTCAACAACAGATAGAACAGCGGGCCAGGCGGATAAAAGCCCCATTTTCCCGGCGCCCAATCAGGATTCCGGAAATGCCTGTAGTCCTCCAGCATATCTCCGGCCATTGCCGCTGCAATCCGCCGCCGCATCGGCGCCGGCAGAGCATACTGCACCAGCGGGCCGTCAAATGCCGTCACGTGGTTGGCGATGATAAGAACCGGCTCATCCTGTGCGGCGACGGACAGTGCAGGAGCAACGACCTTGGGATTTGCCAGCAGCCAAACCAGCGGCCTTTCCACCGCTTCCAGAAAGGCCGTCCTTAGCCAGTGGAATGGCCGGAGCCACGGCCAGCGCGGATAGATGTATCGCCCCGCCGTGCCTTCATCCAAGCCGTGTTGCGCTGGGAAGGTCTGCTGCAACCGGGCGGCATTCACACTTTCGCTTGAAAAATCACGATCTGGCCGGGGAAGCGGCTTTTTGGAAGAATCAGAAGTTGACGGCGCTATCCGCAAAGCGTGATCAGCCTGTTTGTCCTGCCCAATGGAAGAGGTTGAAATCTGTTTGCCGTCGGTCTCTCCGGCAATCAGTCGCCGCAGTTCCCCAAGCGTATCCGCCTGTTCCAGCAATCCCGTCCCAGGCGTGATGCCCAGCCGCTCTTCCAAAGCCGCCGCCAGTTGCACCCGTCCCAAACTGTCCAGTTGCAAATCTTCACTCAGCCGCAATTCATCTCCCACTCCGGCGGGCGGCTCTCCCGAGATCTGCGATATAAGGGCCAGAAGCCAGTCAGCCGATGCGCCGAAGGCGCCCACGCTGGCTGCGGAGGCGTGGCCGTTGTGGAGTTTCAAAGCCGCAGCCTGGATCTCTGCCAGCCAGGCCGTCACCACCTTGCGGCGAACCTTGCCGGAGGATGTTCTGGGAAGATCCGGTTCGGGCCACAGCACCCAGCGCCGCATTCGTTGAAACTCCGCCAGCCTTTGATTGGCGCGTTCGATAGCTCCAACCGCCTGATCTCCGCATCCGCGCATGGCGAGCACCGCGCAGGGTTCGGGTCCGGCTGCTGTTTCCATGGGCACCACCGCGCAAGCCGCCACTCCCGGCTCCTGTTCAATGGCCGCTTCCAGGTCTTCGGGGTGCAGGTTTACCCCCGACGCGGTAACGATTACTTCACTCTTGCGCCCCAAAAAGCGCAGTTCGCCGCTTTCCGCCATTTCGGCCAGATCGCCCGTAGCCAGCCACTCATCCCGGCGCGGCTCAAAGACGCCGCCCGACCAGCTCCCGCCGGAGATCATCGGTCCTTTCACCAGCACCTCGCCATCCGGTCCCAACTTCACTTCACGGCCGGGCAAAGGCTTGCCGATTGTTCCTCGCGCCACATGGAAGGGGTGATTGAGGGTAATCAACGCGCTGGTCTCCGTCATTCCATAACCCTGCACCACCACCAGCCCCAGCGCATTCCAGAACTGCTCCAGCGCTCCGCCCAGCGCGCCACCGCCGGAGATCAGGGCCCAGAACTTCAGGCCAAATTCTCTATGAACATCGCGAAAGCGCCACCAGCGCATCCACGGTCCAATAGCTTTGGACGCAGCCGCCTTTTCCGCCAGGCCGGGATGATTGGTTTCCAGATGAGTCTTGAGCAGCGCCATCACGCGGGGAACCGCGGCCAGCACGCTGATCCGCTCGCGCTTGATGGTCTGAACCAGCCGCGCCGCCACCAGTCGGTTCTCGAAGTGCACCTGGGCGGTAAAGATAGGCGGAACCCACAGCCCCATCGTCTGCCCGAAGATATGGCTCAACGGCAGCGTATCGAAGATGCGCAGAGGATGCACCAGCAGTCGCTCATAGCGCATATAAGGCTGCGCCCCCTGCTCGATTGGCTCAACGCTGGCCAGCACGTTGCCGTGAGTCAGCACCACGCCCTTGGGATCGCCTGTGGTTCCGGAGGTAAATAAAATTTCCAGCGGAGTATCACGCGACAGCCCCGCAACGGGGCCGGACTCTTCAGCGGGCAACGCGGGGAGCCAGTCTTCAAAGGCAAGCTTCGGCCATTCCGCCGGCAGTTGCGCCAGCAGCAGCGCATCGCCGACCGACAGTTTGGGTTGCACATCCGAGGCCACGCGCCCGGCAAACTCCGCGCTGCCATAAGCGTCCAGCGGAACCGCCAGCACACCGCGCTGAATGCAGCCATGGAAAGCGGCAACCCACTCCGCGCTGTTTTCAGCCCAGATGAGAACGCGGTCGCCCGGCCCAATGCCTCGCTGGACTAGCAACGCGGCAAAACGCCCTGCAAGCCGGGCAATCTCTCCGTAGCTGGTGACGCGTCGCCGTATTCCCACATGGCGAACCACCGCGATTTGACGGTCGCAGCGGCGAAAGTCGGTGAGCAGTGAAGCCAGATGGTCGCGCATGAATACTCCGGCATATCCATGTTAAGCCAAGATGCATGACTGTGACGTAACTCCTGCTGCAAGATTGCGCCATCTCCGCGCATTTGCGTCCCCGCAAAGTAAAATAGAAGCATGGGATTTGAAAGCGTGAAGAAAATCGCCGAGGCGGATTTCCCCACCCGCTGGGGAGCCTTCCGCATTCTGGGCTTTGAAGGAGTGCTGAGCGCCGCCCGGCCTTGCGAAAAAAATGCAGCCGACGGTCCGGACAAAGATGAGGTTGAAGGTCTTGTGGCGCTGATCATGGGAGACATCCACTCCGTGCCGCCTGTGGTTCGCATCCATTCGCAGTGCCTCACCGGAGATGTTTTTGGATCGTTGCGTTGCGATTGCCGGCTGCAACTGGAACTGGCCATGCGCCGCATTGCCAAAGAAGGCGTTGGCATTTTGCTTTACGAGCAACAGGAGGGTCGCGGCATCGGCCTGATGGCCAAACTCCAGGCCTACGAGTTGCAGGATCATGGACTGGACACAGTCGAAGCTAATGTTGAATTGGGCTTTGCCGCCGACTGCCGGGAGTACGAGTTGCCCGCCGAGGTGCTTAAACAGCTGGGTGTGAATTCTGTTCGACTTATGACCAACAATCCGGAGAAGGTTGCGGCCCTGGAAACTGCCGGCATCAAAGTAGTGGAGCGCATCTCGGCGGAGATCGAGCCCCAGGAGAGCTTTGCGGATTATGTACGCACCAAGCAGGAAAAGATGGGACATATTCTCGATTCTGTTGATAATAAAAGGCTTACATTTGAATAGAAAAATGCAGAAATTCACCGGGCAGAAAAGGGCCGCTATCGGGCCGCTCTTACGCTCTAAGTCATTTATTTTCAAATATCGGCGAAGACTGGATTAATTCTCTTGACAACTGTCAGGGGTTCGATTGTAAAAGAACTTTAACACTACATACGCCCCCCCGATTTTGTAGTCATGATGTTTCAACTCTGATTCAGAGCGTTTGCAGATTTTTGCGCGCAGGCTGCATGTGTATTTTCGAGCAGCGTGCCTGAATTCCGGGTTCCATCTGGCGCTGAGATTTAAGCAAATTCTGTTTACTGTCAACACGCAATTCGTTGTTTTCTGAGGAGAGCTCGCATATGGGTTTGAAGTTTGCTACCAGGCTGGCAATGATTCTTGCCTTCGCCTCCATCATTTCTCTGCCTGCGTTTTCGCAGTCGGCAGCGTCCGGGAGCAAGCTTGCTCCGGGGCAGATTCACACCACCGCAGTCCCTACGGCGCGCGTGATTGCTAAGGTTGATAACAGCCAGCGCACAACGCTTTCAGGCCATTTGCCGGGAGCGTTGCGCAGGGCGGCCGATCTTGGCCGCGTAGCGCCAGGAACGCCCGCAGACCATATGATCATGGTGCTCAAGTCCAGCGATCAGCAGATTGCGGAACTGCATCGCGTTCTCGACGAGCAGCAGGACAGCCGTTCGGCCAACTACCACCAGTGGGTGACGCCGGACCAGTTCGGCGCAACCTTCGGCGTTTCCGATGCCGACATCGCGCAGGTCAGCGCATGGCTCGAGTCGCAAGGCTTTACGGTTGATGATGTGGCCAAGAGCAAGCGTTTGCTGCACTTCAGCGGCACCACTGGCCAGCTTGAAAAGGCCTTCCATACCGAGATGCACAACTACATGGTGAATGGCGAGACCCATGTTTCAGCCAACAGCGAGATTTCGGTTCCGGCGGCGCTCAAGCCGGTCATAGCCGGTGTCAGCACGCACAACTTTTTCCGCAAGTCCCACATGGGCCCCGTCCGTAATTTGAAAGACGTCGCCCCGAACCCTCTCTACACCAGCAGCAGCACAGTCCATTATGTTGGGCCATGGGACTTTGCCACCATCTATAACACGCTTCCGCTGCTCAACGCCGGGATCACCGGCGCCGGCTCCAGCATCGCTGTTGTGGGCCGCTCTGACATTCTGATGAGCGATGTGCAGACCTACCGGACGATGTTCAGCCTTCCCAACAACGATCCTATCTTTATTCACGCCGGCCAGGACAATGGCATTCAGCCCGGCGACGATGGCGAATCCGATCTGGACGTTGAAATTTCAGGCGGCATTGCACAGGATGCAAAAGTTTACTTTGTCATCGGCACGCCCACCTTTCTGGTGGACGGCATCACCAACTCCTTTCAGTACATCGTCGAAAACAACCTTGCCGACATCATCAGCTCCAGCTACGGCGAGTGCGAGGCCGACGAGGGCGCGGGCGGAAACGCATTTAACAGCCAGATCTTTGAGCAGGCTGCCGCGCAGGGTATGAGCGTCTTTGTGGCCGCGGGCGATAACGGCCCAGCCGAGTGCGACGATCAGAACGATTCGTACGAAAACCTCGGCTATGCCACGGGAGCCGAATCTTCCACGCCCTATACCGTTTCTGTGGGCGGCACCGGACTTGCCGAGTCGCTCACTACGGCAGTTCCCTCTTCCATCATCACAACCAGCACCACGGGCCCGGAATACTGGAACACGACCACTGGCTTGCTGGGCTCAGGTTCAACTTCGGGACTTTCGGCGAAGTTCTACATTCCCGAGACGCCCTGGAACATCTCTAAAGATCCTGATTATTCGGCCGATCCCACCGCCGACGAATCCGGCCTCTGGTCGGGTAGCGGCGGCATCAGCTCCTACTACATCCAGCCTTCGTGGCAGCGCGGCTCGGGCGTGCCCACCACAGATCCGGCTTACACCTATGGCGGCTATTGGGTCACGGGCGTGACCCTTACCAACGGCGGCGGCAGCGGCTATACTTCGGCCCCCACCGTTACCTTTGCGGCCAATGGCAGCGGCACTTGCCTGACTTATCCGTCGGCTACCGCAACCATCAGCGGCGGCTCGGTTACGGGTATTACCTTCAATTACGGCACGCAGGGCGGAACACTGGCGGCCGGGCAGGGGTTTGGTTGTAACACCAGCACCGCGCCCAAGGTCACCTTTGGCGCGGCGCCAGCCGGAGGAACCACGGCGACCGGCACACCAACCATTGGTCCTATGGTGAACACCCCGCCTCTGGTTACTGGCGTGCCCCATCGCTATACGCCCGATCTCTCGCTAAATGCGGACGACGGCAATGACGCCACCATCTTCTGCAGCGAAGGTGTGTGCGAGTACAACGCCAGCACGGGCGCTTTGACTGACGCCGGACTGGTTGGCGGAACCTCCGTTGCCGCTCCCAGCATGGCCGGCATCCAGGCGCTCATCAACCAGGCCAACGGCGGCCGCCAGGGCGCGCCCAACTACATCTACTACGCGCTGTCGGCGGCTCAGACCGAATCCGGCTGCAACTCCGCGGCGGAGGTCTATAACGCCCAGTCAGTGGGAACCGCTTGCGCTTTCCACGACATCACCCTCGGCGATAACCTCATCTGCGGTGAGTCTTCCTGCACAAAGGGAACCTATACTGCTTCTGGTCCCACGGTTTCGGGATCCACTAAGATGGGCTGGCTTGCCGGTACGGGCTACGATCTTGCAACCGGACTCGGGTCGGTGAATGCCTACAATCTGTCCTCCAAGTGGAAGAACGTGGTCTTCAACAGCACCAACACCATGTTGAACCTGTCGCAGACCTCCGGCATTGCCCAAGGACAATCCATCACGGTCAGTGGTACGGTTGCTCCCGGCTCCGGCTCGGGAACGCCCACCGGCGATGTGGCTTTCATCCTCAGCCAGGGCGAATTGGGACAAACCGTCAACGTGAATACCGGCGGCTGGAACGGAACCGGTACGAATGCGTATGTCACTCTCAGTGGCGGCAGCTATTCAGCGACCATTAACAATCTGCCTGCGGGAACCTACACCCTTACCGCGCGCTACGGCGGCGACCAGACCTACGCCTCCAGCCTGTCTGCGCCGGTTACCGTCACTGTCGCTCCGGGCAACAGCCAGGTGGTTATTACGCCGGAGTGGTTTAACGACACGGTTTCTTGCACGCTGAGCTACGTCAGTTCGTACAACTACGGCCAGTTCGCCTGGATTCCAGCGGCTGTAACCGCCACCTCCGGCTCCGGCGTGCCCACTGGCACGGTGACCTTTACCGTAGACGGCAACACGTATGCGACAGAGACACTGGATCAGCAGGGTAACGCGTATCTTGCGGCAGGCACCATCGCAACCTCATCCTGCCTCTACGACTACTTGTTCGCCCAAAGCCCGACGCTGACCGGCGGCGTGCATACCATCGGCGCAACGTATTCCGGCGATAGCACGTTCAGCTCCGCTACCGCGACCCCAGTAACCGTGACGGTAAATCCGATTGGAGAAACTGGAACGATAACCACCAGTTCCGTCGACATCATCTCGGGTGCTCCGGTTGAGCTGACCGCAACCTTCACCACAACAGCCCTGACCGGTATTTCGACGCAACAGTCTGGTCCGACCGGAACCGTGACCTTCACGGATTCGACGACCTCCACTGTTCTGGGAACAGCAACGGTTATCCCCACTGTGAGCTTCAGCGGCAACACCTACACCTTCGGGTCCCACGCTGCGCTCACCACAACCGGCATCACCACCGCTGGCCTGAACGCCATCAACGCGAGTTACTCCGGCGACAGCAACTTCGTGTCTGCGGCCACGACGACGGCTTTGAACATCACGGTGGCTCCGACCATCGCGACAACAACTGTGGTCACCTCAAGCGCCAATCCGACGACGCTGAACGGGCGGCCAACCCTTACCGCTACGATTTCCGCGGCTTCGGGTACCGCGCCAACCAGCGGCACTGTCAGCTTCTATGACAACTACACCGGCTCACCTGTTCTGCTGGGACAAGGCACGGTAGGCTCCGCGCACACCGCAACCTACAGACCGGCAAGCGGCGCGGCATTCTGGGGCGGCGCACATCCCATCACGGCGATCTTCTCAGGCACCGCCTCTAACACCGGCAGCACCTCTGCCGTCTTCACGCAGAACGTGACGCTGGGAACCGTCACCATCATCCTCGACGGCAAACTCAATGGCGCGGTGGGCCAGAACCTCACCTTCGCGGCGGTTCTTACACCTAGCCAGACCAACGCGACTTACGCTCCCAACCAGGGCGTGGCCACGTTCTATGACGGCTCGAATGTGATCGGTACATCTACGCCCATCACTGTTACTTCGGCTCAGGGTGGCTACGGCCTATGGACGGCCACGGTCGCAACCAGCTCTCTCACGGCCGGGACGCATACCATCACTGCCAAGTACAACGACATCAACTACAGCGTTGGAACCTCCAATGCCTTGACGGTAGTCATCGATCCTCCCCAGAGCATCGCCTGGGCAGCACCGGCGGCCATCACCTACGGAACCGCTCTGAGTGCAACGCAGTTGGACGCAACGGACACAGTCGCCGGCACCTATGTCTACAGGCCGGCACTTGGCACAGTTTTGCTGCCAGGCATGCAGACTTTGGCTGTCACATTTACTCCAACTGACACAGCGCACTACGCCGTGCAAACCGCAACGGTGCAACTCACCGTCAACAAGGCTCCACTGACGGTGACGGCAAACAACGCCAACATGAATGTGGGCGGACCTCTGCCGGCATTCACCGCCAGCTACAGCGGGTTTGTGAATGGCGAGACCACGGCAGTGCTGAGCGGATCGCCTTCGTTGACCACCACGGCGACGACCTCCAGCCCGGCCGGTTTGTATCCCATCACGGCGGCGCAGGGATCCTTGTCGGCGTCCAACTACAGCTTCTCGTTCGTCAACGGGAC
>Ga0316217_10001743_pt1 | contig 27532 bp, 16 predicted proteins | sample 1anoAmetaG_FD_203633 | JGI IMG/M metagenome (GOLD analysis project Ga0316217, IMG submission 203633) | Freshwater microbial communities from Trout Bog Lake, Wisconsin, USA - 1anoA | ecosystem: Environmental > Aquatic > Freshwater > Lake > Hypolimnion/Profundal zone | place: USA: Wisconsin...
GGGTTGATAAACGATGCCACCATCAGGAACGGCCGGTGATGCGGCGCGCGCAAAAACTTGGCGCAGGTCTGGGCCAACTTCGGCCCTTCGTTGGTCTGGATATATGTAAAACCCGCATCTTCTAAGGTCATCGGCAGGTGAATCTTGCCGCCATAGACGGTTTCGTAACCGGCCCTGCGGAAAACCTGGCCCAGTGAATTCGCCAAAAGGGCCGGCGTCACCTTGCGTTTCGCGTCGTCGCCGTCTTCATTTCGTTCCAACCGAACCCGGCTGGGCAACACCCCGGTAAACATGCTGAACCGCGACGGCATGCACACCGGATCGGCGCAATACGTCAGCGCCAAGCGCGCGCCCGAGGCCGCCAGACTATCCAATGCCGGGGTCTTCACATAGGGATCACCCGCGCAACTCAAATCACCGGCCTGCATCTGGTCGGCGATGATGAATAATATGTTTGGTTTCGCGGCCAGTGATTCCGCCGCGAAAAGCGGATCGCCAAAGAGACCAACCGATAGGATGAGGAGGTGGAATTTATTCATGTATTTTACAACCAGTGGACGCGGTCTTGCGATTCCGCGTTTCAAATTGATATGCTGTTTCTTCATCATCTGGCAAACTCATAAGAACCTGATCCGACGGCCAGCACCACTGCGCCCATTTCCCTCTTCAGGTACGTTATGCTCTCCATGCGGGCGATTGGTGCTCCATGTTCCGTGATTTCCTCAACCCCACCGGGAGCCTTGCCTGGCAGGGCCGGCACATAAACTATTGCCATGGTGTTGGCGGGAATGGTCACTTTCATCGTTAGTCTGCCCCCGGCCAGTTTCCAATCGCTGACAATGCGGCCGTGCGGTGAATCGAAGTGCGCTCGCACCCACGTGAGACCACTAACCACCGAGGGCTTGATGAAAAAACGGGCAAATCCGGGCGCCGCCGGATCGGGCTGGATGCCGGCGAGGTATTTGTAAAAATAGGCGCTGATGCAACCGAACATGGGATGGTCGTGGGAGTTATCCCCGCCAAATTGTTCATACATGGTGGTCCCGCCAGTCTTCATCATCCAGCCCCAACTTGGATAATTGGTCTGCGCCGCAAGCGCATAGGCAACCTCCGGACGCGCTTCCGCCAGCACATGGAGCAGCGCAGGTGTGCCGACGAAGCCGGAATTTACCCGGTCGCCGCGGGTGACATGAACCTGCTCAACCAAGTGGTCAAGCACCGGGTTCCGCGCCAGCGTTGGCACCAGGCCATAATCCAGCGGAACCGCATTCGCGGCTTGCCGATAACTGGCGGCGCGTTCGCCGTGATATTGGCTTTGGCCTGGATCAAAAAACTCGCGGTTGAACGCGTCGGCGATGCGCCTGGCCCAGGCGTCAAATTCCTTTGCCTCCTCCTCTTTGCCGAGTTCACGCGCCAATTGTGCCAAGGTGCTGACCACGCGGAAATGCGCGGCGGTGCCATAAAGCGTGCGGCCTTCGGGGGGAGACATCACCGAAGATTCGCCATTGGCAGCCGGACGGTCCAAGGGCGAAGCCCAGTCGCCCAGCACGTCGGTGATGATTTCCGGCTTGCCCGGCACCTGGCGCAGCAGACTGCTCTTGGCAAAACGTTTCATGGCTTCATAATGTTGCGCCACCGTGCGGTGATCCCCGTAGAAAGTCAGCAACTCGGCGGGCACATAGACCAAGGCAGCGGGCCAAAGCGTGGATCCATCCCGGTTTTCAGAAGCGCTGGGAGCCACCACGCCGAGGCCGCCGGTGGAATCTTGTGTGTCGGCAATATCGGTCACGCACTTGGCATAGAAAGCGGCCATATCGAAATTGAACATCGCCGCCTCGGCGGTCAGATAGAGGTCGGCCGTCCAGCCTTGCTTTTCCCGGTGCGGACAATCGGTTTGGATGCTGTGAAAATTATTTAGAAAGGTCCGTTGCGCCGCCCGTTGAATTTGATTCAACAAGGGATTGGAACATTCAAATTCGCCCACGGTGGCGACGTCAGTATGGACCGGAATGGCTTGAACACGGTCTATGGACACGCCATCGTCCGCCAGGACACGGATGAATTGAAAACCCTTGTAAGAAAAGTGGCAGGCGAAGGTCTCCGCGCCGCCGCCCTTGAGAATATAGCCATTCTGCTGCCGCACATGCGTGGCCAGATCGCGGAAGGCATCGTCTGGATGCGCCAAATCAGGCGCGGGTTTGCCGCCCGGATAAGTGCCCCGGAGTTCCGGATCAAACGGCACTTCCGCATAGTCCACCAGCACCTTTGCGCCCGAAACCCCATGCACCGTCACGCGCGCCCAACCGGTGAGGTTGCGTCCAACGTCATAAAGCACTTCCCGTTTTGAACGCACGATGCAGCGAACCGGCTCCAGGGCGGCAAACGCACGGATCGGCGGAAGCAATTGCGCCTGCAATGGATTATCCGCGTTGACCTCCGCTGCCGCCTGCCACTTGCTTTCATCGAAACCAGCCGCAGTCCATCCGGGCTGTTCGCGCCGGGCGTCGTATATTTCTCCGTGCCGGGTATCGTCATAAATGATCGGCCCGCCAGCGGTGAGCCAGGTGGAATCTGTGACCAGGTCTTGCGCTGTGCCATCGGCATAAGTGAGGTTAAGGCGGGCGATCAATCGAGGTTGATCCACCCACGCGGCGCGGCGCAACCCCCAGATATCATTGCACAGCGGCGAAAACTGCCCGCGGCCGAGCATCGCGCCGAGCGCGTTGGCGCCCGGCTTGAGTTGCGCCGTCACGTCGTGCGTCACATAAAACGCGCGCTTCTGGTAACAAGTCCACGCGGGATCCAATACTTGGTCGCCAATCTTCTGGCCATTGAGAAACGCCTCGCAGTAACCCAATCCGCAGATATAAAGCACGGCCCGGCGCACGGGACGGTTGATCTTGAATTCCTTGCGAAACAAAGGGGACGCATCATACGGCGGCTGAGCGGCGGCGTAATGTTCCCAGATGGTCCGTCCCTGCCCGGTGAGCCAGGGAAATGATCGCTTAGCCCCCTTGACCTCGGCTGACACCGACGCCTCCCATTGTGTGCGCCACTGGGCTTCCGGGCGGAAGGCGATCCACTGGGCGCCGTGCCAGTCTGCCTTCACAAACAAACCGGTGGTGAAGGTGGCTGGCTGACTCCAACGGCTCGCGCCCGCGTTCTGATTCCAGACGCGCACTTTCCACCAATAGGGCTTGGCGCAAAGGAGTGGCTGCCCGGCGTACTCGATCTGGATGGAGGCGGCGGACGCCACTTTGCCGCTATCCCAGAAATCGCCTTTGTCTTCCGCGAGGTTTTCCGGCGTCGAAGCCACCAGCACTTGATACGCCGTCTGCGCTTCTCCACGCTGATCAGATTCCAATTGCCAGCTCAAACGCGGCTGGACCACATCCATCCCCAGCGGGTCGGATAAATTCTCACACCGCAAGTTCTTGACGGTGGGCGCGGCAAAGGCCACGCAGGTCAACGAAACGAAGGTGACCAGGAGGATGCAAGTCCTTGTTCTCATACTTACGCTACGGCAATTTCATCTCTGCCAAGGGAAACAAGCGCACGGGGCCGAGCAAACCAGACGGACTAAGTTGGTCGCCCTTTTTCCAAAGCCGCCAACTGGTAAAACTGATGCGTCCGGTCGGACTGGGCTTTCCCTGCAGCAACCACTCCGGCCACGATTTGAGCGTGCCGTTGACATTACGGTCGCTGTCCTCCGGCAGAAATTGGTCACCAATCTGGCGGTTGATCCAGAGATTGACGACTTTGATTTCCAATTTATTTCCGCCGGATTGAATCGCGGAAGTGACCTCCACTCGGTAGGGTGGCTTCCAAAGGATGCCGAGATCCTTGCCATTCAACTTCACCTCCGCCATCACTTCCACATCGCCCAGGTCGAGCATCCACTTTGTGTTCGGGGCAGACGGCGGCGCGAGAAACATGTTTTGATACACGGCGGTGCCGGAATAATACTTGATGCCGGCCTCGCCGCACTGCGACCAATCTTTTAGCTGGTCAAACGAGACGTCACCCGGTCCGCCAGCGGCGGGCGCAAAGTGAACTTGCCACGGCCCGGCGATGGCTGGCGCCGCCGGCAAGGTGGGCACATTCACCGTCTTCGTCTTACCGCTGGCCGTTTGCATTTCGTAGCTGCCTGCTTGCGTGGCGGAAAGCAACGTGCCGGTGTCGGTTTCACCGGCAATTTCCACCGGCGGTTCGGCAACGTTCGGGCGAGCGGAATCGGATTCTTTGACCGTGAAGAACTGTTTGTCGTTCCCCGAGAAAGTCAACGGCTCCCCGCCAGCAACGTATTCCACCGTGAGCGTCTTGACCACGCGAAAGGCCGGGTCATCGCCTTTCGCCATTTGCGCGACGGGAACTTTGGTTCCGCCACCATCCAGGATTTCCTGCAGCTTCCGCGTCACGTCCCGCGTGCGCGCCGGATCGCCGGGCACGCCATAGGTCGCCTTAGTGATTTTGATGCCCGGCGCTGGCGACGCTGGCGACGCCGGTGAGGAATGCATCAGCGACCATTCCAATCTGCCATCATGCCGCAATTCCACAATCGGATCCATACCCGCCGAAGATTTGCGGAACACCACAAACACCGAGCCGCTGGGCTCCAGGTTCAACGCCACGCTGGTCACCCCGTTGCTTGCCTGAAATGAAACCGATTTTTCCATGCGCCCGCTGTCCGGCCACCAAAGCTCCGGTTGTTGGCCAACGATGCGGAAACTGGCTGCCGCCTGGATATTCCGCGGCTCGGGATTGGCGACAAAATAGACCTCGGCATCTCCGATGCGGCGATGAATATAACGCAGCAGCGGTGACGCGGAGAAATCCGGCGGCACCCCGCGCTCGGCCAGAAATTCCGGCGCGGTCTTGCCCGTGAGAATTTTTCCAGAAGCCCACAATTCAGCGGCGGTCTGCCGAACCTTTTCGTCGCCGGCGCCGAGATCCGCCAGGCTTGGCGATTTGCGCGGCGGCGTGGCGGCACCGACGATCATCGCGCCGTCATCAGCGAGTTGTTTAATCTTGGCCAGCAAGGCAGGTGTGATCGTCTCGACCGGCGGCAGCACCAGCGCGCGATAGTTCATGCCATCGGGGAGAACGATCTTCCCGTCTTTCACACTCATGCGAGTTAGCAGGACTTCCGCCGAACAAGCGTCCCAGCCATAGCCGCACCGAATATGCGGCGCGATTTCCGCTTCGGGTGGCGCCTTGAATCGGCGCGGTGCGCCCTCGGGGGCAAGATAGGCGAGGTCGGCCACGTACTGTCCCTGTTGTAAAATGCTCTGGCAGCGGGCCAGATATTCGTGCCAGGCTTTCGATAGTTCCCACCACGTCTGGGTACGTTCATAATGCAGCCCCCACGGACCCATGCTCATGCCGGGCGCGGCATTGGTCCACGGCTGCGCGGCATAGCGGTGAAAGACAAACCGATTGATGCCTTCGCAAAAGGCCCAGTCGCCAAGGTCTTTGATGTTGCCGGGATGACTTTGCCATTTCTCGGCGTTGCCGGAGGTAAAGGATTCCGCGCCGATGATTTGCCGGCCATAGGTATGCCCGGCGGAAGTCATTTCGGTGCAACTATCGGCGGCGCCGAATTTGCCCCACTCCCAAAACTCGCCCATCGGTTCATCGCATTGCCCGGCATAAGCCATGTCATCTGCCGGCTCGCCATAGGCTTCAATGGTCAAGCGCAGGCCGTTTTGGTTGGCCAATTTGCGAAACGTGCCGGCATAATTCTCCACAATCAAATCGGACACCGTTTGCCGCAAATCCCACAGGAAACGCTCGGTGATTTCCGTGCTGCCGACCACGCGCCCAGACAACGCCGGCAGGAATGGCAAAAGATCGTAACCACGGAGCCGCTTAAACTCGTCGCGCATCTGCGGCGTCCAGTTTTGGGCGCCGTTTTCCCAACTGTCAATGTGGACACCGACGAGCGTCTTGTCTTGACCAGTGAATGCCCGGTTCTGCTCCACGAGCCGGCCCATCAGATGGGCAAAATGAAACGTGGCCGCCGCTACGCTGAGTTTGTCGCATTCGAGCCCCATCCCGGAAACGGGCGCCGGGTGGTTTTCTTTGCCGGTCGTGGTATGACCAAAACGCATCACCAACCATTTGCCTGCGGCCGGAGTCCAGTTTAGTTTCCCGTCGCGATTCATTTTCCCGGTCAGGTTAATGATTTGATCACGACGTATGACCGCGCCCTCCGCCGCTTCCTTAAAGTCAGCCAACAAAGGCGGCCTGCTCCTGATGCCTCCTTTGGTTTGAGCCGACGACTTGCTCTCAATCTCAGCCATGCGTCCATCCGCCGTCGGCGCTGGCATCGCCAGCACGGCGATATCTTCGTAATAATCTTTCACTGCCTTCGGTTGCGGCAACACCACTTCCGCGTTGTTCGTGTGCTCCACCAGCACCTCGCTCCACACCACCTGCTGCATGGACAATGCGGGCGTCATCCACGGGCCGCCGCTGCCGTTCCAGCCGGCGTCGTTGTTGACATTGATTTCCAGCCCAAGCCGCTTGGCTTCCTGGCAGGCGTGGCCAAACATCTCCATCCACAGCGGCCCGGCGAAATCCGCCGCGCCCTTCGGCGCGCCTTGATCCACCTCCATGTAAAGCACGCCACCAATGCCAACGCGCGCCATCGCCTCCATATCCGCCGTGATGCCGGCCTTCGTGAGATTGCCGTTCAGCGGAAACCAATACACCCATGGCCGCGCCGAAGCCGGCGGATGCTGAAAACTGGCGGCCAATGGATCCATCGGCGCAGAGGAAACGGCGAGGCCACCACCGAACAAAGTGGCAGCCATGAGTAATCTGGTTAGCGATTTCATCAAGGATTGATATATCAGCAGAAGCCGGCGCGGCACACCAGATAATAGAGGCCCACCACCACACAAAATTCCCCGGCCGCTGCGTCGGCAACTTTGGCGATGACGCGCACCGTCGCCCCCTGCCCTTCCAGCGCGGTCTTCAATTCGTCCCGAGCCCAAGTTGGTGGAGGGAAAGCGGCGACCAAAAAGCAACATTCGCGTGAAACCAGGGGTTTCCCTTTGTAAATCACCAGATAGCTGCGATCCGACGCGACTTCACCGCTGTCCCACAAGTCGCCTTGGTCCTGCGCCAATAGTGCTTCTGACGAGGCCACCAAAACGCGATACGCCGTTTGCACCACGCCGCGCCGGTCATCTTGAATCGTCCAGCTCAATGCGGGCTGGGCATCGTCAATGCCCAGCGGCGTTTTCATGAACTCGCAACGCAGCCCGCCAACGTCGGTGGCCAACGCCGGGGCGGCAAACATCATGGCCGCTGCCAGCATCATGGCAATCCACGCGGCGGCTGGGACCAGGCATCCCCGAGCGTAGATTCCCGGATGCCTGATGCCTGGCGGCGTATTTGTTTTTGATCTCATATATGGATGCGCTAAGTTGTGTCGTCGGATCGTGGCCAGCCCGAATGATGCGGCCGCAAGCATTTTAGCGCAATTCACGCATTTGCGTGATGCTTCAGGGCGGCGCTAAAACTCTACCATAGGCCGGCTCGCATTGCCTATCACCCCTAGCCAGCACATCGCCAGAATGGCAGAATGAAGAATGCGGCAACCCATGTTAAGGCTGAACCACGCCATGATACACCGCCTCAGACAGAGGGCGAAACAGCAAATTTACCGCCCCGGTGGTTCTGTCTGGCCGGCGGATTCGCTGAGGGCCAAGGGAAATCACTTCTGGTCAGCAGCCTTTGAGACGGATGAATTCCCAGCCGCACCCGGAGGCGGTTCGCCACCGGCGATGTCGGCGCAAAGTGTAAAGAACCCGCGTTTGCGTGCCGGGCTGATGCCCCAGTTCACGGGCGGCGATTGATAGCCTTCGTCCAGGAGCTCGCCTTTGCGCCGATAGTCGAACCAGCCCCAGGAAACGTGTTCGCGAATCGCCGTCGTGAAATTATTTGCCGGCTGGTCGAAGTTTTCGTGATCATCCTCGTTGTTGCCCGTGAAGGTGCCGTCAAAATCACCATTTTGCCGGTACAACCTGATCAAAGCGCCGGGCGGCATTGGTGATGGCGTCGGAATATTGCCCTGGCGGGGATTTTCAGAGGGTTTGAAAGTCCCGACGCCTGGGCCAATCGCCGGTTATTGATCCTGAATCACAAACTTTTTTGTATCGGGGTCCAGCACGATTTTCTTGCCGGGCGGCGGCGTGGGAAAGGACTTGCCGGTGGCCGCGAGAAATTGGTTGAACTCGTTCGTTCCCGGCAAATGTCCACCGCCACGCATGGTCATGGCGGACAAATCGCGGTTCAATTCGTCCAAGGTGGCCTCATTGGCGTGGGCGGAATTTTTCCGGCCGCAGCCCGCCGCCAGCAAGCCCACAGCACAAATTGTCAGGAGGAGTGGTTTCATGCCGGTCAGAGGTTATGCTTCCGCGCCCATAACGCACCCGTGCTCGTGGCGGGCAAGTTCCAGCCGCCGAGGCTGTTCTTATAAACTTCCGCGTGAGCATCCATGAAAAGGTAATTGACGCGATGGTTGTGCCGCGGAATCGCGAGGCCGTCAGCGTTGGCATAGAGGCCGTCGGAAGGCGCGCGGAAATAAGTTGCCCCGCCACCGGAATACTCATTCAGGGTGGCGTCATAGGCAGCGTCAGGCACCCAGTTATCCGGTCCCAGCGGAAAGCTCGTTGGGACCACCGAGCCAGCATCGGCAAAACCAATGCAGCCTGAGGGAATGGATATGCTGTTAAACTTGATCTGTCCCGCCACCGGGCCGGTGGAGTCGTCATAATTCGTGCCAATCTCCGCATGATTGATGCCGATACCGAGCATGTGATTGGTGGCACGACCTCCGCCAATGGATATGACGGTCGAGTTGAGCAAGGCCGGGCAATCAAACGCGCTGGAGGATTTCATGTAGCCGCCCAGCCGCAACCGGTCCTCCCAAAATAACCCCGCCGCATTTTGGACGACCCAATCCGGGGTGATGGGCAAAGGCGCGGTGGGTGCCGTCCAGAGTGGTATCAGCACCCCTTGGTAGTCGTCGGTATACATGGTCACGGCCACGCCAATCTGCTTGCAGTTGCTGAGGCAGGTCATGCCCTTGGCTTTGTTCTTGGCCTTGCTCAAGGCTGGCAGCAGCATCGCCGCCAAAATCGCGATGATGGCGATAACCACCAGCAGTTCAATCAAGGTGAATGCCTTCGGCGACGCCGGATTCCGGGTTCGGTCAGTCAATTTCATAATCTTCTTCATGGGCTTGGAACATTATCATATGTTTTCACCCGGGCCGCCATCACGCAAACGCGGGATGGCGGCCACGGGCGTCGTTCACGGTTACACCCGGAGGTGGAAGACCGTGACTTGGTTCAGAAGTTGGTGTTGCTCAACATAAAGAACTGCTGCTGGACACCGGGAAACACCGCATTGGTGGCGGTGAACGTGTAGGGACCAGCCACGCTCGGCACGTTGGTCGCCACTGCCGTCCATTGGTTTGGCGGCAAGGTCAGGTTGGTGCTGCTCAGCAGATAATAGGCGTCACCGGCCTGTCCGTTCGTCCCGGTGATCACCACGTCCGTCCCATTTGGGGCGAGGCTGAAGCCCGTGATGCCCGTCGGCAGGGTGAAGACTCCGGGGCCAGTTGACATCACCGCGATGGTACCGTTCACGGCCAGTCCGTTCGTCCAAGCCAGGCTGGACGGCAGCACCGGCAGGGTCGGGGTCAGGCCAGCCAAAGCGGCATAATTGGTGAGCGTGAACAATTTGAAGGAGTCGCCCGCGGCGAGCGGCACCGTCGAGGCAAGGTTGGTGATCACGGTGAGCGTGCCGTTATTCACGAAGTTGCCGCTGCAACTGATCTGATCCGCATTGGTCACGGTGGCCGTCTTGAGGAGCTGCAGGGTCATGGCCCCGGCATTCGTCAACCCGCCCGAGGAAGTTAAGGTGCCAATGAAGTTGTTTTGATCCGGCGTCAGCGTTGCGCCAGCGGCGACGGTCAAGGCGCCTTGGAAGCTCCCAGAACCGGCCAGCGCAGCGCCATTATTAACGGAGATGAATCCGGACGTGGTGGTATTGCTGGTGACCAAGCTGCCTTGGTTGATGATCATGCCACTCGGATTGTTGCCGCCAGCGTCCATGCTCAAAGTGCCAGGTCCAGATTTCGTCACCCCTCCCGCATAGAATTTGGTGTTATTGCCGCCAACCGCACCTTGGAACAGGATCGAGGATCCGGCGGAGACATAAATCGTGGGATAAGAGCCATCGAGGTGGCAGGGCGATCCGTTAACCACCACATTGCCGTTGGTCACGATCAGACAGCCCACGCCATCCGGGCCGTTCCCGCTTAGATAGAAGTATTTGGGAATGCTGAACGATCCGTCCAGCACGAGGCGCGCGCCGGACGCAATCACGGTGTGGTCGTTGTCGTTAAAGCCGCCCAAACCCAATCCGTTGCCATTCTGCACCCGGACACTGCCGCTATTGATATTCGCAACCCCGGAGTCGGTGGCGTCATTGTTGGTAATGGTCATTTCCCCGGCGCCGTTAAAGTTCAAGGTCACGTTGCCCGCCAGCACTGCGCCGAGGGTGAAGCTGCTGGAGCCATTGTTAAACGTCAACGCGCCGCCATTTCCGGTCAGCGTGCCATTGCCCAGCAAGGGCGTGTTGTTGAGCGAGATGGCGCCAATGGCTTGATTGTTGGTGCCGATGTTCAACATGCTGCTATTAAACGTCATGGCGGAATTGGGACTCAACAGGTTGGCCGCGCCAGCCACCACGGAACCGCCATTGATCAAGGTGATGCCGGAATAGGTGTTGGCGCCAGGGGTGTTGCTCAAGATCAAGGCTCCCGCACCGCTCTTGAAGAGCGCCCCCGTGCCACCAATGCCCAGCGTGCCAGTGAAGGTGTAGTTGTTGTTGCCATTGGTCATGCTGATAAAAAGTGGGTTGACCTGCATTGAGCTGATATCCACGGTGAAATTCACGGCGCTGTCGTCAAACGTCACCGGCTCGCCCGGCGGCGTGCCTTCATTGTAGGTGGCGGCGACGCCATTGGAGAGCCAGTTGAATGTGGTCGTGTCCCATTCACTGCTAAGGTTGCCCTTCCACTTGGGCGTGATTCCCGGAACCACGATGATGCTGACCAGTTTTTGAACCGTGTCGTTGGTCAAAGTGAGGCTGACATAGGGGTAAGAGTTGACCGACCAGGTGCTGGCGAAGTTCGCCGCATCCATGCTGCCGTATCGCAGCAGTGGAATCGTGCCCGGTGAAAGCACGGGCGCGATGAGGGTGATCAAAACGCTGCCGTTGTTGGTCACCACGCCGTTCACCACCATGAGCGGAGCCGTCGGGTTGCCAAAGGTGCCGAGGTTGAAATTCAGCCCCTGGGTTCCCGAGCCGCTGGTGCCGACCGTCAAGGTGTTGTTGGTCAGGCTGGTGCCCGCGGAAACCAGATTGACCTGATTGACGGCGTTGTCACCGATGACCACGTTGTTATAGGAACCGTTGTTGTTGAACACCAGGGTCCCGGCACTGTTGGTGAGCGAACCGTTGAAGGTGTTGGTTCCGGTCAATGTAAGGCTGCCGGAACCGATCTTGGTCAGGCCGCCATCAAAGCCGGCTCCCAGCGACGGGTCATGCTGGAAATTCTGCTTGATGCCGATATTGAAGTTTTGACAATCAACCATCAAACCATTGGTGCTGATGTAGGCATTCTGATTGGCATAGTAGGTGCCAGAATCCGGCATGAAACTCGCCTGCGTGGATTTGGCCTGAATGGTCCCGCCGTTGAAGAACGCCGTCCAGTTCCCGCTCCCGCGCTGATGAAAAACTGCGGTCGCCACCGTGCCACCATTGAACCAATTGGTCAAAGTGTTGTTGCCATAACTAAAGTCATTGAGACTCAGACTGGCGCTGCCGGAGAAGGTCACCACCGCCAGACCACCAAATCCTTGGAGAAATTCACCTGCGTTGACAAAGGATCCGCCGCTAAAATTGGCGGTGGCAACCGCAGTTGCGCTGGAGCCGATCGCAAAATAGGTCCCGGTAGAAAGTGAGCCGCCCGACATGTTAAAAACGCCGCCAGCGTTGACCCCTGCGGTGGTGCTGCTGCCATACGTATCCGCGCCGCCTAGCAGGTTCAAAGTTCCGCCGCTTTGCACCTGAAATCCGGGCGTATTCGTCATGAGTAGCGTCCCATTAGCGTTCATCACCCCGCCTGAGACATTCAGTCCCGGGGCCGCGCTTAGGGTCAACACGCCGCCGCCAGCGGTGTCCGCGGCGGTTCCATAACCGGTAAGCTTTGTAAAGGTGTCCTTTTGCCCATTGGCATCAATAATTCCACCCGCCAGTGTCACCGTCACGCCGCTGTAAAGTTCGTAGCCGCCAACACCGGCAAGCTGCAAGGTGCCTTTGGCATTCACGGTGGTGGCCCCGCCCAAAGCATGGACGCTGCTGGTGCTAGTTTTCCCAAGCACCAAGGTGCCGTTGTTGACCACCGCACCGAGGTACGAATTATCGGTGCTGCCGGTTAAGGTGGTTGTGCCCGAACCGTTTTGAATCACCTGCGGCGTGCCGCCGCTGCCGACGAGCGTCGGCAGGTTGACGGCGGTGTTTTCATTCACAATCACCTGTGCCGTGGTGTTGCCCATGGTAATGGTGCCAGAGCCGGCTGAACCGGTCGTGCCACCATTGCCCAACACCAGCTTGCTGGCGTTGTTCAGCACCGTGCCACCGCCGTAGTTATTTTGCAGCAGGTTGGTGAGGGTATTGCCGCCGTTGATTGTCAGCGACGTGACGCCGCTGATGCTGCCGGAGCCGGCCAGCGTATAGGCCTTGTTGGTGATGTTGAACGTGACCAGCCCCGGACGCACCGTGGTGTTTAGCATCACCGGCACGTTGTTGGAGCCAAAATCGTTGAACGTGACCTTGGACGGATCACTATATTGCAGCGGCGCATTGGCAAAGTTGGTCACCCAGTTGGCGGTGGTTAAAACATCCCACACATTGGCGGAGCCATCGCCTTCCCAAGTCAGCGCTGGTGCTAATGAGCCGTTGCCAGTGACAATCAAAGTCACGTAATTCGGCGTGGTCAACCCGTTGTCAATCGTCACATTCGGATAGGAGGTGACCAAGGCAAACGTGCCGTTCAAACTGCTGGTGAAATGGATGAGCTTGTAGGTGCCCGCCGCCAGCGAGCCATTGAGATAATTGAGCAGAATCGTCTCGCCGCCGGAGAGCGTCAGGCTGTCCACCACGATTTCATCATTGGTGCCGCCGCCTTCCACGGTATTGGTGGTCAGATCAAACTGAATCATTTGACCATTCAAAGTCAGGCCGTTCGTAAAGCTCAACGTGCCGGCGGTGCCAACCGTGCCGGGAGAAATGGCCGCGCCGCTGGCCGCCGTGAACGGACCGTTCACGCCGCCTTTGCCAATCAAGGTCTGACCCGAATTCAACGTGAAGCCGCCGGAAACCGCCGAAACGTCCAAGGTGCCGTTGTCCACCAGGCTGACCGTGGCGCTCAAGGCCGGGGACGAATTGGAGAAAACCAGCAGTCCGCCAGTGTTCACGGTAAAGGTGGGAATGCTCGGGAATGAAACCGAGTCACAAATCCAAGTCGCATTGGTGGCCACCGTCGCCGCCGCCGTGCTGGCCAGGGAACTACCGGGACCATTGACCAAAGCCCCGCCATTGACCGTCACCGCCCCGGTGAAGGAATTGGCCCCCGTCAGCAGCAACTCGCCGCCATTGTATAACCCGCCCGTGTTCAAAATGCCATTGTTCAGGCCGTTGACCGTCAGCCCGCCCGCCCCAAGGATGGCCGTGCCGCTGCCATTGTCAATCTCCAGCAGGTTGGTCTGCACATTGATGGTGGCGGTGGCGGTAAGCGTGAATTTGCGGGCGGTCGCGAATGATGCGTTAACCCGCAAAGTGCCGGTGGTCGTGAAAGTAAGGCCGTTCTGGATGAAACCCAGGGCGCCGTCTGAATTGACCGCCAGTGTGCTGCCGGCATTATTGAAGGTGATGCCGCCCGTAAACGAGTTGTTCGGATTGGACAGCGTCATGGTGCTGGAGAGCGCGCCAAAAATCAGGCCGTAGGTCGAGCCGCCACTGAGCACGCCCGAAATGGTGAGCGGCTGTTGCAAGGCAAAGTCGCGGACGTTGGCGGTGCCGGAATTCAAAAGCACGTTGCCGGTGATATTCACGGGCTGGGCATTGCCGACTGAGGGGCTTTGGTCAAAGATCCAGCGAATGGACTGATTAACAAAATTGTTCGGAATGATGATGGAAGGCGATCCATCCGCGTTGGTCACTGAATTCGCCACATTGGTTGCCGACACATTAAAGCCGATCTGCCCGGCCCCCACCGCCTGGCCGATATAAATCGTCCCCGATCCGCCCCCCAGCGAAGGAACACTGGTGGCATTGGTGGTGAAAAACGTGCCCTGCCCGGCTTGCAACGTCAACCCGCCGGCCAAGTTGTTGGCTTGGTTGGTCAAAGCCCAAACGTAGGAACCATGTCCGCCATAGGCGTTGGTAATCGTCACCATTTGCGAAGACGAGAGCGGCACGCCAATAATCGTGGTGTTGGTTTCCACCGAAATGTTCGGCGGAATCCCCGTGTCGGTTTGCAAGGTGAGCGTATTGTTGCCGACCAGGTAGAAATTGTCGTAATTCGTGGGCGACGGCGATCTTGGGGTGAAAACCAGATTCCCGATGGTAAGCGGTTCGTCCAGCGTAATGGTGTTGAAAAGATTGGTGGCGGGACTGAAGGTGGCTGTGCTGTCAACTCCGCTAGCCACAATGCCTCCCTGCCAGTTGATGGCCGCGCTCCAGTTGCCGCTCCCCGAATTGTTGGTCCAAGTGCCGCTTTGGGCGTGCGCGGTCTCCGCCAGCGGCGCGAGCAGACAGGCAGCGGTGAACAGGCTGGCCGTCAACGAACGGGCCAAGCGATCCAGGATGAGTTTTGCGTTAGTATTCATTTCAGTTATCGGTTTGGTGTTTTTTAGTTTTGGGGCGGACAAAGTTTCAGCCACGACCGGGACATCGCGAATGCTTCGTGCCGGCGGCTTTTTTTCAGTGGCCATGCTGTTGTTTTATGATTGATATGGTTCACACTAACCTGAAGTCCGGATTCTGCATATCACGCAAACGCGGGATGTCTGGTTGCTACCGTTTGCGTTATGATTGAAGTGATCACAGTAATAAAATCGGGCTTTTGCATATGACGCAAACGCGGCATGCCAGGCGCAGGCGCCGGTCAAGCGGAAATTAAGCCGATCGGCCAGCGCGACGTTGTCACGCGCACGAAAAGCCCTCACGTGGCCGGGAGGCAGTCACACGGCTGCCCGCTTACTGCCAAGTCCGTGACATGGACTGCACTCCGGAGCGCGCCCGTCCTCGGGCGCAGCAAGCTGGGACGTGAAGAACGCTTGACCGATCCGCTGGTCTCCGATAGGAGGACTTTGCTGCGACCGGGGACGACCGTGCTCCGGATCTGTCGCCTATCCCGCCGTCCTCCCAGCAAAATCAACCGAGGAAATTCACGGTTGTTTTTCTTGCCCCAGCGAGGCCGCGAGCCAATAGGTTCCCGCTTTGTCCGCATGAAGCGTCTGGCCGGGAAGCAAAATGGTGGCGGCCAAATTCGAGGGCAGTTTCACCACGGCGGTCAGCCGGTCTTTTTTGCGTTCGACCCGGACCTGAATCAGGCCCTGGGGCGTCGGGACCGCGCCCTCAGCCCACGTCAGATCTCCCAACTGCGGGCGGATCTCCACCGTGCCAAACCCGGCGCCCATGGGACGAACCCCCAGCACATTTTCGGTGAGATAGGTGGTCGGCCCGGTGGACCAGCCGTGACATAAACTCAAGTAGGCGGTTTGGCCGAGCGCCACTTTCATGTCGTCGGGCCAGGCGGGATCGAACTTTTCCCACCAGGTGGTGGCGCCGCGCCGGAGCATGTCGCCCCAGTTGCGGCGGATGAAATCCAAGGCGGCTTGATTTTGATTCAGCCCGCTCATCGCTTGCAGCAGGAAATAGGCGTAGTACGGCGTGATGGGATCATCGTCATGCCGGGTGCGATCCGGCTCCACGGTCCACGCCGGGCTTCCCGGCTGGAGCACGCGCGAACATATTTCCTCGGCTTGAGCGGGCGTGGCAACACCGGATAAAACGGCCATGATATTCATCTGCAAACGGCCGCCGTAGGCGGCATTGGTGGGGGTGAAGAACTTGGCGCGGGCAGCTTTCGTCAATTGATCGGCCCACGCAGCGAACTTCTCCGCGTTCATCGGGTCGCCCAAGGCCCGCAATAGATAAACCGCTTCATGGACGCCATGGATGATGTACAAGTCCGTGGTGGCCCGGGTCAGCGGGTTGTCCAATACGAAACCCGGTGACCAGTCGCAATAGTTCCATTCCTTATGCGGGTTGATGAACAAATCATTCGTGTCAAAAAGCGTCTGCTGATATGCCAGCAGGGAAACAATTTTCTCGTGCTGCCGCGCCAGAAATTCCACGTCACCGGCGTGCCGATAAAAGTCGGCCAGGGTGCAGAACCAGGCGGCGGAATATCCCGGCAGCTTGTTGACATCCGAAACTGGAAGTTCGGCTGACGGCCGTCCGGCTTGGGCCTTGTCCCGCACCAGCGCAATCGAGCGCTCCATCAAGAACTTGTCGGCAAAGACATTATTGATGGTCTGCCCGGTCACTTGCAGGTCGCCGATCCAAAGCCCGCGGTCGCGCTTGGGCGCGTCCCAAATCTCCTCCTGCATGCAGAGATGCGCGGTATAGGCGCCGGCATACCAGATGCGGGTCAGCAGCGGGTCGGAACAATTGAAGGCGCCCCGATACTGAACCGGATAATATTTGTCATCGCAAACCACTCGGGTTAATTCCACGGGCGCGGTCCCCGGAAAGGCCAGCCGGGCATAACGAAACGCCGAGTAAGGCGTGGCCACCGGTTGCGAGCCAGCCAGCGTCAACTTGAACGGGCCGCTGTTGTCCAGGCTCGGCTCCGCCTGCACGCATTCCTCCGCTGATTCGCCCGTGGTGATGGATACGTCCGCGCCGGCTGTGCCCCAGACTTCCAAACGCCCGGCCAGCTCCTGTCCGAAATCAACGAGCAACGCGGGCGGCAAACCATGCGCGGACGGGTTGGGCAGAATTTTCACCCGCGGCCATCGCGATTGGCTGAGGGTCTTGATCCCGGAAAATTGCGCCGCGCCCGCCGCCGCCTGCGCCGATTTGGGGCGAATTATCAGATGCTTTAGATACCCGTCCGTCGAGCTTGCATCGGCCGGCGGCTGTGCGTCGGTGAAAGGCAGCCCTTTCGACTTCCAACCGTACGTGGGATCTGTCGTCGGGGGAACCGCCAGCGCGAGCTGCGCTGGCAACAGTGCCGCAAACAGAAAAACCAGTGGCATAAGTGTTTTCAGATACATAGTCATAGTGGATGGACCAGTCTGACCGCATTCGCGCCTGAACGCCATCCCGTGTTCGCGGGAGGCGGAAAGGCGGAAAAAATCGGAAAGCGGGAAAGCGGAAACCCGGAAAGACATGATGCGTGATGCGTGGGCGGGCGGGCGTTAAATATTCAAAGGTCGGACTTGGGCGAACCGGGGACCGGGGCCAGAGGACGGAGGGCGGTCGCCGGTAAGCTTCCATGTCCTTGCGGACTTGCTCACGGACCATGAACCGCGCGACGGTAGCGCAGCCGTCTCGGCTGCGGGTTCTGGCGGCGTCTCGCCGCCAGTTCGGGGAACGGGCACCGGGACGGTGCCCGAACCCGCAGGCGGGACGCCTGCGCTACGCGGATTCCTGGGAAGTGGCCGTGTCCTTTCCGACCTGCTCACCGGCCATGAACCTCACGCTGCTGGAAATCTCTGGCCGCCAAAAGCGGTGCCTATCTCTATTGCTTCTTCTCTGCGTCCTCTGCGGCTCTGCGCGAGCCCTGGTCCGCCTTCACAAGAAGAAACCGGGGCGCGCGCAGAGCCGCAGAAGGCGCGGAGGAAAAACTGCCGCGGAACCACGGATGGATACGGTCTGTAAACCAGCCGGTGGGTGTCCCCGGATTGCGCCTTTGCTCGGGGTTTTCAAAGTGCCACTCCTTGAAACGGGAGCTCCAAGAGGTGCTCCCGGTGCCTAAAGCCATCGCTAGCGCACGGATGAGATTCATGGGAAGTTTCCACGTCCATTCGGATTGGCTCATGGTCCATGAACCAGCGTGACGGTAGCGCAGCCGTCCCGGCTGCGGCTTCTGGCGGCGTCTCGCCGCCAGTTCGGGGAACGGGCACCGGGACGGTGCCCGAACCCGCAGGCGGGACGCCTGCGCCACGAGGTGCATGGAGCGCGGGGTGTGGACACGAACGGAGCGCCGGCTTGCAGCCGGCTTAAGGCGCACGAGTTTCTGGCAGTGTGCCAATTTGAAAACTGCCCATCACTTTGTAACCGGACGCCCAAAGCCGGTCGCAGACCGGCGCTCCGGTTCATGGGAAAGGGCTGCCGTGCTGGCTGGGTACCGCCTCCCCCGCAAAAGAAATATGGTGTGCTTTTGTTTGTTTTACGGGTGCTCAAACTTTCGCGATGGCGCGAACCGAACGAATGGCAGGCCCATGTTTCGCTTCGCCTTCGGCTTCCAGCCGTTCAAAATCCGGATGCTGGAAAATGGGCGATTCCACGCCGCTGACGCCGTTTTTCGATTCGTCAAGGTCTTTGAGCGCGCCCGCCGCGGCGGCCACCACACCGTTCATTTCGTCCAGATTCCGGCGCAGGGCCGTCAGCGAACGGCCCGGCCAATAATCTCCCTCGTCGTTGATGGTGATTCCCAGGCCAAGGCGGCGAAAACCATCCAGCAAATCCACCACCGCGCAATGGCAGCGCCGAAAATGTTCCCAGCCATGCAAGCTGGCGTATTGGGTCTTGGAAAAGCCATGGAGACTCCAGCCGGGCCGATGCGTGCGATAACGCCTTCCGCCCATCAACACAGTCTTGGGATAGTGGCACAAGCCCAAGGCCATTGGCTCGCAATCCGCGCCCACCTCCACGAAAAACAACCAGCCCGCCTCCGCCGGAATCTCGATGCCGGAGATTCTGCCGTTTTTGAATGGATGCGGCACGTCACGGTAACCGGACGCCCACCGCAGGGCGTCGTGGTCAGTGCCGATGGGCAACACGCGCTCCACACGGCCACGCTGTTTGAAGTTTTGCGCCCGGCGGCGCATCTGGCGGACGAGTTCCTGCGCCCGCGCGGCGTCGCAGCCCGCCGGCGCGGCCAGTTGGTAATGAATGGTCAGGCCCATAGTTCTCTCAGTATGTTGACGCTGATGGACAAAAACGGTCCAAGGCAGAAATAATCTGTCAGGTCCGCCTCCTCACGTCGGCGGCTACAAGGTCAAAATTTAGCCTCCTCACGTCGGCTCCTACAAGAGCGGATTTGAGCGCGGCCCATTCGCGGCGGAGCGGGGCCATGAGCACGGGTTCGACCAAGGTGCGGATGTCGGCTTCGCTGGTGTATTGCGCGCCAAGCTGGGAACGCTGCTCCGGTTCCAAGGCGCGTTCAAAGAGCGTGGCCATGACGCGATTGTAGGAGCCGACGTGAGGAGGCTCAAACAAAAAAAAGAGGTGATGCGGGAAGAAACGCCGACGATGCCGAGCGCCAGCGGCGCGTTTGACAATAGCCCGCAGTTTCAACTGCGGGTTCGGAGCCCGGACGCACAACTCGTCCCAACGGGACGATTGAAGTTCGTGGTTGTCCGTGCGTTTGCTCGTCTCAAATCGCACTGGTTCAGCCGTCCCTGCGGGACTGGTGTCGTTGGCCGCACGCCACCCGCAGTTGAAACTGCGGGCTATTGTCAAATGGTCCCTGCGGGACGGGAAACCGTAAGCCGCCGAGGTGAGGCGTCGCTTGAGAGGTTCTGATAAAGAATTTACGAAATGCGATTTACGAGCGTCCTTGAATCATGGTGAGGTGCTTTCATATTCACGGCTTGGCGTAATACCTGGTCGTGTATTCCTTGACCATGCGGTCGGTGGTGAACTTGGGCACGAGGGTGGCCATCGCGCGGCGGACGCGCGTGAGCCAGACGCGCGGAATGCCGTTCACGTCGCGGTTGAAGAACATGGGCACGATTTGCTCGGTCAGCGTCTGGTACAGGTTCGCGCTGTCCACGCGGTCCTGCTCCTCGACTTTGTCGGGATGCGAATCGGGGCCGATGGCGAAGCCGTTGGTGCCGTCGTAGCCTTCGCGCCACCAGCCGTCCATGATGCTGAATCCCATGCAGCCGTGGCAGCTCGCCTTCATGCCGCTGGTGCCGGAGGCTTCCAGCGGACGGCGCGGGTTGTTGAGCCAGATGTCGCATCCGGCCACCATCTGGCGCGCCACGTGGATGTCGTAATTCTCGAGGAAGACGAGGTGGCCCGACAGTTCGCTGTGCTTGCTCAAATGGATGATCTGTTGGATGAACCGCTTGCCGGCGTCGTCGCGCGGATGCGCCTTGCCCGCGAAAATGAACTGCACGGGCCGCTGTTTGTCCTTGACGAGTTTGACGATGTTATCGAACTGCTGGAAGATCAGCGGCGCGCGTTTGTAGGTGGCGAACCGGCGCGCGAAACCGATGGTCAGCGCGTCGGGGCTGAGCAGCCGGTCAAAGCGCACGTAATCGCCTTGGGTGACGCGCTGGCTCTGTTCGAGCAGGCGGCGGCGGGCGTATTCGATCAGTTCGCGGCGCAGCCGGTAGCGCAGCGCCCAGAGTTCCTCGTCCGAGACGAAATTCGGGTCGGTCATTTTTTCCCAGAACCCGGCATCGTTGACGGCCGCCGCCCAGTTGGCGCCGAACCGTTCCCGGAAAAATTGGGTTTCACCGTTTCCGCCGTCGGATAATTTCTTGCGCCAGAATTGGCGGGCGGACCCTTTCATCCAGCCCATCAGATGAATGCCGTTGGTGATATGGCCGATGGGCACTTCGGCCTGGGTTTTGCCGGGATAAAGCGCCTGCCACATGTGGCGGCTGACGTCGCCGTGCAGCTCGCTGACGGCATTGGCCGCGCGGGAGAGTTTCAGGGCCAGCACGGTCATGCAGAACAACTCATTCTTATCCTCCGGCTTCACGCGGCCCAGTCCGAGCAGGTCGGTGAACGGCACCTTCAATTGGGTGAGGAACCGCTGCATCGCGTAATTCATCAACTCGGGGCTGAAACGATCGTGGCCGGCTTCCACCGGCGTGTGGGTGGTGAAGATGCATTCCGGCTGGGTTTGCGCCTGCGCTTCGGCAAACGTTTTGCCGGCGGCCATTTTTTCCCGGATCAGTTCCAGCGTGAGAAACGCCGCGTGGCCTTCGTTCATGTGGAACGTCGAGGGCTCGATGCCGAGCGTGCGCAGCAACCGCACGCCGCCGACGCCCAGCAACATTTCCTGCATGATCCGCGTGGTGCTGTCGCCCCCATAAACCCGGTTGGTCAGGTCCCGGAAAAGCTGTTCGTTCTCCGGCAGGTTCGTGTCCAACAGATAGATTGGCACACGTCCGACGTTCACGCGCCAGACTTGGAAGTCCACCACGTTCATGCCGATTTCCACGGAACAGACGAGCCGGCCGCCGTCCGCATCCAACACCGCCTCCAGCGGCACGTTGTGCGGATCCACCAGATTGTAGTATTCCGTCTGCCAGTTGTTGGTGTCAATCGCCTGTTGAAAATAACCCTCGCGGTAAAACAGGCCGACGCCGACAAATCCCAGGCCGAGATCGCTGGCGGACTTGGCATGGTCGCCGGCCAGGATGCCGAGACCGCCGGCGGAAATCGGCAGTGATTCGTGAAAGCCAAACTCCGCTGAGAAATACGCGACGGGGTGCTGGTGCAATTTGGCCGCGTTTTGGTGGCACCAAGTGTTCTGGTCAGTCAGGTAGGCCTGAAACTCGCGGAGCACGTTGCGGACGCGATCCGCAAAGCCCGGTTCCTGAAGATGGACCCGCAACTCGTATTCCGAGACTTCGCGCAGGATGGCCACGGGGTTGTGCCAGAGATTCTGCCAGCCGCGTGGCGAGAGCCGCTGAAACAGGTCTTGCGCCTCCTGGTTCCAACACCACCAGAGGTTGCGCGACAACTTGTTGAGGCCGGAAATGAGTTCATTCAATTCGGCGCCGGTCAAAGGTTTCTTCATAAAGTCAGGTGCTATTTTACCTTGTTTGCGCCCGGTTTTTGTCCGGCGCGGGCAGGAAATTAGTTTGTAAAGCCCCAAACAGCAACCAAAAAGCAACCAAAATTTGATATTCACAATTGAAAAACCGCGCCGGAAGCGGCATTGTATCCGGGTGCATCGAATCGTCCTATCCCGCTGGTTGGCGGCGGTCTTGTTTTTTGCGGCGGCGGCGCCTCTGCTGGCGCAGGGCACGGCCATTTCCTATCAGGGCCGGTTGAATGTGTCGGGGACGCCAGCGAACACCAACTACGATTTCCGCTTTGCGGTTTTCACCGCCCCCACCAACGGCGTCCAGGTCAGCGTCTGGCTGACCAATGCCGCCGTGCCCGTCTCCAACGGTCTCTTCACGGTGATTTTGGATTTTGGCTCCGGGGTGTTCAACGGCACCTCCAATGGCTCCAACGACTGGCTGGACATTGGGGTTCGCGCCCTGGGCGTGACCAATTTCACGGACCTGACGCCGCGGCAGCCGATCCTGCCCGTGCCCTATGCCCTGTTTGCCACCAGCGCCAGCAATTTGCTCGGCTCGTTGCTCGCCACGCAGATCACCGGCACCATTTCCTCGACCCTGATTTCAGGCATTTATTCCAATGGGGTCAATTTTGTCAACGCCACCAACAGTTTCACCGGTTCTTTCACCGGCAACGGCTCCAATCTCACCAGCCTCAATGCCTCGAACATCACCCTCGGCACTCTGGCCGACGCGCGGCTGGCGTCTGATGTGGCCTTGCTGGATCAAAACCAGACTTTTACCGGCGCGAACACGTTTAATGGCGCGAATATTTTCAACGCCTCAAATTCCTTCACCGGCCCCAATGGCTTTACCGGTGCCAACACCTTTGCCGGCACCGGCACGTATAATGGCGTCAACACTTTTTCTAATTTGGGAAACTCTTTTTCCGGCAGTTTTTTTGGCAACGGCTTCGTCGGTTGGGTCGGTGTTTCGGGCACCACGCAACAGGCGGTGAAGGACCACGGGTATATGCTGACCAGTTCAAGTCTCACCACGGTGACCCTGCCGCTCTCCTCGGGAATGACCGGTGGCGAAATCGTGCGCGTGTCGGGCGGGGGGGGAGGCGGCTGGCAGGTCAAAGAAAACTCCGGCCAGTCCATCTTGGGCAATTTCGCCGCCTATACCAACAGCTTCATGATATCGTTGCCGAATCTTTCGATCATTGACTGTAAGAGCGTGGCTGCCTCGGCGGATGGGGTGCGGATGTATGCCGCTGGCTTGGACCAATCCAGCAGTTTTACCGGCGTTTTTGCCTCCTCCGATTCCGGGCACACTTGGAGTGCCATCAGCGCCGACGGAGGCAGCACCGGCAATTTTTATTCTTACAATTCAGTCGCCTGTTCAGCGGATGGAAAAATTCTGTATGCCCAGCGAAGTTCCGGTTTCGCCATTGAGGAATCAATCAACGGCGGGCTGACGTGGGCTTCTACCAACACCGGCTACGGACACGCGATTGCATGCACGGCCAACGGAACGCTGATTACCCCCGATGGCACTTACAATTACGCTTGTTCGGGCAATGGAACCTGCCGCGCAAGGTTGTCTAGCGGTGCCATTTCTGTGTCCGTTAATTCCGGGGGGGCCTGGACCGGCATTTCTGCTCCTCCGGGGGGCACTGTGACCAGCGTGGCCGTTTCCAGCGATTGCACCAAGCTGGTGGCTGCCGCCACCAACGGCTTGCTTTATGCCTCCGCGAATCAAGGCGCCTCATGGACGCCGCTTACGACCACCAACCAGGCCTGGTCGGGGGTGTGGATGTCGCCGGACGGCAGCAAGTTCGCGGGGAGCGTCAGCGAAATCGGCAGCACGATTGTCGGCGGCGTTTATTCCTGTACCGTCAGCCCGCAGCCCGGCACCGTAACGACGACCTCCACCGGTTCCATCTGCGGGGGGCAGGGGGCGGCTGTGGAATTGCAATATCTCGGCGGCAATCAGTTCATGCCCGTCAGCTCCGTTGGGTTGCTGTGGGCGAATTGATTTTCTTCCGCCTGCTTATTGACAGATGGGCTTAATTTTGCGGAAATGGGGAAAATTAATCCCAACTATCAGACGCCAAATATGTCAAACCAAGCCATTTCCACCGATTCGCTCTCGCACGAGAGCCGCAGCTTCCCACCGTCGCCCGAAGTCGTCCAGCGGGCGCACTTGAACGCCGCGCAGTTCGACGCCCTGTACGCGCGGTCCATCCGCGAGCCGGACAAATTCTGGCTGGAGCAGGCGCAGACCCTCGAATGGTTCAAGCAGCCCAAGCACGCGCGGAAGTTCCACTGGGACACCAATGCGCGCAAGGTCGAGCACACTTGGTTTGAGGACGGACAACTCAACGTCACCACGAACTGTCTCGACCGCCATCTCCCGGCGCGCGGCCAGCAAACCGCCATCATCTGGCAGGGGGAACCGGAAGAGGATGTGCGGCGCATCACCTACGCGGAATTGCACGCCGAGGTCTGCAAGTTTGCCAATGTCCTGAAATCGCTCGGGGTTGGTAAAGGCGACCGGGTGGCGATTTATATGCCCATGATTCCCGAAGCCGCCGTGGCCATGCTCGGTTGCGCGCGCCTCGGCGCCATCCATTCGGTGGTGTTTGGCGGGTTCAGCTCCGACGCGCTGGCGGGCCGCATCCATGATTCCGAATGCAAAGTGCTGGTGACCGCGAACGCCTCCTTGCGCGGCGGTAAATCCGTGCCGCTCAAGTCCCTGGCGGACGCCGCGCTGCAACACACGCCCAGCATCGAAAAGGTCATCGTCGTGGATCGCGACTTGTCGCGCCATGGCGGAGCGAAATCGGCCGTGTCCCGCCCAAGCGAAGCGAAGCCGGACTCGTCGCGCCGAAGCGAAGCGAAGGCGGAACCGTGCAGCATGACGGCCGGCCGCGACGTCTGGTATCATGAATTAATGGCCGGGGCCTCGGCGGATTGCCCCGCCGAGAAGCTGAAAGCCGAGGATTTGCTGTTCATCCTGTACACCTCCGGTTCCACCGGCAAGCCCAAGGGCGTGGTTCACAGCACCGCTGGTTATCTGCTCTGGAGCGCGCTGACCCACAAGTACGTATTCGACATCCACGAGGGCGACGTCTATTTCTGCACCGCCGACATTGGTTGGGTTACCGGCCACAGCTATGTGGTCTATGGCCCGCTCTGCAATGGCGGCACCACGCTCATGTTCGAGGGCGTGCCCACGTTTCCCGACGCCGGACGTTTCTGGCAGATGGTCGAGAAGTTCAAGGTGAATTCCTTTTACACCGCGCCAACCGCCATTCGCGCGCTCATCCGGCTCGGCGATACCTGGCCGGCCAAATATGATTTAAGTTCTCTGCGCGTACTCGGCACCGTCGGCGAACCCATCAATCCCGAGGCGTGGATGTGGTATCACAAGCACATTGGCCGGGGCCGCTGCCCCATTGTGGACACTTGGTGGCAGACCGAGACCGGCGGCCATCTCATCACCCCGCTGCCGGGGGTGAATACCCTGAAGCCCGGCAGCGCCAGCCGTCCCTTTTTCGGCGTGGAACCAGTGGTCCTGCGCGACGACGGCACTGAATGCAAGCCGAACGAAGGCGGCAAGCTCTGCATCAAACGCCCCTGGCCCGGCATCATGCGCACGACTTGGGGCGACCATCTGCGTTTCGTGAACACGTATTTCTCCACGTTCAAGGACGTGTATTTCACCGGCGACGGCTGCCGCGTGGATGCCGATGGCGATTACTGGCTGCTGGGCCGCGTGGACGACGTGGTGAACGTCTCCGGCCATCGTATTGGCACGGCGGAAGTCGAGAGCGCGCTGGTGAGCCATGCGAAAGTCGCCGAGGCCGCCGTGGCGCCCATGCCGCACGAAATCAAAGGCCAGGCCCTGTACGCCTTCGTGACGCTCAAAGACGGCATAGCGGAAAGCGAGGAGCTGAAAGCGGAACTGGCCGCGCACGTGCGGAAGGAAATCGGCGCGATTGCGGTGCCGGACAAAATCCAGTTCGCGCCCGGCTTGCCGAAAACGCGCTCGGGCAAGATCATGCGCCGCATCCTCCGCAAAATCGCCGAAAACCAGACCGACCAGATTGGCGACATCACCACGCTGGCGGATCCCGGGGTGGTGGACGCGCTGGTCAAGGGGAAGCAATAGGTTTGGGGAAAACACTCAACAACCAACATTCAACAACGAACACCCAATGAGGGCACACGCAAAATGGCTGCTTTGGCGGATGCTGCTGAAAATGATGCCGCCACGTTTGACTTGTCTGGCTGGCATGATTAGCTTGTCAGCATGACGACGACCGTCGAAGCCATTTACGAGCAGGGCAAACTGCTGCTGCCCAAGCCATTGGCGTTACCGGAGAAGGCCCATGTGCGCGTCACCATTGAATGTGACATCGAGCATGAGGCGTGGATGAAGCTCTCCGAGGTGTCGCTCCTCCTGACTTGGGACAACGACGCCGACGACATTTACAATGAGTTGCTCAAGAAATGATGTCGTTCTACTGCCGATACGGTTTTGGCGAGTTGTGCCGACCTTGCATTTGACTAATGGTTCAAATTAGTGCATTGTTTTTCGCATGAAGACAACCATGATTGCACTCGCGACTATGATGCTGACCACGCTTTCCCTCCCGGCGGCGGATTCGCTCTACGACATCCCCCTCAAAGACATTGACGGCAAGGACACCACGCTCAAGCCCTACGCCGGCAAAGTGCTGCTCGTCGTCAACGTCGCTTCCAAATGCGGATTCACGCCGCAATACGCCGCGCTGGAAGCGATCTATAAAAAATACCAGGACCAAGGGTTGATCGTGTGCGGTTTCCCGTGCAACCAGTTTCTCTCCCAGGAACCGGGCACGGACGCGGAGATCAAGGCCTTCTGCACCTCGAAATACGACGTGACCTTTCCGATGTTCGACAAGTTGGAAGTCAACGGCGCGAACCGGCATCCGCTGTACGGCGTGCTGGCTGGCAAGGATTCGCCGTTTCCCGGCAACATCCACTGGAATTTCACCAAATTCCTGATTGGGCGCGACGGGAAAATCGTGGCCCGTTTCGATTCCAAGGTGAAACCGGATTCCGCGGAAGTGACCAAAGCCATTGAGGCCGCGCTGGCGGTGAAATAAGGCTGATTTAGCTCGAAGGGTAGCGGAGCGTCGAGCATTGAGGGGCAGGGGGGTAAAGCCCGTAGGGCTGGCATCTTTGTAGTTTTGGCGGGCAAAATGGGAAAGCTCCGTAGGAGAGGGTGTTCCGAAAGTTTTTGTAACCGCTTGGTGCAATGTGACTTTCGCCAGTTTAGATGGGGTTGTTTGAACGATCTGGATCAGTTAGGGTTCAGGCATGGCTAATTTGCTTCCGCCCGTCGGC
>Ga0316217_10001744_pt1 | contig 27488 bp, 15 predicted proteins | sample 1anoAmetaG_FD_203633 | JGI IMG/M metagenome (GOLD analysis project Ga0316217, IMG submission 203633) | Freshwater microbial communities from Trout Bog Lake, Wisconsin, USA - 1anoA | ecosystem: Environmental > Aquatic > Freshwater > Lake > Hypolimnion/Profundal zone | place: USA: Wisconsin...
CGGGGCTATGGGGTTATTATGGTGGGACTTTGGGTGCCCTTTCTCCGAACATAATCGCTTTGAGTTGGGACTCTAGCGGGGACATCTGGGTGAGCAACAACTGCTCGGTGGGCACTCTGACCATCCGCGGCGGTGCGGATTTGGCGGAGCCGTTCAATATCAGTTCGAGCCAGGGAGAAGTCTCCGAAGGTGCCGTGGTGGTGATTGACGAACAGAATCCCGGCCACTTGAAGTTAAGCGACAGCGCGTATGACGTGCGCGTGGCTGGCGTGGTCAGCGGCGCCAATGGCATCAATCCTGGCATTCAGATGCATCAACAGGGAATCTTGGAGGGTGGCAAGAACGTCGCGCTCACTGGCCGCGTCTATGTCCAGGCGGACGCGTCCAACGGCGCCATTCGCCCGGGTGACATGCTGACTACTTCAAGCACGCCGGGTCACGCGATGAAAGTCAGCGATCACGCCCGGGCCGCTGGTGCGATTCTGGGCAAAGCCATGACGGGCTTGAGCGATGGCAAGGGTATGGTGTTGGTGCTGGTGACTTTGCAATAAAGGGGCCTGAAATTCAACAGGCCAATCGTAGCCCGGCGAAAACCGAGAACATCTAAAGCTATGACTGCAAATCAAAATATCAGGCAGGTCGCGCGCCTGCTGGTAACCGCCAGTCTGGGCCTGTCAAACTTCGCGTTGTTTGCCCAAACCCCGGCAGCCGCCCCTGGCGGGTCGGTCGTAGTCAATTCCAATGCGGTGAAGGAAATCGCCTCGTTATTGGCGGAAAAGGCCGGTCGCACACCGGCCCAGCGGAAGATGGACTCCCAGTTGGTTCACGCGCTGAAACAGAACCGCGGTGAAACGTTCGCCCCGGAGGCTCCCCATGTGCAGGTGGACGTAACGCTTGAAACCGACGGACGGGTAATGGTGGACATTGACGCCAATGTCACCCCTGACTTGCTCGCGTTGATTCAAGCCGGCGGCGGCACGGTGATCAACAGCTTCGAGGGATATAGGGCTATCCGCGCCAGTGTAACGTTGACCCAGCTTGAAACTCTGGCCAGTTCCACCAACGTGAATTACATCCGGCGGGCCAGTCAGGCGCATACGAATAAAGTGGATTCGCAAGGCGACACCACCCATAAAGCCATTCTGGCTCGCAGTACTTACGGCGTCAATGGTTCGGGCATCAAAGTGGGAGTGCTGTCGGATAGCGTGGACTATCTTGCGGATCTGCAATCTTCCGGCATCCTGCCGGCGGTCACCATTTTGCCGGGACAGGCCAACTTGGGTTACGCCGGCGAAGGCACCGCCATGCTGGAGATTGTGAATGACTTGGCTCCCGGCGCGAGCCTTTATTTCGCGACCGGCTTTCCCAGCGACGCGCAGTATGCCTACAACATTCTTAATCTCTGGACGAATGGCTGCAGAATTATCTGTGACGACCTGGATTATTGGGATGAACCGCCATTCCAGGATGGCATCGTTGCCCAAGCGGTCAACACCGTCACTGCCAAAGGCGCGCTGTATTTCTCCTCCGCCATGAATTCGGGCAACCTGGACAGCGGCACTTCGGGGACTTGGGAAGGGGATTTTGTGGACGGCGGGGCGGCTTCCGAGGAATCAGGCCGGCTGCATAGTTTCGGCGCCGCCACTTATGATACCTGTACTGGCGGCGGCGATTTGCGCGCGGACTTGTTTTGGTCCGATCCTTTATCCTATCCCACCGACGATTATGATTTGTTCGAGATTGATTCCACGGGATCAACGGTCGTGAGATCTTCGACCTCGATTCAAGATGGGGTACTGGGGCAGACTCCGTATGAATCCATCGGGGCGCTCACCAATGGAAACCGTCTGGTTATTGTCAAATACAACGGCGCGGGCCGTTTCCTTCACCTCTCCACTGGCCGCGGTCGTTTGAGCATTGCCACCTCCGGTTCCACCCGGGGCCATCCGGCTGTCGCGAACGCATTTTGCGTTGCCGCCATGCCGGCGGTTTCGCCCGGACCGTATCCCAGCCCTTTTACGGGTGGGTCGACCAATCCCATTGAGACCTTCAGTTCCGACGGTTTGCGGCGGGTGTTTTATTACGCGGATGGCACGGCCATCACTCCGGGAAACCTCTCTTCAACCGGCGGGACGGTTCTCCAGAAACCGGATATCGCCGCAGCCGATGGCGTCGCCACTGACGTGTACGGGTTTGGCTCCTTTTATGGCACCTCGGCGGCCGCTCCCCACGCGGCTGCGATCGCCGCCCTGCTTTGGTCCTACGCGCCGGGTTTGTCCACCGCGCAAATTCGCACCGTGCTGACCGCCACGGCCCTGGATGTCAATCCCGCCGGGGTGGATCGTGACACGGGCTACGGAGTCGAAATGGCCTACCAAGCATTGCAAGCCGTGGCACAGGCGCCCAGCCAAGTCTGGGTGGACTTCAATTACTCCGGTTCGCTGATGTTCGGGACGTATGCCTTTCCCTTTCACACCTTGGCGCAAGGAGTCAGCGCCGTCGGCATCGGCGGAACCATCGAAATCAAACCCGGCACCAGTTTGGAAACATTCTCGAACCTTAACAAGGCCATGCAGATGCACGCCCCTAATGGCACGGCAAAAATCGGCGGCCTATGAGGCGGATCGCCAACCGGCACGAGTGATATGAAAACCAAATGGAAAGCATTAGTTCTAGCCATCGCCACCGCGGCTTGGCTGCCGGCGGGAGCCCTGGCCCAAAGTTACAACCTTGACTGGTATAAAGTCGCTGGCGGCGGCGCCACCGTTTCCAGTACCGGCGGCGTCTATGCCGTCAGTGGCACCATCGGCCAGCCGGATGCCAGTCAGGCAATGTCTGATGGTTATTATTCCGTCACCGGCGGTTTCTGGGCAATTTCCGTGATTCAAACCGCCGGCGCGCCGGTGCTGTCCATCGCCCGTGCCGGCAACAAGGCGGTCGTCTGGTGGGATCCTGGGGTCACGGGTTGGACGCTCCAGACCAACGTGAATCTTGCCACGCCGGCCACTTGGGGCAATTACAAAGGAACGATCGTCAACAACTCCACCACTAACGCAGCGCCCCCAAATAATCTGTTCTTCCGGCTGACGCAATGATCAAGGTCTTGGCTGTGCCAGTCTTGGGCGATACCGGCCGGCTTTCGTGGAAGTGAATTCTAAATTCATAATGTGCGGCGCCACCCCGCCTGTCTTCGCGGTGCGCCTTTGCCCAAACCAAAGGCGATCCTCATCCGCCGATTTGTATTTTGGATTTCGAGCTTCGGTTTTCAGGTTGATTCTGGCTAAATGAGTGCGTGCCAACTTTGGAAACAGCTTCGTCCAAACGCCGGAGTCGGGCTGGTGATTTACTGGCCGTCTTGCTGTTGCTCGCCATAATGGGGGGCCTGGGCTGGCTTTGGTGGCATCAGAAAAAGTCCCTCAATCCTAAGCGGCCGGCGCCCGCTTGGACGCAAACCGTCAAAGTACCGCCGGCGAACCCCGTGATTCCGTCGCTGGTGCTTGTGGAAAGAAGGCCGGAAACACCCGTGGCAGCAACGGGGCAGCAAGCGGGAACGATTCCAGACCAGGGTCCGCCTCCTCCCGTCCGCGACTACAAGGCGGAAGCGCCGGTGTGGTCGAATGCGCCGCCAGTGCCCACGGCGGCGGTGCGCTTGGAATTTCCCCGGCCGGCGAGAAGTTTGCTTGAGGCCCAAATTGCGCTGGCGCGGCGCGTGATTTCACCCGGTTCCATTGACGGCGCCCTCGGCTCGCAAACCCGCGCAGCCTTGGCGGTGTTTCAATCCGCGGAAAAGCTGGCCACCTCCCGAGTCTTGGACACGAATACGCAAGCGCGGCTGCAACTCGAGACGCCGCTGCTGACCGATTATGTGGTGACCAGCAGCGACCTCGCGCGCTTGCAGCCGCTCGGCCGCACGTGGCTGGCCAAGTCGCAGCAATCCGCGCTGGAGTATGAAACCATTTTGCAGCTGGTGGCAGAAAAAGCGCACGCGTATCCGGCGCTTATTCAGAAGCTGAACCCGGATACGGATTGGGCGAAGGTAGCCGCCGGAACTGTGCTCAAAATCCCCGACGTGGTTTATCCGGAACCGTCCGACAAGGCGGCGTTTGAGGTCATTCATTTGTCCGACCGATTTCTGGAGGCTTTTGGCACGGCGAGCAATCTGCTGGCGCATTTTCCATGCAGCATCGGGGCAAAGTATGAGAAACGTCCGGTCGGCGAGTTGCATGTGGCCGTAATTGCGGCTAATCCAAATTACACTTTTGATCCGCAGGTTTTTCCCGAATCACCGGAAGCGCAAGCCATCGGCCATAAATTGGTGTTGCCGCCCGGCCCGAAGAATCCCGTCGGCGTCGCGTGGATCGGGTTGGACAAGCCGGGTTATGGCATGCACGGCACGCCCAGTCCGGAGCAGATTGGCCGCACCGGCTCGCACGGCTGTTTTCGGCTGGCCAATTGGGACGCGGCCTATTTGTTGAAACTCGTCTGGGTTGGCTTGCCGGTATATGTGGAGCCGTGAGTGGAGAATATGACGAATGGCGAATGACGAATGGCGAATACTGGCCACCTCTCCTGCAATCCTGAGGGGATCGGATCTTTCAGCCCAGGGTTGCTCGGAACGAGCTACCGTTGCTGGGTCGACGAATCAGAAGACTCCCCAACTCTGAAAGAGTTGATCAAACGGCATATCCCCAATCGGATATCGCAAATCCCAGCAGACTGTCAACCCGGGGTGGCTTTTTGGCGGAGATATTTGGCGGCGGCCTCGGTGCGGCAATGCACGTGCAGCTTCTTGAAAATGTTCATCAGATGCGAACGGACCGTCGCAGCGCTGATGTTTAACCGCGAGGCGATTTCCTTGTTGGACAGGCCCTCCGAAAGCAGGGCCAGGATTTCGGATTCGCGGGTGGATAAGCCTTCGGCTTCCGGAGCCTTTTGGTCTGCGGTGGTTTCCGCCTTGAAGGAGCGCACCACCAGTCGGGCGATTTCACCGGTCATCGGCGCGCCGCCTTTGCGGACTTCCGAGATGGCATCCAGAATCTCCTCCGGTTTGGAGCGTTTGAGCACATACCCGCACGCGCCGGCTTTGAGTGCCTGAAAAATGAGCTTAGTGTCCTTATAGACGGTCAGCATGATGATTTGCAACCCTTCCATTTGCGCCGTCAGCCGCGCCGTGCAGGCGATGCCGGATTCGCCGGGCAGATGAATATCCATCAGCACCACATCCGGATGGTGCTTGGGAATGTCCACGAGCGCGTCCTCGGCGGAACCGGAGGCGCAGACGCAGCGAAAGCCGGGCGTGGCGTCAATTAGCGACGCCAGCGTTTTGCGAAGCGAGGCGTTGTCTTCGACAATGCCGATTTTCGTGGTCAGATTGGGGTTCATGTTTTGATGGGTAAAGTCAGGCTGATGGTTGTGCCGGAGCCGGACTGCGATTGAATCTGGCAGTTTCCGCCAAGCGCCTCCAGCCGTTTCTGCAAGTTTCCCAAGCCGTGTCCGGCCGGCCCGGCGGTGGTGTCGAAGCCGATCCCATTATCCGTGATCGCAATGTGCAAGGCTCCCGCCTGCGCGGAGAGGCTAAACTCGACCGTGGTGGCTCGCGCGTGGCGCACAATGTTATTGAACGCCTCTTTGACTGCGAGAAACAGGCCGTGGCGCGTGTGGCCGTCCACGGTCACCGGGGGCAATTCCACCGGGATATGCAGGCGGCGGTCCAAGCCGGAGGCGGCGAGAAATTCTTCGGCATAACCGCCGAGATAATCCGCCGTGGCTTGAAGCGTGTTTTCCTCCGGATCCACTGTCCAGACAATCACATCCAGCGCGGAAACCATGGCGCGGGTTTTGTCCGCGATGAGGCCGAATTGTTCGGTCATCTGGTCGGCGTTCAAGCGAGTCCGTTGCGCCACATTGGCCTGCAAGCCGATTTCCGTGAGGCTGGAGCCAAGGTCGTCGTGGAGGTCGCGGGCGATGCGCGATTTTTCCTCCGCCACCATGCGCTGATGCTCGGCCCGCTCGCGGGCGTGAATTTCATCGCGAAGTTGCGCGGTGCGTTCGTCCACGCGCCGGCGCAATTGCGTGATCCACAACACGGCCAGCACCAGCACCGCGCCCAGCCCGCCGGTCAAGGCGAGCAATCGGCGCAGCGTCCACCACGGCGGACGTGCCATGATGCGCACATCGCTGGCGGAGGACAGGAGGATTTCGAACGTGCCCGGGCTGTGATCGGCGCCGTGCGCTCCATTCAAGGACGCGTACACGCCGGTCAGTTCCACCCGGCTGCCGGGTTCGAGGTCCAGCATCGGCTCGCCGGCGCCGGCCAGCCGGGCGGAAAAGAAGTTGGCACCGGCCTGCAAATCCAAAATCAGTTCCCGGCCCGCTTTCCGCATCCCGTTCAGCCGCGCTTCCAAGTGGACGCGCGTGGCATCGTTGTCCGCCAAGGGCAATTGCTCCAGCTTGAGCCACCGGGGCGCCGGCAGCGGCGCCGAGCCGACCTGGCGCACCACGGCTTCGCGCAAGATGGGCGACGGCCCGCCCAGTTCGGGTACCCCTGCCACTTCGAGTAACGCGCCGGGTTTCAATCTGACCGGCTCGCGCGGCACAAAGCGCAAGCCGGCCGCGCCATTCATCATAAAGGATTCTTCGCCCTGATTTTCCACCAACTGGCCGGCGATTTTCACCCGCTGAAACGTGCCGGCGGCCACGTCGTACAGCAGCAAATCGTCCACGTTTTTTTGCGGCACATTGAAGGGATCGAGGGAGGCGGAGGCATCCGGCGCAAGGGACACATTGCCCAGGCGGATTTCGCCCAGCTTCATCCGGTGGGTGTCAGTATCCCAAAGGGCCAGCACACAGCCGCGCAGCCGCACGAGGGAGTTCTTGTGGCGGCGCATTTCCGGCGCGAGCGTCGGATCAACGTCAATGCGGATTTCCCCGCCATGCGTCAGAAAAACCACCCCGTTCGTATCGGCGTCGGTGATGATACCTTGAATTTCCACCACTTGCGTGTCCAATCCGCCGCTCATCAATTGATCCCAAGACGGGTGGAGCGGCGCGGGCAACTGCCCCTCGCCCAAGCAGGTCATCGTTTGCAACCGGATTGCGGGGGCAAATCCGCCCGACTCGGTCTGGCCTTCGACTTCCCAATACTCGCCAAAACGCGGACGGCGTTCGGGCAGGATCGGCGGCTGGCTGTTGGTGTGCCAATAAAGATAAATACCGCGCGTTTGATCCTGAATGATGCTGCCATAATATAACTCGGGCGCGTCGCAGGTAATCACGCCGCGCAGGCGGGCGGGATACCCTCTTTCCGCCTCCTGGCGGGTGAGCCGCCGGACTTGTTCCGCCGTGGTCAGAATGGGCAGCCGCCCCGCCGGAACGGGCGGGGCAACTTCCAGTTTGCGCGCGAAGCCGCATTGAAACACCCGATTGGCGCCCTGGCCTTGGATAATTCCAAACGCTTCCACGTTCCCCACGGGCGGCGCGGCGCCCAGCGACATGGCCAGCGGAATCGTACTAGCGCCATCCGTGATTTCGAAAGTCCCGGGGGCCGATCGGGTTCGGATTTCGCCAGTCAGGTGTAGAATTCTCTGGCCGGCGGAAGCATCTCCCGCCCGCGCGCCGGCCACGGATGCAACGGCGACCAAGGCTGTCCACTCCGGCGCCAGTTGCTCGATGGAGATATCCCGGGTGGAAACTGTTTCCAGCAGACCAAAAACCATGGTGCCCTCCGAGCGGAAGGCGCTTCGGCTCACGCCGCGAACCCGCACCTTGCTGTTCAACAGCAATTGGACGGGCAGTCCGGAGCGCTCCATCAACCCCACCCGCAGTTGTTCCTGGCCGGATTTCAATTCAATTTCGACGCTGTCCGACCGGTCTACGATGTTTTGCACCACGCCCTCGACTTCCACCCATTGATAATCTTCATTGCGCTGCAATACCGCACCCAGGTTCAGGTTTAGTGGCGGCGGCGGCGGCTGTTGGCCGGCGGGGGTGAGGGTGGGCGACGGTTCGCCAACATACAATCGCGATCCATCGTCTGAAGTGAGATAAAAACTGTGCTTGCCGGGGCTTTTGATCTCGATAAAGCCGGTGAACTCCAGTCCCACATAGTCATCTCGTGTCCGCACCTGCAGGGAAAGATTGCTGACCGTGCCCTCCGTGACCGGCGCCATGTTGCGGAAGTCAGGGAGTGTCAACCAGCGGCCTTCAAAACACCGATAATGAAGCCCATGCGTCAATGTTCCGGCTCCCGGAACTGGCGCGTCGTCACGCCGGAAGAGGAGGTTGTCGGGCAAGTGAACCCGCTGGCCATTGGGTTCCTGGTAATCCAGTGCCAGGGCAAAACTTTGCTGGGAATTGAACCATTCCACCCGGAAGGGAAGGCGGCCTGCCGGCAGGAAAACCTGGCCGGACTTCTCGCTGGCGCCATGCACCCCGTCATTGTCCACCGCCGGCGGCTGGGAGAGGGCGATGCCCCAGTTCAGCCGGGTCAATTCGCACCGCGTGCCGGCCAGCAAGACCCGCTGGCCCGGCGTCACCGGTTCTCCTGCTTCCAGCATGACCAGTTCGGCTCCTGAAGCATCCACCAGAATCAACTCGCGTCCGGACGGGCTGGCGGTGCAAACCACCGCCTCGAGCCGCACATCGCACCGGCGCTTGGAACCGGCTTCCGCCTGCGCGCGGAGGCCGGCGACGTTGGTGACACAACCGAGGGGCGGTGCAGTTTGTGCCTGGCCAGTCGCCAGACACAGCGCGCCGCTGATGACGCCGAACAGAATACGCCAGCCCAATTTCATTGTGAGATGTCGCGGATAGATTCACAGAAACCATCGTGGCGGGCAAGGACCAGTATTACACGGCAATGTTCCGATTAGCGGAGCGCGGCTCTGTGCGCCGCAGCGGCGTCCTAACTTCAAGCCGCATCCCTTTATTTTCAAACGCGTCCTGGCTTGGCACGTTGCTGCGGGCCACAGCCCCGTCCACCCCCGCAGTACAGTTACGGAGGACGGGCGCTCCGAACGCAAATTGAGCCACTGCCTATTATACGACATTTGTCGCATAGCCAGGCGGGGGCGTTTATGGCATCTTTCGGACACTTCCGCCGGGCCTGTCAGTCGGGCGGAGGGATGTTTTTTTCCAACCATCAATTCAACATTATGAACCGACTACAACTGACTTCGTGCCTCTTGGCTTCAACCGCTCTGCTGGCCGCCGGCTGCCAGTGCGGCAAACCCACCGCATCCGCCACGCCATGTCTGATTACCGCTGCGCAACCGCCGCCTGTGCCGGCCCCGGCCACACCGCCGAACGCGGCGCGGAAAATCGTGCGCATCAAGGCCGGCGTGTCGTCGCCGGTCACGGATGCCGCCGGCAACGTCTGGCTGCCCGATCAAGGTTTCGAAGGCGGCGACGTGATTGAACGGCCCGATCTGGCCATCGCGAACACCACTGCGCCGGAGATTTATCGGGCGGAGCACTATTCGATGGATTCGTTTTCGTGGCCGCTGCCCAACGGCAAGTATCAGGTGAAACTGCATTTTGCCGAGACCTTCGACGGCATTACCGGGCCGGGCGAGCGCGTGTTCTCCTTCAAGGTGCAGGATCAGGAGTTCAAGGATTTCGACGTCTGGAAGAAAGCCGGCGGCGCGCTGCGCGCCTATGTCGAAACGGTGAACGTGGAGATCAAGGACGGCAAACTGTCCATCAAGTTCACCAGCAATGTGGAAAACCCCCAGATCAACGGCATTGAAATCATTCCGGTTGGCTAGGCCGGATAATTCGCAGCGCGGCTGACGCGCAACCAAATCCTCCTCGTCGTCGTCCTCGTTCTCATAATCGAAGACCGGAAAATCCGAGGATGAGGATGAGGATGAGGATTAAAACAACTGTGCAGGATGCGAGCAAATGAATTTATGGCGGAACACCATGGCCTTCACACGGGGCTTGGTGTCCAATTCTCCGGCCATGGGATACTCCATGTCGGTGCATCTGAGGTTAGGTTCTTGTTCGACTGCATGGTTGCGTCGTAGCATTCAGCCCTTCATGCGCCTTGCGGACTTGATCCTTTTGGCGTGGCTGGGCGCCACGGCCAGTCAAGCCTCCGGCGGCCTGCCGCCGGTGACCGAAACCGCCAACTCCGGCGGTTTCAAGCTGGTCTTCGATCATCACGCCGCCGCGTTGTGTGTAGATAGCAACGATTTCACCGTGGTCGAAATCGCCGCGACCAATTTTGCCGCCGACGTCGAGCGCGTGACTGGCCGGCAGCCAAAAGTGTTGGCCAGCCCGGCGGCTGGCAGCCCCGTGGTGTTTATCGGCACCTTGGGTCATAGCCGCATGATTGATCAACTGGCCCAGGCGGGCACCATCAAGGTGGATGCCATTCGCAGCCAATGGGAATCGTTTCTCCTCACCACCGTCACCAATCCGCTCCCCGGGGTGAAATCCGGCCTGGTCGTTGCCGGCAGCGACCGGCGGGGCACGGCATTCGGCGTGTTTTCGTTGTCCGAGGCCATCGGCGTTTCGCCGTGGTATTGGTGGGCGGATGTGCCGCCGCAAACGCACCATCAGCTCGTGATTCCGGCCGGGACGTACACGCAAGGTCCGCCCGCTGTAAAGTATCGCGGTATTTTTATCAATGACGAGGACTGGGGCATGAAGCCGTGGGCGGCCAAAACGTTGGAGCCGGAGGTCCACGACATTGGCCCCAGAACCTACGCCAGAATCTGCGAGCTGTTGCTGCGGCTCCAGGCGAATTACCTCTGGCCGGCCATGCACCCGTGCAGCCGGGCGTTTAACACCTTTCCCGAAAACAAAATCGTGGCCGATGATTACGCCATCGTGATGGGTTCATCGCATTGCGAGCCGATGCTGCGAAACAATGTTGGCGAGTGGCCGAAAAACCAGGCGGCCCGGTGGAATTATCAGACTAATGCAGCGGCCGTGAAAAGCTATTGGGAGGAGCGCGTCAAGGAAAACGGCCGGTACGAAAACGTCTATACCCTCGGGATGCGGGGCGTGCATGACGATCCCCTGCGGGCCACCGGCACGCCGCAGGAGAAGGTGGCGCTCGTCGAAAAGATCTTCGCTGACCAGCGCGAGTTGCTGGCGCGTTGGGTCAAACCGGACGTGACCCAAGTGCCGCAGGCCTTCGTGCCGTACAAGGAAGTGCTGCAAATCTATCGCGATGGCCTGCGCGTGCCGGACGATGTGATCCTCGTGTGGGTGGACGATAACCATGGCTACATTCGCGAGCTGCCCACGCCCGCGGAACAAGCGCGCCGGGGCGGCTCGGGGGTTTATTATCACGTTTCCTATTGGGGCGCGCCGGAGAATTATCTCTGGCTCTGCTCGACCCCGCCCGCGCTCATCGGCGAGGAGATGGGCAAGGCCTTGGATTATAAGGCCCGCGCCCTGTGGATGCTGAACGTCGGCGACCTCAAGCCGGCGGAGATTGACATTGATTATTTCCTGCGCCTGGCGCGGGAAGGGCAGGTGGTCTCGCAGCCGGAATTTCTCCAGCAATGGGCGGAACGGACTTTCGGCCGGGAACCTTCGCGCGAAATTGCCGAAGTCATGGGCGAGTACTACTGGTTGAACGATGCGGTGAAACCGGAGCATCTGCTGTCCGCCAAATTCAGCGAGGCCGAAGCGGCGCAGCGGCTTCAGCGTTTTGCCGCCCTAGCGGACAAAGCTGACGGCATTTGGGCGAAACTGCCCAAGAAATTCCAGGACGCCTTTTACGAACTGGTTATTTATCCCGTGCGCTGCTCCGCCCTGGCGAATGAAAAAGTTCTGTGCGCGGAACAGAGCCGCCGGCTGGCGGTCAGCCACGACCGCTTGTCGAACGCGTACGCTGACCGCGCGGAAAAGGCCCACGCCCGCATCAATGAAGAAACAGACTTTTACAACACCAAGCTGGCGGGCGGCAAATGGCGTTACATGATGTATGACGCTCCATGCAGCCTGAAACTGGCCCGGCTGCCGGATGTGGCCCGCGTGACCAACGCCGCGCCGTTGGTGGCCAGAAGCGGAGCACGGTTACCAAGCGGAGGTTCCCCCTCCGACCCGGTTCGACGACATTTTGTTGCCCCCACCCGCAGCTCCTTCGCCGAAGCTGACGGCTGCATATCCATGGCCGCCGCGCATTACACGCGCAACTTGGAGCGCGGCGCCGCGGCTTGGCGCGTGGTCGAGGGTCTGGGCCGCACCGGCCAGGCACTGACAGTTTTTCCAGCCACCACTCCGAGCGTGACCAACCTCGATGATCTCGCCGCCAGCGCGCCGTGCCTCGAATATGATTTCCAATCGGTCTCCACCGGCGCGGCCACGGTCACGGTGTACTGTGTGCCGGTGCATCGCTTGGATCCGGGACGCGGCGCGCATTTCGCGGTGGCCGTGGACGACGCCACGCCGCAACTCGTGGACATTGAGTCCGAAGAATACAGCAAAACCTGGGCGGCGAACGTCTTGCGGGCGGCGGCACTGGGCGTCAGCACTCACCACCTGGCCGCCGCCGGTGCCCACACGCTCAAGTTGTGGATGGTGGATCCCGGCGTGCCCGTGGACAAAATCGTGGTGGATTTTGGCGGCCTGAAGCCATCGTTTTTTGGTCCGGAGGAAACGCGGGCCGATGCGGTTTCTTTGCAACTCGACTTGAGCCGACTGCGCAATCCGGTCTGGGTTTCCCGGGACAACCTGCGCGATCCGGCGGTGCTGAAAACGGACGACGGATACCATTTGTTTTACTCGCGGTTCTCCAGTCTGACCGGCGGCTGGGGCGATCCGCAGCACTGGCACATCGCGGAAGCGTGGACGAAAGATTTCCTGACCTTCACCAACGACCGCGACGTCTCGCCTGCCGGCTGCGCCTCCCCGGGTGATGTGGTGAAGTGGCACGGACGCTGGTTGCTGCCGTATCAAACGTATCCGGGCAAACCGACGCAACTGGTCTTTGCTGAGTCCACCAATCTCGAAACTTGGTCCCAACCGAGACCTTTCCTGACCGCCGCTTTGACGTTGCCGTGGAATGGGCTGCACCGGGTGATTGACCCGAGTCTCGTCGTGGACGGCGACACATTGCATTGTTTTTTCATCGGTTCAGCCAACCACACCAACCGCGCCGGAAAAGTCATCCGCGCCAACCTCATGGGCCATGCGGTGACCCAGGACCCGGAGTTGGCGGAGTGGAAAATGCTGACGCCAGACGCGCCGCTCATCGGCTATTCGGAACAGGCCCCCGATGGCGTGGAGAATACGATGGTTTTCCGCACGGGCGATCATTGGACCATGATTTACAGCGAAGGTCTGGAAGCGCAGCACCTTGCCGGCGCCATCACATCGGACCTGGCCAACTGGCAATTGCAAGGGCCAATCGAGATTCCACGGCAGCATTGGATGGTTCGCAAATATGGCGCGCCGTACGTTTGGCGCGACGGCGACCGCTGGCTGATGGTTCTGATGGGAGCCGATGGTCAGGACCGCACTTCCCTGGGTTTGCTGACTTCCACCGACGGGTTGCGCTGGCAATTGCTGCCGGAATCAAGCATACTCCCCGGATCAACACCATGAATTGTTTATGGCGTGTTTTTGAATTGCGCGCGGAGCGCGGGTCTCTGACCCGCAGCAGCTCCGCCAGTCAGGACGCGTTTGAAATTCCCCGGAAACGCATTGAATTTATGGCATGGCTGCGGCTTACAGAGCCGCGCTCCGGGAATGAAAATGGACTTTGAAAAAAGCCACAAACCAATTTATCCTTATATGAAACACCTGCTCACCATATTCAACGCCCTCGCGGCCACCTTCGTCATCAGCACAGCCACTCTAGCGGTGGCCCAGTCCCAAGACCAGTCCCCCGATCCCTACGCGAATGAGACCACCGCCCAGCGCGACGCGCGCATGAATTGGTGGCGCGAGGCGCGCTTCGGCATGTTCATCCATTGGGGCGTGTATTCCGTGCCTGCCGGAACTTACAACGGCAAGCAGGTGCCGAGCATCGGTGAGTGGATCATGTGCAACGGCAAGATCCCGATGGCCGAGTACCAGAAATTCGCCAAGGAATACAACCCGGTGAAATACAACCCCGACGACTGGGTGCGGCTCGCAAAAGAGGCCGGCATGAAATATATGGTCATTACCGCCAAACACCACGACGGCTTTGCCAACTTCGAAACCAAGGCCAGCCCATGGAATATTGTGCAGGCCACGCCTTATGGCAAGGACGTGCTAAAGCCGCTCGCCGCCGCCTGCCGCAAATACGGCATGAAGCTGGGCTTCTATTATTCGCAGGCGCAGGACTGGAACAACGGCGGTTCCGAGTGCTCCGGCGCGTGGGATCCGGCGCAGAAACATGACATGGACGAGTACATTGACAAAGTGGCCGTGCCGCAGATGAAGGAGTTGCTCTCAAATTACGGCGAGTTTCCCGCCGTGCTGTGGTGGGACACGTCCTGCGACATGAACAAGGAGCGCGCCAATAAATTGATTGCGTTGCTCAAGCTCAAGCCCGGCATCATCCACAATAACCGGCTTGGCGGCGGCTACCAGGGCGATACCGAGACGCCGGAGCAGTCCATTCCCGCAACGGGCTTTAAGGGCCGCGATTGGGAAACGTGCATGACCATGAACGACACCTGGGGCTTTAAGAGCTACGACCAGAACTGGAAATCCACCGAATCCATCATCCGCAACCTGGTGGATATCGCCAGCAAGGGTGGAAATTATCTGCTCAACGTCGGCCCCACCAGCGAAGGCCTGATTCCCGAGCCTAGCATCGAGCGGTTGCAGGCCGTCGGCGCCTGGATGAAAGTCAACGGCGACGCGATTTACAGCACCACCGCGAGTCCCTTCAAAAAGCTGCCCTGGGGCCGCTGCACGAAAAAAGTATCCGGCGAGGACACAGTGCTTTATCTGCACGTCTTCAACTGGCCGGCGGACGGGAAGCTGGTGGTGCCGGGATTGAAAAACACCGTCACCGCGGCGCGCTTGCTAGCCGGCCGAAAGAAATTGCATTTCAATACCACGGCGGACGGTGTCGAGGTTGAGGTTCCGGCGGACGCACCGGACAAGATTTCCTCCACCGTGGTGCTGACTATCAAAGGCGCGCCGGAGGTCGCCTCCACCCCCATTGGGCAAGGAACCGACGGCTCGGTACGGTTGCTGGCCAGCGAAGCGGACCTGCATGGCGGACAGCAATACGAGACTGGCGGGGGCAAGGACAATATCGGTTTTTGGACCAACCCGTCAGACACCGCAAGCTGGTCCTTCAAGGTGGACCGCCCTGGCAAGTTCACCGTCTCGGCCGAAATCGCGGCGGAAGGGTCAGGAAAATATGAAATTGTCGTGGGTGATCAAAAACTTCCCGCTGCCGCGCCCGACACGAAGGATTACGTAAAATTCGAGCGCACGGACCTGCCCGGCAGCCTGGACCTCGCGGCTGGCATGGTGACACTGACGGTGAAGCCGGTGGCGGAAGGCTGGCAGCCGATGAACCTCAAGAGTGTGCTGCTGGCGCCGGTGAAATGAGTCTTCACGCTGCGCCCCCACCGGGGGAAGCGCCCTTGCTTAATACCAATGAGACGCCAAGACAGAGCCATCAGCATCGCGGAAACAAATAGTCTTCTCGAAGCAGCCGAATACGGCGTTCTCTCCATGGCGTGCCCAGATGGCGTGCCGCATGGCATTCCCCTGAACTTCGCCTTCGCGGGGGACAGCATCTATTTCCACTGCGCTCCGGAGGGCAGGAAGATTGAAATTCTCTCAGCGAACCCGAGAGTCACTTTTTGCGTGGTCGGCCGCACCCAAGTGATGCCTGAGAAGTTTGGGACCAAGTACGAAAGTGCCATTGTCACCGGCTCGGTGGAAGAGCTCGCTGCTGAGGAGAAGAGACAGGGCCTGATCCTGTTAGTTCGGAAATACTCACCCGCCTACGTCAACGAGGGGCTTGAGTATATTGATAAGCTCATCGCCAAGACCAAGGTCTTCAGGATCCGCCTGGAGTCCATCACCGGCAAGGCCCGCATCTGATTAGAGACCTTACGGTAGGTCTCGCCCAGGGAACGGTCCCGGTCCAAGGAAATCAATGGGAAATCTCGAATGGACGTTCTCTAAACTTGCTTCCAAATCGGCAGGACGTCGAAAAGGCGAGGCGTCTGCGGGTTTGAAAACCCGCGATACAGCAGACTTGGAAGTCTGCGATACGGGTTTGCCCGCGAAATATCCGGGCTGGTGATTTCAAATAAATGGCAGCCGGTAGCCAGTAAGGGAAATCGGTTGGCAAGGGGACTGGTCTGGGACTGTCCGTGGTGGATGGCATTATTAAATCGCATGAAGGGGTTATCACCGTGGAAAGCCAAGTCGGGCAAGGCACCACCTTCCGCCTCTATTTTCCTGCGCAAACCCAGGCCGAAGCCGTGGCGGTTGACGCCGGCACGGCTGCCCGTCACGCCCATGGCAACGGCCAGCGCATCCTGTTTCTGGATGACGAAGTGTCCTTAACCTCGGTGGTGCAAAAGATGTTGCGCCGGCTGGATTATCAAGTGACCACGAGCAACAGCGGCGAGGAAGGGATTCGCTGGATCCACGCCAACCCGGCGCAGTTCGATCTGGTGATCACGGACCTGACGATGCCGGAAATCGACGGCCTGGAGGTGGCCCGTCAACTCCACGCGATCCGCCCGGAACTGCCCGTCATCCTGATGAGCGGCTACAGCGTCTCCGTGGCGGCCGACAGCCTGCGGGACGCGGGCATTTGCGAACTGCTGCAAAAGCCGGTCTCTCTGTCCGCCCTGTCCGCAGTGTTGCAACGTGTGCTAAAGAAATCCTAATTGGACGCCCCGGTGCCAGAGATTGCACTTGGCGCGCAATTCCATGGAGCCCAATGATCCGGTTCTACGCGTGCAGCGATTTGCAGGCGTCTTTCCCGAAGTCGCAGGCAAAGGCCCGATGAGGATCGGTTTTTGGAATCAATTGGACTTGAATTGCGGATTTGAATTGCAATAAATCACTCAACTTTCATTAAAGTCTTAAGTCGCGTTACCGATAACCCCTATGGCTAAAGGTCAAAATATGCCAGCGCCAACACTGAAACCAACCGCCGCCTCTTCCTTGAGCTGGACGGGAATATCTCACGTTTACCCTGAATGGTGAGTCCTCCGACCCCATTTCACGCTGGTGAGAGAACGGATGCAAGTCAGCACCTGTCGAAGGCCACCCCGCGCCCGCATCCGCGAACCGTGGGTTGGTTTGGCACCACCTCCGTCGCCATGGGGGGCGCCAATCAAAGTCTGTTTCTCATCGGCGCATTGTTCATCGGCCAAGGCGCGATACCCGGCCAGGGCAGCGCGGCGGTGGTGTTGCTGGGCGTCGGGCTGCTATTGAGTTGGGCGGCGGCGCCGGGCTGGACGGAGTTGATCCTCATGTATCCCAACCGCGTGGGCGGAATCGCGGCCACTTGCGCCGAGGCGTTCCGACCGTACAGCCCGGTGCTCGCGAATCTTACGGGAGTTTGCTACTGGTGGGGTTGGGTGCCCACCTGCGGCCTGACGGCGTTGCTTGCCTCCGCTGCGATCAACCAGTATTTGCCATGGTTTCCGGTGCCGCTGATGGCGTCGTTGATCGTGCTTTTTTTCACCGGCGTCAATCTTTGCGGCGTGAAATGGGTGATGCGCATGGCGATGCCCATTGCCATCGCCTCAGCCACGCTTGCTTTTCTATCGGCAACCATCCCGGTCTTCACCGGCAAGACTGACTGGCATCAGGCGTTCACGTTTCACCTGACGGTCCCTTTTCCTGGTTTGTTTGGCGCGGTGACGAGTGTGATGGCCGGCCTGTATCTCATTGGCTTTGCAGCTCCGGCTTTTGAACAGGCGGCCTGTCACGTCGGCGAAACCATCAACCCGAACAAGAATGTGCCGCGCGCGATGTTTGCCAGCGCGGGCATGGCTTCACTCTATTTCATTGTACTGCCCATCATCTGGCTGGGGGCGCTTGGCCCGGAGGCGCTGGGACAGGATCTGGCTGGTGTGCTGGGGCCTACGTTCGCGCCGCTGCTGGGCGGGGCCGCGAAGGCCGCCGCGATTTGGTTCATGGTTTTTAACATGTTCCACGGCACCATTGCGGCGCTGGCGGGCTCGTCCCGAACGCTGGCGCAATTGTCGGAAGACGGCCTGCTGCCGGAATTTCTCAGCCTGCGTTCGCGTACCGACGCACCCTGGGCCGCCACCCTGCTGACGGCCGGCATGGCGATTGCCTTCCTGCTCATCGGCGACCCGGTGTGGCTGATTGCAGCGGCGAACCTCACCTACCTCATTGGCATTGCGATGCCTAATGTCGCGGTATGGCTGCAGCGCCGCAATGAGCCGGATCTTCCGCGGCCTTATCGCGCACCGCGCGGCACCATCATGTTGGGTTTGGGGTCCGCCGGAGTTTGGGGGCTGACCACCGTGCTGGGTTTCCAGCAATTCGGCCTGCCCACGGTGATCACTGGAATCATGTTCGCCTATTCGGGCGCCGCGCTTTACGGCTGGCGCAAAGCTGCGGATCGGCGCAAGCAGGGGTTGCCCATCCTGGCCAGATCTTTGCATCTGAAATTGACCGGGGCCATGCTTCTGGTGCTGACCTTTGACGCGTTTGGCTACCTGATCGCTTTCTACCATGTGCCCGCCAGCAACCAGGTATTGCTCGCAATTTTGGCGGACATCTTTGTGATGGTGGCGCTACTGACCTTTGCCGTCGGTCTGGTCTTGCCGGGCATGATCGCTCACTCGGTCGTCGAGGTTTCCAAGGCGACGGAAAAGTTGGTCGCCGGCACCATGGCGGAATTCACCAAGTCCATGCATGCCCTGGCCGCCGGCGATCTGGCGGCGGCGAAAACACATTTCGACTTCGTTGCCTTAAGAACCTATTCGCGGGATGAGGTGGGGCAAATGGCCCAGAATTTCAACCGGCTTCAGGCGGAAATTGGACGCGCCGCCGAGGGGTTGGAAGGCGCCCGCAGAGGGCTGGTTCAAGCGCGCAAGGACCTGGTGGAGAGCAACGGCCAACTGCGGCAGGAGTTGGTCGAGCGCAGGCACGCGGAAACTAGCTTGCAGCAATCGCTGATCGAAAAAGAGGCGCTGCTCAAAGAAGTGCATCACCGGGTAAAGAACAATCTCCAGATTATTGCCAGCCTGTTGCGGCTGGAAGCCGGGCGCAACCAGCAACCTGACACCATCGCTGTGCTAAAGGATATGCAGGGTCGTATCCAGTCCATGGCGCTATTGCACGAATCGCTGTACCGCTCCGGAGTGTTTGCGGCGGCGGATCTGGGTTTCTATCTCAAACAGCTCAGCAGCCAATCTCTGCACGTGTTGAGCGACAAACCCGGGTTCATCGAGCTCCAACTGGATCTGGCGGCCGTTTCCGTGGGTTTGGATCAGGCCATCCCGTGCGGTTTGCTGGTCAACGAACTCATCTCCAATTGCATCAAACACGGTTTTCCCAATGGCCATGCCGGCGAAATCCGGGTGGAATTGCAACGTGTTGCCGAGAGCCCTCGATTTCGCCTTTGTGTCAGCGATAACGGCGTGGGGTTGCCGGCCGACTTTGAATCCCGGCGGACGCAATCGCTGGGTTTGCAACTGGTGTCCGGCCTGGCCCGGCAACTGGGCGGTGCGTTGGAAATCGGGCCGGGGCCGGAAGCGGTTTTTACCGTTGTCTTCACGGTGAATTCGCCGAAAGAACCTCAGGCACCCGATTTGGCTGGGATGACCAATTGAAGACAGCTAAACTGCCTGACATGAACCTTCCGATAAACCCGCCGCGCATGCTCTTGGTCGAGGGCAGCCCGGCGGGCGACGGGATGACGAGTCAGGGCTCTGGGGCGGGCAAGCCCCGTATTCTCGTGGTCGAAGACGAGGCCATCATCGCCAGCGACATTCAGCAGCAACTGGTAAAGTTGGGCTATGAACCGGTGGGACACGCGGTGAGCGGGGAAGCAGCCTTGGAACTGGCCCGGGAACTGACCCCGGATCTGGTGTTGATGGACATCCAACTGGCCGGAGACATGGATGGGATTGCCGCCGCCAAGGCTATCCGAGAATTGTCTTCGGTGCCCGTCGTTTTCCTTACGGCGTTTGGCGAAGACCATACCTTTGAGCGAGCCAGGCACACCGACCCGTTCGGGTATGTCGTCAAGCCATTTTCTGAACGAGAGCTGCGCGCCACTCTGGCGATCGCCCTCTACAAGCACGGCGTCGAAATGCAGTTGAAGCGACAGGCGCTGGCGCTGCAGGCCAGTGAGGAGCGCCACCGCCAGACGAATGCGCGCATCGGTCATCTCAACCACGTCCTGCGTGCCATCCAAGAGGTTAGCAGTCTGCTCAATTGCGAGCAGAATGCGCTGAAGCTCCTGACGGGCATTTGTGATAGCCTTGTCAAGACCCGCGGCTATTTGACCGTGTGGATGGGGCAGCCGGAAACCGGGTCCAAACAGGTTGTGCCCGTGGCACATTCTGGCGGCAACACAGCTTTCCTCCAGCACGCACCAATCACGTGGGACGACAGTCCTTCCGGCCAAGGTCCGACCGGCACGGCCATTCGCGAACGTCGGGCGGTGGTTTTTAACGACGTTGCCCACGACCCGCGCTTTGCTCCCTGGCGGGATGCCGTGGTCGCCAGTGGCTGTGGCGCAATTGCCTCGATTCCGATCATCCACAACGAACGGCTTTTCGGCGCGCTAACCATCAAGGCGGATCGTCCGGACGCCTTTGACGAGGAGGAGGTGGTTCTTCTGGCCGGTCTGGCGAAAGACGTGGCCCGCACACTGCACAACTTGGAGGCGGAAGCCGCGCGCCAGGCAGCGGATGCGGCGCTGGCACAATCTCACTCCTTGCTGAATGCCACCTTGGAATCCACGACCGATGGCATCCTCGTGGTGGATGCCCACGGCCAGGTGACCAGCTACAACCAAAAATTTCTGGAGCTGTGGCAAGTTCCAGCAGAGTTGGCAGCGCGGAGAGACGATCAAGCGCTGCTCCAGTCCACCTTGGATCAACTGGAGGAACCGGCCGTGTTTCTGGCCAAGGTCAAGGAGCTGTATCACGCGCCGGAGGCCAGTTCTTGGGACGAGTTCAAATTTCGGGACGGGCGCATCTTCGAGCGCTATTCGCAGCCCCAGCGCATCGGCGACGACATCGTGGGCCGGGTCTGGAGTTTCCGTGATGTTACCGGGCGCAAGCGGGCGGAAATCGCGCTGCAAGAAAGCGAATTATTGCTGCGTTCAATCTTGGAGAATTCCCAGGAGGTCATCTTCGTGAAGGATCGGGAATGCCGCTTCCTCTTTATGAACCCGGCAGGCTACCGTTTCACTGGCCTGACGCCGGAAAAGCTGCTGGGGCGCTCGAAGGCCGACCTGGTGACTGATCCGGCAGCGGCCGCGCGGTTTATGGCGGATGACCGGCGCGTGATGGAATCGAGCCTGGTGGAAACGATCGAGGAGGACATCGGTGCGGCGGATGGCGCCCGGCATTGGTTCCTGACGACAAAGGTGGCGCGGCGCGATAATCAGGGCCAAGTCATTGGCCTGATCGGGGTCGCGCACGACATCACTGAGCGCAAGCGGGCCGAGGAGAAGATGAAGCTCCAGATCAGCGCCCTCACCGCCGCCGCGAGCGCCATCATCATCACTGACCGCAACGGTAAAATCGAGTGGGTCAACCCGGCGTTTACCAAGCTCACAGGGTACAGTTCAGATGACGTTGTCGGCAACTATCCGCGCATCTTAAAATCCGGCCAGCACTCCCGCGAATTTTACGCCAACTTGTGGCAGACCATTCTGGCGGGGAATGTCTGGCGGGGAGAGTTGGTCAACCGCCACAAGGACGGCACCGCTTATGCCGAGGAACTGACCATCACCCCGGTTCACGCTGCCGACGGGCAGATCTCCCATTTCGTGGCGATTGTGCAAGACATCAGTGAACGGCGGCAGTTCGAAAATCGTTTGCGGCAGTCGCAAAAAATGGAGGCCATTGGCACGCTGGCCGGTGGCATCGCCCATGACTTTAACAACATCCTCGCCGCCATCTTTGGTTACAGCCATTTGCTCCAGGAAGATGTCGGGGAAAATGTGGCGGCCCGGGAAGACATCGCGGAGCTGCTCAAGTCTGCCAGCCGGGCCAAGGATCTGGTGCAGCAGATTTTGACCTTCAGCCGCCCGCGCGATCAAAAACACCAGGTCATCCGGCTGGACACCGTCGTGAAGGAGGCGGCGAAATTCCTGCGCGCCACGTTGCCGGCGCAAGTTCAGATTGAAATGCATCTGGCGGCCGACACGCCCGCCGTGCTCGCCGATCCGACGCAGATTCATCAGGTGACAATGAACCTGGCCACCAACGCGTCGCACGCCATGGAAGGGCGGTCCGGCATTCTCACCATTAATCTGGAATCCGTTCGCCCGGATGCAACGTCAGTCCTGGCGTATCCGGAGTTGCGGGAAACGACCTATGCGCGGCTGACCATCGCCGATACCGGCTGCGGCATGGATGCCAAATTGATGGAACGCATTTTTGAGCCGTTTTTCACCACCAAACCGGTTGGCAAGGGCACCGGACTGGGGCTGGCGGTGGTGCATGGCATCATGCAATCGCACCATGGCGTGATCACCCTCGAAAGCAAGCTCGGCCAAGGCACCACCTTCCGTCTTTATTTCCCGGCGCACGCGCAGGCGGATGCCGTGACCACCACCGCTACCGGCAATATATCCCACGGTCACGGCGAGAGGATTTTGTTGGTGGATGATGAACCGGCGCTGACGGCGACCTTGCAACGGATACTGGTGCGGCAGGACTATCAAGTAACCATCGCCGATCACCCCCGCGCGGCCATCAACCTGTGCCAACAAAATCCCGCGCTGTTCGATCTGATCATTACTGACTTTTCGATGCCGGACATAAACGGCGTGGAAATGGCGCGCCAGATTCACGCCCTCCATCCGGAATTGCCGATCGTTCTGGCCAGCGGGTTTATTCCCGACCTCAACCAGGAAGAACTGCGCGCCGCAGGCATCTGTGAACTGCTGGAAAAACCCGTGTCCGTAGACGCCTTGGGCAAGGTGATTCAACGGGTTTTGGTCAAACGTCAATAATTTGCCGCTGTTTTTGCGCGAGCCAAGCGGCCCAATTCTTCCGCCACGCGGGCGATGACGGGTTGCCATTGGCCGCGGTCTTTTTGCCGGAACAAACGCATGGTTGGATACCAGGGCGTATCTTCACGCTCCAACAGCCAGCGCCAGTCCGGGGCAAAGGGTAGCAAGGTCCAGACCGGTTTGGCCAGGGCGCCAGCGAGGTGAGCCACGGCGGTATCCACGGCAATGATCAAATCCAGCTCCGCCACGACCGCCGCCGTTTCGAGGAAACTCGTGAACTGACCGCTTAAATCCATCAAATTGGATAAAGACCGGAAATAAGTTTCATCGAGTGCAGGCAATTTCGCTTGCAGGCTGTAAAAGGCCACGCTGGGCACCTGTAGCATCGGCGCCAATTGTTCCAAGCGAATGGAACGCGCGGCGTTATTGTGATGCGCGGGATCCCCCGCCCAAGCCAGACCGACTTTTAATTTGTCGGCGGCAATGGATGGCAATGGGTCGGCGACCGGCATTTTCAGGTACGGCACTTGATTGGGAATGGTGGACAGAGTGATGCCGAGAATGCCGGGGAGGCTGGCGATGGAGGTGAAATAATCGAAGGGCGGAATGGGCTCGCCCTGGGCAATAACCGCGTCCGCTCCGACGCTGCGGGCGAAGAGGCTTTTCAATCCCGGCCGGCATTCGAGAATGACCATCGCCGCGCGTTCCCGGACGTGTGGGATAAAACGGACATATTGGATCGAATCGCCGAAGCCCTGTTCCGTGTGCAGGAACAACTTGCCGCCGGGGATCATCTCACCCTGCCACTCGGGTTGGCGGAACTGGCGCAGCTTGATGCCGGGGGCGCGCCACTGATTGTATTCTTGAAATCCCTCGGTCAACCGCCCGGCACCCAGCAAGGAAACTGCGCGGCCAAATCTTGCTTGGGCAAAATTGGGATCAATGGCCAACGCCTGATCATAGGCCTGAATGGATTCGGACAGGTAATTGGCATCATTTAGGCATTTTCCGAGATTGTTCCAACTGGCCACATCGCGCGGCTTGAGTTCCACGGCTTTTTGGAAGCACGCGGCGGCACGTTCCAATTCGCCGAGCGCATGGCAGGCGTTGCCCATGCTGTAATAAGTGTCTGCCGCGCCGAACCCGAGTTCGATGGCCTTGACATAACATTCCATGGCGCGGGCGTGATGCTTCAGGCTTTGGTGGACAAAACCGAGGCTGTTTAGGATGGTGGCGGATTTCGGCTTTAATTGGGCAGCTTGTTCCAAGCATTCCAAAGCCTCCAGGCTGCGCCCGTTTTTTTGCAGGACCATGCCCAGAAGGAGCAGCAATTGGCTGTCTTGCGGAAGGTGTGGGAGCAACAGACGGCACAGTGCTTCGGCATCCGCGTGGCGACTGGAGTTATGCAGGTCAAACGCCACCTTCAATACCCGCTGGCAGTTGTCCTGGTTTGGCGGCACCGCCGGGGTATTCTCTGTCAGTTCCAACATGCGGGAGTTTTAACCGCCCTGCCCGAGGATTGGCAACGAAAATCGTAGGGCCGGAGTGCTGGTGCTGGCGGATGGGTGAGGAGGCAGAGGTGGTCAGAGCCGGCCGCTGGGTTGAAGCCGGGCGGAGAGGTTGAAGGACAGGTGCTTGGCTGGTGCCCGCAACGGTTCAAAGAAAGAAGGTCGCCAGCAAAGAACGCCACTATTGTATATTGTAGACGGCCTGACCGGTTGAGTTCAGCTTGACGAGCCGTCCAGGTTCAATAATATATCGTTCTGCGAAAATTGATGTTTCGCAAAACCATCTATTATGAATCTGTCGAAACTGCAATTGAAAAAACTCATCCCGCTGGCTCTCATTCTCTCGGTCTGCGTTGGCCATCAGGCGGCGGCGGATTCCGTCACTGTTTCCGAGACCTGGCAAGACAACACTTCGGGCGGGATTTACAGCGGTTCAACGGATTCCGGTACTTTCAACGTCTCGCTGACAGTCTCAAGTATGTCCAGTTTTACGGCCGATAATTGGTCCAACCTGCTGGTGACGATCAGCACCGGCAGCCTAAATACGGGCTATTTTTCGGATACGATGGCTAATGCGCCAAACTATGGCGGAAAAGTTTCCGCCACCAGCGCCACTTTTTATTTCCAATCGAGCGACACCAACGGCGACTTGGTGAACGCCTATCAAATGACCTTTTCCCGCTCGGGCACGGCGTTTACGATCAGCGGGCGGACCTTGAACCCGCCTGCGGTGCAGCCGCCTTGGTCCATTTTGGCCCAAGATTATATTGACTTTTCAGGGGCGGGGACCAGTTCCGCTATTACGGATGAAGCGTCTTGCGAGATCGTGCTGCAAGATGCCGATTCATCCACCCAGTACGCCGACCTTTCGACAGGACTGCTTATTTCCGGGAAGGACACGATAACGTATGATGCAGAGGATACGGAACTGGACAATGTTCAAGTTTCCGGGACGGCGGACCTGACCCCGCCCGCCCTGACGCTGATTTCTCCTGCCGGGTCACTGACCAGCACCAATGGCCTTGTGACCGTGCAAGTCAGGGCAACGGATGCCGCCGGTGTGGCGGGCGTGGAATTTTACCTGAACGGTTTGGATTACGGCCAGGGTGTTTTGGGAAACTCCAGCTTGTGGTCCATGAATTTTGCCTTGCTGCCGGGAGCCAATGTCATCCAGGCGGTGGCGACTGACTCGGTCGGCAACAGCTCAACCGAATCACTCACCGTGACCTATGTGAACCCGCAAACCAGCGCTGATGCCATCGTTTTTTCCGAGCATTGGCTGGACAGCGCACCAACGAACTCTGATGGAGCCCAATCGGATGTCAGCCAGGACGTGGGCGTCTTGAATGCGGCTTGGCAGGTCGCGTCGTTGCCTGGCCTGTCCGCGAGTGCCTGGTCGAACTTGGTGTTCACCGTTTCCTTCGGGGAAGTGGCTTTCAGCAACCGTTTGGCGGCGGCGGATATTCTGACCACCAGCAACGCCACTTTTTACTTGCAAACCGTCAGCGATCCCAGCGGCAGTTCCCTGACCGACGAGCAATTGATAATTGCCCGCTCCGGGGCCACGCTGTCCTTGATCTGGGAAACGGGCAATCCCATCAATGCGGCTGATAATCCCATCATTGCGGGTTGGTATACGAATTATCATGGCACGGGCGGCGCCATCGTGGATCAGCAAACGTTTTCGCTGGCCCTGCGGGATGGCAACACCTTGACTCCATATACGAATGTCTCGCGCACAGTTTATATCACCGGTTCCGATGTGGTGAGCTACGACGCAAACTCGAACCGCCTGAACGCGGTCCAAGTGTCTGGCACCGCGAATTTGGCGCCGCCAACCGTGGTCGCGGTTTCGCCGGCCGGCCTGTTGACGACCACCAACGACCTGCTGACCGCGCGATTCATGGTCACCGACCCCTTTGGGGTGGCTGGGGTGAAGTTTTACCTCAACGGCGCGGATTACGGCCCGGGTATTTTGGGCAGTTCAAACCTGTGGTCCATGAATTTCGCCTTGCTGCCGGGGACGAACCTCATTCAAGTTCAAGCGGCTGATTTGCTGGGCAACATCTCCCCCACCAATACGGTCGCCGTGATTTATGTGAATCGGCAAACCAATGCCAGCATGATCACATTTTCCGAACATTGGCTGGACAGTTCACAATCGAACAGCGCGGCCGGCCTGTTTGTGGTGCGCCAGGACATTGGCACCCTGAACGCGGCCCTGCTGGTTCCGGGCTTGAAAAATTTTGCAGCCAGCACCTGGTCGAATCTTGTTTTGAAGGTCTCCTTTGGGGATGTCACGTTCAGCAACAGCTTGGCGAACGCCAATGTGTTGACCGCCAGCAATGCTGTTTTTTTCGTGAATACGGCGCTTGATGCCAGCCACAATCCGTTGACCGACACTTACCTCTCCGTCACCCGTTCCAGCAACACGTTGGTGTTGGCCGCCGAAACCGGGAACCCAACTTATGTGGACCAAAGCAATCCCATTATTGCGGACAACTACCTTGGTAACGGCAGCCCCGTCCAGGATGCGGAGCCTTTTGCTTTGACGTTGCAGGATGGCAACACGCTGAGTATCTACGCCAAGGTTTCGCAAACCGTTTATATTTCCGGCACCGACGCCGTCACCTACGATCCGCAAACCAATGAATTGGACAACGTGCAGGTTGCCGGCGCCGCCACTTTCCTGCCGCCCACGCTGACCGTGGTTGCTCCCGCCACCGGGGCGCAGTTGACCAATGGACTGGTGACGGTTGGGGTGCGGGCGACCGATAATATTTTTGGCGTGGGGAATGTCGAATTCTTCCTGAACAACCAGTATTTTGGCCTGGGCAACCAGGGCAATTCCAACCTGTGGACGATGA
>Ga0316217_10001745_pt1 | contig 27482 bp, 13 predicted proteins | sample 1anoAmetaG_FD_203633 | JGI IMG/M metagenome (GOLD analysis project Ga0316217, IMG submission 203633) | Freshwater microbial communities from Trout Bog Lake, Wisconsin, USA - 1anoA | ecosystem: Environmental > Aquatic > Freshwater > Lake > Hypolimnion/Profundal zone | place: USA: Wisconsin...
TTAGTACCGGCGCGACGCTCAACGCGTCGGGCAACGCTTTGGGCGTGGATGTATTCGTCTCCGGCTCTGGCGTCGGTGGCAACGGCGCTTTGGTCAACACGGCTGGTATGAATTCCAGCATTCAGAATTTAACTCTCAACAGTGACACGACCATGCGCGATGTTTACGGTGGATTGACTGCAAACGGACTGGTTGCCGGCAACGGCTACACTTTGACGATCCTCGGCAACAGCGGTTACGGCTACGTCAGTGTCGGGCGGGGACAAAGTTCTCTCGGCGACATTAACATCGTTTCAGGTTCATTCATGGCCAACGGTTACATTGCCAGCACCACTGGATGCCTCGGGATTCCTACCAATACCATCACCATTGCTTCCGGGGCCGCGTTGCAGTTTGTGAACAATGGTTCCGCGACGCACAACAAGCAGATTGTCGTGAATGGCGGAGAAATTTCCGAGTCGCAGGGAGGCAATCCCACGCTGATTGGCCCCATCACGCTCAATTCGGCTTGCACGATTGATGTGGCGGACACGTTCACCATCAGCGGTGTCATCGGCGGCGCGGGCGGGTTTACCAAGACCAGCGCCGGCACGTTGATTTTGGCAGGCACCAACACGTTCACCGGGGCGACAATTTTAAGCGCGGGCACGACCACCGTCGCCGGCCAATTCGCGCTCCCAAATAGCACGGTGAATTATTCGGCGGGCATGTTGAATTTCAGCGTGTCGGCGGCGACAATCGGCGGGTTGGCCGGTAGCAGCAATCTCGGCTTGACGAATCTTGGCGGCGGCGCGCTGGCTCTTACCGTCGGCCAAAACAATTCAACCAACACCTTTTCCGGCGTCTTAAGTGGTTCGGGGTGCCTAATCAAAAATGGCAGCGGTGTGTTGAGCTTGAATGCGGGGAATACTTACAGCGGCAACACCATTGTCAGTGCCGGCACCCTCCAGCTTGGCGCAGCGGGCTCGATTTCAAACTCTTCGATGATTGCGATTTCAAATAATGCCGCTCTTGATGTCAGCGCAGTGCCGGGCGGATTTATTTTGGGGACGAACCGCACGCTGACTGGAAATGGAGTCTTGGCCGGTAACTTTACAGCCAATGGCATGGTGATTCCTGGCAATCCACTCGGCACATTGAACATCGGCGGCACAGCCACTCTGCGTGGCTTGACGCAAATGAACGTCGCGAAGAATGGGATCGTGCGCACGAATAATCTGCTTTCAGCAGCCGGCGCGATGAATCTCGGCGGGTCGTTGCTGGTGTCCAATCTCGGTCCGGACTCTCTGGCCCCGGGCGACAGCTTTAAGATTTTCAACAGTGCAACCTACAGCGGTGCATTCACTAATATCCTGTTGCCTGCACTCACCACGGGACTTGCCTGGACGAATCGCCTCCTTGTGAATGGGACACTGGCCGTTTTGCCTTCAACCACACCAACGAACTTGTTTTTCGCCACGCAAGGCTCAAGCTTGCAATTGAGTTGGCCCGCAGATCACATCGGTTGGCGGTTGGAGGCACAAACAAATTCTCTGGGCACGGGTCTTGGCACGAACTGGACCACGATGACTGGCTCGGCGCAAACCAACGTGATGAGTTTCAGCATTGATTCGGCGAACGGCAACGTGTATTACCGACTGACTTATCCGTGATCACCCAGCGTGAACAATTGAAAGAATCAATGAATGAAACACTTCGCCACCAGCAATCCGATTCAAGTCATCGTTTCTGATGAAATTACGCACCAGATGTCCAGTGGCGTCGGGGCGTCTTGGCATTCCATCCTGCATCCGCCGGTCAGCCACGGGGGTAGTGCCTTTGGGGGTGCGCCGCCGGTCACGCCGCAACATGAAAAACTCTGGCTTTCTCTGGAGAAACAAGCCGCGTGGTTGGGGTTGAAATTCATCCGCGCCGAAATGGACTGGCGGCAATGGCAACCAGATCATGGCCGGTTCACTTGGGACAGTCCGGAGATGATAATCCTTGAGCGCATTCTGTCGTGGGCGCAGCGCCATGGGAGCGACGTAATGCTTCAATGCATGTGGCTCAACGTCGAATGGCTGGCCTTCCCCGAGTATCGCCACGATCCTGCGCTGACGCAGGTTTCCGCCCCGGCGAATCTTGATAAGTTCGCGGAAGGTTGGGTGACGTTGTTGCGCGAGCTGATCAAGAACCGTGGTTACACTTGTATCCGCTGGATCAATCTTGTGAACGAACCGAATTTCTACTGGTGGCTCATCCCGCCCGACACGGGCGCGATCCAGGATCGCGCCCGACAAACCCGCTATCTCGCAAAGGCGCTCCGCAAAGTTCGCGCCGCTGTGCAGGCGGCAAAATTGCCAATCAAAATCATGGGGCCGGATTTCACCGACCTGCCGATGATCGCAAAGCTTTCCACCGAGCCGTGGTGGCCATATGTGGATGACGTTGATTTTCACAGCTACTGCTCTTGCTTCGACTGGGAAGATCCACGCACATTGCCGGCGGTTGGCGCGTATCAGATTGGCGATCGGCTTGCGCAGACACTCGTGAAGCATCGTGCCGAAACCACCGCGGCCGGCAAAGGACTTTTTCTTACCGAATTTGGCACGCAAACTTACGGTTACAAGGCGGATGATCCCGCTCCCGGCACCTTCAAGGCATCGCTTAAAGATGCTGAATTGCTCATTCGTGCGTTGAACCTCGGCATTGATGGGTTAAATCACTGGAGTTTCGCCAATCGCGGTGATCAAGACGGACAATGGCAGTTCGTTGACACATGGAATCGTCAGTGGAAACACTGGCTGGACGAAGCCGCACCGCACCATGACTCCTATTACGTTCTCGGCCTGGCGACGCGGCACATTCCTTATCGCGCCAAAGTGATAGCCACGGAAGTCCTCGGCAGTGAGTTGTATGGCTGTCAACGCGTTTGGGCCGCCGCTGTACGCAGTCCCAAAGATGCCAGCCTTACTGTGCTCATCGTCAACGATGCCGAACAGATTTGGAACACGTGGCTAAATCTGCCGGGGTTAAACAAGGCAATAGCAAAACTCACTTCCACCGCCGGTGCCGCACCGGCAGCGATGTTGCGTTACGAGACCGTATCCGTCCAAGACCAGAGAGCGGAACTTACCCTGCCGCCGTTCAGTCTAACTTTGTTGACCGACACCCCCATTGCGACTGATTCGCCTGGACGTTGGTGAAATCTCTTCAATCGGATCTAAAGTTGAAGGAGTAGCACAGCCATGCCGTGTGACCATCGGCATTGATGAGCTTTAAATCGGTTCAAGGCGACCAAAGCGCGCGCCAGTAACACGCGGTTCTGCTGGAACTTACTGGATTGGTGAAGTTGAGCGTTGATCCGGTGAGTGTGTTCGTGGCGACGGAGATCCAAGTGGTGAGATTGGTGCTGGATTGGATGATATATTGCACGGACGACTGGCCCTGGAGCTGAAAAACAATTTGTCTAGGCGACTGTTGCGTCGTCGGCAAAATCGTCAGGACCGGAGCCGAGGGGTTGAAGGTGAATAAACTGGCCGAATAAGGAGCGAAGGTGTAATTGAACGTGGTGCTGGCACCGTTGAAGTTTGTTTGGAGCAGGTCTTGCGAACCGATGCCGGTATCGGCGGCGTTGTCTTGCGGCATCCCATATGAGATCAAGGTGGCCGCACTGGTGGGAATAAACCCACTGATCGAAATTTGAGCGAGGAAGTTGGTGGTGGGATCTTTGTGGAGCACGAGCAGTGTGACGGCACCGCTGGCGCGACGCACGGCGTAGGCCGAAAGCAGCGAATAATCGCTGGTGGCCTTCAGGACGCGGTCGCCGGGACGGGCGAAATATTGCAGGAGTTTGGGCACATAGAAAGCGGGATAGCCCTTCGTCAGGCCATTGAGCACGCCCAGGTCACCGTAAAGCCGCCAGCCGTAAATCGTGGGATCCATGTCGCCGTTGGTGCCGGGTCCATTGCGAAGATCCCACCAGAGAAACGAATTGAACGGGGTTTTCATCAGATTGGCGAGGCTGTCGGCGGCATAGATGCCATTGACCAGACTGGTGAGCTGCTTGCCACTGGAACCTGTATTGTTTTCCGTCACACAAAGTTCGACGTTGCTGCCGGTGCCGCCCAAATAGTTGGTGAGCATTTGAGTCAGGTTAGCGGCATCGGATGCCCAACCGTCGACGCCTTCGGCAAATTGGAGCAGTGCCGGATCGCAATCGCCCGGTGCGTAGCTGTGGTGGCTGCCAAAGTCTGGGGTTACGCCGAGGGTTTTCAGGGTAGAAAACATGACCGGCGTCCAGCCGTAATGCGGCTGGCCGGTGAACGGGTTCACGGCGTAATGGTTGGGGTTGTTGCTGTAGGTGTCTTCCCCGGGCGTGACATCCACGCCGATCTTGATCGAGGCATCAACGGTTTTCATGAGCGCGAAGTAATTCTGGACGCGAGTCGCGTAGGTGTACGGATCGTGCGGGACGGTGTTGCTGTCCGTTTCCCATGTGCCGTAACATTCATTGCCGATTTCCCAGTATTTGAAACCGATGGGCGTGGTTCGCGAGATACGGAGAAAATTCTTGCCGTCATCCTTGGCCAGCGGGGCGGCGGCACGCAGGGAAGCCCAGTAGCCCACGGTCTGCCAGTTGGTGCCGAATTGGTCGGTGCCCAGGGCAAGGGTATTGGTGGTGGAACCGTTGACGTAGGCCACCCAAGCAGCGGCTTCGTTGGTCGAGCCGGTGCCATAATTGACCGTGGTGATTACCTGGGCGTTGAGGTTGGTGGCAACATGGATGAAGTTAGCTTCGGAGGTTGGCCAGACGTAGGCGTTGGTACCCTTGCCGGTGGCGTCTGTGGACCAATGGTATTGGTCGGAAGCGGAACCGCCTGGCCACCGGAGCGCGAGCGTGCCCATTTCCGTCAATTTGGCAATGGTTTGCGGGGTGTCGAAATCACCATCCCAAATGTCGGCATTGATGCCGAACCAACGGGCGTCCACCGTCCGGACGACCTGGCTGGCGTTGACATTGATATGCACGACCGCCGGGGCCGGTTGGGGGGAGAGTTGAATGTCGTCAAGGTAAAAGGTGTTGGTGCGGCCAGAGGAGGTCAACTTAAAAATGAAATCAACCAAGTTGCTCTGGTTGGCCGCGCCGAAGGTGGTGAGCGGGATGGTGAACTGCTTCCAGGAATTCGTCGGAAAGACGGAAGTCGTGTAAAATGGCAGCGAGTTGGTGTTGTCCAACTGCGCAGACACCCAAAGAATCTGTCCGCCGTTCGTTCCGCCGTTCGCCCAGAAAGTCAAATTACTGTACCCCGTCGTGGCCAGGTCCGGACAATGGAACTCAAGCGCTTCCCAAGCCACAAAGCTGGCGCTAATGGAATAGGTGCCGGAGTAAATCGGGTTGGTATTGCTGAGGTTGTGGGTGCCCCAGCTCCAATCTTGGAAGCCATTGACCAGGTCATTTGTATAAATGGGCAGACCGGCCTGGGCCTTTGCCTCCTCTCGTGCGAGTAGCAGCAACCCAATAAGAATCAGGAGCCGGAAGACCATAACTGTCCAAAAATTATTTTCTGCATCCTTCCGATTGCATCGTTGACGGTTAATTAACAGGCAGGTTATCTTTCCGGTGAACATGAGGGGCCGTTTCAGCGATGTTTCAATGATGATGGGTGAATCAAAAGTCAAATTTGCGGCGTGCTCGCTGCTCGCCTGGGCAGATGCACATAACGGGCAATAGCCTCCGACCGGGAACGGACGTGCAGCTTTTCGTAGATGCGGCGGATGTGAGTGTCCACCGTGCATGGCTTGATACCGAGTTGCGCGGCGATTTCCTTGTAAAGATAGCCAATCGCCAGCAGATGCAGAATTTCATTTTCACGGACCGAGAGTTCCGCTAGCGCTTCGGGCTGCGGCTGCGGTTGCTGGAAGGCACGCACCACCTTGCGGGCAATGTTTGGCGTCATGGGCGAGCCGCCGGCTTGCACCTGCCGGAGCGCGGCCAGGAGTTCGGCGCGCTCGGTCTGCTTGAGCAAATAACCGGTGGCCCCGGCCTGCAGCGCCTGAAAAATGTGATCTGAATCCTCGTAAATGGTCACCATCACGAACTGTGCGTCCGGCAATATCGGTTTCAACCGGCGGACACATTCCGGTCCGTTAATGCCTGGGAGGTTAATGTCCATAAGCACGATTCTTGGCCGTATTTTGGGCAGCGCCTCCAGGGCTTCCTCCGCCGACCCGTGGTCGCTGACACACTGAAACTCCTGCGAACGATCGATCCAGCCCACCAACAGTTCCCGGGCTTGGGCATCGTCTTCCACGACTGACACTTGAATTGCCATGAGTGCATTATAACAGGAGTCGGTGGCTTGGACTATCCTGTGTTTTCGTGACAGCCCCGTGCTTCCGTCCTTGGCCGCCCTGGCTGGGACAGCGGGGCGGACAATTCCACAATCGTGCCCTGGCCGGCGGTGCTGGTGACCCGGCTTTGGCCACCGATTTTTTCAAGGCGCGACTGAATATTGGTGAAGCCGTGGCCGCCAACAAGCCGGATTGGGCGCGGGGAATCGGCGGCGGCGGGTTGGACAACCGCGCCGTGGCCGTTGTCGGCAACCAGAATCTTCAGCAGGTTGCCTTCCTGACAGATGCTCACCTTCACCTCATCTGCTCCGGAGTGGCGGACGACGTTATTCAAAGTTTCCTTGAAGGCGAGAAACAGATTGTGGCGGACGTCCGAGCGCACCGTTCGTTCGGGAAACACGACCGGAACTTGCAGCCGGCAACGGATTTTGGCGGGCATCAGAAACTCGTGGGCGAAGCGCGTGAGATAATTGAACAGGCTTTCCAGCGTGTCATGGCGCGGGTTCACGGCCCAGACAATTTCATCCATGCTGCTTGTCATCTCGCGCGCCGCGGCATAAATCTGCGCGAGATAATGGGCGGTGCGTTCGGTGTCCGCCGGGGTTTCGGCCGCCGTCTGGCTCAACATACCGATGCGCGTGAGGCTGGCGCCGAGGTCATCGTGAATGTCCCGCGCAATGCGCGACCGTTCCTCTTCGATTTCGCGCTCGCGCACGATCTTGTCCAGCTTGCGCCTCAAGCGGGTGCGCTGGACCTGGGCGATGCTCACGCCAAAAATCAGCAGGCCGAAAGAAAGCAACGCCAGCTTGAACCACCAGGTTTCCCAGAAGTGGGGCAGTGCCACGAACGCAAGTGTGGCGGAGTTTTCATTCCACAGGTCGTCATTGTTGCAGGCCATGACGCGGAAAATATATTTGCCCGGCGGCAGATAGCTGTAGGTTACGTTGCGGCAGGACTGCGGTTCGGACCATTGCTTTTCCAACCCTTCAAGCTGCCACTTGAACCGGACCTTTTCCGGGGCGGAAAAGCTTAACCCGGTGAACCGTATTTCGATCTGCTGACTGCCGGGCGGGACGCGCAAAACGACGTCGGGGTTGCTGAGGTTGTCCGCGTTGAAAGCTTCATGGCCGGCAATAGACAGGCCTTCGATCACGACGGGAGGCGGCAGACGATTGGGCCTGACCTGTGCGGGATTGACCTCAGCCAATCCACTGGAATTGGGAAACCACAGGTGTCCATTTCGACCACAAAAGCCCGATGGGGTGAAGCCGCTGGAGCCACTGAGTATCGTCAACCCATCGGAGGTTCCGTAAACCTGACAGTTGACCCGATCGTGATCTGGGTTGTCTGCCACCCGGTTGAGGTCTGACTGGTTGGCCGAGAAAATACCTTGCGAGGAGTTGAACCAGAGTTTTCCCTGATTGTCTTCAGAGATGTTGCCAATGACGTGGCTGGGCAGGCCTTGCGGGATGTCGAGAACGGAAAACTTTCCCTGTTTTAACCGGCCCAAGCCTTGTTCCAACGTGCCGATCCAAAGTGTGTCATCGGACTCATGATGTAATGAAAGGATGAAATCGCCGGGCAGTCCATCGCGGGTGGTGAAGTTTTGCAGGGTGCCGTTGGCGAATCGGCCGAGCCCCGAGCCAAAGGTGCCGATCCAGATTTCCCCCTCCCGTCCTGCTTCCAACGCCCGGATGTCGCCGGCCGCGGCTCCTCCGAGCGAAGCGAAATGATCGAGCCTGCCGTTTTTGAGTCGGGCCAGACCCTTGCCGGTGCCAATCCATAAAGTGCCGGCAGGCGATTCCAAAAGCGCCATGATGGGATCTTTGAGTTGGGACAATTCGTCCGGCACGGTGAATTTCCCATCGCGCCCCCGGAACAAACCGCCACTCCAAGTTCCCGCCCAAACTGCCCCTTGTGCATCTGCGAGGACAGACCAAACATAGGGATTCAATAATCCTTCAGGTTCGCCGAAGTGCGTCCAAATCTGGCCATCAAAGTGGTACAGGCCAGCCCCTTCGCTTCCAGCCCAGACAGTTCCATTGCCGTCAGGACAGACAGCCAAAGGCGTGACGTGTTGCCAGTTATCAGGCGGGCTGCGTAGGTTGACCTTGCGCGAACGCAGCACGGTCAGTCCGCCGCGGGTGCCGATCCATAGGTTGCCTTCACGATCCTCGAGCAGACATTTCACCCATTGCTGGGGCAAATCATCCTCAGTGCTGATAGACAGCGACCGGCCTCCAGGTTCACAAAGGATAAGGCCAGCATTGATAGTGCCAATCAGCAGTTTGCCCGAACGTGTTTCTTTCATCGTGGTTGTGAAGGAGATGCCCACAGGCAAGCTTCTTGCTTCCGCAACCCAGCCACCAGCCCAGCGGCGAATGACGCCGGAACTTGCCACCCAAATCCCCCCTTCGTGAGCGGGGACAACCCGGTCATAATAGGCCGCCGGATCGCCGAAGTGCAGGGGCAACCAGTTCCCGTTTTGAATGGCTGCTACGGCGCCATTACGGCTGACGATAAGACTTCCGTCAGAATTGTTGAGCATCTCAGGTGCGCCACCGGGTTCATGCCCGATGCCGGGAAATCTTTTTATCACCAGCCCGTCCCGCAGGCGCATGACACTGCCCTCAATGCTCAAAAGCCAGAGGTCCAAATGTTCATCTTCACAGATGTTTTGCACCGCGCCACCGGGCCATCGGTTGCTGAGATTCACATCCTGAAACATGCCATTCGTCATGCGGGTCAATTCACCATTTTCATGGCCAATCCAAAGGTTCGTCTTGGAATCCTCATACAAACTGGTAATCCGGCTGTTGCGCATTACCCGCGTGTTGGCTGCGTCGAAGACCACGAAACGCGCGCCGTCAAAGCGGGCCAAGCCGTTGTAGGTACCCAGCCAAAGATAGCCCTGGCGGGATTGGATCAGGGCGTTCACGGAATTTTGCGGCAAACCGCGGTCGGTGTGCCAGGTTTCAATCGCAAAAATGTCAGCCGCCGGCTGGCTTGCAAAATTATGGTCGCCAGCCGTTGCGGCAGTCAACCGCCCGCCCAGCAAGCCGGCGGCCAGCTCACAGAGAAGCAGAGCCAGCCAACTACAGCGCTTGGCTGAAATCTGGTGTCGCGTCAGTGGCATGAGTCTCGATTAAAATGCCCTGGTTTGGGGGTGCGCCGGTATCCTGAGTTTACGTTACAATACAAACCACGCATTCATGCTATGCTTTCTCAAAAGTTTTCACCAAAAGTCAGTACCAGATTGTCTTTGGATGAATACGGAATACCAGTCACCGAGAAAAAACGCAACTGTCGAAAGCAACAAACAGTAAAAAATATAAAAAAACGTCGCCGAACAGACCCGCCATGAAAACGATCCAAAAACAATCACTTCTCACGGTCACCGCGCTCATCCTGACTGCCTCGCTCCTTTTTCAAGGGCAGACGTATGGCCAGGATGGCACTTGGACCAACACCGCCACCGGCACGCAAGACTGGGGCACCGCCGGCAACTGGCTCGGCGGCATCATCGCCACCAACACCGACGCCAATGCCTTCTTCAACACCATTCCCGTGCCCACGGGCGGGATCACTGTGAACGTCGACAGCGGTGACACCGTCGGGAACCTGTTTTTTGGCGACACGGCAGCCAACAATCCATACATCTTTGTGGGCCAGCCGCTCACTTTGTCGGCCACGGCCAACAACGGCACGGCCATGATCACGGTGAGCAACGCCGGCCAGACCGTGACCTTCAACAATCAGCTCGTCAATGACCCCAACTTGGGGAACACGATTCAGATGAACGGGCCGGGCACGATTGCCTTGAACAGCAATTTGACGCAAACAGTCCAGTGGAGTGTGAATGGCGGAACAGTCAGCATTAGTTATGTCAACCCCTATGCATTGACCGGCCCAAGTTCGTTCAGTCCCAACGGGCTTACTTTGAACGGTGGAACGTTGAACTTGATTTACCTCTACTTGAGTGCGCCTGGCTTGGGCGTGACTCTGGGAACCAACAACGGCGTCATCAACGTATCCGGCGGCGTCACCGCCTTCTCGGCAATTGACATGGATTATTGTGCTTTCACCGGCCCCGGCGGCCTGATCAAGACGGGAGTAGGCATCCTTGGTTTCCGTCCTGGGAACAACCAGAATAATTACCAGGGCGACACGGTGGTCGCCCAAGGCACCTTGCAATACCGTTACAACAGTTATGTGATTCCCAACATGCTTTATGGCACCGGCCCCGGCAACGTGATCGTCAGCAATAGTGCCACGCTAGACTTGAATGGTCGCAGCGACAACATCAACGGTTTGAGTGGTGGCGGCATGGTGAACAACTCCGCTGGACAGCCATATAACAGCACTCTGACCCTGGGCTACAATGACGCCAACGGAACGTTCACCGGCCTCATCGCCAACAACAACAGCGCCGGCGTGGTGCTGAACATTGACAAGGAAGGCGCCGGCACGGAGGCATTCACTGGCGCGAACACTTACACCGGCAGCACCACCGTGAACGGCGGCACGCTGAACACCACCACCTTGAGTTCGAACGCCGACTATACGGTATCCGGGGCCACACTCGGAGTGACGGTGGTCAATCCGCCCAGTTCGTTGTCGATGACCAACCTGACCTTGAACACGGGCGCAACGCTTAATCTCAATTTTGGCACGAATGCCAACCCGGCAAGCAGCGTGATAAACATCGCCGGCAATTACAGTCTGAACGACAACGTAACAATCAATATCGCCGGCAACAATCTTTCCCCTGGTTTGATCACCCTGTTGCAATTCGCTGGCGCCAACAACAGTTCCGGCGGGGCGCTTTCTTTGGGCACGCTGCCCGCCGGCATGACCGCCACGCTCATTGACAACACCGCCAACTCCGCGCAAAATGTGATCTTGAACATCACGAGCGCCGGTTACTATCTGACTTATGTGGCCGGACCAAACGGATCCATCACCGGCTCGACGAACCAGCTTGTGGCGCAAGGCGGCACCGGCACAGCCGTCACGGCGGTTCCCAACGCCGGGTTTGTTTTCAGCAGTTGGAGCGATGGCAAAACGACCCCCACCCGCACGGACGCCAACGTGACGGGCAGCGTCACGTACACGGCCAACTTTGTTTCTGCCAGTGCCGTCAACGGTGTCTGGACGCAAACCGCCTCCGGCACGCAGTTTTGGACCAACACGGCCAACTGGTCTGCCGGCACGCGCGCCAGCGGCTTGGATGCCGTGGCAAATTTCAGCACCATCCATCCTAGCGGGGCGGAGACGATTGCGGTGGATTCCGGCCGCACGGTGGGATCCTTGGTGTTGGGTGATACTGGCGGCAACACTTCTTATACGTTTGTTTCCAACGCGGTGAACTTGGCGGTGAGCAGCGGCAACGCCATCATCCAAGTCACGAATCCGGGGCAAACCATCAGCTTCAGCGTGCCGGTGCTGAGCACGAACACGATTCAAAAGACCGGACCAGGCACCATAAATTTAAATGCTAGTGCCACCCAAGTGCAAAATTGGAACATCAGCGGCGGCACGGTATATGTGAGTGGATCAACTTCTTTGAGCGCCAGTCCCGCTTCCTCCACTCCCAATGCGATTACTTTGAACGGCGGAATCTTAAGCATGAGTTACCTTTATTATAACTGCGCAAATCAAGGCATCACAGTTGGCCCATCAGGCGGCACGATTTACGCTACCGGCACCGGCTCGCTGGATAACTCCGGCATTTCGATTGCCGGCAGCGGCGGTTTGACCAAGACCGGCAGTGGATTCTTGTACAGCCAGGCCCACGGATTCACTTATTCTGGGGACACCACGATTGCGGGCGGCACGTTTTCGCAACACTACTACGCCAACGTCCTGCCCTATGGCGCGGGCAAAGGAAACGTTGTCGTTAACAGCGGCGCCGTGTTTGATTTGTCTGGTGAAGCGTGCAGCATCAATGGTTTAAGTGGCAGCGGCATGGTGACCAACGCGGCCAGCGTATCAGCAAATAGTGTTACCTTGACCATCGGCAACAACAACGCCAGCAGCACTTTCAATGGCATCATCGAGGGTGGCACGAAAACGACGTTGGGCGTTACCAAGACCGGCACCGGCTCGATAAGCTTGTACGGTGCCAATACTTTCAATGGCACCGCCACCGTTAGCCAAGGCGCGTTGAACGTCAGTACCTTGAGCGTCAATTCCAACTATGTGGTCGCCACCGGCGCCACCCTCGGCATCCTGGCGGCCACCACCAACAGTTCTTTGCTGGTGTCCAACTTGACATTTAATTCCGGCGCCGAAACGCTCGTCTACAACCTCGGCTCCAGCGGCAATCCGTCAACGAACATTGTCACTGTGGCTGGTAATCTGACCATGACCGGCAGCGTGACTGTCAATGTTTATGGCAGCCACCTTTCGATCGGCTCGGTTACCCTGTTGACTTTCGGTGGAACCAAAAGCGGCAGCGGCACATTCACACTCGGCGCGCTGCCCGCAGGCATGGCTGCCACTCTGACTGACAACACGGGCACGGCTTCGCAGAATCTGGTGTTGAACATTACCGCCCTGCCCACGCCGCAGAATATTCGCTGGGCCACCGGCCCCGGCACGTGGGATCTGAGCACCCCCAACTGGCAGATTATTTCCAACGCCGCGGCGGCGACCTATAATGACAGCGACACGGTGCAGTTCGATGATTCGGCCGCCAGCACCACCAATGTCATCACGGTGACTTTGGCGCAAGGTGTCCAGCCAACGTCACTGACGGTTACCAATAATGCAAAGAACTATATTTTGAACGGTTCTTATGGGATTGCCGGCTCGACCGGTCTGCTAAAAGAAGGCCCGGGCGCCGTGACCATGGCCACGGCCAATTCCTATGCCGGCGACACCACCATCAGCCGTGGCAAGCTCGCGTTGGGCATCGCCAACGCTTTGCCCAGCGGAAGCGGCGTGGGCAATTTGACCATGAATCCTGCTGCCGGCTCCTCCACGCTGGATCTGGCCGGGTTCAGTGCCGGAATCAACGGTCTGAACAGCAGTGGCGCTGGTTCCAGCCTCATTGATTGTTCCACTGGCGCCGCCACACTCACTGTCGGTAACAGCAACGCCAACAGCGTGTTTGGCGGCAGCCTCGGCAACTCCGGCGGAGCCTTGAGTTTGACGAAGACCGGCACCGGCATGTTGACGCTGACGGCCAACAACAGCTACAAGGGCCAGACCACGCTCAGTGGCGGCACGGTGGTGATTGACAGCCCGTATAATCTCGGGGCCACGCCCGCCACCTTGACGCCCGGCCAACTCACCTTGGGTGGCTCGGTGACACTTAGCAACACGGTGAACGTGGCGTTCACGGACACCAATCGCGGCGTGACAGTCGTCCCCGCCAGCTCGTTTTATAGCGCCTACATCGCCACCCCGACGGGAACCACCTTATCCATCGCGGGCAGCTTGTCTGCCTCGGCTTCGGGCACATCTGTCGTGTTGGATAAAGTTGGCGGCGGCACGCTCAATTTCAGCAACGTGGCCAATTACAACGCGACCATCGAAGTGGATGCCGGGACCATCCAGTTTGGCAGCGCTTTGAATCCCAATTTGTTTTTGAAATTGTTGGGCGTGGCCGTTTTAGGCGGCGGCAATTACACCGCGAACATGGGTTTCGGCAGCGGCCTGCATCAGATTTACGGCAACGCCGGTTACGCGGCGCTGGGTGCCAACCGCACCGTTTCCCTCGGCGGCGGCAATGTCACTTGGAACGATGGAAACTTTTCACCGAACTATTTGATTCTGGGTTCTACACTGGATGACCACACCTTGATTTTCAGCAGTGGCATTAATCTAAACGGATATGTGGCGACAATTGAGGCCGATCATGGTTTGGCCACCGTAGATGGCCTTATCAGCGGTGTGCTGACCAACGGCGGCCTGACCAAGGTGGGTCTGGGCACGTTGGAGCTGTCGGCCACGAATACTTACACTGGGGCCACCACGATCAATGCCGGCAAACTGATGCTGGCGGGCACCGGTTCGTTTGCCAGTTCGAGCAGTATCACCGTCAACAGCAACGCCACCTTGGATGTTTCCGCCGTCAGCGGTTTTGCAATCGGCGCTGCGCAAGTCTTGCAAGGCAATTTCGGCACGGTGCTCGGCAATGTCTCGGTCAACGGCTTGCTGGCTCCGGGAAGTTCAACCAACCTCAGCCTCCTGGCGTTCAGCAACAACCTTGCGCTCGCAGGCAACACGATGATGAAATTGAACAAGTCGCTGTCGCCCTCCAACGACGTTGCCGTGATCGCCGGTCTGTTGACCTGTGGTGGCACGCTAACGCCAACCAACATTGGCTTGAGTTCGTTGGTGGTTGGCGACAGCTTCCAATTGTTCAAGGCGGGCAGCGTCACGGGCAACTTTGCCAGCATCGCCGGCTCGCCCGGCGCTGGCTTGGCGTGGAGCTTTAGTCCGGCCAGCGGCGTATTGAGCGTGGTTTCGAGCGTGGTGCCGCAGCCGCACATCACCAGCATTAGTGTTTCTGGAACCAGTCTGATTATTAGTGGGACGAACGGCACCTCGGGACAGCAATACGAGGAGTTGGCCAGCACCAACCTGATGGTGCCGCTCACGAACTGGGTCTCCGTTGCCACGAACCAGTTTCCTGGAAACAGCTTCAGCATCACCAATACGGTGAATCCAGGTGCCCCGCAGAGTTTCTACATCCTGCGCGTGCCTTGAAAGAAATCAGAACTCGCGGGCGAATCTTGGTGTGATCTCCGTTTGATCTTGCAGCAATTCAACGGGCACTTTCAGAGGTGCGGGGAAGGGTAGGTGGCGCGTGGGTGGCGATTAGCGTCACCCACGCGCTTTGAAGCTTGAGAAATGAGAAAAATGACACAAATAAAAAATTGCCAAAGGTTGTGTTTGGTAACGATAGCCGTCGCGCTGATGTTACTGACCACCCTTGGTTGCAAGAAAAAATGCGGAAGCGGTTCCAACAGCGGTTCGCGCAGTCCGAAGAGTCCGCAGAGTTCCAGCGGTTCCAGTGGTTCTGGTTTGGTGACGCAGGGCGATTCGGCTGCGGCCAGGGAAACCTATGACAACCCGGTGCTGGCCCAGTTGACGCGAAATTTGCGGCGCTGGATTGCGGCCAACAAGCAAGTCCCAAAAAGCTTCGAAGATTTTGCCGCCAAAGCCGGGCTAAACGTGCCCCCGCCGCCGGTCGGGATGATGTATGCCTTGAGCAAGGAGATGCGGGTGATTTTGGTGGACCAGAAGTGAAATTATGGATATAGACAGACCTAAAACAAACCATTGCAGTTCAAGAACTTTTCCGGGCCGGGCCTTCACCCTGATTGAACTGTTGGTCGTCATCGCCATCATCGCCATTTTGGCCGCTTTGTTGTTGCCTGCGTTGGCCAAAGCGAAGGCCACGGCGCATCGGATTCAATGCTCGTCCCAACTCAAGCAACTCGGATTAGGCATCGCTTTGTTCACCGGGGATCGCAGCGAGATGTTCCCGCCGGCAGCCTATCAAGCACCGAATGGCCAAATGAGCTGGGACTGCTATATTTATTCATATCTTGGAGGACATGCCGCCGATGTGGATTTGATTCTGGGGACCGTTGACGAGGCGCTCGCGCCCAAGATCCTACTTTGTCCGGCGGATCAAGGGGCGAAAGCGCTGTGGGTTACCGCGGATTCTTCCGGCCTCCGTTCCTATTCCATGAACGGTGTAGGCCCGGAGCAAGGAGTGGAATATCAGATCAACACCTGGAACCAAAGTTACCCATTGCCGCCCATAGACCGTGGTGTGGGTGTGTATTGGTCGGATGGTGGAATCAATGGAGGACTTCCGGACTGGGAGGCCCGGAGTTACCGGACTTCTGTGGTGCGCGATCCGGCGGGAACCATTTTGTTGGTTGAACAACCTAATGGCCAGGGCGTGGCAGGCAATGAGTGGCCATCCATCAGCCTCGGACCATTCGGCACCGGCTTGCTCTACCAGATTGATCCATCACAGACGACCCCACAGGATCCTAATTCTGAGACCGCCGTGAACCAGGGGGCGGCGCTTTACAAACTGCACGGCAACCGATTCAACTATTTGTTCCATGACGGCCATGTGCAAACCTTGCAAACCAGCCAGACTATCGGTTCCGGCAATCTGTTTCTTCCCAAGGGCATGTGGACCATAGCCCCTGGCGATTAAATGGTTATGCGAATCAAAGCATACCAATTTCGCAGTTTGACTGGCACGGTCAAGCGTTTTTGTTCACATTGCCTGCGCTTTCATTAATGATTGACACTAGCTCCGCTATGTTTTGCCCATATGCGCATAACTCTCCCGTGACCGAAAGCTGACCATGAAATTACACGCCCTCGACGTGGCTATCATCGTGGCCTATTTTGCCATCGTCATCCTCATTGGCTTCTGGGTGTCGCGGCGCGGTTCCAAGGATTTGAACGCCTATTTTCTCGGCGGCAACTCGCTGCGCTGGTATCTGCTCGGCATCTCGAATGCCTCTGGCATGTTCGACATCAGCGGCACGATGTGGATGGTCTATATCCTCTTCGTCTACGGCGCCAAAAGCATCTGGCTGCCGTTCCTTTGGCCGGTGTTCAACCAGATCTTCCTCATGATGTTCCTGAGCGTGTGGCTTCGCCGTTCCAACGCCATGACTGGCGCGGATTGGATTCAAACCCGCTTCGGCCGTGGACGGGGCGCGAACCTCGCCCATTTGAGCGTGGTTTTCTTCGCGCTCGTCAACGTCGTCGGGATGCTGGCCTATGCGTTCAAGGGCATCGGCAAATTTGCCGTGGTCATGTTGCCGTGGCATTTCACCAGCCACGCCAGTGGAGTTTTCACCGATGAAAATATTTATGCCGTCATCATCCTCGGCCTCACTTCACTCTACGCCATTAAAGGCGGCATGGTCAGCGTCGTCATTACCGAGGTCATGCAATTCAGCATTCTGACCGTGACGTCCATCGCCATCGGCATCATTGCCATCTGGAAGGTTTCGCCGGCGATGATCCAGAAAACGGTTCCCGCTGGCTGGGCAAACCCCTTCTTCGGCTGGAAACTGGGCATTGACTGGACGGCCGTCTTTGACAAGGTCAACGACGCCATCAAGGCCGACGGCAACGAGTTTTTCATGATCATCTTCGGCATGATGTTCTTCAAGGGCGTGTTGGCAAGTTTGGCCGGCCCGGCGCCGAACTACGACATGCAGCGCATCCTCGCCACACGCAACCCGCGCGAGGCCTCGCTCATGACTGGCATGGTCAACGTGGCGCTTTACTTTCCGCGCTACATGATGATTACCGGCATCACCGTGCTGGCGCTTGCGTTTTGCATGACCGACCTTCGCGCGATGGACAAGCCGGACTTTGAAAAGATCCTGCCCATCGTGCTCGCGCAATACGTCCCTGCCGGTGTGGTAGGCTTGCTACTGGCGGGGTTGCTCGCCGCCTTTATGTCGAACTTTGCCGCCACCATCAACGCCGCGCCTGCCTACATCGTCAACGACATCTACAAACGATTCCTCAATCCGGGGGTCGCCCCAAAGACGCAGGTCACGATGAGCCGTATCGCGTGCTTGGCGGTGCTGTTGGTCGGCATTTTGTTCGGGCTTTTGGCGACTCGCATCACGAACATCATGATGTGGATCGTGGGCGCGCTTTACGGCGGCTACGTCATGGCCAACGTGCTCAAGTGGTATTGGTGGCGGTTCAATGGCTACGGCTATTTCTGGGGCATGGTCACGGGCATCGTCAGCGCGATGTTTCTGCCCGACCTTGCCACTTCGGTGCTGGGCCATCCGGTGTCCAACCAACTTTATCTTTTTCCCGCCATTTTTCTGATTTCCGCCGCCGGAAGTCTTCTCGGCACTTGGTTCAGTGAACCGGAAGACGAAGCGACGTTAAAACAGTTTTACAAAACTGTGAATCCGTGGGGCTTCTGGGGTCCAATCCGGGCGAAGGTTCTACAGGAAGATCCGGCTTTCCAACCCAACCGCGATTTCAAGCGCGACACGATCAACGTACTGGTGGGCATTGTCTGGCAACTTTGCCTGACCGCGCTGGGAATTTACGTCGTGCTGCAGGATTGGTCGTGCGTCGTGGCGATTGCGGTCACGCTCGTCGTCACCACGATTTTTATCAAGTTCAACTGGTATGACCGGCTGGAAAAGGAACCGGCCTGATCTCCGCAAAAGATTTTCTATGAAAAAAACCTGCTTATCCATCATAACTCTGGTGGCTGCGGCCTCCCTGCACGCCGAAACCCGGTTCCACGATTTCATCCGCGTGCAAGGCGACCAGTTGCTGGAGGACGGCAAACCGTTCCGCTTCATCAGTTGGAACATTCCCAATTTGTTTCTCGTCGAGGATCATATTCCGTTTACGGAGACAAATGTCACCGGCTGGCGTTTGCCCGACCGCTTTGAAATCACTGATGCACTGGCCACCGTGCGGCAGATGGGCGGTCAAGTCGTGCGTACCTATGTCATTTCCGTCCAGCGCGCGAATGACGCACAGGGCATTCCGTGCCACGTGCTCGGGCCGGGGCGCTTCAATGAGAAAGCCTTCCGCACACTGGACCAGGCGTTGCAGATCGCCAACGAACAGGGCGTGCGCCTGATCATTCCTTTGGTGAACAACTGGATTTGGTGGGGCGGTCGGGCGGAATACGCCGGGTTTCGTGGGAAGACCAAGGATCAATTTTGGACGGATCCGCAGTTGATTGCCGACTTCGAGCAGACGATTCATTTTGTTTTGACGCGCACCAACACCATCACCGGCGTTCGCTACTCTGATGACAAGGCCATTCTCTGCTGGGAAACGGGCAACGAACTCGCATCCCCGGTCTCGTGGACGCGCGATATTGCGCACTACATGAAAACTTTGGACACCAATCATCTCGTGATGGACGGGTTCGGGGCTGCCGAGCTGCGCCCGGAATCGCTGGAAATTCCTGACGTGGACATCGTCACCACGCATCACTATCCCGGAATGGAGAAATCTTTCGCACAGTTGATTCGCGAGAATGCCTCGCTCGCCAAAGGCCGAAAGCCTTACCTCGTTGGCGAATTTGGGTTTTTGGACACCTGGCAAATGGCCGCTGCGATTCAGGCCACGCGGGAAACCCAGACGGCGGGCGCGCTGGCCTGGAGTCTTCGTTCGCACGACCGCGACGGCGGTTTCTATTGGCATAGCGAACCGGCGGGCGACAACAAATACAAGGCCTTCCACTGGCCCGGTTCGCCCGCCGGTGATGATTACGATGAAACCGTATTCATGGCGCTGATGCGGAAACAGGCTTTTGCGATCCGCGATTTGCCGGTGTCGGCAATCCCCGTGCCCGCGCCGCCGCTGATGCTGCCCATCTCGGATGTCGGTGCGATCTCCTGGCAAGGCTCGGTCGGCGCGGCGAGTTATGTGGTCGAATGCGCGCCGGCCCGGCGCGGCCCGTGGACGGTGGCTGGCGGAAATGTGGATGAGAGCTTAACACAATATCGCCCGCTATTCAGTGATGAAATTGCTTCAAAAGGCAACCGGTTTTACCGCGTGATCGCAAAAAATGCTGCTGGAACCTCCCAGCCTTCCAATGTCGTCGGCCCGGTTAACGTGTTCCGCGTCACACTCGTGGACGAACTGGCGGACTTCTCCAAAATATATGCGCGCTCCGGCCAGTTGGAAATTGAGTCACGCGACTGCCGCTCTGCCATGGAAGACGCCCACCGCGCTGGCGGTTCAGCGGGCAGCTTCTTGGTGTATCACGTCACGTCTGATATTATTGCTACAAAAATTTACACGTTCTTTCCCCAAGCGCTGGCCGATTTGAAATTCAGCCTGTCGGAGAATGGTGAGGCTTTCCATCCAGTGATGGCCGCGCGAAAGGATTTTCCTTTTGCTAAAAACGATTACAAGTATTGGCGGCGGGCGGTTTACGAACTGGATTCCGTCACAGCGGGAAGCCGGTTTTTAAAGATCGAGTTCACCGGCGAAGCGCAGATTTCCCGCGTGGAAATCCAGCACGAAGCGGACATCAAATGAATCCAATTCCCACCGAGGCTCACGCCGCTGGCGCGCAGAACCTGGCGCGGTGCGTGAATGTGCAGCTCTTCGATCACATCCTGCCTTTCTGGTGCGGCCCGGCGGTGGATCACGAGCAAGGCGGGTGGATGGCCTGGTTGGCCAACGACCTGAAGCCCGACCGTTCGCAGCCAAAAGGTCTCGTCGTGAACAGCCGGATTTTGTGGGCGTTTTCCGCCGTCCACCGCGTCCGGCCTGAGCCGGTGTATTTTGAAATGGCGGCGCGTGCGTTTGATTTTGTGATGAACCGGTTTTGGGATTCGCTGTATGGAGGGGTGTTCTGGCGGCTGAATGATTCGGGCAAGGTGCTGGACGATTCCAAAAAAATCTACGGCCAGGCATTTTGCCTTTACGCGCTGACGGAATTTCATCTGGCTTTTGGAAGTCCATCCGCGCTGGATCGCGCGAAGGAATTGTTTGAGTTGATCGAACACCATGCACACGACGCAAAATTCGGCGGCTACCTCGAAGTCTGCAACCGCGATTGGTCGGCAGCCGGCGCGGACGCGCGGTTGAGCGACAAGGACATGAACGAGAAGAAGTCCATGAACAATCACTTGCACGTGCTCGAAGCCTACACGAATCTATATCGCGCCTGGCCGGAGCTGCGTGTGGCGGAACGGCTGCGCGAGCTGATTGAAATTTTTCCGACGCGCATTCTTGACCCATGCACAAATCATCTGCATCACTTTTTCGATGAGCAATGGAACGTGCGTTCGGACAGCTATACTTTCGGCCACGACATCGAGGCCAGTTGGTTGCTGTGCGAAGCGGCGGAGGTGATCGGTGATCCGCATTTGCTGGCCGAAACCCGCAAGGTGGCGCTGCGCATGGCCATAGTCACCCGCGACGAGGGCCTCGCGGTAGACGGAGGGTTGTATTACGAAGGCAAGTCCGGCCAGGTAATAGACCGTGGCCGCGAATGCTGGCCGCAGGCAGAGGCGCTCGTCGGATTTCTCAACGCCTATCAACTCGGCGGCGACGTGAAATATCTGGAGGTGGCGCAAGGTGTCTGGCACTTCATCGCCCAAAACCTCGTGGACCGCGTGCATGGCGAATGGTTCTGGCGTATCACGCCGGAAGGTTCTGTGGATGCAACTTTGCCCAAAGTCAGCGAATGGAAAGGCCCGTATCACGCGACGCGAGCCTGCTTGGAATCCCTACGGAGAATTGATTCAGTTGTTGGTCACGCCTAAAATAAGTTGATGCCAAACTATGAAAAAATCGTTTCACATCTCGCGCCGTTTCTTTCTGGCCCGTTGCACCGCTACGGCGGCGGCGACGGGTTTGCCTGTGTGGTTTATCCAAGAACAACTGGCTGGAGCCGCTGAGGCGGCGACCAACGCGCCTGCACCGCCTGCCCCGAATGACCGCCCCGGCATCGCCCTTATCGGCTGTGGCGGTCAAGGCTGCGGCGATGCTCTCAACGCCGCCAATCATGGCGAAATTATTGCTGTTTGTGATGTTGATCAAAACCATGCCATGGCGGCGGCGAAACAGTTCACCAAGGACGGCAAAAGGCCGGCAATATATAATGATTTTCGTAAGGCAATAGAGCGGGACGACGTCCATATCATCCTTCAAGCCACACCGGATCACTGGCATACACTGGTCAATATCTCGGCCGCGAAAGCAAAGAAGGACATCTACGGTGAGAAACCGCTTACCCTGACCATTGACGAAGGCAAGCATGTTATCAAGGCTGTGCGTGATAATCACGTCATTTTCCAGACTGGCACCCAGCAGCGCAGCAGCCCCCGTTTTCATCTCGCTTGCGAACTGGTTCGAAATGGGCGCATCGGCCAATTGAAACAAATTAATGTGTTTGTCCCCGCCGGCTTGCGCGCCGGGCCGTTTCAGACAGCCCCGGTTCCGGTCGGATTAAACTGGGATTTTTGGCAGGGCCAAACCCCGGCGGTGGATTATCTGAAAGAGCGCTGCCACGGAACTTTCCGTTGGTGGTTTGATTATTCCGGCGGCCCGGTGACGGATTGGGGCGCGCATCATAACGACATCGCCCGCTGGGCCATGGGACTCGACGGACCGATGGATGTAGAAGCCAAGGTGCTAACGGGGCCCATTCCCGGCGGCTACACCACGCCCAGCGAGTTTGAGGCCACACTTCATTGGGCCAACGGGGTAAAGCAAGTGATAAAAACCACAACCGACGATGGCTGGGGCGGCGCGGTGCTCAAGCCTGACGGCCAGCGCAACGGGGTGAAGTTTCAAGGGACCGACGGCTGGATTTGGGTGAACCGCGATGGGATTTTGGCGAGCGATCAGGAACTTCTCCACGCACCGCTGCCTGCAAACGCCATCCGCCTTGAAGTCAGCCACAATCACATGGGAAATTTTTTTGACTCCGTGCGTTCGCGCCAAGACCCGATAAGTTCCGTCGAGAGCGGTCATCGTTCCGCGTGCGTCGGTCATCTCATCGTCATTGCGCTCCGTTCCGGGCGCAAATTTGAGTGGAATCCCGAACGGGAAATTTTTACTGGCGAGGGTGCGGAGATTGGCAACGCACAACTCGTCCGCGAAATGCGGCAGCATTACGACTACAATTTTGTGGACTAAGAAAAACTAGGCTTGTGGTAAAACATAAACTCAACCATGTCCCAAGACCAAGTCATGGAGTAGACCGAAAGCCAAATCCGTCACAGGCAATCGGCAATGATGGGAAACCATTAACCAACATTCCAATTCCAATGAACCAGCCCGCCTTCGCCAAACGATTGAAACAGCTTCAGCAATCGCATGCGCAACTCCTCCGTCGCAAGAATCGCCTGCAGCCCCACGGCAACGGCATTTTTGACCGTTACGAAAACCCGGTGCTCACCGCCGCGCACACGCCACTGACGTGGCGCTATGATTTTGAGCGCGCAAGCAATCCGCATTTGATGACGCGGCTCGGCGTCAACTGCGTGTTCAATGTCGGCGCGATGGAGTGGGATGGGAAAATTATTTTAATGGCGCGCGTCGAGGGCTGGGACCGCAAATCGTTTTTCGCCGTAGCCGAGAGCAAAACCGGCGTGGATAATTTTGAGTTTTGGGATTACCCAGTGCGCATGCCGGAGCTGGATGACAAAGAAACCAACCTTTATGACATGCGTTTGGTGAAGCACGCGGACGGCTGGATTTACGGCTTGTTTTGCGCCGAGCGGCATGATGATTCCAAGCCGAAGGATTTGTCGGCGGCTATCGCGCGCGGCGGCATTGCCCGCACAAAGGATTTGGTCAGTTGGGAACGCCTGTCCGACCTCCAGACGCCCGCGTTGCACCAGCGCAACTGTGTTTTGCACCCCGAATTCATCAACGGCAAATACGCCTTCTACACGCGCCCGATGAACGACTTCGCGGCAACCGGTTCGGGCGACGGCATTGGCTGGGGCTTGTGTGACGACATTACGCGCGCGGTCGTCAAAAAAGAAACCATCATTGATCCGCGCATTTACCACACCATCAAGGAAGGCAAGAACGGTCTCGGCCCGGCACCGATCAAAACCAAATCGGGCTGGCTGCATCTTGCGCACGGCGTGCGCAACACCGCCGCCGGCATGCGCTATGTGCTCTACTTGTTTCTATGCGACCTGAACCATCCGTCCAAACTTCTCAAAGCGCCCGGCGGTTATTTCATCGCGCCGGAGGGCGACGAACGCGTCGGCGACGTCTCGAATGTCACCTTCGCCAACGGCTGGGTTGCGCGGGAGAATGGCGACGTGTTCATTTATTATGGCTCGTCAGACACGCGCACACACGTCGCCACGAGCACGGTGGACAAGTTGCTCGATTATGTCATGAACACGCCCGAGGACGGGATGCGCTCAAAGATTTGCGTGGAGCAGCGCTGCCGGCTGATTGAAAAAAATTTGGGACGGTCAGCCAGATGAGACGCTTCGAGACCGAGCTGCTGACACAGCCGGCCAACCTGAAGTCATTGACGAATCTTTCAGGAACATGGATTAATCAGCTGTTTGAAACCCAATCCCTCCGCTTTTTGGGACGGTGGTGACTCAACTCCTTGTGGGCGCTGCCATTATCGATCCCGCCAGCATCCTGAATTCTCGTGACACAACAAACCGTCTTGGATCGGATAGTATTGAGACCGGTGACCACTATTTGTCGCCATAATAAAAGTAAAAGCAATGCAAATGAATTCATTCGCCCGCCGACATTTCCTAAAGACGACGGCACTGGCGCTGCCGCTGGTGGCGTTTGGCTGCCGGAGCGTGTCTCTGCCGTTAGGCCGTGCCGGCGAGTTCGTTTCCATTCGTAACCGGCGATTCGAGCGGCGTGGCAAACCCTATTTTTTCCTCGGCGCAAATTTCTCTCAAGCGTTCACGCTGGGCGATCCGGATATGACCGGTGGTCGCGAACTTCTTGTGCGCGAACTGGATCGGTTGAGCTCCATCGGAGTGACCAATCTCCGGTTGCTGGCCGGCTCGGAAGGCTCGCTGGCGGCCGGTGATGGCCGGCGCGGGATTGTCACCCGGCCTGGCCAGTGGGATGAAGGTTTGTTGCAGGGATTGGATTTTGTGCTGGCCGAGATGGCGAAGCGCGACATGACCGGCGTACTTTATCTTACAAACTACTGGGAATGGTCTGGTGGGATGGCCGTGTATGTCCATTGGGTCACCGGCGAAGCAATCCCCGATCCAAACCAACCCGGCGTCAAACATACCGGCGCGGAGCACATGAATTATGCCGCCCGTTTCTATGACATGCCGCGAGCACAGGATTTGTTCCGTGAATACATAAAGCACCTGCTCGACCGGCGCAATACCGTGAATGACCGCATTTACCATGACGACCCAGCCATCATGGCGTGGCAATTGTCAAATGAACCGCGACCCGGCACGGATGATCCCGCTACCGAGGCGAATCTCCCAGCCTTTTACGCTTGGATGGATCAGACGGCTCGTTTTATCAAGGCACGCGCGCCGCACCAGTTGGTCAGCACCGGCAATGAAGGCACCATCGGCTGCATTGGCAAGGCGGACGCATTCTTGAAGGCCCATCAAAGTGCCGCCGTGGATTACGCCACGCTGCATCTTTGGGTGAAAAATTGGGGCTGGTTGAAAGAGCCGCGGCTCGGCTCGCAATATGAAGAGGCTGCAACGCGCGCAATCCGACATGTAAAGCAGCACATTACGCTGGCGGATCAACTTGGCAAGCCACTGGTGATGGAGGAATTTGGCATCAGCCGCGACAACGAGAGCACCGATCCGGCCAGCCCGACGGCCATGCGCGATGATTATTACCAGCGTATGTTTGATTGCGTGATTGAATCCTGTCAGACCGGAGGCGCCTTGCAAGGGGCAAACTTTTGGGCTTGGGAGGGCGAAGGCAGCTTGGGGACAGTTCTACAGCGGCGCAAGGGCGACAAGAAATTCCGTGAGCCCGCCGACCTAAACGGTGTGTTGGACACTGATCAGTCTACGTTGACAGTCATACAAAAGCACAATGCAGAGTTGGCAAAAACAGTGGGTTGAGGCCTCGCTTGCTTCAAATCCGACCATGGAAAGCGTGAATTGTCAATCGTCTGTGCAGGTCAGGGCCTCATGCAGCATATCGTTATTCTGCAAGTCGGTCTTGCTCGCGACGAGCGTGACGGTCTGCTGGGCGGCTCGCGCCTCGGACCTAGAGTGGACGATTGATCCTACCAACGTGGGCGCCCAGTTCGAAGGAATTGGTGCGGTGAGCGCCGGTGCTTCTTCGCGGCTGTTGATTGATTATCCAGAACCAGCGCGCAGCCGGATTCTCGACTGGCTGTTTCTGCCGAAATACGGAGCGGGCTTTACACACCTTAAGGTTGAGGTTGGCGGCGAAATTAATTCCACCGACGGTACTGAGCCGACGCACGCGCGCACTCGCGAGGAATTGGATCATCCCAAGAGGGAATACTTTGATCGCGGTTACGAGTGGTGGCTGATGAAGGAAGCAAAGAAGCGGAATCCGAAAATCATCCTGGATTGCCTGCCGTGGGGTGCGCCCGGTTGGGTAGGGAATGGAAATTATTTTTCGCAGGACATGGCGAATTATCTGGTCGGTTTCTTAAAAGGTGCAAAGCAGTTCCACAACCTCGACCTCGACTTCGTCGGTTGCTGGAACGAGAAGGACGTCCAGCCCAAGTGGATCAAACTTTTGCGACACACGCTGGATTCCAACGGCCTTGCACAAGTGAAAATCGTTGGCGGCGATATGAATGGCCAGCCGAACGCACAGTGGAAACTCGCCGAGGAAGCCGCCATTGACCCCGAACTGGCAAGCTGCCTTTATGCCATTGGCGTTCACTATCCTTACGGCAAAATTCCGGACGCGGTGAAGAAACTCCGGTTCGAAGGCATGCGCACCTGGGCGTCCGAATTTGGCGAGTGGGACTGGACGACGATGCGGCCCTTTTTTTACAAACGCGCGGCCAATATGAACAACGCGTTCATTGAGCAAGGTCTGACCAAAATAAATTTCTGGAGTCTAATCACGAGTTACTACGATTGCCTGCCCGCACCACATTCCGGTGTCATCACGGCCAATACGCCGTGGTCGGGTTCCTTTGGCATTGAGCCGACGCTTTGGGCCGTTGCACATATCACACAATTCACCGAACCCGGCTGGGACTTTGTCGAGGGCGTTGGCCGCAAGCTGCCCAAAGGCGGCAGCGTGGTCGGATTCGTCTCCCAGAAAGCAAAAGACATTTCGTTCGTAATCGAAACCACAGAAGCTAGCGGAGACCAGACGCTAAAATTGAAACTGGCGCAGAATTTTAATCCCGCCGTGCTACATGTCTGGCGCACGGATCAGATGGAGCAATTCATCCAGCAACCCGATCTCGTCGCGAGCAACGGTGATTGGAACATCAGGCTGAACGCAAACTGCATCTATTCGCTCACCACCACCACTGGTCAGCGCAAGGGCGATGGTTCCAGCGCGGCACCTAAAGCATTTCCATTGCCATATCATGAAAACTTTCGAAGTTATTTACCGCACACCACGCCACGCTATTTTAGCGACCAAGGTGGCGTGTTTGAGGTGGTGGCGCGTGCTAGCGGAGGCAAGTGTCTTCGTCAGCAGTT
>Ga0316217_10001746_pt1 | contig 27480 bp, 27 predicted proteins | sample 1anoAmetaG_FD_203633 | JGI IMG/M metagenome (GOLD analysis project Ga0316217, IMG submission 203633) | Freshwater microbial communities from Trout Bog Lake, Wisconsin, USA - 1anoA | ecosystem: Environmental > Aquatic > Freshwater > Lake > Hypolimnion/Profundal zone | place: USA: Wisconsin...
GGGGTGGGGCTTGGGCGATGGACGTAAGCGATTCGCTCGTTCTGTGCGGTCTGGAGAAGATTGAGGGAGCCCAAACCTTCCACGGACGCCCCGTGTGCCAGGACCCGAAGGGCTCGCCGTGCCGGGTGCAGTTCCCGGCGCGGTCCTGGCGGGGCGGGCCGGGCAGGATGTTTGGAACCGAACTAATCATTTAGCCCAGATTTGCGTCGCTTGCGTGATGCAATACTTTCTTTCGGCGACAGGGATACGGCTAGAAAGGCCTCGCAGGCAAGGATCAGTTCGCGCCCATAAGCTCTTGCTGCGTCCAAAACAGCTGTTTCGCGTACTGATAACAAGATGTATATCGATTGAAAAATTGTCACCATGAAGACAATATAAATACGCGTTAAAAACGCGCTTCCAAAGCCCCAATTATTCTTCCATAGAACCAATAGACAAGCTGTCATCACTCCTAGGTTCAGCGCGAGAGCAAGCCATTTAACACTGTATAGGTTTCGCCGGAAACCATATGTTATATTTTCATTGAATAATAAATTAAACTTTTTATTGTCACGAGTATTCTGGCGGAGCCACACACCACATTGTTCGTAGAAAGAATCGGCCGTGATTTGATCAGCCTGTTCTGCCTCCAGGCTAGGCGCACATACTCCAAGTTTGGTCGCCAAGAATGAGCGGAAACGATCTTTTATTATGTCATCTATCGTGGGATCATTTCGACGAAACATCGTGACAGATGGTTTGCCACCTAGTTTTGCAAACACCTTTAACTCAATATTCCGACCACGCCACCGTGCAAAGTCCGAGATCGCAAATACAAGAATAAGTCCACCTCCCGTGGCAATCACTTTTGGAACCTCGAAGGATTTCCACGGAATCAAGAGCAGCACTGCCACCAATGCGGGAGCTATAGCAATGAACGCTGGAGCTATCCGGGCCCGAAGCGAATATGCATCGAAAATCTTGAAAAAATCCATCAAACCCCCTCAACCTGGCGCTCGAAAGGCTCGGGAGTTATCGGAACAAGCCCCGGGTGTCCGGAACCATGGGAATGAGAAATCATAGTTGTCCGATTGGCGAATACTTTGTATCCACGACGGATAAACGCATTCTTGACTTGCCCCCGTGGATAATCTGGTTTGTTCGCTCCAATTGAACAATAAGCGGTTCCAACCACTGTGCCCTCGGCCTTCCGCTGTCCAAGCCACCGATCAAGAATATTCGGCGTGACGTTGTGTCTACTACCATGGTGCGGAATCTGCACGAATGTTGGCCGAGACAGCCCTAGCGCCGCAGCGAAATCAGCGGCCTCGGCTAGGCCGACAGGTCCAACGTCGGCAGTTAGGAGGATTGACATCCCCTCTTCAAGGTTAGCGTATTGAACCACGCAACTCTCATTCGAGGCTGACGTCGGTGGTTGGGGGTTATCTGACAATGTCTCCACGTCCCAACGTTCTTCTAGCCACTTCTTCGCCGCCTCGACCAGGGCCTTGAAAAGGCCGGGTTTTGAATCGGCAGTGTCAGTTTTGTACGATGTCGGTGTCTTTTCAAAGTCTGGGATTAATTCAAGATAGCGCTCACGGGATGGCGCGAGCACAGTGAAACGACCGATCTTCGCGCCCTGGAATGTTTCATGAATTTGCGTTCCTTGAGCCACTGCGAGGCTCTCCAATTCGATAAGGTAAGGGTGTCTATCCTTGATTTCATCGATAAGGCCCTGCAATGTATAATTCCCGTGAAAAAGTTGCAGTATCTCCTTGCCATATAGCCAAGGTCGATTCATCCAAAGATGTTTGACCTTAAATCTCTTAAATACATCGATCAACCCGCATACATGATCATTATCCGCGTGGGAGACCACCACATGATTAATGAAGTAGTCGGGGTAGTAATTTTCGATGTGTTTGATGATTGTGCTGCCAGTATCGATGCGGCCACCATCCACGACGTGGAGAAAATAACCCGATTCATCTCCATATCGGATTACAATGGCGTCGCCAAAACTGTCTCCGACGGGCAGAAAATCCACCTCATAGGACATAACAATCCTTTCATATTATGTATGTATGGCATTATACGCCGCTCCAGCGAATCGGTCACGCATGCATGTCAGCAGGCAGGCCAGGACCGTGATCGGCTCCCCGCTCAATTTCCACCCCCATCCTTGGGACCTGGGCTTGGCCGACCCTGGGTCCGGAACACCTGGCCCTCCCTGGCGCCGACTCCACGGTGACGCTCTTGGAACGCCCCTGGGGCTGGCCCGTGCCTAATCCCTGGCGCCGACTCCACGGTGACGCTCTTGGAACGCCGCTGGGGCTGGCCCGGCCTAATCCCTGGCGTCGCCTCCACGGTGACGCTCTTGGAACGTCCGGGCTATCATGGGTTTCACTTCTGCCAGGGAGAATTTCAGGGCCAGGGCCCTTTTCGGGACCATTCTGCTCCGTTGTTTTGCCAACGGGACGGAGTTCAAACTGGAAGTCTTAGCCGCGAAAGCGACAAGTAATGGTTCCGACCGGCGACAAGACTTGGTTCAAATCTCACTGGCAATAGTCGGCCGGCGAGCCCTGAACCGGTCACATTTTGTGACCAGTTCCTTCGTTGTGACTCAATGCTGGCAGTTCGACCTATGTGCCCATCCCATCGCGGCATCGTTCGCCCAAGCGGGTTACCGCCGTCCGGTTGGCCAGGAGCTTCAATTCCCCTGGATGAAGCAGCCAGCCGTCCGAATGAAGCGCGGCTTTCATGAAGCGGGTTCCTTTGCTTTTCCCCGTGCCACGGCCCGATAGAGCGTGGAGGGTGAGATTCCAAGGCTGGCGCAGATGTCCTTAGGGGAGTGGTTTGTATCAGAGTACATGCTGAACGCCAGTTGGAGCTTTTTCCCCTCCAGAAGACAGGGCCGCCCACCCTTCCGGCCACGGGCTCGGGCCGCCTTCAACCCGGCCTGCGTCCGCTCCCGGATGACGTCCCGCTCGAACTCTGCCAGTGCCCCGAAGACATGGAAAATCAGCTTGCCACCGCTAGTGGTCGTGTCGATGCTCTCCTGAAGGCTTCGAAAGCCGATACCTTGAGCCACCAGAGCGTTGACCTGGGTGATGAGATCCTTCAGAGACCGCCCGAGCCGGTCCAAGCGCCAGACCACCAGGACATCACCTTTTCGGAGGTAGCCGATCGCCTCCCCCAAGCCCGGCCGTTCGGCCTTTGTGCCGCTTAGGACATCCGTAAACACCTTCTCGCATCCGGCCTGAGCGAGCGCGTCCCTCTGGAGATCCAGGCTCTGATCATGGGTAGAGACCCGGGCGTATCCAACCAGCATCATGGCAGTTCCTCATCGGAAACGATGCCCCCAAATGCATCAAAACTCAACATCTTTTGTCAGTTATGCTATTTTGTTTTTGCAATGGGTAATGACTTCGAATTTGTGCGAAATCAGGACCGTTTTGACTGACCCCGTAGCCCGTATCAAAAACGGTCGTTTTTGACACGATCATCACAGATGGCCCCTGGTATCACGTTTGTTGGTATTACCCCGTATTGCCGGTCATCCTCTTGGTCGGCGGCCTCGGCCTCCTGGATCATTCGCTGAACCATTCCATCGACAGCCCGGGCCTTGCGATCCTCCAACTCTTCCAGCTCAAAGGGGTCACGGCACCAAACGGAAATTTACGTACGCTAGCAATAATTAATCCACCAAGGAAGGCCTTGGGCTTGCCCATCACACAGGGATCTCCGAAGTGAGCTTGATCTTCTGCATCGGAATTTCTGATTTCACGCTTTGCACGCCTGGTATCCGAGTCAGGTGATCCACCTGGAATTGGCGGTATTCATTCAGATCCGCGGCGACTATGCGCAACATGAAGTCGCAATCGCCGGCCATGAGGTGGCACTCCACGACCTGTGGCAGCAGCTTGATGGCATCCGTGAAGCAGTTGATGGCATCTGCACACTGCGCCCTCAGCCAGACTCGCGCGAATACCGTTAGGCCTTTACCTACCTGGGCAGCATTGACGACAGCCACATACCGTTCAATGACCCCTGCTTCCTCCAGTAAGCGCACCCGCCGCAGGCAGGGTGAAGGAGACAAACCGACCTCCCTGGCCAGCTCAATGTTCTGCATGCGGCCTTCCCGCTGCAGTGCCCTCAGGATGTGCCGGTCGATGTCGTCAAGCTGCATTGGAATCCAATTCCATAAAACTCATCCATTCCATATTTCGATTCTATTATTAACTCGTTACATGGCAACAACGCAACCAAATTTTAGTATTATTGGAATAGAATTATTTCCAACAGGAGATGCGGTGTCGCACTCCTCCCTCCACGAGCGAGCATGGGCATCCGACAGTGCCCACATCCTGCCGAAACGCCTGAAAACTGCGGACCCAACGGTCCGGAAGGAGAACCCATGGCCAAGGCCATCATCGTCGAGGAATACGGAGGGCCGGAAAAGCTCATCCTGCGTGACAACCCGGTCGGGAGGCCCGGACCGGGGCAGGTCCGGCTCCGGCACACTCTGATCGGTGTGAACTACCACGACATTTATGTGAGATCAGGCTTGTACAAGACCCTCTCTCTCCCCGGCATCCCGGGGGTCGAAGCGGCGGGCGTGGTGGAGGAGGTCGGCAGCGCTGTGGACCTGCTGCGGCGGGGGGATCGGGTCTGCTATGTTTCCGGCGCCTACGGAGGCTATGCCACGGACCGGCTTATCGACGCCAGCCTGCTCATTGCCATCCCCCCTGCGTTCACCGACACCGTGGTGGCTTCCGCCTTGCTGCGCGGCCTGACCACGGTGATGCTCATGAGCGAGGTGTTCAAGGTCAAGCACGCTGATGTGGTCCTCATCCAGGCCGCGGCCGGGGGCGTGGGCCAATTGCTGTGCCAGTGGGCAGCCCGGAAAGGAGCGCTGGTTATTGGTACGGTGCTGGAGGAGGCGTTGATCTCCAAAGCGAAGGCTGCGGGGTGCCATCATGTGATCCTGACCCGTTCGGAGAATGTGGCCGAACGCGTCATGAGCTTGACCAATGGGCGCGGGGCGAACGTGGCGTACGACGGTGTGGGCAAAGCAACGTTCAAGGGTTCGCTGGATGCTCTGGCGGTGCTGGGACACCTGGTCAGTTACGGGCAGTCATCCGGCATGGTGGAAGGATTCCAGGTCTCCGATCTGGCGTCCAAGTCCCTCACTCTCAGCCGGCCCATCTTATTCGACTACATCCCAAACCCGCAGATCCGGAACCGCATGGCGAAGGAGGTCTTCGCAGCCTTGGAGGAAGGCTGGCTGGGTGTCGGCGCCCCTCGGGAGTTCCCCCTTGCGGAGGCGGGCGCCAGTCACCGGGCCCTGGAGGCGGACGGTGCATCCTCGCCCATCCTGCTGGTGCCTTGAATGCTTGAATCGCTTCCCAAAGGTGCAAACGGACAACACGTGCGAGGAGATGACATGAACGACACGCCTGCCGGGGCCGCCACGCTCATCTGGGACGCCCTTCATTCGGGCGGCGCCCTGGAGGCGCTTCCCGAAGGTTGTAGACCCAGGACCCGTGCCGAAGGGTACGCTATTCAGGCCTTCGTGCCTGGTCTTGCCGGCCAGGCGCTGGTGGGTTGGAAGCTGGCCGCCACCAGTCTGGCCGGACAGCATCACATTGACGTTTCCGGTCCCCTGGCAGGGCGTATCCTCGCCTGCGCTGCCCACCGGACCGGCGCCACCGTGTCCTTGCGGGGCAATCACATGCGGGTGGCCGAGGCGGAGTTCGGGTTCGTCATGGCCCGGGACCTGCCGCCTCGGTCCGCTGTCTATTCGGAGGCTGAGGTGCTGGCTGCGGTGGGCGCCGTGGTGCCGGTCATCGAAGTGCCCAACTCCCGCTTCCCGGACTTCGTCCGGGCGGGTGAAGCCCAACTTCTGGCCGACTTGGCTTGCGCGGGCCAGTTCGCCATGGGTGACGATGCTGGTGCCCTCTGGCGGGACATTTCCTTCCCCGAACACCCGGTGCAAGTGCACTTACTGCGGGAAGGCGCCACGGTGCTGGAACGGACCGGAACCGGCTCAGCTGTGCTGGGCGATCCCCGCACCGCCCTGGCCTGGCTGGTCAACGAACTGAGCGCCCTGGGCATCACCCTGGAAGCGGGCCAACTGGTTTCCACCGGAACCTGCATCGAGCATCTCCCGATCCAGGCCGGGGACCGGATTCAGGCGGATTTCGGAATTCTTGGACAGGTCACGGTTTGCCTGTCGTAACCCAAAGGAGGAATGATCATGAACGATGCAATCAAGCGTATTCCCAGCAAGTTGCCCTTCCCGCTCTCCCAGGCGGTCGAAGCAGGGGGATTTCTGTTTCTTTCGGGCCAGGTTTCCATGTCGGAGGCAGGAGAACCCCTACGGGCAGACATCAAGACCCAAACGCGCAATGCCCTGGCCGGCATACAACGCACCCTGAGCGCCTGTGGCGCGGGCATGGGCGACATCATCAAAGTGACGGTCTGGCTTTCGGACATGAAGCACTACGCCGAATTCAACGAGGCGTATGCGTCCCACTTCCCAGAAGGCTTTCCGGCGCGTTCCGTCGTCAGTTCCAAGGTGGCGCTGGATTTGGACGTGGAAATCGAAGTCCAGGCACTTGCCCCGACCAAGCTGAAGTAACAAAAAGGTCTTCCGGAGGTCCCATGTCCAACGCCAATCCCTGTCCCGAATCCAGCCCAAGCCTCCTCCGAATCGCCGCCTTTGCGGATGGGAATTCTGGAGGGAATCCAGCGGGGGTTCATCTCGCCAACAACCTTCCCGAGCCCGCGGAGATGCAAAGGATCGCCGCCGAAGTGGGCTATTCCGAGACCGCCTTCGCAGCCCCAGTGGCGGAAGGGTGGCGGGTCCGTTACTTCTCCCCTGAATCGGAGGTGCCGTTTTGCGGACATGCCACCATCGCACTGGGTGCCGCCCTGGCGCTCCGTCACGGAGATGGGAGTTTCGCACTAAAACTCAACGAGGCAGACATCTCGGTCACCGGTTGGCACGAAAGGGATTCGATCGCCGCCGCCTTGAATTCTCCGCCCACCCGCAGCGCCGCGGCCGAGGAGTCGGTTGTGCAGGAAGCCCTGACCCTGTTCGGGTATTCCCATGAGGACCTGGATCCACGCCTGCCACCGGCGCGGATCCACGGCGGTGCCAACCATCTGGCGCTGGCCTTGAGCACTCGGGAAGCCCTCGCCGCCATGCATTACGACCTGGACGCGGGCCGGGTTTTCATGCGCGAGCACGGGTTGGTCACCATCCTCCTGGCGTGGATCGATACCCCGCGCCAATTCCACACCCGCAATCCCTTCGCCTCCGGCGGCGTCTACGAGGATCCCGCCACCGGCGCCGCTACCGCGGCTCTAGGCGGCTACCTGCGCGACCTGCAATGGCCCCACGGCGGTTCCATTGATGTCATCCAGGGCGAGGACATGGGCATGCGCTCCCTCCTGCATGCCGAGATTTCAGATCTTCCCAACGGCTCGATCCGGGTTTCCGGAAGGGCACGCCTGCTTTAGAAACATTCCTGTTCGGAGCCATTCTCATGGACCATCAAATCATTCAAACCCCCTTGGCCCCGATGCCCAGAGGGCACTATCCCCAGGGTATGCTCGCCAACGGGATCCTGTACGTATCAGGCCAACTTCCGCTCGATCCTGTGGATCAGAGCTTGCCTGAAAGTTTGGAGGCCCAAGCGCGGCAGGTCCTGCGCAATGTGATCGCCATTGTCGAAGCAGCGGGAGGTACCCGAGAATCCATCGTGCAGATGCAGATCTTCATTCCGGACATCTCCCTTTGGCCCACGGTGAACCATATCTACGAGGAAATCCTGGGGAGCCATAAACCGGCCCGCATTGTCATACCAACGAGGGACCTGCTTTTTGGGGCACTCTTGGAAGTCAACGCCATCGCGCACCTCAGTTGATGCAGGCGAAAGCCGATCTGCGGGAGATGGGGGTACGCGACGCTACTTGATCCCCGGTGTGACGGTTTTGGGGTTACCCCCCAATGGTGCATTAAGAGCTTCTGGGCGTCATGGCTATGTGAGGCCAAGATGGATAGCCAAGAATGACCTGGCCAATTTAGATCGTGATTGATCTTATTGGCCACCCGCTCTAGCCTTAGTCAAGATGGGTATACCCATTTTAGCTAAGCGAAAAGCCGTCTCTCTTGAGCGCCATTTGGGTACCGTGACTTCACTCAGGAAAATGGAAATAAATTCCCATTCATATATCAATCTCCATTCTTCTCGGCTGCGATAAATTCCTTTTCAACTGCCTCAATTTGCTCACAGCATTCATATACAAGCTGTGGGATTTCGATTTCAAAAATAACTCCAGCGGCTTCCATGGCTTGAGCAACAGCTTTAACCATCACAGAGTAGCTATGATCCATGTCTTTGATGTCAGGTTCGTTTTTTATTGCCAAGATCTTAGAACGCTCTTCATCATTGTCAAAAATAAAATTATCCTCCAGATTCCTAATGGAGGGATGAATTACATTACTTGCAGACGAATAGATAACGTCATAGTGATCTACCATCCCCGATTTAACGGCACAATCGTAAATTGAAATTTCTCTTGCGCCGGTTTCTTCTATTTGCTTCTTTATGTCAGCAATTCTCTGTTCAAGTATTGGAATCTGGTCCTTCATTTTGATTCTAATAAAATGGTTTCTAAGTTTGTTCATCATTTTCAGGTCGTTATGTAGATCTGAATTTGTAAATTCTGTTTCAAATCCAGGATTCATTGAAATCGCAACCAATGGGTATAGATAATCAAGTATTGATCTATACAGCATTACCATCTGGTAGTTCATTCCTCTATAGCCAAGCAGAATCGCAGCCTGAAATGTTGATAAAATCCTTGCATATAATACTGATGAAACGAGGTGTTTTACGTTAAGACTATTAACGTTGATTTGATACTGAAACAATTGTGCAATGTTGTTTATTTTATGGCAAATATCGATATGACCTCCGAGCTTCTGCCTCAAAAAATCAGCAAATCCAAACTCATCTGGGGCCAGGAATCCTATCGACTTGAACTGAGGATCCTTTTTCTCTTGGTTCTCCATTGGCCCTCCAATCTCGTTTAGTATTATCGCCTTGACGAACGCATCCTATCCTCAAAAGAATTGATATTTTACATTGGCGGGGCCACGGCACCCAGCCACGTAAGGATGACGCGACCAGATGAGATATTCTTAGCGTACGTAAATTCCCCTTCAGTGCTGTGACCCCGATCACCACAGATGGCCCCTGGTATCACGTTTGTTGGTATTACCCCGTGCCGGCGTTCTTGAGAGATGCGGTGATTGTAGCGCATCTGGGCGCTCCACTTGGCGAGGCGGGCCACGGAGGACCTGGCCACTTGGCATTGACTGCTACTTCTTGCCGTTCGACTCTCCGGATCCGTTCGACACAGGGAGTTTCGCGGGTCGGTAGGATCCGGTCGTCTTGGGGGGGGTCGTGACAACGGACCTGGTAGCCTCCGCCAAAGTCGAGCCAACCTGCACCCGACCGCCCGATTGCTTCGTTGCGGCCGGACCGGAGTAGCCACCTGTCTTGGTGAATGCCATGGTCAGTCCCTCCCTTCAAGTTTGGGATCACCGCCGTCTTTTCTGTTCCCCTTCTCCAAAAGGATTCGATTCCGCGTGAACCAGGAGTGGACTTTACAGTCAGTCTCTTTCCATCCCCACACTTCGAGGACGCAACTGCAGCCCTGGGCGATGGCGGCAGCCGTTCCGGGCTGTGGATCATCGAAAGCTTTGTCTTCATGTGGTTTCAGCATGGTCATAACCCCAGACCCCAGACCCAGTATGGCGTTTTTGATCCTGTACACCACAGGTGCGTAGGCGGGGGTAGGGGGCAACCGTATTTATCGATCCATAACGCTCTGGGGGCGGCCCGGCGAGTGGTGCCCCTCGGAACGTGTCAACGACTTTGAGACAAAAGGCGGCCTGAGTTCAGGCTCCGACCCAACGGCTGCGGAGAGCCGCCGGGGCCATGGGAAACGCGCTGCGTTTCCCACAGCCCCTTGGAAAACCCTGCGGGTTTCCCACACCTCTCCGCAGCGGGGGTTGATCATCATGCACTCTTTTCATTTTCTAAATCTTCAGGCCGGTTGATCCAGGCTGGCCCTGGCAGCGCAGGCGGCTTCGGGCGCCCCTTGGTGAAGCGTTCCGGATGGCTCTGGTACGCCAGGTCGAGGACCACCTGACGGGCCTCGTAGATGGCCTCTGCGCGGCCCTCGTGGACGCTGGCGGGCGTCATCATGCCTATGCCGCTGTGCCGGTGGTTGTGGTTGTACCAGTGGAAGTAGCGCCGGCAGAAGCTGCGGGCGTCCTCGATGGAACCGAATCGTTCCGGGAATCCGGGACTGTATTTCAGAGTCTTGAACTGCGACTCAGAGTACGGATTGTCGTCGGAAACATGAGGTCTGCTGCGGCTCCGCGTGACGCCGAGGTCGATGAGGAGCTGGTTTACGGTGTTCGAGACCATGGCTGCGCCATTGTCCGAATGCTGGATCAATTCCCCGGGACGGATGCCGTGCCGGATGTAGTTCTGACGGTGAAACTCCTTGGCGATCTCCTCGTCCTCCTTGTAATGGAGGGTCCAGCCCACCACCAGCCGGCTGAACAGGTCGATGGTCACGTAGAGCTTGTATCGGGACCCCCGCACTGGGCCTTTCAGGTCCGTGATATCCCAGCTCCAGACCTGGTTGGGCGCCAGGGCGCACAGCTCCGGCTTCACGTAGACCGGATGGGTGGCCTGCTTACGCCGTTCCTTCACTTCCGCTGCCGCGTCAAGGATGCGGTACATGGTCCGGACTGAGCAAAGATAGGTTCCTCGGTCAGCCAGGGTGGCGTGAATGGTTGCCGGTGGCCGGTCCACGAACTCCTCCCTATGGCAGACGGCCAGTACGGCCTGGCGTTCCGCTTCGCACAAAGCCCGTTTGGGGGTGGGGCGGGCGGCCTTGGATTCCTGGGGCTTTCGCGCCCTATAGAAGGTGGCCCGGGAAAAGCCCAGGGCATCGCAGGCAGCGAGGACTCCATGGATCTCAGCCAATTCTTGGACTGCCGCTATTCGCTCTCGTCGTCCTGGAGTTGCTGGTCGAGCTCGATCCCCATCAACTCCGAAGCTTTTTTTTGAATTTCCAGAAGCAGCTCGGCCCGCCTCAGCCTGCGTTCAAGTGCTCGCTTTTCCTTCTGAAGCCGCTTGTTCTCGGCCGCCAGAGGATTGATCCCCTGGGGCTTCGGCCCGGGCCTGCCTGGCTCCAAGGCCCCCAGAAGGCCTGCCGCACGGGCGCGGCGCCATTCGGTGAGGGCCGATGAATACAGCCCTTCTCGACGCAGTAGGGCGGCCACTTGGCCGGTGCCTTTGCAGGCATCGGCCTCAGCCAGGAACTTCAACTTGAATTCGACGCTGAAGAACCGGCGCTTTGGCCGAGGCAATGACACCTCGCCGTTTCCTAAATTCACGACCTTCGACATTCACATTCCTTCCATGCCCACCATAGCTGAGACGAGTGAAGCATTTCTGTCTCAACATTGTTGGCACGGGGGGCCTGGTCCCGGGCGCTGGCTTCCCGGTGACGCTCTTGGAAAGTGTGCCGTGAAGGATAATTTGTCGCGTTGAGGAAGCATAAGGTGTCGCTTTCCGCGGGGGAATCCGGAGCTACAGGGCCAGCGGCATACCCAAATGGAAGCATATCCAGCGGGCAATTCTTAGAAATTTCCGAATAGTTGCCCGCTGACGTCCTCGCTGGACCTTGCGATCACAAGTTTTTTCCAAAACTACTCCGGGAACTGGGATCCGAGAGATAATCGAAGAGGGATCCTGCCATGTCCGTAGTGTTGTCCATCGAGGAGATTCGAAGACAGTTCCGGCTGCCGGAGGACTTCCCAGAATCACTGATACCAACCCACTACCGGGAGATTGCCTTCGGTACGGCCCTGCCGGAACGCCAGGAGGAGGGGCGGGTGCTGTCCAAAGTGTTGCTGTTCTGGGGAACTGAAACGAAGGTGTTACGGTTCATCGAGACCGGGGACCCAGCGTCACCCTACGCCTACGAGGAACAAATTGTCACCCCTGACAGGGGGGCTATGCCATGACAAAGACTTGTGTCTGGCGTATTCTCAATCGACAACCCGAGAAAAGATCCTGAATGACCTAACCAACCCCAAGAACGATGGGGCAGTGGGTTTTAGGTTCGCAGGTCAAATAGCCATTAGCTTGGCTGCCAGAGTGCTATATACCATATTTTGTCACTGCGAATTTTGAAGCATATTTTGTCGTTCTCGACAAAATATGCTTCATAGCACAGAAATCCCCAGTGATCAGGGGATTCACTGCTGCCAGGAAGGATCTCTGAGCCAGGCTCTTCGCGACCCATCGCCGAGGGGCCAAGCCTACGTGAAGGATGCCCAAGCGTTGGAAATCAGGCTCCTGGAGGAGGTCTTGCCAACGGAGCGACGGTATGACCGTTTGAAGGAAGCGGCCTAAAATCGCTTCCGGATTCTGCGGATTGAACCTCGCTCATGGGAGTCTGGCATTTTGTCAAATTTGGTCCTGAAATCGAGAGCCGATTCACCAAATATTGCTTTTCCTGTTTCTTTTTTGCATTTCATTAATTCATATGTTAAGCAATATCAGCACTCACACACACAATTTGACGGTTTATGGTATATAGAATACGAGTAGATCATGGTCGTCTCCACGTCCTTGTGGCCCAGCAGTTCCTGGATCGTGCGGATATCGTGGCCGGCCTGGAGCAGGTGGGTGGCAAAAGAATGGCGCAGGCAGTGGGGTGAGACCGGCTTGGTCAGCTCCGCCCTCAGGGCGGCCATGCGCACCGCCTTCTGGACGCTTTCCGGGTGGAGATGGTGCCGGCGAATCATTTGGGCCCTGGGATCCCGGGACAGCACCGGCGAGGGGAAGACCCACTGCCAACCCCAGGTCTCCGCTGCGCTGGGAAATTTCTCCCCCAGCGCGTTCGGCAGCCAGACCCCGGCGACACCGTCCTCCCGGTCCCGCTCATAGAGTCGGCGCACCTTGAGGAGATGGTTCCTGAGCGCCGGCAGGAGCGAATCGGGCAGCACCGTCACCCGGTCCTTCGCGCCCTTGCCATCCCGGATGATGATCTCCCTCCGTTCAAACTCCAGATCCTTCACCCGTACCCGGACACACTCCATCAGTCGCATTCCCGTGCCATAGAGCAGCCGTGCGACCAGTCCGAGGGTGCCCTCCAGTTGCCCCAGAAGCGTCCGGACCTCCCCAGGGGTCAGGACCGTCGGAAGCTTGCGGGCCCCCTTGGCCTGGACCACTTCCGCCAGCCAGGGCAGTTCCGTACGGAGCACATGCTTGTACAGGAACAGGATGGAAGCCCTGGCCTGGTTTTGAGTGGAGGCCGCGACATTCCTGTCCGTGGCGAGGAACGACAGGAAAGCCTCCACCTCCAGCGCCCCCATGTCCAGGGGATGCCGCCTCCGATGGAACAGGATGAACCGCCGCACCCACCCCACATACGTTTCCTCTGTCCTGATGCTGTAGTGCCGCAACCGGATTTCAGCCAGGAGCCGGTCCAGCAGCCGTGGCGGTTGACCAGGTGGTTGGGGAGCGTACATGTGGGGATTCTAGTGACCCGGATCATGCAAGCAAGATTAAAAATCTTATTATCTCAACATTTACTAATATATTGCATGTTGAATATGATCAGGTCAACTGGAAGGCCCCCCCGCAGCCAGGGAAGAGCATCCGAGGAAGGAATTCGCCAAGCGGCCCATCCGGAAAAATTTAGTACGCCTAAGCTGAAGAGGCCTGAATAGCTGAAATGATTTTCAGCGTTTACGCTCTCCTTTCCACTATTTGGGTGTACTTTGACCGCTTTCTGCAAGTCCATGAATTTTAGTTAGGCCCATCGGGGGCGCCGACCCACTGAATAGCCCACTGAGCGTACATTCGGCTAACACAAGCCTTGCCCGGTGGTTGAGTTCCAGCAGTTCAATCACAAAGCCGGCTGGATTTTCCGGCTGGCACGGTTCGCGTACGCAGTGATGGTGCAGGTCGTCGGGCGCAAAAGGATTGCTCTGCAATCGTGGCGCGTGACGGCCTGCCCTTTCTCTTCGTCGGTCGCAAACTTTGAGCATTCTTATGTGTCTTCCTCTATGATTGTTTCTATCGTGCCAGTTGGACCAGAAAAAATCTCGGATCAGAGGAGCACATTTTGGTAAAAATCATATTCCCTCAGCAAGTGAACATACCTCGACTGCTCGATATGATGAGATTTGCATACGCAAGAAAAACCATTAATGAAGATCATTTTATTTTTGATTTTTCCAATATGCAGCACTGTCCTGCCTTCGGATTGCTTTTGGGCGCGGCATTTGTCAGACAATTCGTGGAAAACACAAAGAGTTGGTACCAGGATCGTGAAGTGTATATCGAGTATGAAGGTTATGTGGGTAGAACTTACCCTGGTCATCTTGGGTTTTTTAAATCAATTGGGATTGATTGGGGCATGGATCCTGGTCAGGCACCCGGTGGAGATCGGTACCTGCCAATAACTCAGCTTAACTTTGATGTTGAATCAACAATGTACTCGGAGGTGGCGAAGGAAAAATTAACGAGTGAGATCCAAAGTGCCTCCCGGCGGATTGCTGAGATGCTGACTCGCCAAGATAAGGGTGATCTATTCGATAATATTAGATATAGCTTTGTGGAAATCATTCGCAATGTAGTCGAGCATAGTGAACAAGGAAAATGTTGGTATTGCGCCCAGTTTTGGCCGACAAGAAATCAGGTTGAAATCGCAATATTAGACGAGGGTGTCGGTATTCACCAGAGCATGGTCAATACCGGAAAACTTCCCATTCGGGATGATATTTCAGCCATGAGGTATTCAGTTCTGCCAGGTATTTCTCGGCATGGTTACAACACCTGTTCATATGATAGTACTACCGGGATCGGTAATGCTGGGTTTGGCCTATTTATGCTGAGTCAGTTGTTTGGTAAAATGCCAGACGATAAATTCGCGATATATAGTGGGTCGCGGCTGCTGACCTGTTCAAGGGGGAAACCTTGCGTAAGCCAGTTGCCATTGCCTGTTCTTCAAGGTACGGCAATTAAGATTTCGGCTGACACGAGAAATTTTACAGAGATTCAAGCCCGCCTTGATGAATTTTCTCAATTGGCTGAGCAGGTTTATAAAATTCAAATGACAAAAAACCCATCCGCTACTGCACACTTTTTATTTGGCGATTGAATCCTCGGGAATCGGGAGCGGCCTCCTCTCAGGATTATTTCAAGAATAGCGAGCAGGTTACGGTCTTCGCAAACGAAATCATACTGCGGGCTCCAGCGAAAAGCTGGCGTCCTTGCCTAACGTTGCGTTCGACGCCGGACCCGACCCTCACTATGTCCCAATCGTTCGCTGAGGCTCACCAATACAGCATCAACGCCCCCATCGTACGCCTGGGGCCGGGCCGGTCAACGCTGGCGTTAGGCCCCACCGGGGCGCCGACCCATCGAGGCCCACAAATGGGCAAGGTGTCGATACAATAAGCGTCCATACCCGCATTAACCCTGCGCTCGGCATCCTAAGGGTGTATATTTCCTGCACAGCAACAGGAGCATCAATGAGCCTTAACAGGGTTTACATCGTCTCCCTTTCGTCCGATCAAGCATCAAACACAGCCCTAACCTGGCGGGAAATCGTGGAAGTAAGAAGAAATTACTTCTACCCGGTTCCAATTAGAACTGGTGATCGGCGGGGGTGGCCAAAAAAGCCAGAGAATATCGAATTTTTGGGCTTCCACAACGCCACTGATTTCCTGGGCGTTTACCCTGTAATTTCCCATAGGTTTGTTAACCCAGGCGATGTTCCTGAATATTCTGGGGCCTTTGAAAATAATGAACCTCATTACTTATTCGAGCTTGGGGAACCTTTTCTGGAAGGTAAACCTCTAGGAAGGTTCTATCCGAGCGGGAGGCGTTGGTCCGACCTCGATATTCTTGAAAAAGCCGATACGGTTGCCGATGCATGTAATTTAACTAAAGCAGAATATGGTGAATTACGGGTTTAAGTAGATTTGGCCCACCGGCCATTTAAGGTCGCCGCTTTCGGCGTTTCGGTATGGTGGCCTCCAGCATTCATTCCACCATTCATCGAAAGAACCTCTCTCGCCAACGTCATTCATTTCAAAGGAAGGGTACCCTGGGGATCGGGAGCGGCCGCCTCTCACGATCTTTTCAAGCAGAGCGAGTGGGTTACTGTCCTCGCAAACACAGTCGTAATGCGGGCTTCAGCGGAAAAGCTGGCGTCCGTGCCTAACGGTGCGTTCGACCCCGGACCCGACCCACACTATGTCCCAATTTCTCTCTGGCCAGCACCAATACACCATCTACGCCACCATCGTGCGCCTGGGGTCGGGCCGGTCAACGCTGGCGTTAGGCACCATCGGGGCGCCGGTGCATGTGACGCGCATTGATGTTGCGCGCCGGAGCATGTCGCTATGTTCATGGTTCTGATCATCGAAGGTGGTACCCTGGTCCAACTTCAGCCAACAACCCAATCAATCATCCAGTAGGCAACCATCATGGTGAAAATCCCCCAGCATGGTTTCGATCGCGCCTTGTTCGATATCCCAGTCTTTTTCAAAGACATTGATGAGCATTTCCATGTTGAGGAATGGGAGATTGAAATCCCGTGGTGTCTTAAGAAAACACCAAATGGATTTGAGGATTGCGAATTCAAGCTTTCCCTTCTTACCGACTCAGAGTTCCGAAAGGCTTATGCGAACGTCTACCAAACCATTGACGGATCCTTCTCTCTGAAATCATCTGGGTCTGTGATTGCGACCTTACATGCCTTCGATTCGACATTCTGGGAGATAAGCTCAAATCCGAATTTTGAGCAATATCTCACCGAAAAATATGGAGAATTCCATCCTGCCTAACCGCAATACCGTTCATTTAGCGGCGGTCAATGCCCGCAAACCCGCACGCGCCGCTGGTTTCAGCGAAAAAGCCAGGGCCGTCTTGCCTAACCGGGCGTTCGACCCCGGACCCGTCCCTCACTATGTCCCAATCGTTCGTTGAGGCGCACCAATACAGCATCTACGCCTCCATCGTACGCCTGGGGCCGGGCCGGTCAACGCTGGCGTTAGGCACCATCGGGGCGCCGACCCATTGAAACGCTCATGGATCCACCATCCGACGAATTCGGGCCGCCATTCCAGGAGTTCGCGGCCGAGATAGCATGTCATCTTCATCAAACGAAGGTGGTACCCTGGAGATCGACCAGCCAATCACACCGCGCTCTTGCTCTCGCCCATGCGGTTATCAGTCCTTCGCGCCAGCATTTCCATCAGGCAGCCATCCAGTTATTTCACAAGGGGTTCCCTATGACTAGCTTCCTGCTCGGGAAATTTTTTATTGCTATTTTGGTGTTTTTCACTGTCAATTTATTCGGCGGACTTTCGATTGGGCTAGGCTACATCCAAATCCACTATCGATACAAGCGAGAGCTATTCCCTGCATTCAATCATGTTTTTAAAATTATTTCACCAGTACTAGTGACGATTTTGTTTGGGATTATTTTTTACTTGACTGGTTATGGCCAATTTAATAAACAAATTTGGTTGTCACTTGTTTTTTCATGGGCAATAAGGTTGGCGTATATTATTCTTTGGAGACGTTATTTATTAATGAATATGGGTATTTTCCTTTTTCACTTTATTGCTTCATCCGCAATAGGGCTTTGGGTGTATTCCAAGTTAATTGGTAATCCAATCCTTCTGCTTCCATCCCGTGATAATATGGTTAGTCAAATATGGTTAATTGTGATTCTATTTCTATACAAATCGTTCGAAGATTTAAGATTTGGAGATAATCGCTCTTTTATGAGGAAGAAGAAATATATTCTTGTAGCATCTGAAAATTTTAAAAGAAAGTATCTTAAGAAAATTTCAAAAATAACCTCCGATGAAATTGTTGAAACCATCGTTTTTGCTGTGATTATCGTAGAAAATTTTAACCGTCCGAAATTGGCACGAATTGCGGAGCAAGCAATTTCACCATTTCGTGAGAGTGGGACTTATGGAATAATGCAAGTAAAATGCGCCAAGGCTTTATCTGATCTAAAAAGTGTAGAAATTGGTACAAAAGCCATTAGCGATATCTATGATAAGGTGAAATCAGCCTCCGATGAAAACAGGCCATCCTGGAATAAAGATGACGAACGTCATCTTAGTGAAATTGTCCACCGCGTTGCTTGGCTCTATAATAACAGCGATGATTATGCTAATGAAGTATACAATGTATTTAATCAAATTAGAGCCGCCTCAAAAGCCAATTCTGAAGCCATCCCAACCGAAAAATTGTACAATGCCTATTTTACTAGGCCCAGAATTGCACCTTAATCTTTCATTCAACCATTTGTCTTGTTGGTGGACAGGCGCAAACCAAAACTCTTTCCAGGTTCCTTCACGTGCTGGCCAGTTCTTTCGTACTGCGGGCTCCAGCGAAAAGTTGGCGCCCTGGCCTAACATTGCGTTCGACCCCGGACCCGTCCCTCGTTATGTCCCAATTTCTCGCTGAGCCACACCAATACAGCATTTACGCCTCCATCGTGCGCCTGGGGCCGGGCCGGTCAACGCTGGCGTTAGGCACCATCGAGGCGCCGGCACATCGAAACTCGCAAAGTGGCAAAGCGTCGGTGCAGTTAGCCATGGTCATGGTTTCAATCAACTATGGTGGTAGCCTTGGGGTACACCAACTCTCGATCTTGTCTCGCAACTTGTAACCCTCGGGCGGCCTTTTGAAAGGCAACGCATGACAGAACAAAAACATTGGACATTGCTTGTTCTGACAGGCGTGCTTTGTGCCGCCATTGGAGGGGTGACCACCCACATGCAACTCAAGCGCAAGTGGGCGATTGATCGGATGATTGGAAACTATTTCGCATGCCGAGGTACGATGCAAACTCTAGATTATTTGACAAAGGGGGAAACCCAGGAAGTTCAGGGTAGGCTTGAAACAGCCCTTGCACAAAATTTCCTGATGGCTGAGGCCGCTTCATCAAAACCCGGAAAAATTGGAGAAGTGGCACGACGCACAATGAGTCAAATCGAGCCACATCGTTCAAACACTATGTATGTCCAGAAAGAATCTGAGCTTAGGCGCTTATTTGAACAGGCAAACGGGAAGAAACCATGACGAGCTGCCTAACCCCAATACCATTCATCTAGCGGGCAACGATCGGTGCACAATTAATGGTGGTGCGGGTTTCAGCGAAAAATCCTGGGCCGTCTTGCCTAACCGGGCGTTCGACCCCGGACCCGACCCTGACTATATCCCAATCATTCGCATAGGCGCACCAATACAGCATCTACGCCCCCATCGTACGCCTAGGGCCGGGCCGGTCAACTCTGGCGTTAGGCACCATCGGGGCGTCGACCCATCGATCCACGTAAAGAGGCTGCGCATCGGCGCATTCCGTTTTCCTCAATTCTGCTTTTTGGTGCGGACGAGGATCCGTTCGAAATCTGTTTCTTGTTCTGCCCGTACAACCGCCAGAATTTCAACCAGGTTCTCCTGGTGCTGATAAATCACACGGAATGGAGCGTACACGACTTCCCGAAGGGCAGGATCCTCAAGTTCTGGCACCATTCGCCCTGAATCGGGGAACGCCCGTAAACGGCCAACAGCGCGATGGATAGCCCGCGCCAGCCGGTCAGCAGCATCCCTATTGTCTCGGGCGATGTAATCCAGCGAGCCTTCGAATTCCCTGATTGATGGGCCTGACCAACGAATCACCGTCATTGGGAGGACCACTTCTTCAGGCGGCGCCCGGCCTCCTCATGGCTTACGAAGTCACCTTCGGCAATGGCCCTTCGACCCCGTTCCACGGCCTCGAGTAGGCGTGCCTTGCGAGTCCACTCATCAACGAGTTGGGCGACACTCACGCCCTGTTCTGCCGCCATGATCCGCAACATGCGGGCCGTTTCGGATGGCACCACCACGGAAACCTTGGTTGTCGGTCCTTCAAATGTTCTCGGGCGTCCCATCGGCATGGTTGCCTCCATGCAAGGAATTTAATTCTTTTTGCTCCCAAAGTCCAGGCCAGAAATTCAGGTTCCTTCCCATTCCGGCCAGCCCGTCGTACTGCGGGTTCCAGCATGAATCTAGCGGGCAATGATCAAAGCACAATTAATCGTGGTGCGGGTTTCAGCGAAAGAGCCTGGGCCGTCTTGCCTAACAGTGCGTTCGACCCCGGACCCGACCCACGCTATGTCCCAATTTCTCGCTGACCAGCACCACTACAGCATCTACGCCCCCATCGTACGCCTGGGGCCGGGCCGGTCAACGCTGGCGTTAGGCAAAAGCCGGCGACCATCTGGAAACGATCAAGGGTTTTGGCCCTCGTGGGAAAATCCAGGCGTGGGCTCCCTGGTGCAACATTTCGGGGTGCGGCCCTGATCGCACCCCAGAAATCCTGACTGCTAATGTGCGGCCACGTCCGCCCCTGCACCCGCCGCTTCTTCAGCGACGCCAACAACGGCAGCGGCCACCGGAGCCGGAGCCTCGGGCAGGAGGGCCTGGAGTGCCTCAAGGGTAATGCCCTGATTCTGGGCTTCAGTCTGGAGTGCGACGTTCAAGCGAGCGGCGAAGGCCGCCTCGTACGCACCCAGGGTAGCGATCCGGTGCTGGGCCCAAGTGTCCGCAGCCCCATCTGCTGCCAACCATGCGACCTCAATCTCATCCAGCAACTGGTGGACCCGATTCAATCCCACGTTGATGATTTCCTGGTGGAGGGCAGCGAATGCGGCCATGGCAACCGGGCCAGCAGCATCGTCTTGGAATTGGTGAACAACGCCTGCACTGACTGCCAGATGTGTCATTTGAATCGGGATTGTTCCGCCCAGGGCCGCCGCCAGCAGTAACTCCCGCCCTTGTTCGGTTGGTTGTCCCCAGCCCTCCTCCTGGGCTTGCTGGATCGCGGGAGCGAGTGCGGGTTGGGGCGCCGGTTCGGGATCAGGCTGCGGGTCGGGCTCGTCACCGCCCAGAACAAGCTCATGGGGATGGTCGCTTGCGCGCAAGATCGGTCCAGATCCGAGCAGGAGGGCAAGGGCTGGCATGTAAACCAGGCCGCCAAATCCTATGCGAGTGGGCAAGTTGATCATGTGGACTTCTCCAATAAGCCATTAGTTGTCGGCTGTCTTAGCCCTGCCGAAATGGAAGGGGAGGTTCCGGGAGAGAGATCCTTCGATATGGTCCGTGCGGCCAACGTCGCCGCTGTTGGGCGAAGCTCATCCACAAGGCAACGCTACAGCTGTCTTATCAATAACATCAGCGGGAGGTTGTACCCTGGGACACGGCCAGTGATCTCCGATGCGCTCTTTCCCAAGCCGGGTTCCGCCCCGTCGCTCCATTTAGTTAAAAACAGATAAGAGTGGCGCGGTTGCCTAACCGTTGCGTTCGACCCCGGACCCCGCCCTCGGGCAGCACCATTCAGCCTTCGCCACATTCAAGCCGCTCTTCTCCCCTGGTCGCGCGGCTGGGGCGGGGCCGGTCAACGCTGGCGTTAGGCCGTACGCTTCTATCTCCTTACCGTTTGAGGTCTTTTAATTTTCTATCCCCAAGGAAATGGACCAGAGGCAGTTCCGTTCCATGTGGTTGATGTCATGGTAACGGGAAACTTCCTTAATAAAATAATCATGTAAATAGGAGGAGTATCGTTCCGCCATGTCCGCTGCCCGCCCCAGACCGTCTCGATGGACACCCTTGATTCTGGCCCTGGCCGCCCTGGTTCCGGCCAGGGCCTGGGCTTCCGGGAAGCCGGAGGTGAAATCCACCTCGCCCAAGCTGGAATCCAAGGGGGGGCCGTCTGGGGCCTTGTCTCCGCTGGAAGAGGCTAGGCAACGCCTGCGCATGGCCGTGGCCCGGAAGCAGGCGGAGCGGACCGGGAAGGACCTGCCTATGGAATCCTCCCAGGGGGAAACGGAGGTGGTGGCCAAGCCGGACCGGCCCATGCTCCATCCGTTCTTCCAGACCCATGCTACCGACCCACTTGGCAAGATTGCCCTGCTGTCCGCCCCGGACCCGGACCAGCAGCAGCCCCCACGCTGCATCGTGCACATGGCGGAGGGAATGCTGTTCTGGCTGACCGAGCAGAGCCGCATTAACGGCCTGACGCCCTACCACGGCCACCATGTGATCCCCATCGACAATTGCAAGGCACTGCACGCGTTGGCCCTGGATGAAAAGGGCGGGCTGTGCTTCTTCGGCGACGGCAGGTACGGCCGGATCCTCTTCCCGGGCGGGTCGAATCCACCGGACGGGATCTTCCAGATGAATCGCAAGTTCTGCTCCAGCGAAAGCCTGGCCATGGCCGGGGCGAAGTCTGTGACGGATTCCAAGGCCAAGGATGCCAAGGACCACCCCAGGTGGGAGATTCCGCGGATGGTCGTGACCGGCAGCGACGGCGAATTGCTCGGGGCCTCCGACCAGCATTTCTTCACGTTCCGGCCGGAACTGGATGGGGTGTGGGGCACGTGGCCCCGCTGGAAGGATCAGCCCAGCATCCTGGTCTGGGATGCCGGCAAACGGTTGCTGTGTGGTGCGCTCCCAAACCTGAGCGAGCTGTTCTGCGTGGATTATTCCGGACCCAAGATCGAAAGGAAGTCGCTCCAGGACGGGACCCGGCCGGTGGGGGGCGCCCTGGGCAAGGATGGCCGGGTGTGGTTCTCCCTGGCGGGCCGGAATGAGCTGCTGGCCCTGGATGCCCGGTCCGGCAAGGGCACCTACTATCCCCTGGCCAAGGATGGAACGCCATGTCTGGGTGCCCACGGCATCATCCAGGGGCCAGATGGGCACCTGTGGATCGCCCTGACCGGGTACCGGGGCTTCGCCCGGGTTAAATGCGACGGGGAGGTACGGCTGTTTCCGGAACAGGAGGAGGAGAAGGCCTCTGCCTGGGCGGGGCCGGACCCGGCCGAACGGCCGGCCCCCATGGACCTGTTCCCGGGCCGGGACGGCCGGTTCTACTTCAACATCCATGGCAGCACCCAGATCGGCGCGTTCACCGTTGAAGGGCGGGATATGCCCGAAGCCAAAAATGAGTACGTATCGCGCATCCCCGGAGGGGATGCCGAGAGGGGTGATGGCAAGGCGGAACCCGCGCCCAAGCCGTTGTCCCGGAATGCCAAGAAGAAACTCAAGCGCAGGCAGAAGGCCAAGGGCGAGGGCAAGGCCGATGTGGGCCCAGGCGCAGTGGCAGGGGACCCGGATGACGCCGGCCCGGAAGAGGCATCGGGGGAGGCCGGCGGCGACCACCTGGCTCTGGCGGAAACGGACGACGGCGCGGCGGCCGCGGAGCACAAGGTCCCGGAGGCCGGCGCTGGCGCAGGGGTAGCCCTTTGCGACCTGGAGGTGGCCCCGTCCATCTTTCTGGACGCGGACCAGGTGCGGCACATCCGCGACCAGCATGGCTTCAGCGTGGGCGTCAACGGGAAGAGCCAATTCGCCGAGGCCTTCAGCAGCCACGAGGCGATCCAGAAGCTGGTGCAGGAGGCTGCGAAGGCCAACTGGGACCTGAACCAGATCTACGACGCCCGCGGCGCCCGGCTGATCTACCACCGGCGGAAGGATGTGGGCTGGTACTGGCACTACGATGAGAAGGTGCCCACGGACCGCTACAAGGTGGTCATCCGGTGGCGGCAGGATTTCGGTTCGGGCGAGTGGTACCAGACGGTGCGGTCGGCCTACCCTGTTTCGAACTACGACTGAGGCGGAAGGAGGGGACAACGCAGCAATCCACCACCGCCCCGTCCCAGTTCAGCGTCCGCAAAGTCCGTGGGCCGCGGAGGGAATCCCCGCGCGCATGGCGGTGAGGCCAACATCGCCATCCCCTGCCCAGGTTCATCCATCCGGCATCAAGCCCGGGGGGCAAAAACAGCCAAGAGCGGCGCGGCTGCCTAACCCTGCGTTCGACCCCGGACCACACAGCTACTCGTTCCGCTCCGATCTTCCATACAATCCCATCGCCCTTCTCCCCCGGTCCTCCGCCTGCTGTGGGGCCGGTCAACTTGAGCGTTAGGCCCCATCAAGGCGCCGACCCATTGTGGCCTGCAACGGGCAAACGCTTCCTTGCGTTCAGCCGCAATACCAGGCAGCCGTGGGACAAGTCAGCGGCCAAGGTGGCTTATTCTCATCAATGTGGCGAGCCGGTGTTCGAGGGCGTGCCCGTGAACACCGGTGCCGGCGGGCTTAATTGGAACGTGGCCTCGTCAGCTATTGCGGACCACGAATCCGCTGCTTGTAGTTGGTCACCAGGGTCCGGATCTGCTTCATGGTCCAATTCTCGGCCTTAGCGAGCTCTTTCAGTTCATCGGCGGTGTAATCGTGGTCGGGGTTTATGTTCGCCACGCACCAGGCCCAGAGCTCGGTCCTAATGGCCTCACGACGCTGGCGGGCGGCAACGGTCTGCGCGCGATGCCCGGCCCCGGTCCCGATCCCAGCTCCGGCTCCGGCGCCAGCCCCGGCCACGGGACCAGCACCGACAAACACCCCAGCTCCGGCACCTGCGCCTGCGGCCCCCACCTCGGTTTCATCCAGGTCCATGGGGTCGGCTTGGTCTCCCGCTGTGCCGGTGTCCTGCATGCCCCCGCCCCCCGGAATGATGGCGAGAGCCTGAAGGCCGGCTGAAATGCCAGGAACGGTGATGGGGGCGCTGCTGCTCGGACCCGCCGAACCCGACGTACCTGTCTCTGTTCCGCCACCTCCTGCTTCGTCGCCGGTGGGTTGGAGCATAGCGAAGGCGGGGGTGATCGCGGCACCCAGGGTGATCAGCAGGGCTGCAAGCGAGGTGCCCTTGGTCTGAAATCGCATCTCTTCTCCTCCAGGGATTGCCGGGCACCCAATCGTGCATATCCGGTCTTGTCCTCAGGAGGTGCTTTTCATGAAAGATTTGTTACATTCTGTTTTTGAATGAATGCAAGCAAGGGCATGGGCCCTTTCGGCGGTGCTTAATAATTCCGTCTAACCCAAATATTCAGCAGGTTTAAGCGCAAATTGAATAGCCGAACTTGCCTAACCGGGCGTTCGACCCCGGACCCGTCCCTCACTATGTCCCAATCGTTCGTTGAGGCGCACCAATACAACATCTACGCCCCCATCGTGCGCCTGGGGTCGGGCCGGTCTACGCTGGCGTTAGGCTCGACCAGCGCGAAACGAAAGAAAAAGGCCCCCGAAGTGGGGGCCTTGGTTCCAGGCATTGCGAAAGCTTGTTACACCCTCTCGCGGTGGCCTCCTTGTGGAGCGCGCAGGGCTGCGTGCCGTTCCCGGTCGCTTATTGGGCCTTGCTTTCATCTTTACGTTCCACCTTGCGCTCTTCCGTGGCGCTGGCCCCGGCCCCTTCCTGTTTGCGCTCGGATGCGCCTAGGGCGGGGCCGTCCAGGACTAGCAGGCCCAACCGGCTGTAGTAGAGGAACGCGACCTGGCCGTGGTCGCCCACGGCGAACTGGAAGATACTGCCGCCCAGGCGGCCACGTTTCCGGGCGGGCACATCGGTCGTGCACGGGCCGGCCTGGAGTTCGCCTTTGTCCACATCCTGGTAGAGCACGTCCAGCTGCCCGGTGGTGGGATCCATGGACAGCAGCCGGCTGGGTACTCCCGTGAAGCCCACCCCGTTCCCATCCAAGGCCAGTAGGCGCCCCTGGTAGAGGCTCAGGGAATGACGGGTGATTTCGGTGTACCGTTCCGCCAGGAAATGCTTGGGTTCGACCAAGGTGGTGACGGCGCCCGAGGCCAGATCGAGGCCTCGCAGGCGAACCTTGGGCGGTTCGATCGACAGCCCGTATTCCAAGTCGCCGAACCAGAGCTTTCCGCTGGCTGCATCCAGGGCCAGGCAGTCCACGAAGCCAAGGCTCGCTTCGGGCCCGGTGCCGTCCTTCAGCGCCTGGACCATGTCATCAGACTGAGCGGGCAGGCTGCCGGCAAGGGTGCTCCAGCCCTTCTGGGGATCCCATTTTCGAATGAGGCTGCAGTAATGCTTCGTCCCGTAATGATTGTTGTTCACGTACGCCAGCAGGGCCACGAACACCTGTCCACCGGCGTTGACCGCCACATCCCGGACCTGGAAGGACAGATCCTTGTTGCCTTCAGTGGATTCAGGCTGGACGTACGGGAGGGGTTCGAGGGTTCCCTCAGGGGTCAGGTGCATCATACGGGTATAGCCGTCGACGAGGAAACCCTCCAGGGGACCGGGCTTGCCCACGCCGGCAGGCCGGAAAGCCAGGCGACGGAACTTCATCCAGTCCTCGCCACCTTTCGTTTCATGGAGGTTTGCCAGGAGTTCGGTTCTCCCGGTGGCTTCCACGGCCAGGAGCCGATCGCTGTCCAGAACCACCAGGCGGTCCTCAAGGACCCGGTCCCCCAGCTGGAAGGGCGGGGCCCAGGCAAGATCCTTGGGCTCATGGAGCGGCGGCGCCGGGAAGATCTTCCCCACCTTGTATTTTTCCGCCGCCGCATCCCACGTCCGGCCGGGCTTCGGCTGCCAAACCGCTTCCACCCGGGTCCCACGCCATTGCGGACCCAGCTCCCGGCCGGCGATGGCCATGGCCCCATGGGCCCGGATGATCAGGGAGGTGGTGGCGTGGACGTCGCTGTTGCCCTTGAGGGCCACCCTGACCTTCACGGTCCGGGACTTGGAGGCGGAACCGGCCGGCGGCGTGTAAAGGCCGTCCAGGATGCTGCCGGCATCCTGCAGGGGTGTCACCCCGTCCTTGGCCACGATGGCCCATTCGAAGGCAGCCGGAGACGCGTCGACACCGTCCAGCTGGACCCGGAACTGGAACATCGCCCGATGTTCCGCCGGGGTGCGCCAGGTTGGCGGGAACGCCGGGCTGCTGCCCGCGACGAAGACCGGATCCTTGATGCCGACCCGGCAGGTGTGCGCCATGACCGCGGGGGCGGCGGCCAAGACCATCACGGCGCCCAGGGTCCGCAAGAGAAGGTTGTTGGGCAAAGTGACCTCCTTCAGGTTGCGGGCAGCCTTGGAGCGGCCCATCACGTATTAAATAATCATTAAAATCTCCTGACAGTCAAGCCCCCTCTATGCACACATGCTTTGGGACCCTGCAAGGTGCCGAGCCTTCAGCGCTCGAACCGGAAGATGCGGGTGCTCGCGGCCGCGGCCGCATACCGGGCGATCCGATGCCCAAGCTGCCGCCGGACGCCTCGGGGCGGTCATCCCGCTAACCATCGCTTTCCACCGCGCCCTTTCCCTTGGCGGATCCATGCTCGTCGCGCCGCTAAAAACTGCGATTAGCGGCGCAACTGCCCGACGTTCGACCCCGGACCCCACGATAGAGTCCCAGGTAGTGGTGTAACAGCCGGATAGGCAGACAGGTGGCCACCGTTCCCGTATGTTTGTTTTTGCCGAACAACATAGAAGGGATAAGCGATGGCCAGGAACAGTGTGGAGGGGCTT
>Ga0316217_10001747_pt1 | contig 27478 bp, 16 predicted proteins | sample 1anoAmetaG_FD_203633 | JGI IMG/M metagenome (GOLD analysis project Ga0316217, IMG submission 203633) | Freshwater microbial communities from Trout Bog Lake, Wisconsin, USA - 1anoA | ecosystem: Environmental > Aquatic > Freshwater > Lake > Hypolimnion/Profundal zone | place: USA: Wisconsin...
TCCGGAGCAAAGACCTCTCTCATCATGCGCAGGGTCTCCTCTGCATATTCCTCATCCAGGCGCGAGATGGCGAATCCCGCATGGACGATGACATAGTCCCCCACCACGACCTCCTCGCCCAGCAGCATGACGCTGGCCTCTTTCTGCACGCCGTCCACCTCGGCCACGATGTTGTCGCCGTCCCTGCTTAAAATCTTCATGGGTACACCAAGACACATACCTGTCTATCTCCTTCCTCTGGTAACTATTGCGAAAGCCGTCAGCGGCGTTCGCAATCACGGCTAACTCCCTGTCATGCCTGGGCTGTCCCGTTTCCAGGTGCCTGGCATCCGGTCTTCCTCATGACGTTTTTTAACAACCTGCCGCTTGCCATCCGGCGATTGCCGCCTGTCCGAGGGCAATACCGCCGTCGTTGGGGGGAACTAGCCGATGGGTGAATACTTGCAGGCCCCGATCCAGCAAGCCACTATAAACCATTTCGGACAAAAGGCGATTCTGAAATACGCCGCCTGAGAGAACCACGCGGTCGAGGCCGGATTGGCCGGCAATACGGGTACACGCATCCACGGCGGCGCGCGCAACGGTGGCGTGGAAACGGTAGGCCATGGCGGCCGTCCCGGCGCCGGCAGCAATATCGGCCAAAAGGTCCGTGAAAAGAGAGGTAAAGTCTATGACCAGCCTCTCTCCGGGGATAATCCCGAAGGAATAGGCGCCTTGTCCTTGAGCCGTTTCCGCCAGGGCCTCCAGCTCGATTGCCGCCTGACCGTCATAGGACACGGTATGACGAACGTTCATCACGGCTGCCGCGGCATCGAACAGCCGGCCGCAACTGGAGGTGAGCGGCGCATTGATGCCCCGCTCCAGCATGGCGGCAAAGATGCCCTTTTCAGTATCATGCAGGCGGCGTACCACCGGGTGGTCCAGGTTGAAGGCGTCTTCGCCCAGGGAACGGTACAGCCACGCCAGAGCCATGCGCCATGGCTCGCGTACAGCGGCATCGCCCCCTGCCAGGGGCACGGGAAGGATGTTGCCTGCCCGATGAAAACCGGCATAGCCGCCGATCAGGAACTCGCCACCCCAGATGGTGGCGTCGGAGCCTAAACCGGTGCCGTCAAAGATGATGCCGATCACGGAGCCATCCAGGCCGTTTTCAGCCATGCAGGCCGCCAGATGGGCATGATGGTGCTGGACCCTTGTCAGCGGCAGTCCGGTCTCGGCTGCATGGACCGAGGAGAGGTAGTCGGGATGCAGGTCGCAGGCGACGGACCGGGGGGTTATTTCGAGAACGCCCGACAGATGCCGTATGGCTTGACGGAACGAGTCGCAGGTGGTGCTGTTCTGCAGATCGCCTATGTGCTGGCTGAGAAAGGCCTGTTCCCCCTGCACCAGACAGACGGCCCCCTTCAGTTCGGCTCCCACCGCCAAAAGAGGCGACGTCCCGAAGGGAAGCCGCACGGCCCGCGGAGCATAGCCCCTGGCCCGGCGGTAGAAGAGCGGCTTGCCGTGGAAGGCTCTCAAGACGGAATCGTCGCTGCGCACATGGATAGGCCGGTCGTGAACGAGAAAAAAATCGGCAATAGCCTTGAGGCGCCGGAGAGCGTCGTTGTCTTCAAAGGCTACCGGCTCGTCGGATATGTTGGCGCTTGTCATCACCAGTGCTTTGAAGTTGTCGCGCATCAGCAGGTGATGGACCGGCGCATAGGGAAGCATCAGGCCGAGCCAGCCGTTGGCGGGGGCCACCAGGGGCGAAACCGGGCAATTCCCGGCCTTGGGCGCGATGACGATCGGGCTCTCCGGGCCGGTTAAAAGCCGCTGCTCCATGTCCCCCAGCACCACCAGGCTGTGGGCGGTTGCCAGGTCTGCGGCCATGACGGCAAAGGGTTTTTCGTCCCGTTTCTTCCGCTCGCGCAGACGCCTGACCGCTTCCGGGTTGCAGGCGTCCACGGCCAGATGATAGCCGCCGATCCCCTTGACCGCCAGGATCTGCCCCGCGCGCAGGAGTTCAATGGCCTTGGCAAGTGCATCATCCTGTTCCGCGACCTTGTTTGCGGCATGGTCCAGCAGGCGAAGCTGCGGGCCGCAGGCTGCACAGGCAATGGGCTGGGCATGGAAACGCCGATCCGCCGGGTCGTCGTACTCCCGCCGACAGTCGGGGCAGAGCACAAAGGAGGCCATGGTGGTCCTTGGCCGGTCGTAGGGTATGGCGGTGATGATGCTGTAGCGGGGGCCGCAGTTGGTGCAGGTGATGAACGGGTAGCGGTAACGGCGGTCGGCCGGGTCGAACAGCTCACGCAGGCAGTCGCTGCAAAGGGCTGAGTCGGGCGCCACCTGGATATTTCTCTCTCCGTCCGCGCTGGGGAGGATGGTGAAGCCGCGCTCAGGGCGCAAAGGGATATCCTCCGCGAAGCTGGACGTGACATCTGCCAGTGGTGGGAGGTCATGGGTCAGGGCGTGACTGAGGGCATCCAGCGCCTCTACCGTCCCCTGGGCCTCGATCTCCACCCCGGCAGGGGTGTTGCGCACCCAGCCGCTCAGGTCGAGTTCGCAGGCCAAGCGGTACACGAAGGGGCGAAACCCAACCCCCTGAACGATGCCGTTGATGAGGAACCGCCTGCGGACTATGGCTTTTTCGTCCCCGAGGTCAGCCATTGATACCACCCATTCATCCCCTCGCCGGTGCGCGCCGATACCTCGAAGATGGTGATTCCGGGGCTTACCCTGCGGGCGTTTTCCTTGCATTTTTCCACATCGAAGTCCAGATGGGGAAGCAGGTCGGTCTTGTTGAGCAGCATGACCGTGGAGTTGTGAAACATCTGCGGGTACTTGAGCGGCTTATCTTCCCCCTCGGTGACCGAGAGGACCGCAACCTTGTGGTGTTCGCCCAGGTCGAAGGCCGCCGGGCAGACCAGGTTGCCCACGTTTTCTATCAACAGCACGTCGAGGTCATTAAGATCAAAGCCCTCGGTGCCGTGCATGACCATGTGGGCATCCAGATGACAGCCGGCGCCCGTGTTGATCTGGCGGACCGGTACGCCGGTGGCGGCAATGCGTCGGGCGTCATTGTCGGTCTGCTGATCACCCTCGATCACGGCAAAACGGAACTGGGTTCCCAAATCGCGCAGGGTCCGCTCCAGGAGGGTTGTCTTGCCCGACCCGGGAGAGCTTACCAGGTTGAGGACAAAGATACCCTTGTCCTTGAACAGGGCGCGGTTGAAGGAGGCCAGGCGGTTGTTTTTGCCAAGGATATCCTCCTCAATGGCAATTACTGTCCGTTTCCGGTCGCTGTGCTCACGGTGATCGTGATCGTGGGGCTCGTGTTCGTGATCATGGTGTTCGTGGCTATCGCGTTCATGATGGTGTTCATGATCATGGCTGTGGCTGTGGCTGTGGTGAAGGTCGCCGTGATGGTGGTCATGATCGTGGGTATCAGTAGGGCCGCAGCCGCAAGTGGTGCACATGTTCTCCTCCGAAAATTAATCCAGGTTGATTTTTTACACTATCAGTTTATGTGTCGTTATGCAACAGCGTCAGCCGGAGGACTTAATGCATATCTGTGCTCAGGCTGACGCCTAACCACCAGCACGTTGCCCACAATAAGCTTCCCTTGATAAGGAGGGTTGGAGGTGGTCGCTTCAGTGCCATCCTGGTTGAATCGTTAACTTTAGTTCAGGGGCCGTTGAACTGTAGCTGGTGCAGCCGGTAGTAGAGCCCCTGCATTTCCATGAGTTCCTGATGGGTCCCCTCCTCCGATTTGCAGCCGCGATGCACAACCACGATCCGGTCGGCATCCTGGATGGTGGAAAGCCGATGGGCGATGATCAGGGAGGTGCGCCCCTGCATCAAACCCTTGATCCCTTCCTGGATCATCTGCTCCGAGGCGGAATCGACACTCGCTGTTGCCTCGTCCAGCACCAGAACCTCGGGATCAAAGGCCACTGCCCTGGCAAAGGAGATAAGCTGTTTCTCTCCAACCGAAAGGTTGTTGCCCCGCTCCCTGACCTCTTCATCATATCCGCGGGCCAAACGTTCGATGAACCGGTCAGCTCCGACGGCGGATGCCGCTGACCTGACACGTGTCCGGGCCTCCTCGTCCCCCAGGCAGATGTTGAACTCGATGCTGCCGGCAAACAGGCAGGGATCCTGCAGGACGATGCCGATGCGCCGGCGCAGGTCGCTTACCCGCATGGCGTTCACGTCCGTGCCGTCGATGAGGATGCTGCCGCTGTCGATCTCGTAGAGCCGCGTCAAAAGCCTCGTGATGGTGGTCTTGCCGCCGCCGCTTTCGCCCACCAGCGCGATCCGTTCGCCGCGCCGCACGACCAGGCTGAAGCCATCGAGGGCATTGTCCCCCTCGCGGTAGGCGAAGGAGACGTTGCGGAATTCGATCAGGGGGCTAGCCGCCCGGCCCGGCGGGCGTTCTCCAATGTCAAAAGGGGCTTGAGAGGCCGCATCGCCTTCGATTGCTCCAGCCGGTGTGTCCAGAAGGGCAAAGATCCGTTCCAGTGCGGCCATGGCGCCCTGCATGACCGAAAACTTTGCCGACAGATCGCGGATGGGGGTGAAAAATTTCTCGATGTACTGGATGAAGGCCACCAGAATCCCGAAGGTCAGGGCGCCCTGGAGGATCTCGCCGCCGCCGTACCAGATGATCAGGGCCACGGCGATGGATGAGAGGGCCTCCACGATGGCGTACAAAGACGCATCCCAGAAAATGACAGGCATGTTGGCGTCCCGGTAGGACGCGTTCAGTTCGCTGAAACGCCGCTCTTCATCGCGTTCGCGGTTAAATGCCTGGATAATGCTGATGCCCCCGACACACTCGGCCAGAAAGGCGTTGAGTCGTCCCAGGCGCGCCCGCACCTCTCGAAACGACTGGCGCATCTTGCGGCGGAAGGCCCAGGCAACGTAAAGAAGCAGAGGGAGGATGCTGAACGTAACAAGGGAAAGCTTCAGGTTCATCCAGAGCATGACCGATATGATGCCCACCAGCAAAAGGACATCACCCACAATGGTAATGATCCCTGAGGCGAACATCTCGCCCAGGACCTCCACGTCGCTGGTCAGGCGGGTTACGGCGCTGCCCGTGGGAACGCGGTCGAACCAGGAAACCGGCAGTCTCATGACATGGCGGTAGAGTTCATCGCGCATGTCGGCCATGACCCGCTGCCCGACCGATTGGAGCAGGTAGACCTGCAGAAAGGAGAGCAGCGATTCCGACAGCAGGATCCCCAGGTACGCGAGGGCGAGCCTTCCCAGCCCCTCCAACCTGCCGGTGGTGATGTGGCCGTCGATAGCCAGCTTGATGATCCAGGGTTGGGCCAGGCGGGAGGCGGCAACCAGCGGTATGGTGACGAGCACAGAGGTGACCGCCGTGCGGTAGGGAGCAACATAGCGGGCAAAGCGGGCCAGCAGGCGGGAGTCGTACGCCTTGCCTGCTATTTCCTCTTCATAGACGCCGCCGTGGTGCATTGGTACTCCTCAGAAAGTGCGATTACTTTACATTACCAGAATTGGCGGCCGAAGTGAAATGGTACTGATGTGGAGAGGAAAAATGGCCTTGAGCCTGGCAAGCCGCTTTCAGTAGACGAGAAGAGGGGTGAAGGGGTCTCACTTCTATTAAAGGGGGGCTGTAAGGCGCCCCCCCTTTAATCTTCATAACGGTCTGACGATATGGCCTTGGGGGCAATCTGATTAAAAGTGCCCGTTCAGGTTACCCTTATTCCCTTTATCGTTATCAATTGATCTTTGCTTAAAAACGGTAACCAAGACCAATACCAAAGAGGTTTGGATTGAGGTCAAGTTTGTATTTTGTGCTGCCAACAGTCATCTTGGTATCGGCATTGAGGTATTTGTAGTCGATGTTGAAGTACAGGCTATCCTTAAGCTTGAAATCAATACCGGCTTGAGCGACCCACCCCACGCTGTTGTCGATTCTGAAAGCAGGATCTATTCCGCTAAGCTTCGAATTGAAGGGGAAGATGACGTTCATACCAAAACCGGCGTAAGGACTGATCGTTTTGCCCGCAAATGGGTGGTATTTCACTGTAAGCGTGGGGGGAAGCAGCCAGGTTGAGCCTGCAAACGAATTGTTGAGTTTGATGGTATTTTGGGTTACGCCGGCAAAAAATTCGGTGGACAGGTTCTTGAGAAAAAAATACTCCGCGTCGATTCCCGGAATAACGTCGTCACCTATTTTTACATTAGCCGCCGTGAAGCTCGTACTTTCGTCCGGTTTGACGTAGACTGCCCTTAAGCGAACGCCAAACTTATCGTAGTCATCCGCCGCCCCTGCCATTGAAACCATCGTCGTCATCGCCAGCGCCACAACTCCAATTGCTACCAGAAACGTTTTTTTCATCTGTGTGCTCCTCCTCATTGTATTTAAATCTGGGGCTTACGCCCCAAGCATCGCCGCTTCCCTCGGATCAGGGAAACGAGCTGAATGTTTTCATCGAAAAAACTAATTAGTTTCCGTTCGTAAAGGGTTCTTTTCCGCCCATGCAGCGTCAATCTTCGGGCTTGCTTGTGCGGCGTACCGATGTACGCCTCCGCGCAATCCCTTGATTTCCTTGCCTGGACAAAAAATCCCTCCTTTCCGAATCGGAAACCAATAGTTTCTCATCCGGTGTTTCCGGATGGAAACTAATTGGTTAGTGCGATAGTTGTACCAATCTCACTAAATTATTGTGTTTACAAAAAACGCCGATGTTACAGCATGTTGAAATTTACGATAGGAATGACGAGAGCGCCGGATAAAAATAAATGATTCTATTTGTCTTGCCGTGTATCATTTTGTCCGGTAGTGCAATCGCATCCCAAGAGACACAGATCCTCCTCTACTTTCCTTCAGCAGGGGATGCTACCCTCGAAATAGGTCAACCTTATGGGCATCCAGCAAGCAGATGGTGTATTGATATACGGGGAGTACGTGAAATACCTGGAAGACAATGCGGAGGATATCAGCGGTTATTTCGGGAAAAATGAAAGATTACCCCTGATGAGGGTGCAATAGTAACTCGGCAGTTAGCCTGGCCACCCATTTTAAAATCGATCCCAAGCTTGAATACGGCCTTTCCTTTGGTAAGCTTCAGGAGTTGGCGACACTACAAAGAGAGAGGTGAAACATGCGTAAAGCATCTTTGGAGATAGGCTCGCTACTTGTTCTTTCTCTGCTTTTGACTGCTGTGGCCTTGCCGGCCTGGGGCGCCACCTGCCAGAACAAGATCGGAAAAATTGCCATCGTGGCCAAGTCAGGCGGCGACTATACCGGCCCCGTCTCGGCGATGAGCAATGTCGCGTCCTGGTGCGGCACCCCGTCGGAGGCCAATGCGTGCCTGATCAAGGTCATGCCGGGCGTATACGATCTCGCCGGCGCCTCTTTGACCATGCAGCCGTACGTGGACATAGAGGGCTCCGGGGAGAATGAAACCACCGTCTCCAGCGCGGTCAATTCATTATCGTCCGGGGTGGTCAACGGAGCAGGTTTGGTCGAGGGAGATAACTGTACAGGAATCAGCAACCTGACTGTAAAGAATACCGCATCATCCGGGACTGCGACGGCGATCTACATCGGCGAAGGTCAGACTATGAATATCACGCACGTTACCGCAACGGTTAAAGGGGATGGAAATAATAATTACGCCATATTTAACCTCGGCAACGCGACAATGAGCAATGTCACGGCCAGCGCATCGGGAGCAACATCAAACTTTGGCGTGTACTACGGCGACACCGGCGGGACCATGAGCCATATCACCGCCACCGCAGAGGGGGGATCATTCAGCCACGGCGTGTGGGTCGGTGCCTGCGCTAATGTGATCTTGGACAATGTAACGGCCGCCGCATCAGGCGCCACATCAAACTATGGCGTGTACAACGCCGACTCCAGCATGACCATGAACCAGGTCATTGCCACCGCAAAGGGAGGCTCATACAGTTACGGCGTGTACAACAGCGACAGCGACCTGACCATGAGCAATGTGACTGCCGCCGCATCAGGAGCCGCATCAAACTATGGCTTGTACAACATCTTAAAAAGCGACCCCAGCGGCGCCAATGTAAATCGCTCAACCTTCCGGGGGAGCACCAATAGTGTCTTTACGGATACCGCCTCCGGCTCGGGGGTGAATATCGCATACAGTGAACTCGTCGGCCCGGCTGGTGACGGCGGAGGCACATTGATCTGCATACACTCATATAACGGCAATTATGTCGCGCTGGGGGCTAACTGCCAGTGAATGTTTTTTGCACGGATAGTGGGATTCTCCTAAATTAAAGGCGTGCCAAATAGGCACGCCAGACTATCGATAATGTCCCCGCACGGGGATTTTTTTTGTAACGGCTCCATGTTCTGCAGTAACAAGTAATTGGGTCCAGAAGGAGACAAGCGATTACTACGGATTCATCCGGGAGATCCGTAAGGCTTTATTGGTCCTTCTAAAGCCCTCTTATTCTCTATATTTGAATGGCCTTTGAAGGTGCTGAAGGTGCTGATGGCTCCATGTGCGTATCCGGCTCCGGTGATTTCAGGTAATACCCTATGGTCATCAAGATTGGCAGGAGCAGTATGCAAACAAGCACAAGCCTGCCCACAGGATAATATGTCCTTCTCTGATTACGGCCGATAAGGTAATAGAGCAATGTGCCTACTGGTGGGAAAAAACAGAGTACAAGTATCCAGATGATCTTTATACCCAAAGTCTTGAAGGCGTTGATCGTTGCATCTGCAAGTGCATAGAGCCAAATTATTGAGGGAAGTGTTATTACAGCTATAACAACCAACAGCATTATAAATGTCATAAATTAAGACCGTGCCTTCATTATTATGCGTTTAAGTATATCACTCCAGCATTATCAGTCAATACATTCCAACATTCAAATAGTACCTTTACGCTCAAGAATGAGTGCTTTCTAGACTGGTATGGTTCCGGAAAGTCGTGCTTGAGACCCGCGCAAAATTCGGCAACGTCTGATCTGCCGAGCTTCGCACTGATCATCCTTTTTCGGCCATTTAACAGGTTGATTGACAGAAATGTCAAGCATAAAGCCAGTTTTTTCAGCTGGTTACATGCCGATTTTGCACTGCGCATGTTGAGTGCGAATGAAGTGTAAAAATTTTTACACCGCCGCTTGCAAACTGGAAACCCGCTGTTAAGCTAATATTACAATGCCTCGATACGGTGAAACTTGTGACAGAAAGTATCAGGGACCGTTTGTTTATGTGACGAAAACAACTGCGACCTTAAAGTGTTGGCCCGGTTGACCGATTGCGTTGCTGCCTGTATCAGCATGGATTTTAAATTCAATCTTTTGCAACCTTGAGGGAGGGGGCGCGTATGAAGACTTACGGACGAATCTTTTCGTCATTATTAGCCTTTGCATTATACGTTTTATTGTGTGGCTGCGGAGGTGGAGGCGGTGGCGGTGGCGGTAGTAGTCCCCCCCAGGCTGTTTCGGGGGTAGCAGCTACAGGCTTGCCTTTAGCCGGGACAATAACCCTTCAAGACTCATCAGCCGCATCCAAGCAGTTGACTGCGACCACTGCCGCCGATGGGTCGTTTACGTTAGATGTTTCCGGTCTTACAGCGCCGTATTTGTTGAGAGCGACAGGAACCGCAGATGGTACAAGTTATACGCTTTACTCTTTAGCTACAGGCCCAGGCACTTGCAATATAAATCCTCTAACCGATCTGGCCGTGACGATGGCTAATAATGGTCAAGAGCCGACAAGCCTTTTCAATGCTCCAAGCACTTCAGGAATCAGTGCTGTCGCAGCAAAGCTGTCATCGGCATTGACAAGCATGCAGACCCAGCTGACACCTCTTTTCAATCAAGTGGGCATTTCTCCGAGCAATATCATTACCGACCCCTATGTAGCGAATAACCAGGGGATAGATTTGCTCTTGGCTGCAATTACGATCAGTGTAGCTAACGGAGATGTAACGATAGTCAATAGTTCCAGCGGTGCAACTATTCTGCCTGCGACATCCATTAGTGGCGGGACATTCAATGGCACGGTAAATGTCAGCGCATTGGCGCTTTATACGATTTCAGGCACGGTAACTAATACCTCAAGTGCAGCCATTGCAGGCGTAACCGTGACGCTCGCCGGCTCCAGTTCAACCACTGCAACAACCGACGCCAACGGAAATTTTACATTCGCCGGGGTTCCAAACGGCAGCTATGCATTAAGTGCCGCTCTGAGCGGATACTCATTTAGTCCCGCCCGTATCCCGATAGTTGTCACCAACGCAAACCTGACCGGAGAAAACTTTGCCGGTTCGGTCGCAGTGCCAACGCTTGCCCTGGTATCCATAGCCGTCACACCAGCCACACCGAGCATAGCAGTTGGCGCAACCCAGCAGTTCAAGGCCACTGGGACGTATTCCGACAATTCAACGCAGGATTTGACCGCTTCCGTGACTTGGAGTTCGTCCAAGACGTCAGTCGTTACGATCACAACCGGCGGTAATGCCACCATGGTGACGGTCGGATCGGCCACGATAACAGCCGCTTCAGGAACGATCTCCGGAACGGCCACACTCACTTCTACAACCGGTGCAATCTCTATTTTCTGGTAAAGAGGAGGAAGATCATGTTCGCCAGATTACAAGGCTATTTAGCCGCTGTTATGCTTTTGATAGTAATTTTCATCCTTGCTGGTTGTGGCGCGGGTAGTACGTCAACCTCGTCAAACGGCACAGGCGCAGTTGCATTAAACCTGGTATGGAATGCCGCCAAAAACGCCAGGAAGGAGATCAAAGCGCCATCCACGGTAGCAACCATACAAATTGCAATATCAAGTCCATCCATGACTACCATCAAGCAGAACTTCGCAGCCGCAAGCGGTGGCGGCACGGTAAGCAATGTCCCTGCCGGCAGCGGTATAACTGTCGCGGCTACTGCTCTGGACGCATCGGGGAATCTCCTTTATGCGGGGACTGTGGGTAATGTGACCGTAGTTGCCGGACAGACCACCGATTTGGTTACGGTTATCATGCTGCCGCCATCCTCGTATGTCATGGGCGGATCGGTCCAGGCTCGTGAGATCATCCCGGTCGGTGATGTCACCACTTTTGCCGGTGAAGCGGGAAATATCGGGTCGAACGACGCAGTCAATGGTCCCAACGCCCCTGTGAGCTTTAATGGTCCTAATGGTATTACATCGGACGGCACGAACCTCTACGTTACAGATAGTTTAAACAACACTATCAGGAAGATCGTAATAGCCACCGGGTATGTCACAACATTGGCCGGAACAGCGGGAACAACGGGATCGACAGACGGTTCTGGCAGCGTTGCGAGTTTCAGTTTCCCTACCGGTATCACGACGGATGGGACAAACCTCTATGTGACAGACTATAACAACAACACTATCAGGCAAATAGTGATCGCCACTGGAGCTGTCACAACATTGGCCGGAACTGTGGGAACTGCAGGATCTACAGATGCTACAGGTACCTCCGCGAGTTTTAATAAACCTATTGGCATCACGACAGACGGAACGAACCTCTATGTGGCTGATTTTGGCAATGACACTATACGGAAGATCGTGATAGCTTCTGGGGCAGTCACGACATTGGCCGGAGCTGCGACTGCCGCTGGATCGACAGACGCCCCCAATGGTCCGGGTACATCTGCTAGTTTCAACGGACCTTCCGATATTACTATCTCAACTGACGGGAAGAACCTCTATGTGCCGGATTATAGTAACAATACTATCCGGCAGATAGTGATCGCTACTGGGGGCGTCACGACATTGGCCGGAACAGGAACTGCGGGATCGACCAATGGCACCGGCAGCGCAGCTAGTTTTAATGGTCCTGACGGCATAACAACTGACGGGATAAACCTCTACGTGTCTGATTCCGGAAACAACAGTATCCGGCAGATCGTGATCGCCACCGGGGCCGTCACGACATTAGCCGGAACAGGAACAGCAGGATCGACCAATGGCACCGGCAGCGCCGCTAGTTTCAATTATCCTTCCGGCCTCACAACGGTCAATGCAAACCTCTATGTCGCAGACTATAACAACGACACTATCAGGCAGATCTCGATCGCCAACAGCGCCGTCACGACATTGGCCGGAACAGGAAAGGCAGGATCCGTAGATAACACTGCAAGTTTCAATTACCCCTCCGGTGTCACGACGGATGGGACAAACCTCTATGTGACCGATTATAACAACAATACTATCAGGCAAATAGTGATCGCCACTGGAGCTGTCACAACACTGGCCGGAACAGGAACTGCAGGATCGACAGACGCCACGGGTACCTCTGCGAGTTTTAGTAAACCTATTGGCATCACGACAGACGGAACGAACCTTTATGTGGCTGATTTTGGCAATGACACTATCCGGAAGATCGTGATCGCCTCCGGGGCCGTCACGACATTGGCCGGAACAGGAACTGCGGGATCGACCAATGGCACTGGCACCGCTGCTAGCTTCAATGGACCTTCCGACATTACAACGGACGGGACGAACCTCTATGTACCGGATTATGGCAACAATACTATCCGGCAGATCGTGATTGCCACGGGGGCCGTCACGACCCTGGCTGGAACAGCTGGAACAAAAGGTTCGACAGACGCCCCCACTGGCCCCGGCAGCGCCGCTAGTTTAAATGGTCCTGACGGCATAATAACGGATGGGACAAACCTCTATGTATCTGATGCCGGAAACAACACTATCCGGAAGATCGTGATCGCCACTGGGGCCGTAACGACATTGGCCGGATCAGCAACAGGAACTGCAGGATCGACCAATGGCACCGGCAGCGCCGCTAGTTTCAATGCACCTTCCAGCCTTACAACGGACGGCACGAACCTTTATGTTGCAGATTTTGGCAACAACACTATCCGGCAGATCGTGATCGCCACCGGAGCCGTCACGACATTGGCCGGAACAGCGGGGACAAAAGGATCGTCCGACGCCCCCAGCGGTCCCGGCAGCGCTTCAAGTTTCAATGGCCCTAACGGCATAACGACAGATGGGACAAGCCTCTATGTTACGGATTCTAATAACAACACTATAAGAAAAATTCAGTGAGGTGAGCCGGTCTGTTTGAGGGGAGAAAAGAAAGCAAATCGATTCAGATTGTTGACCCGCCATGGGCGTCGAAGGGTGGCCAAAAATAGAATCAGGTCGCAAGGGACGCCGATGGTGGGTCAAGGTCGGGTGAGTTTGAATTTCGGTTGTGGACTCAGCCGGCGACCTGCACGGGTTTTTCCAGGAAGGCCGGGAGGTAGATGTGAAAAGTCGTTCCTTTGCCGGGCGTGGATTCGGCGTGGATGAGCCCCTTGTGCTTGCTGATGATGGAATGGCAGAGTGCCAGACTGAGCCCCATGCCCTTCTGGTTCCCCATCTCCTTCGTGGTGAAGTAGGGTTCGAATATCCTGGGGAGGATCTCGGGGGAGATGCCCTTTCCGCTATCGTGAAAAGCGATGTGTACGTACTCTCCCGCCGGAAGGGATAGGGTGTCCTGCTCCCCTATTGTAACGTTTTCACCTTCCACCTGAAGGATGCCTCCTTGCGGCATTGCCTCGACGGCATTCTGCGCCAGGTTTGAAATAGTCCGTTCCATCTGCGCGTAGTCGATTCTTACCTGCCGAAGGTCCGGCGCTATCCGGAATACGCTCGCCAAGGCAGAGCTGTTTCTGAGCGCGGCGGCGACAACCGACATGATCAGGGGGGCGAGGGGGATGGGAAGCAGGAATGTCTCACCACCCCTGGAAAATGCCAGCAGGCGCAAACTCAATTCTCTCGCCTGCAGGGAACTCTGTTCTGCGATTTCCAGCATCTCGGAGGTGGTTTGGGGAGAATTGACATGCGTCTTTGCCAGGGAGATGTAACCGAGGATCACTTGCAGCAGATTGTTGAAATCATGGGCCATACCGCCGGCGAGGATGCCGATGGCCTCCATCTTCCTGGAGTTAAGGTTCTCTTCCTCCAGCTTTCTCTGTCTGGTGACATCTTCCCCGCTTTTAATGAACTTTATTAATGAGCCGTCCGACGCTTTGAGAGGGGAGATGCTCACGTTCTCCCAGAAGAGTTCGCCGTTTTTTTTGCGGTTCAACATGCTGCCGTGCCATTCATTGCCCTGCAGGATGCTGGACCACAACTCGCGGTAGACCTCTGCGGGGGTTTCGCCTGATTTGAGGATGCGCGGCGTATGACCCACTGCTTCGTTGACGTCAAAGCCCGTTATCTCGCAGAATTTCCGGTTCACGTATTCGATGGTGCCGGAGGTGTCGGTGATGAGGGCCATGCTGGGGCTATGCTCAAGGGCGTTGGAAAGCAGGCGGATATGTTCGTTCTGCCGGTGGAGTTGTCGTTGCATCATCACAACATTGATGCTTCGTTCGATGGCATCTAAAAGCTTCTGTAAGGCGATCGGCTTGAGAACGAACTGGCTTATGCCTATGTCGATGGCCTGAAGGAGGTAATCGATGTCGTTGAAGGCCGTCATGACTATGATCTGGGCATCAGGCTTCCTGGTGCGGATCTCCCTGGCCATCTCGAGGCCGCTCACAAACGGCATCATGATATCCGTGACAACGATGTCCGGGGTGTGCGCAAGGTAAAGTTCAAGCCCGTCACGGCCGTTTTCCGCCACCATCAGTCGGTAACCCAGCGTGTTGAGCATGCGTTTGACCTGCTCCCGTGACGTGGCTTCATCTTCCACATACAGGATCGAGAACTGGGCTCGCGAGGAATCTTCCGTCATGACGCACCTCGAAGTACAATCATGCCATGTTGCCGCCACGAAGAATATCCGGTGTGGCATGCGGCTTTGTTGCAATGGAGTCCGGAAACGGGCAGGTAAGGTTTTTTTTCGGCTGCGTCCGCAGTCACAGCGAGTGTCGGGTAGTGGGGAAGAGGACCTTTCAAAAGGGGGAGTGCCGGGTTGAAAGGGACAATACGGTTCACGAGTTCCCCAAACGAGAAAGAGGTCGTACGGATAAGCATGACCATCTTCATCCGAACAGGCAAAACTATGTCAGAAATTTAGCCGGTTGTAAACTTTTTCCGGATTAAACTAATTAAAAATATGCCCTGCGCCGCATACGTTGTCCTGGGAAGGGGATGAAGAGGCCTTCTGCAATGAAAGTATTGGCGCCTTCTCTTCAGCAATTGCCCGGGTTCTTTGCCTGCGGGTGGCGGATTCAAACGAGTGGGTGCTGCGGGTATAAATTCGAAGGTGAAAGGTGCATGACCATGACATCGAGCATCTCGGCAGGAGAATTGAAATCGTTGCTAGGCTCAGGCAAACCTGTCTGCCTGATCGACGTGCTTCCCCGGGAGTATTACGCGGAGCTGCATATCCCTGGCGCGAAGAGTGTGTGCGTCTACGAGACGGCTTTTCTGGAAAACCTGACCAATCTTGTGAGCGACATGGATACGCCATTGGTGGCGTATGGTGCCCGCGCCGGCTCCCATGAGGCCGCGGTTGCGGTGGAAAAACTGAGGCGTGCGGGGTATCGCGAGGTGCGTGAACTGGCCGGAGGCTTGGCGGCTTGGCGGGACGCCGGTTATGAGCTTGAAGCGGGCGAAGGCGCGGCTATCGCAGAAATGGCCCTCAAGGATGGGCTATACGAAGTCGATAGCGCCGCCAGCCGGTTGGAGTGGATGGGACGCAACCTGAACGGCAGGCACTATGGCACCATCCTGGTTTCCGGGGGCGAGGTTGACGTGAAAAACTGTTTGCCGGCCGGCGGAAGTATTACCCTTGATATGGGGTCCATCGCAAACCTGGACCTGCAGGATGAGGGATATAGCCGCATGCTGGTAAACCACCTTAAATCGGACGACTTTTTTGATGTTGTCAACTACCCCTCAGCGGTCTATGCCATCAAGGGATCGGAACTTCTCCCGGAAACTTCCAGCAGTTCTCTTGTCTATCAGGTGAAGGGCAGCCTCGAACTTAAGGGGGTGCAAAAGGATCTGTCACTCTCTGCCGAAGTCGTACCCCAGCCTGACGGTCAGCTCAAGGCCAGGGTGCTGTGTGATCTCGACCGCACGCAGTGGGGTGTGCTTTACGGTTCGGGGAGATTTTTCGAGAAGCTCGGCATGCACCTGGTGAACGAGATCGTAACGGTTGAACTCTTTCTGGCAGCCAAGCTGCGCCAGAGTTAACGCACCCCCCATCCATGCGAGCCAATGCCGATAGCGCCTTGAGGTGGGATCGGTATCACATCATATCGACCGGATCGATATCGACATATTCCCGGATGATTGAAGTAGACTTGCGATTATACTGCCAGGCAACGAGCAAGCGGCGCAGATCGTTGCGGGTGGGAGATTTGAGCAGGATCTGGCGGCGGAAACGGCCCCGCAAGCGGTACAGGGGCGCCGGGGCCGGTCCCAGGATCTCCACGCGCAGGCCCTTTTCCCGTTTCAACTCCATAAGCAGCCGTACCATTGTCTCCGCATGCTCTTCCACCGATTTTTCGGCTGTCCCGGAAAAGCCGATGCAGGCCAGGAATCTGAATGGCGGGTAGCCTACCTCGCGGCGGAATTCCAGTTCCTGGCAGTAGAATGCGTCGCCGTCATGCCTTACTGCGTACTGGATGGCGTAGTGGTCGTTGTTGAGCGCCTGCACGACCACCCGGCCGGGGACGTCTCCACGTCCAGCGCGGCCAATGACCTGGGACAGGAGTTGAAAGGTGCGCTCGGCCGCCCGGAAGTCCGGCATCCCCAGGCTGGCCTCGGCGTTCACGACCCCAACCAGGGTCACGCCGGGGAAGTCATGCCCCTTGGCGATCATCTGGGTGCCCACCAGGATGTCGGCGCTGCCGTCGGACATGCGGGCAAGAAGCCGCCCGTGGCTCCCCTTGCCGCCGGTGGTGTCGCTGTCCATGCGCAGGATGCGCGCCTGGGGCAGGAGCTCGCGCAGGTCGTGCTCCAGCCGTTCGGTCCCGGCACCCAGTTCCTTCAACTCCTGGCAGCCACAGGACGGACAGGTGCCGGGGGCGGGGATGGCGTAATCGCAGTAGTGGCAGACGCTCTGGCCGCGCTGGCGGTGGTAGGTCAGTGATACCGAGCAGTTGGGGCACGTCAGCGGCGCGCCGCACTCGGCGCATACCAGGTAGGTGGCAAAGCCGCGCCGGTTGAGTAAGATGATGGCCTGCCCGCCGGCGGCCAGGGTCGCCTCCAGCGCCGGGGTCAGAAGCGGGCTGATGGCGGTGTCGATCCCCTTCATGGGGGCCAGTTCGACTGCCGGCATGGGGCGTTTTTCAACCCGTTCCGGCAGGGTCAGCAGCGCCAGCTTGCCCTGCTGTGCGGCGTAAAGGCTTGTGACCAGCGGCGTGGCCGATCCGAGCAGGACCACGGCCCGCTCCATCCTCCCCCGCACCAGCGACAGGTCGCGGGCGTTGTAACGCAGGCCATCGGCTTGTTTGAAGGAGGCCTCATGCTCCTCGTCAACGATGATGATGCCGATCCCGGCCAATGGGGCGAAGATGGCCGAGCGGGCGCCGATGACGATCCGGGCCTGGCCACGCCTGATGCGTCGCCACTCGTCGTAGCGCTCGCCTTCGGAAAGGCCGCTGTGCAGGATGGCAATACCGTGGCCGAAGCGGGCGCGGAAGCGCTGCACCAGTTGGGGGGTAAGCGCAATCTCCGGAACGAGTACCAGGGCGTTTTTATCCTGTTCAAGGGCTCGGGCGATGGCCTGGAGATAGACCTCGGTCTTGCCGCTGCCGGTCACGCCGTGCAGCAGGAACGGGGCAAAGGCGTGTCTGTCCAGTGCCGTGTCCACGGCGTCAAGGGCTGCCTGCTGGTGGGGGGAGAGCATCCTGGGGACATCCCGGTCCACTACGGTATCGCTGAAAGGGTTGCGATAGACCTCCTGCGTTTCGCCCGCCACGAGCCCCAATTCTGCCAACCTTCTGAGCTGAGCTGAACAATGGCCGAAACGCCGCCTTAGTTCGGCGGCAGGGACCTCGCCACCCTCCCTGATCACCTCCAGGACGGCAGACGCCTTGCTGCCCAGGTGATGGGCGGGCTCGCCCTGTGCCGCGGCATGGAAGACGATCTCCGTCTTGACGGCCTTGCCGCCGCTGACATTGGCGTCTGATTGGCCCGAGCCCTTGCGGGTCTGGATGTTTATGCCGGCAGGAAGCGCCGTTTTGAGTACTCCGCCGAGCGGATGCAGGTAGTAGGAGGCCACCCAGCGGAAGAACTCCAGCTCGTTGTCCGTCCAGAGCGGGTCCTGGTCAAGCACCTCCAGGATCTCTTTCAGTTCGAGGGGTGGCGTCTCCGCTGCATCTCCCAGAATATAGCCGGTCACCCTGCGACGGCCGAAGGGGACGAGGGCGCGCCGTCCTGCCAGGTCCTGCCGCTCCATTTCCGGAGGTATGCGGTAATGGAAGATGCGGTCCAGGTGAAGCGGGATGGCGACTTCGATGATGCGGGGCAGATGGGTGGGCATTGGATGGTGATAGCAGAGCGCCGCCCCGAAGTAAAGCGCAGAAATGCTGAAAGCGGGGAGGTCGGGGTAGGGGCAGGAGGACTACCAGTACTTCCTTGGAGGCTCGGTTTTCCCCATCAGGCGGATCTCGCCGTCAATGACCTTGAACATGTCGCCGGTCTCGGTAGTCCACTCGTCCCCCTCCTCCACGGGGTTGGGGAATGAGCGCTGGCCGAGGAACATCTCCTTGTCGCCCACATAACCGTACCATTCGAGAGCGCCGGTCATCCATATTATCGTTTTCAGTTCCATGGGAATACCTCGAAAAATTAAAGTCTGACTCTCACAAAGCTCACAGAGGCACAGAGAAAATCAATAGTTTGAAGGCTCGCTTTTTTTGTCCTGACGTTCCCCGTGCCTTTGTGAGCTTTAGCGAACGATAGTGAGCGAGTGAGAGAGTGAGAGACCGGTTCTACGAAAGCCGTGACTTGAAATCCTGGTAGCCGAATTTGCGCAACACCTTCAACCGGCCTGTTTCAGGCTCGAAGGTGCAGATGGCCGGGTGCTGGATGCCGTTGAAAGTGGTGGTCTTGACCATGGTGTAGTGGGCCATGTCCAGGAAGGCCAGCCGGTCGCCCGCTTTCAACGGTTGGTCGAAGGACCAGTCGCCGATGACGTCTCCCGCCAGGCAGGAGGGGCCGCCCATGCGGTAGGTATGGGCCTTCTCTCCGGGATCAAAACCGCCCTTTATGCCTGGGCGATAGGGCATCTCCAGGACATCCGGCATGTGGCAGGTGGCCGAGACGTCCAGGATGGCGATGTCCATCTCGTTATGCACCACGTCCAGAACCTCGCCCACCAGGATGCCGGTACCGATGGCAACAGCCTCGCCCGGCTCCATGTAAACCTCTATATGATATTTTTCGCGGAAATACTTTACCAGTTTCACCAGGCCGTCGATGTCGTACCCCTCGCGGGTGATGTGGTGGCCGCCACCCAGGTTGAGCCACTTCATATGCGGCAGGAACTCGCCGAACTTCTCCTCGAACGCCTGTGCGGTCCGCTCCAGCGGCTCGAACATCTGCTCGCAAAGGGTGTGAAAGTGCAGCCCCTCCACCCCTTGCAGCGATCTGCCGTCAAACTCCTTGCGCGGGATGCCTAGCCGCGATACCGGGGCACAGGGGTCGTACATGGGGGTATGTCCCTCGGAGTGTTCGGGATTGACCCTGAGGCCGACGGAGACGCGTCCCTTTTCCTGTTCCCACAGCGGCCGGAAGCGCTCCAGCTGGTTGAAGGAATTGAAGACCAGATGGTTGGAGATCTGCAACAACTCCGCCACGTCGCTTTCCTTGAATGCAGCGGAGAAGCTGTGGACCTCGCGCCCGAACTCCTCCATTCCCAAACGCGCCTCCCAGGGGGAGCTGGCACAGACCCCTTGCAGGGTCTCGCGGATGATGGGGAACACGCCCCACATGGCAAAAGCCTTCAATGCCATGAGTATCCTGGCGCCGCTACGCTTCTGGACATCGTCCAGGATGGCCAGATTATGGCGCAGCCTGCCCAGGTCCACCACATAGGCCGGGGAGGGGGCTAGTTCAAGGATTCTGTCGATGTCGATACCGATCACAATTAACCCTTTTTGCCACGGAGGCAATCGAAACTGTCTGTTGACGCTACGCTGGTCTTTTCCACAAGAAATGCCGGATTGCGATGATGAAAGCTCAGCCGCTACAACCTATTGTTTCAGGAGGATATTTTTCCACAAGAAACGTCAGATTTGCGATGATGACAGTGCCGGCGACGAGGAGGCGAGAGAGGCGTAGCAGCGCTACGTCGATGAGCCTCCGCAGGAACCGGCGCTGTCAGGGCGCAGATATGGCGTTACTCACAGCTCCGGCCATTCGCCGCCTTCGACGACGACCGTAGGCAGTCCCATGGGTCCCAGCACATCCAGGAACAGCTCCGGATCGAACTGCTCCATGTTCCAGACCCCGGCGCTGTGCCACTTGCCGGTCAGCATCATGATGGCGCCCACCACGGCCGGAACACCTGTGGTGTAGCTGATTGCCTGGGACTTGACCTCCCGGTAGCAGGCTTCATGATCGCAGATGTTGTAGATGTAGACCTGCTTGCGCTTACCATCCTTGAGTCCGCGTGCGATGACGCCGATGCAGGTCTTCCCCTTGGTCAAAGGTCCCAGGGAACCCGGGTCGGGCAGGAGGGCCTTGAGAAACTGGATCGGCACGATCTTCTGGCCGTTGTACTCCACTTCGTCGATGCGGGTCATGCCCACGTTCTGCAGCACTTCAAGGTGTTTCAGATAGTTGTCCGAGAAGGTCATCCAGAACTGGGCCTTTTTGATGGTGGGTATGTGCCTTACCAGGGACTCCATCTCCTCGTGATAGAGGCGGTAGATGTTCATGGGGCCGATGCCCTCTGGAAAATCGAAGACCTGTTTGGTGGAGAGCGGCGACGTCTCTACGAATTGGCCGTTTTCCCAATGGCGGCAGGTGGCGGTCACCTCCCGGATGTTGATCTCCGGGTTGAAGTTGGTTGCAAAGGGTTGGCCGTGGGAACCGGCATTGGCGTCGATAATGTCGATCTCCTGGACTTCGTCCAGATATTTTTTAGCCGCCAGTGCGGTGTAGACATTGGTCACGCCCGGATCGAATCCGGAGCCAAGGAGCGCCATGATGCCCGCCTGTTTGAAGCGATCCTGGTAGGCCCACTGCCAGGAGTATTCGAACTTGGCCGTGTCCAGCGGCTCGTAGTTGGCGGTGTCCAGGTAGTCCACGCCGGTCTCCAGGCAGGCGTCCATGATGTGCAGGTCCTGATAGGGCAGGGCAACGTTGATCACCAAGTTTGGTTGTTCTCGTCGGATCAGGGCCGAGAGCTCGGGTACGTTGTCGGCGTCAACCTGGGCGGTTGCGATCGGTGTTGCAATCTGGGCCGCGATGGCGTCGCATTTGGACCTGGTACGGGAGGCCAGGGTGATCTCGCTGAAGATGTCCCGGCGCTGGGCGCATTTGTGGGTCACGACCTGGCCGACACCGCCTGCGCCGATGATGAGAACTTTGCTCATATAACTCTCCTTCCTGGAGCCGCAGCGCCATATTCGCGCCCTAACGACGCCGGTTCGCAGGCATGCTCCTCGACGTAGCGCTGCTACGCCTGCGGGCCTGCCTTCTTACCGACGCCGTTATCATCGCGAATCTGGCGCCGCTCAATTTGGTTAAATATTGCACAAGAGAATCTGGCGCTGCTCAATTTGGTTAAATATTGCACAAGAGAATCTGGCGCTGCTCAATTTGGTTAAATATTGCACAAGGGAATCTGGCGCTGCGCAATTTGGTTAAATATTGCACAAGAGAATCTGGCACTGCGCAATCTGGTAAAATATTGCACAAGATAATACGGGCATTCGCCTGCCGGCGCAACGCCCGTAACAAAACTTTTACATTGACGCCTGAATTCGTGGCGCCAGAATGCAAAGAAGTGGTTGAAAACCCAGGTTGTTCAAAAATAGTCGGATCGTCGCACCCGCGGAAAGGCCCGCGGAGGCGTAGCGACGCTACGCCGCGCAAGGGGCTTTCGAGGATGGCGGCGAGATGGCTGTTTTTCAACAACCTGTCAAAACGGTCAAACGTTACTCGCCCAGATAGGTATACCCCAGCAGCGTCCGGTCCAGGAGTTCGATGAAGTGGCTGCTCTCCTCTATGGATATCTTCCGGAGGGCGACGCTCTTCTCCAGGTTGTCCCTCACTTGCTTGAGTATCTCCGGCCCCTTGTACTGTACGTACTTAAGACTCTCCCAACAGGCGTCCCCGTTGATGACGGTGTCGATCAGGTAGCCGGTCTTCTTGTTGAAGGTGATATGGACGGCATTGGTGTCGCCGAACAGGTTGTGCATGTCTCCCAGGATCTCCTGGTAGGCGCCGATCAGGAAGAAGCCGATGAAGTAGTCTTCTTCCTTCCGGATACGGTGGAGCGGCAGGAATTTGGTGCGTCCGTTCTCGCCGACGAAACTGGTGATCTCGCCGTCGGAGTCGCAGGTGATATCGGCGATGGAGGCTATGACATCCGGCTTCTGGTTGAGCCGCTGCAGCGGCATGATCGGGAAGAGTTGGTCGATGGCCCAGGAGTCCGGGATCGATTGGAACAGGGAAAAGTTTGCAAAATAGGTCTGGCGCAGGGCGAGCTGGAAATTCTGCAACTCCTCGGGAATCGGCTTGATCTTTTCCACGATGCTGTTGATCTTCTTGATGATCTTGGAGTAGAGCCACTCGGCGATGGCGCGGTCGTTGAGGGTCAGGTAGCCCAGGTTGAACAGGCTGACAGCTTCGTTGATCAGTTGCAGCGTGTCGTGGTAGTCCTCGCGCAGGGAGTAGCGGTCGATGCTCTTGTAGATGTCCATGAGCTTCTTGACCGTGGGCGCGAGATTCTCGGCCTTTGTCAGAATCTCCTCGAAGTCGGGCATCAGGTTCTGGGTGTTGGTGTTGAGGACATTGGTGATCAATACCGAATAATGGGCAACCGTGGCTCGTCCGGACTCGGAGATGATGTTTGGGCATTCCACCCCTGTCTCGTCGCAGATGTTCTTGATCTGGTAGATGACGTCATTGGCGTACTCCTCCAACGTATAGTTGACGCTTGAGAAATAGCTGGACTTGGAACCGTCGTAGTCCACGCCCAGGCCGCCGCCTATGTCGAGAAAATCGATGCCGACGCCCAGTTTCCGCATCTCGGCGTAGATCCGGGTCCCCTCGATCAGGGCGGTCTTGATCTTGTCGATCTTGGTGATCTGGCTGCCGATATGAAAATGGAGCAACTTGACGCAGTCCAGCATGTTGTGTTCTTCCAGCATGCGGATCGCGGCGATGATTTCGGACATGCGCAGGCCGAACTTGGCGTCTTCGCCGCCGGAGGTGGCCCATTTGCCGGTTCCCTTGGAGGATAGTTTCACCCGGATACCCAGTTTGGGCAGGATGCCGGTCTTTTCGGACAGCTCGATGATCTTTTCCAACTCGAACAGTTTTTCCACCACCAAGGTGATGTTGTAGCCGATCTTGGTGGCATAGAGCACGGTTTCAATGTATTCGTTATCCTTGTAACCGTTGCAGAGGATCGGCAGGCCGTTACCGGTGGAGATGGATATGCCGGCGACCAGCTCCGGTTTCGAGCCCACCTCAAGGCCTATGTTGTAGCGCTTGCCGAAATTGGCGATGGCCTCTACGACCTGGCGTTGCTGATTGACCTTGATGGGAAAGAAGGTCTGGTACTTGGCCGGATAGTCGTTCTCCTGGATGGCGCTTCTGAAGACCCGGTTGATGCTGGCGATACGCCCTTGGAGCACATCCATGAAGCGCAGCAGAATCGGGGGCTTGATCTTGCGTTTGATCAGGTCGTCAGCCAGGGCGCGCAGGTCGATGGATTGTTTGGAACTGGAAGAGGGATGGACGCAGATGTTCCCCTTCTTGTTGATGGAGAACAGGTCTGCGCCCCAATTGTCGATGTTATAGAGCTTTGCGGACTCGTTAATTGACCAGCGTTCCATAGGCTGTTTACCAACTTTCTTCGTTATTTGCAAAAAGCCCTTGAAGGCAGGGTCGGCGCTTGCTCCGCCCGATCAGGGCGCGACAAAAAAGCGCCCTCTATCATGGTTCATATATGCAGTCACCGGAACAATATCAAAACAAAATGAACAAATTAGATCTTCTATTGAAAATTCCGGTGTAAGTCAATCTAAATAAACAAATGCTTCGCAGTGCGGGTCGAATAGAGGCTGTCCCGCTACGACGTGGTGGCCGGATGGCGCCGGCTGCCGTTAACCTCTCCGGGAATTGTGGTCGCACCTGAAGGTGCACCTTGACTTTGTCACAGGGAATGTTTAACTTTCAGTTGAGTCCGAAAGTCTTTCTTTACCAGCTGCAATCAAAGGATTACATTGTTGGCTTCGCCGGTGGCCTTTGAAACGTACCGAACGTCGCCACTTTCTCGCCGCCAGGATTGCAGCTCGATACTACATGAATTCTGTGTGTAAGGCGATTATATGCCACCCTTTTCCCGCAGGCAACCGTTCCAGCAGGAACTCTTCGGCCGTCATCTCGGCGAGATTCGAGATCTGCTGGATGCCCTGGAGCTTCGTGACGTCTTTGGCGAGGGAGAGAACCATCCTCTGGTGGATATGTACGAAACCAGCAATGAGCTGGTCCTGGAATTCGATCTGCCAGGTTTCCGTACCGAAGACATCTGTTTGACGCAGCATGGCACGATCCTTGTTCTGGAAGCGCAGCGACCCTGCGAACAGGCCCCGGAAGGTACCCGCTATGTGTGCCTCGAACGGAGTTACGGCCGTTTTCACCATGCGCTGCATATCCCTGGCAGCATAGATACATGCGCAATCAAAGCTGAGTACCGCTGCGGCGTGTTGCGGGTGAGATATCCCAAGACCGGCGACCGGCAGGTAACGATAAAGGAGATAAAAGATTGAGCGAGATAGATACTGATCTGGAAAAACAGGAGTCGGAGGATCTGAAGATCCCGGAGGTGTTGCCGCTTCTGCCGGTGCGTGATGTGGTGGTCTACCCCTTCATGATCATCCCGCTCTTCGTAGGGCGCGAGATGTCGGTCAAGGCCGTTGACAGCGCCTTGGCCGGGGACCGGATGATCCTTTTAGCCACCCAGCACGAGATCGGCGAGGAGGACCCCACCCCGGACAAGATCTATGAGGTCGGTACTGTCGCCATGATCATGCGCATGCTCAAGCTGCCCGACGGTAGGGTGAAAATCCTCGTCCAGGGGCTGAGCAAGGCCCGCATCACCGAGTATGTGACGGAGAAGCCGTTCCATACGGTACGCATCGAAAAGTTGGTTGACGTCCCTCTTCAGGATGTCTCTTTGGAGACGGAGGCCCTGGTACGCACCGTCCGCGAGCAACTGACCAAGGTCATCGAGCTTGGTAAGCAGGTCTCTCCAGAGGTGATGGTTATCCTGGAAAATATTCAAGACCCCGGCAGCATGGCCGACCTGATCGCCAGCAATCTGGGCCTGAAGGTGGCCGATGCCCAGCTGCTGTTGGAGATGAGTAACCCGATCCTCCGCCTGACCAAGGTCAACGACTTTCTGAACCGCGAGGTGGAACTGCTGGGTGTACAGGCCAAGATCCAGAGCGCAGCCCGCGAAGAGATGGGCAAGAACCAGCGGGAGTACTACCTGCGGGAGCAGATGCGCGCCATTCAGCAGGAGTTGGGAGACGGCGAAGGCAAAGAAGAGATCGCCGAGGTGCGCAAGGCCATCGAGGCCGCCAAGATGCCCGAAGCGTCCCTGAAAGAGGCCCTTAAACAGCTGAACCGCCTGGAAAACATGCATCCGGACGCCGGCGAGGCAGGCATCATCCGCACCTATCTGGACTGGCTGGTGGAAATCCCCTGGAGCAAGTCCACGCGCGACAGCCTGGACATCGTCCGCGCCAAGAAGATCCTTGATGACGACCATTTCTACCTGGACAAGATCAAGGAGCGCATCCTGGAGTTCCTGTCGGTGCGCAAGCTGAAGAAAAAGATGAAGGGACCTATCCTCTGCTTCGTGGGCCCTCCGGGAGTCGGAAAGACCTCCCTGGGCAAATCCATCGCCAGGGCCATGAACCGCAAGTTCGTGCGCATATCCCTGGGCGGCGTGCGGGATGAGGCCGAGATACGCGGTCACCGCCGCACCTATATCGGCGCCTTGCCGGGACGCATCATTCAGGGGATGAAACAGGCCGGCTCTAACAACCCGGTCTTCATGCTGGACGAACTGGACAAGCTGGGCTACGACTACAAGGGAGACCCGTCATCGGCGCTTCTTGAGGTGCTGGATCCGGAGCAGAACCACTCGTTCTCGGACCATTACATCAACATGCCGTTCAATCTCTCCAACGTCATGTTCATTGCCACGGCCAACCAGATCGACCCGGTGCCGTCGGCACTGCGCGACCGCATGGAGGTCATCAACCTTGCCGGTTATACGGAGGAGGAGAAGCTGGAGATCGCCCGCCGCTACCTGGTACCGCGCCAGATGAAGGAAAACGGCCTCAAGGCGAAACACATCAGCTTCGATGACGACTCCATCCGCGAGATAATCGCCAAGTACACCCGCGAGGCGGGTTTGCGCAACCTGGAGCGGGAGATCGGCACGGTGTGCCGCAAGGTGGCCCGCAAGGTGGCCGAAGGAGACACGCGAGCCATCAAGGTCGGGGCCAAAAATCTGCACTCCTTCCTGGGTGCGCCCAAGCATCTGCGGGAAGAAGATCTGGACAAAAACGAGGTCGGGGTGGTCAACGGACTGGCCTGGACACCGGTGGGAGGAGAAATCCTGCACATCGAGGCCACACTGATGAAGGGCAAGAGCGGCCTGACCCTGACCGGACAGTTAGGGGAGGTGATGAAGGAGTCGGTCCAGGCAGCCCATTCCTATATACGCGCCCATGCGGACATCCTGCACATCAATCCCGAGTTTTTCCAGGAGCATGAGATTCATGTCCATGTTCCGGCCGGGGCCATTCCCAAGGACGGCCCATCGGCCGGTATCGCCATGACCACGGCCCTCGTTTCGATCCTGACGCGTATTCCGGTCAAGAAGGACGTGGCTATGACCGGCGAGGTCACGCTGCGCGGCAAGGTGCTTCCCATTGGCGGGCTCAAGGAAAAGATCCTGGCTGCGGTACGTTCGCGGATGCGGATGGTCATCATTCCTGACCAGAACAAGAAGGATCTGGAGGATATCCCGGCCGAGATACTCAAGAAGATCAAGATTGTCCCGGTGCATGAGGTGGGCGAGGTGCTGAAACTTGCCCTGGAGAAGTTCCCCCCTCCTGCGCCGTCCAGCCACAAAGAACCAGCGAAAAAACCGCGCACCGGAAAATCCGAAGCCGCCTCAAAGGTGCTGATCCGGCCCCGTAAGGAGATCTCGGCCGGGGCCAGGGAGTGAAGATCGGAGAGCTGGGCGAATTCGACCTGATCTCCCGTCTTACCTCTGGTGCGGTCGTCGGCAGAGGCGTCGGCGTCATCACCGGCATCGGTGAT
>Ga0316217_10001748_pt1 | contig 27476 bp, 19 predicted proteins | sample 1anoAmetaG_FD_203633 | JGI IMG/M metagenome (GOLD analysis project Ga0316217, IMG submission 203633) | Freshwater microbial communities from Trout Bog Lake, Wisconsin, USA - 1anoA | ecosystem: Environmental > Aquatic > Freshwater > Lake > Hypolimnion/Profundal zone | place: USA: Wisconsin...
CGAAAAAAAGAGTTGACCCGCAAGCCCACTCGGTATACATTCATGAGTGCCATCCAAAAAGGGCAAATTGCACTGTGCAATTTTGTGCAGCCGTCTGTCGTTTCCCGCATCATATTTGAGCTGAGGCTCATCCGTTGATGCCCCGGTGCGTTTTGGATTCCACCGGAATGGGAAGACAGGGTGCGTGGTTCCCAAGGCGGCAATCTGTAATCCCGATGCGCAATGAGGCCTGTCGATTTCGTGCGAATGTGCGTCAAGATACTTGAGCTGGATGCAGAGGTTGTGCGTCTAAACCTTGTGAGCGTGGAATTCGGGCAGCCTATGCATGTTTTGGCTCCCCTGCTGCAACGGCCGCGGCCAATGGCCCCAGGCGTGCAGGCAACTGGATAAGGAGAGATTGGTAATGCGTTCTGATTTGGTTTTTGGGGCACTTTCTCATGTGTCCAATCGCTACCAGTTGTGCCAACTGGCGAGCAAGGCAACCCGGAAGCTGCACAAGCCGAACACGCGGTTGCAGGACACGGCCAATGAAGTATTTGCACGCTTTCACAGCACCAACCCTGGCTCCGAGGCGGCGGTAGTGACGCCCGAGGCCCATCCGGCGGAAACGCGCCGCGCCGCCTGACGGCATTTTCCCAAGGGTACTGTTCAGTCAGGCAACCGTTTCAAGGCGGCTACCCGTCGCAGGCAGCCGCTCTTCCCTGGCATTTGAAATTCCATTTGAGTTCGGGAAACGCTTCAAGCTCGGCCTGTTCCGGCTGCTTTTTTGAACTCTTGCCCGGTATTTTTCTGGAGCACTTTCCCCTCTCTTACACCCCTCTGACTCACATCCCGCCTTATTGCAGGTGACTATGACCATCGCCGAACTAAAAGAGAAGAACATCACCGAATTGAGCCGCATTGCGCGCACCTTGGAGATTCCGGGCGCCAGCGGCCTTCGCAAACAGGATCTGATCTTCAAGATTCTTCAGGCACAAAGCGAAAAGGAAGGCCACATCTTTGCCGAGGGCGTGCTGGAAATCCTGCCCGACGGCTACGGCTTTCTGCGCTCACCGGACTACAACTATCTGCCCGGCCCGGACGATATTTACGTCTCGCCCTCGCAGATTCGCAAGTTCGACCTGAAGACCGGCGACTCGATCTCGGGCAACGTCCGTCCTCCGCACGAGGGGGAGAAGTATTTTGCCCTGGTGAAGATCGAGGCCATCAACTTCGAGTCTCCCGAGGAGACGCGCAACAAGATTCTCTTCGACAACCTGACGCCGCTCTATCCCCAGGAACGCATCAAGATGGAGACGGTGCGGGAGGGCATCAGCGGCCGGGTGATGGATCTGCTGACACCGGTGGGCAAGGGGCAGCGCGGATTGATTGTCGCCCCGCCGCGCACCGGCAAGACCATGCTGTTGCAGTCGATCGCCAACTCGGTCTCGACCAACCACCCCGAAGTGGTGCTGATCGTTCTGCTGATCGACGAGCGCCCCGAGGAAGTGACAGACATGCAGCGCTCGGTGAAGGGCGAAGTTATTTCCTCGACCTTCGACGAGCCCGCCGCCCGCCACGTACAGGTGGCCGAGATGGTCATCGAGAAGGCCAAGCGACTGGTCGAACACAAGCGCGACGTGGTGATTCTGCTGGATTCGATTACTCGTCTGGCGCGCGCCTACAACACCATTGTGCCGCCTTCGGGCAAGGTGCTGTCGGGCGGCGTGGATTCGAACGCCCTGCAGCGCCCCAAGCGCTTCTTCGGCGCGGCCAGGAACATTGAAGAAGGCGGCTCGTTGACCATCATTTCGACCGCGCTGGTCGATACCGGTTCGCGCATGGACGAGGTCATCTTCGAAGAGTTCAAGGGCACCGGCAACATGGAAATCATTCTGGATCGCAAGCTGGTGGACAAGCGCGTCTTCCCGGCCATCGACATCCAGCGCTCCGGCACCCGCAAGGAAGAGCTGCTGATTCCCAAGGAAGATTTGCAGCGCATCTTCGTTCTGCGCCGGGTGCTGAACCCGCTGTCGCCGGTCGAGGCCATGGAATTGCTGATTACCCGCCTGGAAAAGGTACGCAACAACGCCGAGTTCCTGGCCAATATGAACCAGCTGTAAGACAACTGCAAAAGCGCGAAAGAATGGGACTGCCTTTTCAGGCAGTCCCGTTCCGTTTCAAGCCAAGTTCCGGCTTATCTTTGGGGTTCCAGTCCCGGATGCAATAGAATCGGACCGACCGGGTCGGTACGTCTCGCCCGCTTGAGCGGTCGAAAGAAAGAAAATGGCAGGAACTCTCAATCCAACGAAAGCCCTCATCTTCCGAATCACGCATCGGGACAATCTACCCTGGATTCTTCACAACGGTCTGTATGCGCAAAACGGGGCTTTTTCCGACCCCGGCTACAGGAGCATCGGCAACCCGGATGTGATTGGAAAGCGCACCAATCGTACTGTCCCGGCAGGAACAGGGGGAGTACTCGGCGATTACATTCCCTTCCACTTCACACCGTTCTCAATGATGTTGTACAACATTCACACGGGCTACGGCGTTTCCAAAGTGCCGAACGAGGAGATCGTAATCCTCGTTTCATCGCTTTATCGCATCGCGGAATTGGGCATTCCATACGTTTTCACCGATCAACATGCTCTTCGGAGAACGGCGACCTATTTCACCAACCTGGCGGAGCTGACCAACATCGATTGGCCTTTACTGAATGGCCGGGATTTCAAGTATGACTCGGACAACCCCGGAAAGACCGACCGCTATCAAGCTGAAGCGCTTATATGGAAACATATGCCAGTGGACGCTCTCCTCGGCATTGCGAGCTACAACGAGGAAGTCAGAGCCACATTGGAGGCAGAAGCCCGGGGGCAGAACAAGCAGGTGAACACCAGCGTTCAGAGAGGGTGGTTCTTTCAATGATTAAGTTCACAAAAGGCAATCTACTGAATGCTCCCGTTGAGGCGCTCGTCAACACCGTAAACACGGTTGGAGTCATGGGAAAGGGCATTGCCCTGATGTTCAAGGAGGCTTTCCCCGCGAACTTCAAAGAGTACGAGACCGCGTGCAAAGACCGCCAAATTCAAGTTGGCCGCATGTTCGTGACAGAGCCTGCGAAGCTCGATGGCCCGCGCTGGATCATCAATTTCCCAACCAAGAAGCACTGGCGCCAGCCTTCCAAGATAGAGTGGGTCGCCGAGGGGTTGGAGGACTTGCGAAAGGTCATCTCGGAACGTGGCATACGATCCATCGCATTGCCTCCGCTCGGCGCGGGGAATGGAGGATTGGACTGGGCGATGGTGCGCGCTGAAATCGAGCGTGAGTTGAGCGGCCTGAATCATGTCATGATCCTCGTATACGAACCCACCGAAAGGTACCAGAATGTCGCGAAACCAACCGGGGTCAAAGAGCTAACGCCGGCGCGTGCGCTTGTAGCGGAAATTATACGGCGCTACTGGGTGCTCGGTAGTGTCTGTACCTACCTAGAAGTGCAGAAACTCGGATGGTTTTTGGAGAGAGCAGCCGAATCGCTTTCGGTCGAAGACCCATTGAAGCTTCGGTTTCAGGCCGACAAATTCGGGCCGTATTCCGATCTCCTTCGCCACCTGCTCAACGGTTTGGACGGCACCTATCTTCATTGCGACAAGAGGCTGGCGGACGCATCGCCCTCGGATACGATCTGGTTCGACGAGGAGCGGAGAGAGTTCGTGTCGCTTTACTTGCAACAGGAACCAGCCAAAGACCTTAACAGGATTCTGGAATTTGCAGCACAGCGTATCGATGGATTTGAATCTCCGTTGGGCATGGAACTCCTCGCCACCGTCGATTGGTTGATTGTGCGAATGAATACCTCTCCGACTGTCGAAGGAGTTCGAATCGGATTGAAGAAATGGCCAGCGGGTGAGGCCGCTGCAGAGCGAAAACTAAGGCTTTTCGACGACCGATTGGTCGGTCTAGCGCTGGAGCAACTCTCTATGCCTATAACGGTTTGAAGCTGCCGTCTGGGCGCCAGACCGATCGAAAAATACAGCGGTTCCCACGCCCCGTTCAGCCTCATCGGCATTTTCGGTCGTTCGAATGCTTGCCAGTTGAATCGCCCGCCGCCAGGTGTGCCTTTCCGAATTTCCAAACTGCTGGTAAGATAGAAAAGTCGTGGGGCTGTAGCTCAGCTGGGAGAGCGCCTCGTTCGCAACGAGGAGGCCAGCGGTTCGATCCCGCTCAGCTCCACCAAATTTCCTTGTGTATCGCGCAATCAACCCGCCTCCAGCGGGTTTTTGTGTTTTTGGCTTCTGTCCAGGCGGCTTATTCCTTGCGGGACGGCAGAGCGGGCCCGGTGCTCCACTCCACGGCCCGGCGCTTCGAAGAGGGGCTTTGAGCCGACTGTATACTCGATTTGTTCTGTTTGGCTTGCCTGCTGACCCGATGGCTGCCCCATCGCGGCGCAGCTTGCAGTCGCCATCCGCGACGAGGTGAACGTTTGCCCGAGACCGTCAACCAGCCGTCCCTGCCGGACGCCGAGCGCGTTCCGCTTTGCGTGGATCTGGACGGCACGCTGGTCAAGTCCGATACCCTGGTGGATTCCCTGCTGGTCCTGCTGCGGACGCGGCCGGTGCTGGTTTTCAAGCTGCCCGGCCAACTTCTGCGCGGTAAAGCCGCGTTCAAGGCGTTTGTCTCCGCATCCGTCACCCTGGATGTCGCCCATCTGCCGTACAACCGGGGGCTGCTGGAATTCCTCAAGCGGGAACACGCTCAGGGCCGGGCAATCTACCTGGCGACCGGCGCGGATCTCTCGGTTGCCCGCCGCGTGGCCGCACACCTAGGCATCTTTGCCGGGGTGCTGGGCTCGGACGGCGCGACCAACCTGACCGGCAGCAGGAAGCTGGAGAGCCTGCGCAGCCGGCTGAATTCCGACAGGTTTGCCTATGTGGGCAATGCCCGGCCCGATCTGCCGCTGCTGGCCGCTGCCGCCGAGCCGATGGTGGCCAATCCCTCGCTGGGACTGCGCCTGGGGCTCAGGGCGCGCGGCATCCACCCGCTGCGCGCGTTCGAGGAGCGCAGCTATCTGCCGGGGGCGCTGCTGAAGGCCGCGCGCCTGCACCAGTGGGCCAAGAATCTGCTGATCTTTGTGCCGCTCCTGCTGTCTCATGCGCTCACCCTGGGACGGCTATTGACGGCGCTGCTGGCCTTCCTGTGCTTCAGCCTGGCGGCTTCGGCCACTTACATCGTCAACGACCTGCTGGACATCGAGGCCGACCGTCGTCATGCCCGCAAGCGGCATCGACCTTTCGCCTCGGGCGACCTCTCTGCCTTCGCGGGGATGGGCATTGTGACGGTGTTTCTGCTGCTGTCGCTGGCGGGGGCACGTCTGCTTCCGGCGGAGTATTACGGCTGGCTGCTGATCTATCTGGCGACGACGCTGGCCTACACGCTCTATTTGAAGCGCGTGGCGCTGGTGGACGTGCTGGTGCTCTCCGGCTTGTATACCTTGCGGCTGCTGGCCGGCGGCGCGGCCACCCACACGGTGATCTCGCACTGGCTGGCGGGCTTCTCGATCTTTCTGTTTCTCTCGCTGGCCTTCGTCAAGCGATTTGCGGAGTTGGAGACTCTCTCCGCCAGCGGCTCGCCGCCCCGCAACGGTCGCGGGTATCTGGTGGCCGACATGCAGCAGTTGCGCAGCTTCGGCACCGCCAGCGCCTTTGCCGCAGTGGTGGTCTTTGCCAACTACATCAGCGGCCGCGACGTGGTGAAGCTCTACCACGAGCCGGGGCGGCTGTGGCTGATCATGCCTTTGATGCTCTTGTGGTTATGCCGCGTCTGGCTGCTGGCCTCGCGCGGGGAACTCAACGAGGACCCGGTGATCTTCGCCATCAGCGACCGGATGAGCCTGCTGATCGGCGTTGCGGTGGCGGCGATCGCCTGGCTGGCGCTGTAGGGCAAATTCACAGTTCCTGTAGGGTCTATTTTGAGGTTTCCCACCCATTTCACAAAGAACGTGAAATGGATGGGGCACGGAGCATTGGTGGCTTGGCCGGTTCGGAGTTTCCTTAGATCCCTGAAAATAAACACGTTGGATGGTTCGGCCGCCCCTACGGGGCTGATGGTCCGTTTATCGTTTTGACCCAGGGTTCCGCTACGCTTCACCCTGGGCTATTCTCTGACGGCCCCTTCGGGGCCTGCATTGTGCGCTCCCGTCGAAGCATGAGGCTCCCGTCGAAGCAGGAGGCTCCAGTTGAAGGATGAGGATCGAGGTTTCATCGCCTGCGGGTCGGCAATGCAGGGGAGCGACTGACCCCTGACCCCTGAAAAGGAACACGTTGAATGGTTCGGCCGCCCCTACGGGGCTGATGGTCCTCTTATCGTCCTGACCCAGGGTTCCGCTGGGCTTCACCCTGGGCTATTCTCTGACGGCCCCTTCGGGGCCTGCATTGTGCGCTCCCGTCGAAGCATGAGGCTCCCGTCGAAGCAGGAGGCTCCAGTTGAAGCAGGAGGCTCCAGTTGAAGGATGAGGATCGAGGTTTCATCGCCCGCGGGACGGCAACGCCGGTGAGCGACTGACCCCTGACCCCTGATCCCTGACCCCTGACAACTGACAACTGACAACTGATCCCTGACAACTGACTAGTTGAACAGGTCCTTCATCTTCTCCATGAGGCTGGGAGAAGTGGGCTGGTTGTCCACGGTGAGCGATTCGGCCAGCTTGGAGACCAGGTCGCGCTGGGTGCGGCTGAGCTTGCGGGGCACCTGCACCAGCACCTGGACGATCAGATCGCCGCGCCCGCTATTGCTGAGGAAGGGGACGCCCTTGCCGCGCACGCGCAACTGCTTGCCGCTGGGGGTGCCCTCGGGAATCTTGATGGTGACGTTGCCGCCGATGGCGGGGATGTCGATCTCCGCGCCCAGGGCGGCCTGGGGAAAGCTGATGGGGATGACGCAGCGCAGATCCTGGCCGTCGCGTTCGAAGAAGTCGTGCGGGCGGATGGCGAGGACCACGTAGAGGTCGCCCTTGGGCCCGCCGGAGCGGCCCGCGTCGCCTTCGCCGGCATAGCGGATGCGGGTTCCGTTCTCGACGCCGGGCGGCACCTTGATGTTGAGTTTGAGTTCCTTGGCTACGCGGGTCTCGCCGCGGCAGGTGGAGCAGGGATCGCCGATCACCGAGCCGGTTCCGCCGCAGGCGCCGCAGGTGCGGGCCACGGAGAAGAATCCCTGCTGGTAGCGGAGCTGTCCCCGGCCCTGGCATTGCTGGCAGGTGGTGGGGCCGCGTCCGGAGGCGCTGCCGCGGCCGTGGCAGGTGGTGCAGGTCTCCAGGCGGCGGATCTTGGCTTCGGTTTCGTAGCCGAAGATGGCGGCCTCGAAGTCGACGGTGAGGTCGAAGCGCAGGTCGTCGCCGCGCTGCTGACGGGAACCGCGCTGCTGGCCGCCGCTGACGTTGAACATCTCGCCGAAGAGATCGCCGAACAGGTCGCCGATGTCCACGCCGCCGGCGAAGGGGCTGCCGCCGAAGCCGCCGCCCTGGCCATTCAGGCCGGCATGGCCGTAGCGGTCGTAGGCGGCGCGCTTGTCGGCGTCGCTGAGCACCTGGTAGGCTTCGCTGGCTTCCTTGAACTTCTCCTCGGCGGCGTTGTTGCCGGGGTTGCGGTCAGGGTGGTGCTTCAACGCCTGTTTGCGATAGGCGCTCTTCAATTCGGCGTCGCTCGCCTCGCGGGAGACGCCCAGGACCTCGTAATAGTCGGCTTTGCTCACTTTTGTATTAGAACTCATTCGCTTCTCTGTTTCGGGTTGGAAACCACGCGCACCATGGCCGGGCGCAGGAGCCGCTCGCGCAACTTATAGCCGCGGCGAATCTCTTCGGCCACGTGCTGGTCGGGCAGGTCGGCGCGTTCCACCGTGCCCAGCGCATCGTGCACGCGGGGATCGAAGGGCTCGCCCACGGCGGGAATCGGGTTGACCTGCAACTGGCGCAGGACATCTTCCATCTGCTTGACGATCAGCTCGACGCCGGAGCGCAACTGCTCGGCCGAGCTGGTGGACTTGAGCGCCAGCTCGAAGTTGTCCAGCACGGGAAGAAACTGCTCGACCACGTTGCCGGTGGCATATTCGCGGTCCGAAACCCGGTCGCGCTCGGCGCGCTTGCGGGCATTTTCAAACTCGGCTTGCAGGCGGGCCAGGCGGTCCAGCAACTGGTCGCGCTCACCCTTGAGCTGGTCGAACTCCACTCGGCCTACCGGCGCGGCGGCCTGGTCGATTGCTTCCGGTTCGGTGGCCGCGGCGGGAACCAGTTCCGGTCCCAATGCGGACTCACCTTCGTGCGTATCGACCACAACAATTTCACCTTCATGATTTGGCATAGCTCTACGAATTCTCCGAAAAAACGAATCTGCTTGTTTCAATGATAATTTCCACGGCGGCTGCCGGCTTATCTCGAAAACCATCGGGAGCGATATACGCTCCGTTCAAGAACTGCCCGCGTGGCCAGGCGCTAATCCGCGGGAACTTCCAGGAGGCGCTCGGAGAGGCGCGCAATGTAGCGCACCGCCTGAATCATCTCCTGGTATTGGATGCGGGTGGGCGCGATGACCGCGACCGTGCCCAGGCTGACGCCGCCCAGGCGCGCGGGCGCGCCGATCAGCACCAGATCCTGCATGGCTTGCGAAGCCTCGGCGTGGCCCGCCAGGTCCGGCCCAACTACAACGCGCACTTCCTGCTGGCGGCCGTCCACGTAGGCGGTGAGCAATTCGATCAGGCGCTGCTTGGCTTCCAGAGCCAGCAGCATCTGGCGCAGGCGTTCGCGGTCCAGCTCGGCGGTGATCAGGTTGGCCATGCCGTCCACAAAGAGGGCCGGGCCGGTATCTCCAACGGCCAGCGCTCCCTTGCGGCAGAGTTCTTCCACCGAATCCAGCATCTGGGTATAGGCCTGGCGTTCGAGGTCCACGCGGCGGGCCACCTCGACACGGATGCGCTCGATGGGCCAGCCGCGGAAGTTCTCGTTCAGGTAGCGGGCGGCGGTTTCCAACTCGACATGCGTCAGTTCGCGGTCCAGGGCCAGCACCCGGTCCTGCACGGCGCCTGCCTGGGTGACCAGGACGGCCAGCACCCGGCCGGCGGAGAGGCGGGAAAAATGAATGTGCTCCAGGATTTGGCCGACGGTAGAGCTGGCCAGGGCCACGCCCAGCCCATGGGAGATGAGCGCCAGCACGTGCGAGGTGCGCTCCAGGTACTCGTTGCTGCTGGCCACGCCGGTAAAGCTCTCTTCGATCTGGCCGCGGCGCTGTTCGCTGAGGGGCGAAGGGCCTTGCTGCAGCTGACCCAGGCTAGGCGGCTGAGCCGAAGAAAGCAGGCGGCCGGACTGGGTGATCAGATCGACGTAATAGCGGAAGGCGGCGGCGGTGGGCACGCGGCCCGAGGAGGTGTGCGGCTGTTCCAGTAGCCCGGCCTCGCCCAGGGTGGCCATCACGTTGCGCAATGTGGCCGAACTCAAACCTTCTTTGTTCGCGAAGAAACGGGCAAGCGCCTGCGAGGCCACCGGCTCGCCGGTGGCGATGTACAGCTCGACGATGGCCGTAAGCACCAGCCGCTCTCGCGGACTGACGCGCGCATCCGGCATCTTTCCTGCTCTCCCAGGGGCCGCCGTCCGCGCCCACAAAGGGCTTCCCGGCGGCATGAAAATCCGTCCGAGGCCAACTAACCAATCTTCTATCTGATACTTACGCCAGAAAAAGGATGGAGTTGCCCTGTTTAATTCTAGGGAGCGGCGATGGCCGCTGTCAACACGGCCAGCGGGCCGCGATCCGCGCTCAAGGAGTTGTCTTTGGTGCGGCGGGCGGGGTGGCGGTCTCGCTGCCGTCGTCTTGCGGCGCGGGGTCGTAGCCGGGCAGCACGCGCGATTCCGCCCGAAACATGTGATAACCGTCGAAGACGACGTCGTTCAGCGAGGTCGAATAGGGCCCGAAGGTCCTGAAGCTGTCGTCGCCGTCGGCCAGCAGCATGACTGTCCGTCCTCTGGAGATGGAGACGCTTTTCACCGGGCAGATATAGGTCTTCCCGGCGATCTCGACCGGGCCGTAATCGACTACGATGCCGGAGCGGACAAGCGGCAGGTCGGGCTTCAGGTCGGCCTCCAGCATCAGGCGCAGGATGGCGCCGCTGGCCGGATCGATGGCAATCTCCCCGCGATAGCCGGTCACCTTCTTGAAAGCAATGGTTCCGTCTCCGTCCGGCAGGCAGCAATGCGTAACTTTGAAGTGCGAGGCGTTTTCCGGGATCGTATAGCGGAAGACGGCGCGCGGCCCGTTGATGCCCGGCTCCCAATGGCTCCAGATCAAACTGCTGTGCGCCGCGACGGCATCCAGGATCACGCCGCTCAATATGGGGCCAAACGTACCTCGGGTGATCAGTCCCGTCTCCAGCGTTTTCTGCTTCTTGCGCCCCGAGGCCGCGGGCTCGACTGCCTCGTAGCCGTTGCGGTACAGAACGGTCACCCTGGAACTGTCTGCCAGATGCATGGGCTCATAACTGGTTCGCACGCGTCCCGTTTCGTCGTAATGCTCCGGCGTTTCCTGATAGCGAACCGTGGTTCGCTCGGCGAAGAAGTTGGGCAACTTCGGGACCGTGGTTTTCAGATAGTCCACGACCGCCTCGATCATGCGGCTTTGCGCGGTGGGTGGCGGCGGAGGAAGGGCAGGAAGCTCGGCTGGGGGAGGGTCCAGAAACTCCGCGGCATCGGCCAGAGCGACCAAAGCAGCTTTCGCCTTGGGGCCGCGCAAGCTGGCCTTCAGGGATGCGCGCCTTGCTTCGCTCAACCGTTCGGTCAACTCCAGCGCGACGATTTGCCGGGCCGCCTCCGCGTCCGGTTTGCCTCGGGCTGCTTGTATCTCCTGCACCAGCTGATCGGCGGTCACCCGGCGGACCGCGGGGAGAGGCCGATCGTAGAAGTAGGGCTCGTCGTAGTACCCGGTGTTGGTGCGGGCGGTCAGTCCCGGCTTGCCGACTTTCACCTCCAGGCGGCGATACTCGTCGGCAGTCTCCGTCCGTACGGGATTGAACGACAGCGTATAGAAGGCCGCGGCCTCCGCGATGCTGCTTTCAATCAGGCTCACCAGGTCGAAGTCCGCCAACTGGGCGGCGGCCTCGCTTCCCCGGCCGGGAGACTCGCCCCACTGCATGGAGTTGGCGTTGTACGCGGCCGAAGTTGCCAGGTCGCGATGCGGGTCCAGGACGCGCCCGCCGCTCTCGACGGCCAGCACTCTGCGATCGAGATAGCCGCTGTCGGCTTCCCTGGCCGACTTGACCCCGCCCAGGAACTGCAGGTAGAACATCGGGCTCTCGATGGTTCCGGCCTTCGATACCTTCTCTCCGACCGAGAAGGTGTAGAGGGCGATGCGCGCCTCGCGCAGCAGGGTAGAAAACCAGTGGATCGCGTTGAAGAGATGTTCGCGATCGAGGAGGCTCTCGAAAGGCTTGCCGCTCCCCACACCCCATCCCGGCCCGACCCAGATCAGCAGCTTTCTGCCCGGCGTTTGTCTTTGTGTTGTCGCAATGTAGTGCAGCGCCTTCAAAGCCGCAAGGGCCGGCGGGTCCTCAAAGGACAAAGCGGAGAGGGATTCTCCCCTGACGCCGCTGTTGAAAGGTCGTCCCCTGAAGTCCGATCCGCTCTTGGCGGCGCGGGGGACCACGCTGGACTCCCGATGATGCGCCAGATCCGCGGCCAGGGCATTGCCGTCGCCGGAACGCGGGCCAATGGTCCACAAACCGTCGTCGGAGAGGCCGAAGATCGTGACCGGTTGGGCCAGACGCCCGCCATTCTGCCGCAAAAACCTCTCGACCTCTTCCCGCTCGTGCTGTGCCAGCTTGAACTCTAGATTGAGCGTATCGACGACGAGAATGACTTCAACCGGCGGATCGGGCTTGGCCGAGAGCCCGTCGAACGCCTGAAAGGAGAGAATCCTGCTCGGCTCGCCGTTGTCCAGAAGGGTAAAGTCCTTGGCGTCGAGGCCGGTCACCGGCTTGCCCGCAGGATCGGTCACCACCACATCGAGGTGGAACAGGCCCTCCGCCGCGACCGGCCCCGGCTGGGAAGTCTCCCGCGGCGCAGCCTGTTGGGCGCAAGAGAGAACGGGCGCGCAAAGGACAACCGCCAAACAAATGCGCCCGCCGATGTTCGCACTCATAAAGTCCAATTCCCTGAATCCGGCGTGTTTCTTTGCCCTGAATTCATTTCTTTACGGCTGGTTGTAATAGCCGACGTTGGTGCGGGCCGTCATCCCCGGCTGGACGACTTGCACCTTCAAGTCGCGATACTCGTCCGCCTGCGCGGCGGGGGGAGCGGCGAACGAGAGCGTGTAATAGACGCCGATGTCGGCGAGGCAGTCGGCGATCTGAGCGGCCAGATCGTTGCTCGGGTTCAGCACCCGGCCGCCGGTCTGCGTGGCCAGCACCTGCAAACCCAGGTTGGGGCCGTCGGCCTTGTGGGCCTCCTTCACCGGCTTCAAATAGGCTTCATACGCGATGCCGTTCAATCCGACGATGGTGTACAAGCTGTAGACCGCGATGCGCGCTTCCCGCAGTTTCTTCGAAAGCTCGACGATGGATCGGAAATGCTGTTCGTGCCCCTCGTTCGACTGGGTGAATTGCCGTCCCAGCAGCCAAGGCCAGCCCGGCCCGATCCAGATCAGCATTTTTCTTCCCGGCTTGCGCGCTTCGTTTTCCGCGATGCCCTTGAGGGTTTGAATGGAGGAGGTGAACTGCTCGGCCAGGCCGTAGTCGCCCGCCGCGGTAGCCCGCGCGCGCATCGTGCCGGTGGATTGATGCAGCGCCGCGGCCAGCGCGTTTCCATCCTTTGAGGGCGCCGGCTGCACCCGCAAGCCGTCGCTGGTAAACAGGAAGACCGAAGTCGGCTGCGCCAGTTGGCCGCCATTCTGGCGCAAGAACTTCTCCACTTCCAGCCGTTGCAAGGTCACTGCCTGGTAGGGGAGATTGACGGCGTCCAAAACGAGGATCACCTCCATGGGCAGGTCTACCTTGCTGCCGGCGGTTCCATCCGTGCGGCGAAAGCCGAGAATCTTGCGCGGCTGCTGGTTGTCGAGCAGGGTGAAGTCGGGCGGTTCCAGGCCGGCGACGGGCTTGCCCGCCTTGTCTGTCACCAGCACGTCGAGATTGATGCGGCTGGGCGCGCTGGAGGGCGCAACGGTCGCAGCCAGGGAGGGCGCGGCAACCTGGGGAGCGGCGGCGGATTGTGCCACGGCAGCGAGCGGTAGACAAACAAGAACGGCTAGACAGAAAGATTGCATCTTGCTCACAAGAAATTCCTCTCTCCGGTTCGGAGGGTCCTTTGGTTTGTAGTTATCTTATTTCCTTTGCGTGCGGCTGGTTGTAATAGCCGGTGCGGGTGCGGGCGGCGAGTCCGGGCGTGCCGATCTCCACACGCAGATCGTGGTACTCGTTCGCGTTTTTGGCGGGCAGAGGGTCGAAGGAAAGCATGTAAAAGGCGCTGGCCTCCGCGATGCAACGGTCGATCTGCGCCGCCAGATCGTTGCTGGGGTCCAAGATGCGCCCGCCGCTCTGCGTGACCAGGACTTTCAAGGCGAGGTTGCCGGTGTCTGTCTGGCGCGGCGTCCTCACGCCTTTGAGAAAGTCCCGGTAGACAAACCGGAACGTCCTGCTGTTCAGTGCCGATGAGGCGGGGGCGACGCTGTACACCGCCATGCGCGCTTCCCGCAGTTTGGTGGAAAGCTCGACGATCGCGTCGAAGTAGCCGCGCTGGTTCTTCTCGGAGAAGGTGAAGTCAGGGCCTTGCAGGATGGGCCAGCCGGGGCCGACCCAGACCAGCAGCTTGCGGCCCGGCCGTTTCGCTTCGTTTTCGGCGATGCCCGTCAGTTCATGGACGGATTCCTGGAAGCGCATCAGGTCTCCCGACGCGCCCATCGCGGGATTGATCGAGCTGATGCTGCCCTTGATCTGGCTCACGATTCCCAGCAGCGCATTGCCATCGACGGAGGAACGCGGCTGCACGCGGATGCCGGCGTCGGTCAGCAGGACGATGGAGGTCGGCTGGGCCAAATGGCCGCCGTTCTCCTTGAGGAAGCGTTCGATTTCCTGGCGCACGAAAGCCACCTGCTGGAAGGGCAAGTTGAGCGTATCGATCAGCAGAAACACTTCCACCGGCGGAGCGGGCTTGACGGCGATGCCGTCGAAGGAGCGGAAGGAGAGAATCTTGCGCGGCTGGCCGTCGTCCAGGATCTTGAAGTCCTGTGGCTCCAGCCCGGCAACCGGCTGGCCGTCTGCGCCGGTTACCACCACATCCAGCTCGATGCGGCCTTCCAGGCTCTTTGCCGCGGCGGGCTTGGGTGCGGGACGGAGGCGGAGCACCGGGTCCGCCGACGGGCGAGCCTGGGGGGCGGGTCCCGTCTGGGCATGAACTTGCTGCCCGTGCGCGAGAACCGGCAGGCCGAGAAGAAGAGCCAATGAGATGCGATACAACCTGCGCATGGGTGTTCCTCTGTGGGAGTTTACTCTCCCCTCCATTGTGGGGTGAACGCGGTCATTCGACGGGAAGATCGCAGGGACGGTTAGGAGGTTTTGCGATGGCGGCGAGGACGCCGCCAGTACAGCCGGCCAGGAGGCCGGCGCGACAGAAAGCCGATCTGGCGGCGAGAAATGCCGCCTCGCCGTAGCCTGCTCAAACGGCCACCAGAACCCTGTCTGGCGGCTAAGGTCATCCAGGCGATTGGCTCGCGGTTGTGCGGGGCGCCACAGCAGACCGGGCGGTTGTTGGATACACTAGATTGAAGAACCCTGCTGCCCCTTGTCCGCATCTACTAAAGGCAACCATTTTCCGGCGAAAGCCCGAGTTTTTGAGTCGAAAAGACCTGATGCCCTCAGAATTTCCGTGGAATTGTACGATCCGTCCCTGCTCATGCGCCCTGGTGCTGGGCCTCGCGGTATTGGCTTCCGGCAACCTGGCCGCGCAGAGCTTCTCCCCCTTTCAGGGCAGCGTGGCCACGGGCGAAGTTGCGGCGCAGCCTGTCAACTTGTCGCTTGACGACGCCATGCAGCGCGGGCTCAAGACCAATCTGGGAGTCATCTTGAGCAGTACCCAGGCCAACGCGGTGCGCGGCCAGCGCATCAGCCAACTGCAATCGCTGCTGCCCGCGGTGGACTTGAGCGCCAAGGAAACCGTGCTGCAGGCCGACCTGCCGGCCCAGGGCCTGCGCATTCCGGGGTTTCCCAAGATTATCGGGCCGTTCGGCTTTACCGACCTACGGGCCTCGATGGACTGGTCGCTGCTGAATGTGACCTCGCTGCGCAACTATCTAGCCGCGCGGCACAACTTTGCCGCCGCGCAGTTATCGGCGGACGACGCGCGCCAACTGGTGATCCTGACGGTGGGCAACGCCTACCTGCTGGCGCTGGCCGACGAGACCCGCGTAAGCAGCGTGGATGCGCAAGTGGCCACGGCGAAAATCTCGCTGGACCAGGCGGTTGCCAATCACGAGGCGGGAACCGCGCCGCTGCTCGACGAACTGCGCGCCCGCGTGGACTACCAGTCTCTGCAACAGCAGTCGATTGTGGCCCGCAACGCTCTGGAGAAGGACAAACTAGCCCTGGCCCGCGCCATCGGGCTGCCGCTTGGGCAGAGTTTTACGCTGGCCGACAAAGCGCCCTACGCGGCCTTCGACCAGATGGATATTCAAGCCGCCCTTCACCAGGCGCACTTGAACCGCAAGGATCTGGCGGCCATGGTGGAGCAGGCCAAGGCGGCCGAGGAGCAGCGCAAGGCGGCTACCGCCGACCGGCTGCCGACGGTGAAAATCGACGCCGACTACGGCGACATCGGCGTGAACGTGCGCCACTCGCACGGCACCGTGGATGCTACCGGCACGCTGAGCATTCCGGTCTTCAAGGAATTCACCTTCCGCGGCGAGGCCGAGCAGGCGCAGGCGCAGTTAGACACGGCGCAGGCGCAATTGAGCGACAAGAACGCGCAGGTGGATGCCGATGTGCGCGATGCGCTGCTGGACATCGCCTCGGCGCAGCAGCAGGTTGAGGTAGCCCGCTCCAGCGTCGAGCTGGCCAGCGAGGCTCTCAGCGAGGCGCAGCAGCGCTATGCCAACGGCGTCAGCGACAACCTGGCGGTGAGCCAGGCGGAGCAGTCCGTGGCGCAGGCCAACGATCAATACGTCGCCAGCCTCTACCGGCACAACGTCGCCAAGCTCAGCCTGGCGCGTGCACTGGGAGCGGGCGAGAACTACAAGAACTATCTGGGAGGAAAGTAACCGTGGCGGATTCAACACCAACCCAACCCGAGCTGGACGAAACCACCGAAGCAGCCCAGCCGCAATCGAAGCGCAGGGGCATCCTGATTGTCGTGGTTGTGGTGCTTGCGCTGGTGGCGGCCGGTCTGTGGTGGCGCTCCACTTTTAGCGAAGACACCGACGACGCGCAGGTGAACGGCCATCTCATTCAGGTGAGTTCGCGCATCGCCGGCCAGGTAGCCAAGGTCGATGTGGACGAGAACCAGGTGGTCAAGGCAGGCGACGTCATCGCCGAGCTGGACCCCTCCGACTACAAGGTCGCCGTGGAGAACGCCGAGGCCGCACTGGCCAGCGCGCAGGCCAACGCCGCCGCGGCGAACGTGGCCGTGCCCATCGCCACGGTGAACACGGGTAGCAATCTGCGTTCGGCAGGCGCCGACGTGAGCGGCACGCAAGCCGGCATCGAGCAGGCGGAACAGCAGCTCGAGGCCGCACATGCGCGCGTGGCGCAGGCCCAGGCCAACTACACCAAGGCGCAGGCCGATCTGGCTCGCTACAAGCCGCTGGTCGAAAAAGACGTGATCAGCAAACAGCAGTTCGACGCGGCGGTTGCCGCTGCCGACGCCACCAAGGCCGGCCTGGCAGACGCCCGCGCCGGAGAACAGGCCGCGGCCGACGGCGTGCGGGTGGCCCGCGAGCGCGAGGCCCAGGCCCAGGCCGGGTTGAAGTACGCGCAGACCGGCCCGCAGCAGGTGGCCGCGCAATCTGCCCGCGCCAAGCAGGCGCTGGCCCAGGTGGCCCAGGCCCAGGCGCAGCTCGACCAGGCCAAGCTCAACCTGAGTTACACCAAGATCGTTGCGCCGACCGCGGGCATCATCACCCGCAAAAGCGTGGAGATCAACCAGAACCTGGCGCCGGGGCAGAACCTGCTGACGCTGGTTTCGCTCGAAGGCCTGTGGGTGACCGCCAACTTCAAAGAGACCCAGCTCAAGCACATGACCGCCGGGCAGCCGGTCGAGATCGAAGTGGACGCCACCGGCAAGACCTACCACGGCAAGGTGACGCAGATCGGCGGAGCAACCGGCTCGGTGCTGAGCCTGTTTCCGCCGGAGAACGCCACCGGCAACTACGTGAAGGTGGTGCAGCGCGTTCCGGTGCGCATCGACTTCACCGATCTGAACGGCGAAGACCCCAACCACCTGCTGCGACCGGGATTGTCGGTCGAGCCGAAGGTGAGCGTGAAGTGAAACAGCAGCTTCTAGCTGCTAGCTTTTAGCTGTTAGCTATTAGCTCCAGGCAAAAGCCCCCAGCCTTGAACCAAAGGTTGGGGGCTTTTGCTGTCTGGGTGCGGGGCAGATTGGAACTTCGGCAGGCGTGCGCGATCTGCGCATCTTGGCGGGGGCTCAAACCCTCCCACTGTCACGGTCGCAACAGATGCGTGTGCAAAACAAAAGCAGCAAGTTAGCTTCCGCTTCGCGGAAATGGCGAGTCAGCAAGTCAGCACACCGCTTGGCAATGGCTCAAATCTTCCCGCGATCACGGTCGCGCCAGATGCGTATGCAAAACAAAAGCAGCAGGTTAGCTTCCGCTTCGCGGAAAGGGCGAGTCAGCAAGTCAGCGGCTGCATTTTCCCGGCGGAACCTACGCCGGTGAGCCGAGCTGAACGTAACTGCCGTTTTCAGGTTGGATGGCCCTGGGGGCCGGCAGCGGCGGACGACTGCCGGCTATCTCCCCACTTTCATGCAGGATTGCTTGTCGCCCTGGGAACACTGGGCGGAGAAAATTTCCTTGGCCCGCTCCGCCAGCTTCTGAGACTTTGCCGCGTCCCTGGTTACGCCGTCGCCGTTTCGGTACATATCCGCCAATTGGGAACAAGCGGCCGGATAGCCGCCGTCGCAGAGTTTGGAATAGTTGCTCGCCGCCCGGCCCAGGTCCATCATGCCGCTGGACATCGAATCGTAGAGATTGGCGAGATTGAAGCATCCTTCGGTCTTACCCAGATCGCATGCTTTGGAGTAGTACTGGGCCGCGACGTGGAAATCGCGCGGACCGTTTCGTCCCATGGTGGCATCGTTGCCCAGCGCGTTGCAGCCGTTGGCGTCGCGCAGACGGCAGGCTTCCGCGAAGAGCCGCGCATGGAAGCAAGCGGCGCCGATGCCTCCCTGACATGCTTTGTGGAAGAGTTCGTCGGCTTCGGCATATTGCTTGTTGTTGAAGAGCGCTTCGCCCTGCTGCTCCATTGCGGCAAAGTCCGCGGGTGCGGGGGCGGGCGGAAGATTTACCGGAACGGACGGGGAGGGCTGATTGGGGACAGGCTGCTCCGGCCGATTGACGGCGGGCTGCTGGCTTGCTGCGTTTGTAGATTGAGGCTTTTCGGCCGACGCCTGGGGTTGCGGCTCTCGCCCTGCCGGTTCCGCTTGATTTTGCGCAGGCTGGGAAGCGGCCGGAGCCGTTGCGTTTGGCTTGAGGAGCTGCACCGTGGCAAAGAGCGCTACGAGCAAGACGGCAGCCATCGCGGCTTGCAGCCAGCGCGGCGCCGACCGGAGGCCCTGCCACAGATTCTTCTTCTCTTGACTCGAGGGCTCTTCCTCGTCGCCGTCGCTGGCCGAGGGAGAAGGCCGGCTGCTGGAAAACAGGCCGAGCGGGCTGCCATCGTCTTTTTGGTCCGTCTGCCGCTCCGGTTGCGCTGCGCCAAAGAGGCTCTGGAGACCGGCGGAGCGGTTTGGCTTGCTCTCGCGGTCTTCGTCCTGGCTTGGATCGGGCTCTACGGTATCCGCCACGATGGTTCGGCGCGCCGGGGGAACGACCAGGCGGACGGCATCGAGCCATTCGACCAACTCCGCGACGTTGCGCGGCCGTTGACCGGTATTCTTGGCCAGCATCCGCAAGACCAGAGAATCCAGCCCTTGCCAATTGGCCAGATCCAGACGCGCGCTGCTGGGCGGCCGGGGGGCAACATTCCGATGGCGCTCGGCCCAGCCCTCGTAGTTCTCGGCTTGAAACGGTGTCTGGCCGGTGAGCATCTCGTATAGCACGCCGCCCAGCGCGTAGAGGTCGGTGCGGCCGTCCAGTTCGGCGGCGGGAGTTCCGCGCCACTGCTCGGGCGCCGCATAGGCCATGGTCAGCAGCGTGCCGCCCGTGCGGGTGTAGACGCTGCTGTTTTCCTTGGTGGCCACGATGCCGAAGTCGGCGATCTTGGGCGTCCAACTGTCGCCTTCGCGCGCCAGCAGAATGTTCTCCGGCTTGATGTCGCGATGCACCATGCCCATGGCGTGCGCCGCGCCCAGGCCTTCGGCGATGCCGCGGGTAAGCTCGAGTGCCAGTTGCACATCGAACGGCCGGGGCGCGGCGTCGAGGAAATCGCGCAAGTCGGGGCCGTCGACGAACTCCATGGAGAAGAAGAGCGAGTCGTCCTCGGCGGCTTCCAGATCGCCGCAGTCCACCACATTGCGGCTATGCACCTGGCGAAGCGTGCGGGCCTCGCGCAGAAAGCGGCTGGTGAGCGCCTTGTCGCGGCTCAGGTCGGGAGAGAGGAACTTGAGCGCGCGCTGCTCGCCCATGTGCATGTGCTCGGCAAGATAGACGGTGCCCATGCCGCCCTGGCCGAGCTTGCGGACAATGCGGTAGGTTTTGTGGATGACCATCCCCGGCTTGAGCTCGCGAATCTCGTTGAGGAGCACGCCGTGCGTGGGGCAGGAGGTATGGCTGTCGGGGTAGCCGGTCTCGCAGTGCGGGCAGGTCTTCACGCGTTCGCCTTACTTGAGGTGGAGCTCGTAGCGGTGCGTCCATTGTGCCACCCCAGGCCGGGAGGCGCAAAGGCAAGCGCGGGCGACACGATTCTACGCTGCGCCGTTACAGCGCAGACGGGGCAGCCTGTTTCGTCTACTTTGCGTTCGCGGGCTGCTCCAGGGAGACAAAATCCACGCCGCGGAAGCGCGCGGGCTCGCCGCCCGCAGCTGCAGGCACGGCATAAAACGCCAATCCTCGGCTGGCGGCCTGGGGGTAGATCAAATTGGTGAAGACGGTCTCGCCATCCTCGGCGAAGACCTCGACCGAGTTGCGATCCACGACGATTTGCAGCCGGATGGCGCTGGCGGACGGGCGCTTGAGCGGCGCCGCCGTGCGCGCCGTGAAATCCTTCGCGAAGAAGGTCGCGCCGGAGCGGCGGCGATCGACGAAGATCTGCCCCTTGGCGCGATCCACGCCGACCACGGTCTCTTCCTCGACCGCATCGCCGGCCTTGGTTGCGCTGCGCCGCAGGCGAACGCCGGCTTCGAGCGCCGCGCCGGGTTCGAGGATTACGCTCAGCGCGTAGACGCTGCCCGCCGCCTTCTGATCGGCCAGGCGCGCGTTGGCCTGGTCTAAGGTCAGCGCATCCGTTGCGATTCTGCGATCCGGCAGCGGCAGAACCGGCTCCTGCACCAGCGCCAGCGGCTCGCCGCCCGGCTGGGCGTCCCCTTGCCGCAAGGAGAGCCGGCGCGCCAGGGTCATCTCGCCGCGGCCGGGCAGGGAAGGCACCAGGCCGGCATACTGCCAGTTGCTCATCCAGGCGATCCACACGCGGTCCTCTCCCGCTGGGATATTGGCGAAGGAGGTGGAAGCGTAGAAGTCCTTGCCCCAGTCGGCCCACAGCGGCCCCGCGCCGGGATGGTCTTCGGTGAAGCGAAAGCCGTCGAACTGGCCGACAAAGTACTGGCTCGCGGAGCCGCCGGCCGGGCCGCCGGGGTTCAAATTCACATTCAGCACCCAGTGGCTTCCCACGCGCTGCCCGCTGGCATCGCGCACCGCCAACTCCATCAGGTCGGGGCACTCCCAGATGCCGCCCACCGCGCCCGCCGGTCCGAACTCGCTGGCCAACTGCCAATGCGTCAGGTTGGCCGAGCGGTAGATCTGTACCTTGTGCCGGTCGGGAATGACCACCGCCATCACCCAGCTCTTGCTGGGCTCGTGCCAGAAAACCTTGGGGTCGCGGAAGTCCTTCAGTCCCAGGTCGATCACCGGGTTGCCGGCGTATTTGGTCCAGGTGTTTCCGCCGTCGCGGCTGAAGGCGACATTCTGGTTCTGCCCGCTTTGCGAATTGCCGGTATAGACGGCGACCAGGCAGCCGGGCGTCTCCTTTGCCTCTCCGCACAGGCCGCTGGTGTTCAGCCGGTCCTCGACCGCCGTGCCGTTGAAGATTGCCACGCCGTTCTCTTCGGCCAGCGCCACGGGGAGGGTCTTCCAATGCACCAGGTCGGAGCTGACCGCATGACCCCAGCTCATGTGCCCCCACTGGTCGCCAAAGGGGTTGTACTGGTAGTAGAGGTGGTACTGGCCGTTGAGCAGGATGGGGCCGTTGGGGTCGTTGTTCCACTTGGGGCCGGCGTAGAAGTGGATTTGCGGCTGCCAAAGCCCGGTGGCCGCGAGCGCCGCAAGTTTGCTTGCCCGGTGATGGGCAGAACCCCAAATTCCGGCGGCTGCCGCCGCCGCGAGCAAGAGAGCTGCTGCTGTCAGCCAAAGCCAGCGCCTTCGAGAGCCTTTGGAAACCTCTGCCTGCATCGGTCGTTTCTCCTTTTCCGCCCCCGCAGGATAACACCGTCTATGCGATTACAGAAAGATGAAAAATGTTATGGATGTATTGATTTATTTGACATTACATTAGGGAAGCGGGAAGACGCCCATGCTGCACGTCTGGAGAGGCTGCGGAATAGGCCCCGAAAGACAGGCGAAGTTCCCGAGAATATCCCCAGGGGAAGCTAGATGTGAAGTTTCAGGAGGTTGTCCATTCGATCTGAACCGAGGAGCTGGTTGTGACGAGCATTGTGCGCCGTCCCTACGGGACTCCGCATGTATTGTTGTTGGCGCCTACCCAGCGCTGAAGCGCTGGGCTAACAAACATTGCGCCTACGGCGCGGGCGCTGTGCCCATGACGCGACCGCTGCGCCTACGGCCCGGGTGCTGTGCCTGCGGCCTGACCGCTGCGGCTACGATGCGGCAGGATTTTAGGGCAGTTGCTTGAGGCGGTCGCAGCCGGCCTCGTTGCCCAGGGTGCAGGCCTTGTTGAAGAACGCTTTGGCCTGCGCCGCATCCTGAGCCACGCCCTTTCCATCCCGGTAGAACAGGCCCAGGCTGGCGCAGCCGGAGCCGCTGCCTCCGTTGCAGGCTCTGGTGGTGAGCCGCACCGCGCGGGCATCGTCCTCTTCGACGCCCCACCCGGCGTAGTAGAGATATCCCGCGCTGGAGCAGCCGTCGGCCACGCCCGCGGCGCAGGCCTTCAGGTAGAGAGCGACCGCTCGCGGCATATCCAGCTTGACGCCCAGCTCGTGTTCGTACATCCAGCCCAGGCCCAGGCAGGCGCGCCCGTCGTTGCCCTCGCAGGCCTGTTCGAAGAGCGGCTCCGCCTCGGTGTATTTTTCCTGATTGAAGAACGTGCTGGCCCGCATCCGCAGGGCGGTGGTCTCCGCGGTGGGAAGCGCCAGCTTGGTGTCCTCCAGCGGAGTCGCAGCCGGCTGGTGGGGCGGCTCGGGCCTGGGGGTGTCGGGTCTGAGGATCTCGACCTGCGTGGGCTTGGCGATTTGCAGGTCGGCGGGGGGCTGGTTGGCGGGCTTGCGATCCGCGACCACTGCGGGCGGTGTCTGGCCGGGGAGCGCGGTTTGCGCGGCCGTATCCGCGGAGCTCTCGGCCGGTTGGGCGGGGACCGACCACTTCTTGATCAGCGCCGCAACGGTGACGGTAATCAGGATCGCGGCCACGATTCCCGAGACGATCAGGTTGGGGAGATTGAGCGGCGACTTTACTTTGCTCGCGGCGGCTTGCTTCTTCTCCTCCGAACGCGGCTGTGGAACGGCGGCCGAGGGGTCGATTCTTGACGCCGGGATGGCTTGCGGCTCGGTCGCGCGGCGCGGCTGGGGCGCGTATTCGAGGGCATCGAGAAGCTGGAGAAATTCGGCAACGTCGCGGGGGCGATCGGCGCGATTCTTGGCCAACATGCGCAGCACCAGGGCATCCAGACCGCGCCAGTTGGCCAGATCGGGACGAATCGTGCTGGGCGTCCGGGGTGTTTCGTTCTTGTGCTGCGTGGCCCAGCCCTCGTAGCTCTCGGCGTTGAAAACGGTTTGCCCGGTGAGCAGTTCGAAGAGCACGCCGCCCAGCGCATAGAGGTCGGTGCGGCCATCGAGCTGAGCGGCGGGCATGCCCAGCCACTGCTCCGGCGCGGCATAGGCCATGGTCAGCAGTGTGCCGCCGGTCTTGGTGTAGGCGCGGCTATTCTCCTTGGTGGCCACGATGCCGAAGTCGGCGATCTTGGGAACCCAGGCATCGCCTTCGCGCGCCATCAGGATGTTTTCCGGCTTGATGTCGCGGTGAACCATCCCCTTGGCGTGGGCCGCGCCCAATCCCTCGGCGATGCCGCGGACGATCTCCAGCGCCCGCGCTACCGGAAAGGGGCCGGTGGTGTTGTGCAGCAGACCGAGCAGGTCCGGCCCGTCCACATATTCCATGGAGAAGAAGAGGGTGCCATCCTCGGCGGGTTCCAGGTTGCCCGCATCGACGACGTTTTTGTGGCGAACCTGGCGCAGGGTGCGCACCTCGCGCAGAAAGCGGCTGGCAAAGGCCCGATCCTGGCTCAACTCGCTGGACAGGAACTTCAGCGCCTGCGGCTCGTCCATCAGGGTGTGCTGGGCCAGATAGACCGAGCCCATGCCGCCCTTGCCGATCAGCCGCACGATCCGGTAGGTGTCGCGGATCAACATGCCGGGCTTCAGCTCGCGAATCTCGTTCAGCAGCACGCCGTGGGTGGGGCAGGTGGTGTGGCTGTCGGCGAAGCCGGACTCACAGTGCGGGCAGGTTTTCATCCAGTCGCCTTTCCGGGGTGCAAAGCGCTTCGCGGTATCAGCATTGTGCCATCCCGTGCAGGGGTTCGCAATGGCGGCGTGACTACGGGGGACGGAGAAGGAAATGGCGGTTTGCGGGATCGACCCACAGACTCCGAATCGGCGGGCTCGTTGAGGATCGTGCCTTCCCGCCCTTGCGATAGAAAGAAATCGCAAGGACGGGGCACGGGGCCTGTGTGGCGGACCGAGCCGGTTGGTTCCTGCCGCAACCCGGTTGCGCGGGCTGGGACGCCCAGCGTGACGGCGCGAAAGCGTAGACTGAGGGGGACACCGCCATGAAAGACGCCATCCACGTTTCGAAAGAGAACTACCTCAAGGCCATTCTGGAAGCCGAGGCCGAGGGGAACCAGGTGATTCCGGCCAAGCTGGCGCACTGGCTCGAGGTCTCTGCGCCGGCGGTGACCATGGCGCTGAAGCGGCTGAAACGCGATGGCCATGTGGAGGTGGGCGCGGACGGCATTGTGCGCCTGACCGCTTCGGGGCGCGAGATTGCCTACCGCACCGCCCTGCGCCATCACCTGATCGAGCGCATGTTGAGCGAGATCTTCGGCATGGAGTGGTACGAGATCCACGAAGAGGCGGAGCGGCTGGAGCACGCCGTCTCCCCGGTCTTCGAGGCCAAGCTGAAAGAGAAACTGAGCGAGGGCGGGGCCTGTCCCCACGGCAACTTCGTGCTGCCCCAGAGCCCGGCCGAGCGCAAGCAGCGGGGTGAGATTCCGTTGTCCGAGGCGGCTGAGGGGCGCCGCTACACGGTGGTGAGTCTGCACGAGCGCGACCCCAAGCTGCTGCTTTTCTTGCATGGGGCAGGCATTGGCCCCGGCCAGAGCGTGCGCGTGATCCGCCAGAATTACGATCAAACGGTTTCGATTGAGCTGACTGCGGGGAGTTCTGTGCTGGGCCGCCCGGCGGCGGAGGCGATTTGGCTGCGCGCGGAGACGGAGTGATGGCGGGGCAGAGTTTGGGGCATCCCAGGGGCGTGCGGCGAGTCTGACGTTTACCGAAGAACAACCGCAGATTCTTCGCTCACCACCCCCGAACTGAAAGACGTTCGGGGCCCCGTTCGCTCCTAATGAACGGGCCGGTTGAGGGCATCGGTTTCCCACCCTCGCGCCAGAAAAAAGGCGCAAGGATGGGGCACGGAGCCTTTGTGGCTGGCCGGCCCGGTTCATTCCGGCCGTAACCCGGCGTGGCGGGTCAAGATGCTCAGAATGACAGCGGCTAGGGAGGTGGCGGAGCCGGAAAAGCGATTGTGAATTAAATTTAATGAAAATAGTTAACTACGGTTAACTAGGTGTGGCATACTGTTGTTGAGTGATTCCTGCAATCGCTTCCCCAAGCGCTTATGGCCGTTCAAGTCGAAGTCCATCCCGCGCTCGCCGAGGCCTCCTTACCGGAGGTGAACGCGAGCGTGGCGATTTCCCGTTCGCCGGTCTACTGGCGGCGGCTGCTGGGCTTTATCGGGCCGGGCTTCCTGATCTCCGTGGGCTACATGGATCCTGGCAACTGGGCCACGGACATTGCCGGCGGATCGCAGTTCGGCTACACGCTGCTCTCGGTCATCATGATCTCGAATCTGATGGCCATTCTGCTGCAAAGCCTGAGTCTGAAGCTGGGCGTGGCCACGGAGCGCGATCTGGCGCAGTTGTGCCACGAGAGCTTTGGCAAGCGGGTGAACATCGCGCTGTGGGTGGGCGCGGAGATCGCCATTGCCGCCTGCGATTTGGCCGAGGTGATCGGCTCGGCCATCGCGCTGCAACTGCTGTTTCACATTCCGCTGTTCCTGGGCGTGCTGATTACCGGCGCGGACGTTCTGTTGATCCTGTTGTTGCAGCGCTGGGGATTCCGCTACGTCGAGGCGCTGGTGATTGCGCTGATCGGCACCATCGTGGCGCTGTTCGGCATTCAGATGTTCTTGTCCAAGCCGGAGTATTGGCCGGCATTGCGCAGCCTGATCGTTCCCTCGGCCTCCATCGCCACCAATCGCGAGATGCTGTTCATCGCCATCGGCATGTTGGGGGCGACGGTGATGCCGCACAATCTGTATCTGCACTCCTCGATCGTGCAGAGCCGCCGCTACAAACGCACCCCGGCGGGCAAGCGCGAGGCCATCTTCATGGCCAACATCGATTCGGCGCTGGCGCTGACCCTGGCCTTGTTTGTGAACGCGGCCATCGTGGTGGTGGCGGCGGCGGTCTTCAATCGCACCGGGCACTACGACGTGGCGGCCATTCAGGATGCGTACAAGCTGCTCAGCCCGCTGGTGGGCGCGGCGGGGGCGAGCACGCTGTTCGCCGTGGCCCTGCTGGCCAGCGGGCAGAACTCCTCGATCACCGGCACGCTGGCCGGCCAGGTGGTGATGGAGGGCTTCATTCACCTGAAGGTCGCGCCGTGGCTGCGCCGGCTGATTACCCGCTCCCTCGCCATCATCCCGACGATTATCGTGGTCGCCTTCACCGGCGAGCGGGGCACGGAGAAACTGCTGCTGCTGAGCCAGGTGATTCTCTCCTTGCAGTTGAGTTTCGCCGTGGTTCCGCTGGTAATGTTCACCGGCAGCAAGAAGAAGATGGGCGAGTTCGTCAATGGGCGCTGGCTGCAAGGGCTGGCGTGGTTCGTGGCGGCGCTGATCGCCGGGCTGAATGCCTGGTTCCTGGTGCTGATGTTCTAGAAGCAGGGAACAGGGAACAGGGAACAGGGAACAGGGAACAGGGAATAGGGAACAGGGAACAGGGAACAGGGAACAGGGAACAGGGAATAGGGAACAGGGAACAGGGAACAGGGAATAGGGAATAGGGAATAGTTGTCAGTTGTCAGTCCTACTCCGGGCCGCTGACCACCGAGCACTGACAACTGACAACTGACATCTGTCATCTGTCATCTGTCGTACCATGGATGCCATGCACGTTCTCTCGGCAACAGAGATGCAAACCTGTGACCGCGCGACGACCGAGCGGTTCGGAATCCCTTCGATCGACTTGATGCGGGCGGCGGCCGGGGCGGTTGCGGCCTTTGCGCGCCAGCAATTTCCCCAGGCGCGGCGCATCACGGTGCTGTGCGGATCGGGCAATAACGGCGGGGACGGCATGATGGCCGCGCGCTTGCTGGCTCACGCCGGCCTGGAAGTAACGACGATTCTGCTGGGCTCGTCCGGCGAGTTGAAGGGGGACGCCGCCCAGGCCTGGTTCGAACTGGTCAGCGTGGCCTGGGGACCGGAGCGCGCGTTGGTACACGTGGTCAAAACGCCGGAAGATCTGGCACGCTATAACGACGCTTTGGAAACCGATCTCATCGTGGACGCGGTTTTGGGAACCGGATTCAAGGCGCCGTTGAAGGGGATGGCGCTGGCAGCCTTGGCCTGGCTCAAGGGAAGCACTGC
>Ga0316217_10001749_pt1 | contig 27463 bp, 16 predicted proteins | sample 1anoAmetaG_FD_203633 | JGI IMG/M metagenome (GOLD analysis project Ga0316217, IMG submission 203633) | Freshwater microbial communities from Trout Bog Lake, Wisconsin, USA - 1anoA | ecosystem: Environmental > Aquatic > Freshwater > Lake > Hypolimnion/Profundal zone | place: USA: Wisconsin...
GTGAAGTCATTGCTGCCTTAAGTTCTAGGTTATTTTGAATGTACCTTTGGGATCAATGGAGCCTCCTCCGTCTGTGTCAAAGAGATCAAAAGCTTCCTTGATTTCAAGAACTTCCTCTTCAGTGAGCTCAGGCCTTTCATAGGCTTTAGCGTTGAATTGTTTGGATTTGGCTGGTCCTCCCTTTTTCATTTAAATTACAATTTAAATTAACCGTTATAAGCCTATATAAAGGCTACAAACCCTAAAAAACGAAAGTAGAGCAAATTACCATCATTAATATCAACTAATAACTTACTTAAAGTTCTCCATCCATTTGTAATCTAACTCATCAGCCTTTCCTGAGGCATAGATTACCATATTCATCAGAAGTTCTGTTTTTAACTCTGCTTTCTAAAAAATTGCGTTTATAGCCCCAAGTACCTACTGGGGAAGAGAACTTATGTCTGGACCGGCATAAACGAACTTTTACCAGCCAACTCCAGGAGCAAACTCAGTAAAGTGTATCGTACTTAGCTCTACTGCTCTGTCTAGAACTCCCAGCTCGGAAACCATCCACTTTGAAGCCTACTTTTTTTTAATCCAAACCAGCAACTGAGCGTAATTCAGTTTTTTATTGTTTTAGTCATCTTTTTCTTCTTTCTCTTCTTTTTCTTCTTCTTGTGGTTGCTCGTTAGGAGGATTTCCTTTAACATGAGTAAATACCTTGATATCATATTTGGGACTAGATTTACTAAAAGAGTAAAGAGTTTGGTTGGGATCGTAGCCTATTTCCCATCCCTACTTTTTAAAATATTCAGCATTCTCTATATCTTCTTGCGGCAGATTTTGTCTATAGAACTACATCTATTCATTAATCTCTCGAACTAGCTTTTACTTGAAGTCTTGTGCAAAGTAATAGGCATTTTTATTGTTTAGGAGAGCATTTTTGTTGATTTTAAGAGTTGAACTGAGTCTGGGGTTATTTAGTTTTGTGCATCTTGTAATACTCTTTCCTAATCGAGCTATCATTTCAATTAAATTTAAGATTAATTATAAAAGTTTCTTTTTTGACTTTGATTTCTCAATTTTTGGAATGAACCTATTTCGGAATTAAAGTGTAATTTGAAGATAAAATATGGGAATCATGGAGAAATAGTGTTAGTGACGTTACTTCTTAGCCCGTATATGCAGTTATGATGAATTACTACACCGGTTTGGAAAAACTAGCCAAAAAATGTCAAAATATTGCGCTTTCCAATGCTCACATTCCAAAACTAGCCACTTACTTTTGCTGCTCCTTTACGTTTCTATCTAATTTAGGCAATATGCAAAACGAACGCAGTATCTGTGCTGAATCTAAATTAACAAAAAGTTACTTATTTACGTTTTTTCCTCCGAAAATGTAGACTTGGCCATCACTTATTTGCACAGCATGAGAATCTTCTAATATTTGGATCTATTCCAAGATATTGCGAGGCGAAGCTCTAACCAAAGACCAGCGATCGGTCAAAGAGTCATACATCTCAATTATCTTATTGATGTAATCAAACTCATTCAGTCCTCCTAGCTTCAAAAGATATCTATTGTTTACTGCACAAATTGTGGCTTTTCTAACTCCTACATTGCTATCACTTATTTGGTACCACTTTTTCTACTTTAAAGAGTAGCGATAGCCTTTTTTTGAGCATTTTTCGCCTTAGCCATAACCTCCAATTAGGTATATGCTGCTGTTCATATAGAGTATTGAACTCTCTCTTTTGGGAGCTAGAAGAGGACCTCTGTTACTGGCTTTACTTTCGCCAATTTAGTAAAAGTAAGAATCTATTTTTTCTTTAGTAGTTCTACAATTTACAGCGTAAATCTTTCCATTGGGCGTAATCACACTTTTCGTAAAGGGTGAAAAAGGCCAATCATTACCTAGGGCTTTTTCATGGTAAAGTTCTTTACCAAAAGTGTAAACCTTACATAAGTCAGCAAGGTAATAGTAGCCTAGTTTATTTGTTCCAGGTATGCATAAATGTATTACTGACTTTGTTTAATCGAGGTCTTGTTAAAAATAATTCGATCTGTTAATCACAGGTCCATCAGTAATTGACAATGATATGTGCTTGAGCTTGAATGGAACCACATCATTGAACATTTTTGCTGCCTCTGTTATGTAGTACTGATGGTTTTCAGGTCTAATGAAATTGAAAACGTTTGGCCCATAGTTTATTTTAGTGTTTATTGATTATTTGAAAAAGTGGGAAGGTGGAATGTCGATTTCTGATGTTTCTTTGCTAGCAATTTCTTCCTCAAGTTTGGAATCAGAGTAGAGCTAGAAATTATCAATAGCTTCTTTGATTTTTTATGAAGACAAAAAAGTTTATATATACTGAATATACCTATTGACCTACTTTTCATAGTGACCATACTTTTACTCAGAAGAAACTGCATTTTTTTGTTAACTTACTGCTCTAATTATCTGCTAGAGTTCGTAAAGCTTTTTTTCGTAAGGTTGCACTTCATCCTTATCTTCTTCAAGCTGAAGTTCCTCTGAAAGCTTTTTCAATTTTTACTAAAACCACAGTTCATTCAGCTGCCCTTTGAGCAAATCAACTAAAGCTGCAGATTGTTCAACCTAAAGCAACTTTTTCGTTTCCAGTTTGCAATAAAAGATGATGTTATTGATGAAGATAGCTAAGTTATCCTGGATATCAGAAACTCGCTGATCAGAGTAGGCATTACTATTTAGTAGTGTTGCAGGCAACTATTTGCCTTCGTAATGATTCTCAGCCATACTTTTCACACTTTGGGTCTATATTATAATTTATTTCGATAGAAATTACTAGGGATTACTAGGGCTAAGTAAGCGTCAGTTGCTTAGAAGTTATCACAGCATTTGAGAGCTTTCATTCAAATAAGCCCTAAATTATAAAATTGGGCATAGGGCGGTCAAAATAATTTGATTAATATTAGTAAAGATAGAATATGGTGCAAATGACTTTCTTCATCTATGCCTTCCATATTTGTTTTCTTTCTAATTTTCGTTTTCTTTATCATTCCAGGGGCAAATCGCGAATTATTCAATGTCTCTACGCCCTTTCAAAGGAGTGTTATCATACACAGACCCTATCTCAATCAAAGAGCGGTTATACCTGTACTTCTTACGTTCCTAACCCTCTCGTTTGTCTATATCAAATACAAATTTCCTATTTTGTCCTTTTTGATTCAGCAAACTTTTGCACCCTCTTAAGTCGTATAGACTAGCTTAAGTTTAATTTCTTGGAGATTGGTTGATAATCATAATTTTCTTAGTTTGATGGCACTGCAAAGGTGCGAGTGAACCTTTATAGCCATTCTAAATGGGATTGGCTCTCCTTCTTTTGAAGAGTGTAGTTTTGTTCGTATAGGAAATCTTCACAAAATGGTCGATATTCTGATAAGGCTGAAATGCAGCACGTTTAAGCCAATCGCAGCGCTTATAGTTGATAGATTTTCTTTTGTTCAGGCTGTTGACGGAATGGATTATTTACTGAATTCCTTTGATACTTTTGTCTAGCCGAATATCTATTTAAGGTAGACAATTTTATGCCATAAACTGTTAGATTATAATATTGATGTTACAAATATAAGTAGTGGCTCATCGACCAAAATACCCTGTGGTCTATTCAACACAGCACTTTGCTTACAAAACATTATGAAAGGACAATCAATAACTTATAAATGCTAGCCTTTCAAGATTATTGTAGTTTTAATCAAAATCTATCATCAAAATAATCAAACAACAGGAACACTAAGAGTTTAATCTTTCTTGTCAGAAGATGCGCAATTTTACGGAGAATCCCGCACTTCTTTCTATTTTAACTCTTCTTCATTTTTGGATTAACAGACTTACTTTCCCTAGTTTTGTTACCCATGAAATACATCATTTTCTGAAGATTTTTATTCAACGAGACCATTTTGGGGTAGCCTTTAAACACTTTCGGAACTTTCATTATCAATTTTTTTCTTTTCGCCTTTGGAACTTTTACTTTCATTTGATGGATTCCTATTTTATTCGTTTTTGTGGTAATGTGACTAAATCTCCCTTTAAATTTGATCTATGATTGCATCAGGATCAATATATACTTAAATATTCTCTAAGCTATCCTTTTTATTTATTTTTTCTTCCTGTCCTTCTTAAATCAGTTTCTCTACTAGCTTTTCTTATAAGTTTTTGGTTTATTAAGTGTCCCCTATTTACACTTTCGTGGGGTTTTAGATTGCCTAATGCAAAGTAGGTTACTTATTTTAACTAATAATAGAAGCTTAGTTAATTCTTTTTAGACTTTCATAACTTTTTTCTTGGTTTTTGAATTTTTAAATGAAGTTTTGAATGTCTGCAGAATTTACAGTTTTAAAGCTTTTTTTGATCGAATTTTCAAAAGCTTGGTAAATATTACCATGAATCCAGTTTTTAGTCAAAAGTTCCTTCACTAAATCCTAAAGAAGCTCTCTATCTGCCTTTTCCAACAACTCTAAACTCTTAGTCAGCAAATACTAATAGCTATTATTTTACTTGATTTCCAATTTCTTTGGACTATACTCTTTCAGTAACAGCTTCAATATCCAAAACCTACAATAGTTAATCAGAATGTTGTGAAGTTTTGCATCTTTCTTACCTAAATTGTCAAGTCTTTTCGTGATTTAGCTTTACTTCAATCCCAGCAACTCATAAAATAGATCTTCTGCCACCTATTCACAGTTTTCAGTTAGGTAAAGGAGATTAAAGGTCAGAAAGAGGCAGCTGACAAATTACTAATACAACTTTGAGCCTTATTTGTGGATCTCAGTCATCAAATATTATACTGCGAGCTTTCTATTTTGAGTCTTATATTTGATAATGTCAAACACATTGTTACTTAATGATTTGAAGTTGGTCCTGCGATTAAAATCATTGGGCAAAACTTACTTTTAATCATCAGACTCCTTAAAAGAAAGAAAGTTACTGAACATATCCATAATCGACTTCTTGGATTCTCTTTTGTTTATTGCTTTTAAACACTCTTTAATTCTTTTTATTTCTGCCGACTAACGTAGATACATATTATCTTGGAGTTACAATCTCAATGACCATGTAGCCACTAAAAATTCACAGGTCAGGTTGATTGGTATAAGAGTAGGAAATGAGGTAATTATTTGGGCTCCTAGCCAGTAATAAGAAAGAAGCTTTTCTGAAACCTTACTATTCTTAAAGCTGGCAAATTCGAACATCTTTTGGAGGATATGAGATGGCAAATGAGGCTTTTTATCAATGGTTTTTCTCATTATTTCAATAATCTAGCATTAGAACACTTTATCTTCATATATGAAGCGTTAGACTAAAAGCTACAACTTTGAGGTTTCCTTTTAGTCCAGAATCGAAGAAAGTATATCTTTTACGAAATATTTGAAGCAATTTTAGTCAAGTGCCTGAAGTTAACTGTCATAATATGACAATGGTAAAGACTCATAATCAGTGCAAATAAGCATCCAGTTAGAAACACTAATTCCTAGCATATTGCTCCTGTCTCTAAAAGTATTAATTTTGTTTTTCTTGATATTGGAGTACGTTTTCTTCAAGATTTCAACTGGAATATCTTCACCTTAGTTTATTTTTTTGCACATTTTCAAAAAGTTTTACTCAGAAATTTTTTCCTAGTTTTTGGGATTGTGAAGATCAGTATTAAGGATAAGAATGGCATTAGCAAAAGTATAGGTAGCATCACTGGAACGAAGGATTACATTATTTTGTTATTGTCTATTGAAGTAAAGCTGAGTAATTGTGTCCATAACTCTTGCAATTTGTTGTGATTCACCAGCAATGAAAAAATTGCTTGTAAAAAGTCTTACGAATTCTTATAAATTGTGTTATTTACATTGCTTAAGAATAAGTTCAGTATATGCGGCAAATAACTGGGCAGAAGTTTGGTTATCTGTTGAGAATACATCTATCATTGTTTTATTTTCAAGATGAGCTGTTTTCTTTATGATTTTGACATATTTTTGAATAGTTGCTTACTTTACATCTGCATTAGTTATGCTTTCAATTCTTTTAAATACCTTTTTTGGTTTTTCATTCATTTAATTGATTATCTCAAAGTACTACTTTTTCTTTAATTGGTAAAATTTCCACTTATTTTCATCTTTTTTGACTGGTTTTAAGCTTTAGAGGTAAAATTTGATTTGCTGATGGATTCTGTTCAAGTAGAGCTTTATAAGCTCGAACTAAGGCTTCTTTTAAGAGGCAACATTTTCAGTATACTAATAAAGCATATTCAATGTTTGTTGACAAATTCCAACCTCCAAATAGTTCCAATCGTAATGCCTCATAAAATACTCAAGTCTCCTTTGAGTAAATAGCTGAGAAAGCTGGCTCAGTAATCCTTACAATAAAATATAGCTTATTTTTCCTTTTAGAGCGATTTATAAGTTGTTGAAAACTATGTGCCTAAAAAGCAAAAGTGCTGCAATATTTGGCCTTTCTAGCAGCTTATCAAGAAGTGGCTCATATATGGGAAGGATGTTAGCACTTAAGTGCAGATTTTACGGCATACGATAGCTGTACTGAATAGAATACTTAATACTTTCATGAGAAGATAAACCAGTTTGTATAATATTTCTTAGTGAAAAGCCCATAAGCTTTTTACGATCTTTTTGATGATTTTAAGACGAGCTGACACAAACTAATGAGTTTCTTGAAGACTTTACAACTCGTTAAATATGTTAGCGAAAATATACTCTACAATCTTTATGTTTTTATTTTGCTTAGCTTTTTCAATTGTCTCCTCAATAGCGTTTAAAAAGCATTTCTTTTGATGTTATCTTATGGCAGCAGGCAGGTATTCTTTGACATCTTTAAGTCTTCGGTAGAGAGCTTTGAAATGTTACAGGTTGCTCTGAGTAAAAGGTAAAGGGAGAAGAGTTGATATCAACTAAAATACTCAATGAGGTACCTAATTTTGCTTCGCGACGATTGTATGAAATTGCTGCTGATTGTTCAGCAACTGTATACTCTGAGTGATTAGGCTTTACAATGGAGCCGAATGCTACTTCAACTCATGATAGTATTCATTGCCCCCTGAATAAAAAAACGGGTACATTTTGCCAGATCTTGAAGAAATGCGAGTATTATGAGATTGTGGTAATCAGATTTCAGCTACAAACTCATCAGCTTAGTTATAGCTGATTATTTTAGCTCATGTTGAGCTAACAGCTTGGCTTGTGCCTGCTAAATTTCTTCGAATTGAGGAGAATTTGCTCCTTTTTATCGATTATACTCATTGTAACGAATGAGAAAAGAGCGAGCAATCTGCCAAAATTCACGATCGTATTATTCCATTTTATTATAAAGGCGTGGCAAAATATAATGCCTTGCTTTTAAAGCTCATCAGTTCTATAGTTAGAGGATTAGCCTAAAGAAGGCAGTCAAAGAAGAATAGTCTTTTTTCTAGTTGCCTAACTTTAAAAGAATGTTGGCTTTTGAGATTTTTAGTTTTCTTTGTGATTTTTCCGAAAAAGTAGGTATTAATAAATCTAAAATATCACTTTCAACTTGATTCCGTACCTTCTTATTTGATTTCTTATTGTATGAGGTCTAGATCTTAGGCTGAGATGCTTGTTTGCGTGAGTTTTGAGTTTTTCCTTTCTGAAAAGAATGGATGGGCTAAAGCTTATTCTGCAGAGATTCTATTTTCTTCGTCTAGATCCAACATTTTCATAAGCAAATCTTTAAAAGCTTGATCCCTCTCTAAAGCTTCCATGTTGAGATTCATCTTTCCAAGTCGGTTGTTTGAAATCAATTCTTCTTTAGTGCCTCCTATGAACACTGGAGCTTTGAACATACTAACTAAAACGATATTTACATAGTATAGAAGATAACGCCTAAGCTGAAAATGTCACATTTAGCACTTTTAGCCCCTTTCACGAATACTTCAGGAGCTACGTAGCCAGGGGTTCCACACTTTTAAAAGAGGTACTCTTCTGCATCAGTATATTCAGCCAGTCCCAAATCAATAATTACTGATTTATAACTATTACTATTTTTAATTTTTCTCACCATAATATTTTAAAGCTTAAGGTCTCTGTGGAAAATCCCTTTTCTATGTAGGAAAGCAACTCCCTCCAATAAATCTTACATTATTCTCAGCATATCTTCTCTGCTGATAGTTACTTACGTGAAAAGCATTTGGTAAAGGGTTTTCTAATAGTACTCAAGGACTATGTATATCGTATTTTCAGTTTCGTAAACTCCTTGAAAACGGCAAATGCTGTCATGATCGCAGTCAACAAGCATTTGAAATTCCTTTAAAAAGGATCTCTAAATGACTATAATTTTACTTGACCTTTTCCTTAGCAACTGGAAAAATAGACAGATTTTTTAAATGCTTTGATGGCAACTGGTTTATTGTCGATAAGTCTTAGTGCTTGATAAACAGTGGATGTAAGCCCTTTTCCTACTTTTTTCAGTGGCTTAAAGAGCCGGTGGAAATCAAGTTGTATTGTATTAGTCTGGGGTATTATTCTATATAATTCTAAAAGTTTTCTTCTGTCTGCGCTAATATAAAAGGTGATGAAGCAATTTTCCATCTTAGTATGGACAAATCGAATGAGACCTTGACTTTTTTGATATTATCTTGAACCCTGATTCTTTTCAATGCTTTCAGAAGGGTTTGGTCCTTTAATCAAGACCAATATTGAGGGTTAGCCTTCAAATACATCAATGATGACTTTTTGCATCGTATTGAAGAGAAGTAAATAGTTTTGCCTCACTTGAAGCTAAAGATTTTGAAAAATGCTTTCTTTAGAAGCCTGAACATCAAGAGGAAAATGTCTCTATATTTTTTCTATTGCCACTGAAGCAAGTAATGGGAAACTTTTGGCCTTATCTTGGAGTGCTTTGGTACTTTTGCTCCAAGGAAAACGACAGTGATTCATTCTTTATTATATAATTAGTTTGACCTGGATTAATATATAACGAAACTTCTCATTAAAAATGATTAGATTTGATACAGGCCTGAAAAACGCAATTCAGAAAGCCTTTAAGCTGTTCTCATCTCCATCTGAAAAAGTTCGCCTACTATTCGCTTAAAGTTGATCAAAAAAGGAGGATGATTGCTGAAGAACCCCGGCTCAAAGCATTCTGGATACGATTATTAATTAAATGCTCACTTTTGATTAATTACTCATGACTATTATTGAGAATGAAAATGGTCTTTTTGGGCGATATTTTCTGGAAATTTGATTTTGTTTGATGACATATATACAGTGATATTTTTTTCTTACATACACATGGCCAAAAATAATGAGTTTAGTGTTCCTTTAAAGTTTTTGTTTTTTTAAGGGTTTGGCTATTGTTTTTTGTTCATTTTTGAAAAATTCTCAATTTTTAATTTGGCTGGTCAAACATAGCTTAATCAATTTTAAAGCAAAGAAGCCCTAAAAATATATTTTTGAGAGGAACTCTAGCTCTAAAACTGTGGGATTTGACTTCATAGTCCACTAGATACTTTTTCTCAACAATCATTCAGAAAAACATGAAAATGAAGTTGAAAGGTTCAATTTTCTTTGGATAACTCTGAGTAGCCAAAAGCTAAATTTAAGCACTCCACAAAAAGTAACGCATGATTCTTTGAATTTTTATTGTTTGTAGCTAATAAACTATAAAATATTGTATTATACTCAAAAGATGGGAAACTGTAGCGATTTCGGTGAATTCACATAGTCTCCGGCCCTTGGGAGATTGGGGCCTGTGTCTGATCTGTAATTTTCTACTCAATAAGGCGAATCACCAATAAAATCTGGACGAAAGACTATTAAGGCCTCTTTGATTACTAAGCTATAGATGTGAGACAACAACATTTGAAAATTGCCAACAGCTGTATGCTTCTCGAAAAAGATCAGCATAAAGTCATTCAAGAACTTACTAAAAGTAGCATAAGTGAGGAAGTACGTTTTGGATGATTAAGGTCCTCAAAAATTCACTCTTCCAGATCTAAAAGACGTCAAATTATTATAAAATCACACCTGTTTCAATCGAAAAAGAACATTGTACTCTTCAAAAACTACTATGGCTCATCATTAAATCACTGCCTAAACATGTACTCTAGAATACACATAGAAATATCCGCTGAGATAAAAAGACATTTTAAAGCTAGGAAAACAAAGAATAAGGATCAGATAGATAGTTCCAGCAGATTTCAACCCCTCAACTGCTTTAGATAACAGCAGCATCATAAAAACAAGTAAGAAGATATACTAAAACATAAACTATAACACTTTGAATGAGAACAGAAAGGAAGAAATAGTCAATGAAGTTGTTTCAATTGCCACTTAAAACTAGGAAACATGTAGAATATGTCTTTAGCCTGGATAACTAAATAATCCCCTCATATGCCCTTGCAAATGTACAGGCTCAGTAAAATTTATTCATTTGCAATGTTTGAGAAGGTGGCTAGGAAAGCAACTAGACTTCTCCGAAACAAAATGTTGTATAACTATAAAGTGGAGTCATTTACAGTGCTAGATGTGTAAAACTCATTTCAAGTACAGAATCTTTCTCGATAACAAAAAGTATTATACTGTGTAAATCCCAAAACCGACCAAACCTTACATCGTTATCTAAATAGTTAAGAAGAGTGCTGAGTATTCTAAGATACTTCATTTTGTATCTTTCTCTTAGAACAGTAAGCTCTCAATTGGTCGCAAAAAGGATATAGATATAAAACTTTCTGAGGATATTTCAATTTCAAGGCATCATGCCAACCTCATCTATGACTATGAAAACCGTCAGTTCATGATTTAAGATAATAAGTCTAAATTCGGAACTTTAGTACTTGTCAAACGTAACCTCATAATAACTCCAAAAGTTAAAGCCATTGGTTTTCAGATTGGAAGCTAAATTTTTAGTTTCGAAACCCATCGTCTTTAAGGTTCAATACCTAATTATCATGAGGAATAAGGCTACTTGAATGTCGTTTTAAAAGACTAAGCTTAAAAAGCTGAAGAAGAATAATAAAGCGACTAGAATAATGATGAAGAAGACGAATTCTACTAATAAATTGAAGATAATGCAAACATCTCTCAAAATCCTGCTCAATCTCTCCTTCCTAATCATTCTCATGGTGAGGAAAATCATTCCAGAGAACTTCAACTCCCCAACTAGCATCTAAACTAACTCGAATTTCCTCAGCTGCGCAATTAATCTCCAAATAGACAAAGGTAATCTCCAATGTAAAATAGATTGCTCCAACCTTTAATATAGAATCTTGATATTTGATAGAGTTTAATACTATTCATAAGCTTAACAATCATTCTTGGACCTTATTTTCTAGAGACTAGTCAATGAACTCCTAAGTAATTTAGCTTTAAAGTTAATCTAAGTTAAGCTATTAGCCTTTTTCATGCATATTCATTTTCAGATTATTCTCCATTTACGCAATTTTGTTTCGGACGAATCTTTGCAGCTATCTTAACTTTTTCTGCGAAAGTTGCTCCAAATCGAATTCATTTTGGTCAGAATTACTTTCAAAGACAATGCTTTTCACACCTTTGAGATGCTACTTAGCTAATCCATGTATCTGAATGGCCAATTCTTTCTTTTCCTCAGTTGTAATTGGTTGAGAATCATTATACTAGCGAGAAGCTGTTGTAGGCTTTTTCTTTTTCTTTTGAGATTTAGAAGGAAGCAAAGGTTGTTTGACAACAACTTTCTAAACTGTAGGCTTTACTTACCCAGATATACGATAGTAGTATCTTTAGAACTCAACAGTGAGCTTAATGAAATCTTAGTTAGCGTGATTGAATAAATAGCTGTTGTGAAATATTTTAATTACATCTTGATGGAACTGGGAAGGATTTTGATACTTTCCGCCTTTTAGTTTAGATTCAATTTTAGATAAATCCATTGGCTATTTAACTATCTAAAGATATTCAGGGATATTTAGAGCTTAAACGTCCACTGGCTACAAAAACGGTAAAGCACATTTGTGTTGCTGTAAGTTTTGAAGAGTTTTTAAACATGGTTTTAGAGCTTCACTAATCATTTATTGCTTTGGAGCGACTTTTTTTGGTGGTTGTGGAGGTAAAGGAAGTGGATTAGAAACTATAGCAGGCTTTACTCTTGAAGAAGGAAGAGGCTAATATGATGATAACAATAGCTAATCTGCAGTTTTTTTCTTGATTGGTTGTTTTGCGTTTTTCTTTAGAGTAGAAATTTGAAATGAATAATGTCTGGGAAGAACCAAAGCAAGAGCATTAGCCTATTCTAGAGTTAGCTAAATATGGAATGGTTAATTATGCTGAGAATCCTTTGAAACCTCTTTGAAGTTTATTTCTTCCTCCATAAGTGAGTGGTTAATGATTATTTTATAAACTGAGATTAAAACAAAGGCACTTAATAAATGAAAAAGTCAGAGGGCATTTCATAAGTGATACGTTACTAGGAGTAACTAAAAGCAAAGATTCAACAGACTGATAATTTGATTCTTGAGGGTAAGCTTGATCCAAAGCAGTTAGCAGATTTGAATGAGCTGATAAAATAAGAGGATATAATCGTCAGATATATTGAGGTAGAGAGTGCCAAAATGCAGCTAGAAGTCAGAAACATCTATGCAAGAAATGTAGGGATAATCAGATTTAGATCACTCGGTTTAAGAAAAAGATAAAGGAGCAAAAAGAATACGTAAACTCTTAGTTTGGATCAGGTACGACCAAAAAGTATCATGACCCTTATAATGTCGCCAACAACATCAAAATTTAACAAGAGAATCAAGCTTTAATGAGCAATAAGCAAGCCATGTACTATAACGAGCAACTTCAAAATAACGTTGGTCGTGATATACAATAACAAGGGCTTATTCTCGAGGGGAACATCAATAGGAATAGATAAATTCGTCAGGAATCTTAAGATGCCTCAAGTGCTATAAAAGTAATTCAAAGGTCAATTCTAAAGAGGAAAATCATGTTTTACTCCATTTTTGTTTTGTTTGGCTTGGCCATAGTTTTTGTAATCATCAGAAAATTCACTAAATCAAAATGATCTTCTACTTGACTTATCACTCCAAAACTTTAGTTCCAATTTTATTTATTTAACTAATTTAACCGTCGTTAAGAAAACTATAAATATGAGAGCCTCTATTCAAGTGAAATAACTAAACGCGTAGTCATTTGCAGCTTTTAAAAAGGTAAGGCAGCTAGAAAGTAGCATTTATGGTAAATACTTTCTTTACTCTAAAAATGGCTTCAAATTCATAGGCAAGCATCTTTCTAAAGATTATCAATTAGTAACTTTCAGAAACACTGCCTATCCAGTCCTTAAACATTTTTGCAAAGAAACTTGCATTTATTTGTTCCCTCTCCATGGCGAACCTCTTTTCAACTTCACAACTAAGATCAATCAAGAGGGATAGATAAAAAGATGGGTTTAAAAACACGTAAATCTTGAGAACTGCTTGTGGGATATTGTTAGATTTATGTCAAACCTCATCGAAAAGAAAGGACTTACAGAGATCCTTCTTGAATGCTTGAGAGTTCACAATGGATAACTCTAGTATTGTTATGACAGTTGGATGAACCAAAGCCACACTATAGTGTTAAATAATCAAAACTAAATTGAAAACTTTTACTTCAGTCAAGAAGATTTAGATAGACTTCGATAAATTATAGATTTCCCTGAGAATGATAGCTGCTATGAGTTTTAGGTAAGCAAAAAGTCTCTTTACTTCAGGCTTTTCATGATGATTCTTCACCTTGGGACTATTAATCTTAAATAAAGGAACTATGAGTACGGCTATTACCAGATAAATAAGCAACACCTGAAAATACGATTAGATTACTTTTGCTCACGATTTAATACTAAAAATCTTGGAAACCTGACCAAAATAATCATCTAAGAAGAAAACTACGATATTTCATAAATATCTAAGTATTGTCTTCCAGAAACGATTGAACCAAAGCACACAAAATCAATCAGTAGTGCATCTTACAATAGTATTCAAATGGATTCCAACATCAAAAGTCGTAAAATTCCAAACTAAAACGATTAAAGCCATTCTCCAATCAAAATAAGCCAGATTGGCAGACTAAATACCAGCTTTATTTCAAACATCTCGCATCATTCAATTGAATAAGACAACAAGTTTTTTTTATAAAAAAGCATAATCACTTAGAAAAAATCTCAAAAGAAGGTAAAAGATGAAAATAGTTTCTATTCCTGCCTAAAAGGGGCTGTAAATAATAAATTAAAGTCTAGTAACAGTCAAAATGAGCAGATTCTAGGAAAAATTCAACCAAAAAAGACTTTTTAAAACAAAGGAAAATTTTACAAGATCTCGAACACTGCTTCAAAGAAGTAGCAGTTTAACCTGCGAAATATTCTAAGCTAAAATGCTGATATACCCTTAAATGGCATAAAAGTTCTAAAGTACCTTGGCTTGTAATAGCATATACCTGAAAACTGCTACCAGGAACACATTTTAAGTTCTTTAGAAAAGATTCATGTTAAAAATAATTGGGTTAAAGAATTTTATGAAAATGGGTCGATTTATTTCGGCGAAATGCTGCAAAACAAGAAATCAGGCAAAGGAATTTATCTTTTCAATTCAAATGACTTTTACTTTGGAGATTGGTTTGACAACTTTATGGATGGATATGGGAGCTATATCTTTAGTTCAGGGTAAATTTATGAAGGATAGCTTAAAAAAGGCTTCAAAGAAGGGCATGGTAAATGTGTTTATTAAGACGGAAAAGAGTATGAAGGTTCTTGGGTAAATAACTGTAAAGTAGGAATGGGAAAAGTCTGTTTTCCCAACTAGGTAGTTTTCATTGGTGTTTTTAAACCCAAGTGTAAATAGACATAAGGACTCTTTATCGGTCCTATAGGCTAAAATGGGAAACCTATATGGTAGAATAAAGGTATATTGGAGCACTATCACTGGCAGAAGAATTTAATCTTGAATGATAAATAAGAATAGGAACAAGAAAAAAAGAATAAGTTATCGACTTATGCTAGTGAGAATTATTGTGAAGTCAGATAGACTGATGGAGGAGTGTATGAGGGACAAATAGTAAATGGCAAAAAGCAAGGCTTTGGGATTTTCTAGAACGAAAGTGAAAAATTTGAAGGATTTTGGAATATTGGAAATAGATAGGGAGAAGGAACTTTAGTAGTGAAAAACATGTTCTCAGTGAAAGGCAAATGGAAGAATAACATGCTCGTTTAGTATTTTTACGACGAAGATGAAGAAACTTGATAATTATATTGTTTATTACAATTACTTATTTTTATTCTATGCGCTACGAAAGAATCGAGGAACAAAAGGGACTGTTTACTTTCTATAAATAACAACAAGCAGAAGAAGATGAGATACGAAGGATTCTCAAAAAAAGGAAAAAAGGTAAATCTAAGAAATAAAAAAAACTGCAAAGCATCAGATAAGATGCTAGTCTTTCACCAACTCATTCGAAAGATATATCTTTAAGCTAAATGCGCTAATCGAAATAGTTGAGTAACTACAGCAAATTCTTAAGAAATGTAATTTCAAAGCAAAATTCCCAACTAATGTTGAGTCATCATCAAAAAGCTCCCACTTCGTTTCGAATAAAAACTGATCATGCTGATAAAGAACATTAATCAGACGATAAGGAGTAAATAGCTAACTTTTTTGTTCAGAAAAAGCTTTAAGCCCATAAAATTAGTTTAAGTAATATTATCAAGTAAAGATAGCCCAAAAATGGTAGAAAAACGGAAGTCGATGACTCTTATTCTAAGGTTTTGTCTTTAAAAACCAAGCTATAATCTTTTCAGCAAGCAAACAAGCATTAAGAGGCTTCAAAACCTAAGTAAGAGACCTTAAAAGGTGATAAAAAGCTTGGAAGTCGCTCATTTCTTTAAAAGCTAAAGTATTTGTAACATAGCAATAAAAGTAATTTGATTTCAAATAGGGACAGCATTTATGTCCAAGATAAATAAGTAAGTGATTTACACTCGGAGAATAAAAAATATTTTCAACAGCTCATCAGCAACTTTTATAAGCACTCAGATGAAAAGAATCAAACTGGTTATAAAATGATAAAGGACGCTCTTAGATTTCCACATATAATTAAAACAGATAAAACTCTAAGGATAAAAACATAGGAGGAATCTCCAATTGAAGCAAAACAAAAAGTGGTGACTCCACTTAAATCTTTTTCAAACAATCGCAGATAAATCAAGAAAAAGTCTTCACACTAAAAGTATATTGAAATAAAGCCAAAAGATGACCTAAACTCGATAAATACCCAAGAGGGGAAACTCCTTAATTTTATTGATTTGAGCAAAGATTACAGCAAATAGTGTGTATAGTCTGAATAAAGACTCAAAAAGAAGAAAATGGTCAGATGCCGTTTAGGGCTGTAGCTGTGAAATACTTTAGTCTTGAATGGTATTATTTTTGATTATTTACTAAAATAATATGAACTATAAAAAAAGACTGATATTTTTAAAGCAAACTCTTTATTTTCAAAAATTACTCGACCACTTACTAGGAGAAGCAACAATACGTTTGTGTTTTGGTGGTCATCAGCTCCATATCCTAGTATTAATTAAAAAAATCAACTTCATTTAATTAGACGGTTATAGTTTACGAATGCATTTAGTATTCATACTTTTTGAATGAAATCATTGGGTCTTGGAGGCATTCCTATTATAAACATACGATATGAGCCCTATCAAAACTCCTAACGTATTTGAAAATTTGGTGTGCTTTTTCGAAAGAACGGCACTGAGTATGGCGACCCCGAAAGAATAAAACAAATTTAAAAACTATGTAGTTTTAGAGCCCTAATGCTTCTTTATTTGCTTTGAAAAAGGGTCTTCTTACCTAAGGGAATGTTGTACGATGTTTATTTATCGAGTTTAGCTTTTGGTTTATTCGCTCATGTTTTAACTTTTATAGTCCAATCTAATTAAATACTCTCATTTAACTTCAAATTTGAGAGGTCAAGGAAAGCTCTTTTTTGTAAATTGAAATCTAACCAATTTGTATCCCAAAGCTATATAAAACTAGCCCAGAGAAATATTTTGCCGTCAGTGGCCCTAAAAAGAATCTTAGATTCCTACTATGACTCTCCACATTTATGAATCCTTAAAAGGAACTTGTTTTTCAAGATTTCCATAGGAGATATTAAGCTAAACGATGTAGCCATCTCAGAATTCTTTTATTTTGCTACATGTTGAACCAAAATTTTTCTAGAAAATTTCGACTTATCTGAAAATTAGCCAAGTTATCTTTTAGAAGTTTGGCTTCATCAAGTACCTTTTTTCTTTCCCCCCTAAGTGTAATTGGTAATTTTTTAAAAGATTGAGAAAAAATAAATGAAAGATTTCAAAAATCATTCAAAGGTTGGTTTAAAACTGATAAACTTTTCATAATATGAGATTAGTTATAGAGGAAGGTTTCTTAAGACATATTCTCTTGTTTTCCATTCCTTTTTTCCTTAATCGTCTTCTATCTAGTAAAGATCTTCTTAGTTAGGCCCTCTTTTCTGTATGCTGACTATTTAGAAAGACTTATTTTTCTCTTTAACAGCAACCATTATCTTGGAAGCAATGTTATCCAAGCTAGAGCCAAGTATTTACTGCTCTAGGCATTCGTTCTATATGCTTCCGGTTTTCTAGCTCTGTTTTTTATGCTTCGGTTTAACCTCTTACTGCGTCTCTTTCTCGCTTTCTTCATTCTAAGAAAACTCGGTTATTTGAGAATCTCTATGGCTCTGCGGTTGTCCTCTCTTTCCGATTCGGTCTGAATGTCGTCTAGTTGTCTTCATTTCTTCTATTCTCTCAGAATTGGGCCTCTATAGACTATTTTTATTAACAGAACTGTTGCGAATCGAAATCATATCCTTCCTTTTCTTATATAGGTTCAAAGTAATTAATCCGTCTTAATTTCTATCTTCAAAGTCTCTTATCATACCTTAAACGTTTTCAAGGTTCTCTTTTGGCTACCAAGTGTTTTGACTGTTAGGATAGTTCTTCCACTTCACTTTGTATTCTTCCTTTGCTAAATATGACAAAAGATACTTCCGCCTTTGAAACGCTTACCGACAATCTTTTAAACGGTATAGAATACTCCTGACATTATCAATACTCTTTACTTAATGATATGCTGAATAGGCGACCCATTTAAGAGAAGGTGTATATAATTTTGTAGAATTTTATATAGATCTTAAAATGCATCTATCAACGGTTACCCTTTGCGACTTTTTAGATTTCTTCCTTCTTTTTCAGGGCATAGCTTGATTGAATGTTGTTCTTTTCAACGTTAATGAGCTCATCAGCTAGGCATTCAGCAATAGTCTTTATTGACTTAAAAGAGTGCTCTCTGGCTCCTTGAGTGATCAAATAAATCGCTTGATTGATTCTTCTCAATGGAGAAACATCAACTGCCTGCTTTCTCACAACACCTCCAGCGCCAATTCTTGTTGAATCTTCTCTTGGGCCAGCTAGTAACAAAGCATTGACAACTACTTCCAAAGGATTCTTGCCAGTAAGTAGATTGATGATCTCAAAAGCGTGCCTTACGATTCTGATGGCTTTGGCTTTTTTACCAGTATTTCTTCCGTGGAATTGGAGTGAGCCTACTAGACGTTCAATAATGGGGCACAGAGCTTTTCTGAACTTCTTAGCTTGATATCTTCCAGCAGTGTGAGGTACAAAGACTTGAGCTTTGATGGACTTGGCAGCTACGTAATCAATAAAGCAAGGATCTTCAATCTAAGTGGGGCTAATTGTACTTTGATGTCATCATAAGACCACTTAGAGAAAAGCTTGGGAGCATTTTCGAAGGTAATTTTGGAGGAAGGTTCCTACACAATGGTAACCTTTTATTGTTTAGCGACTGTCTTTGACATATGGCTGTTCAATATATAATATTTATTAAATATAATATTTTTAAGATTAAAGCACAAGTAGTAGAAATCTTTCTTATTTGCATCAAATTTTGATTTTCTTTGAATTCGTAGCTTTGATTACTTTGATTTAAAGAAATTTTAGCCAATTTAGCCAATTTTCTTATAAAACTTCAAGAAAAAGTTTTTCTAAACTATTTGCCAATTTCAGCACAGAATTTATAAGCCAAATTTAAAAAATTTCAATTTTTTTGTAAATAATTTGAAGAATCAGAATCATATTTATTCTTCGCCTTCCTAAGTTAAAACAAAACTACTGGAATTTGAATTTCGTCAGTATATTCATCCATCTCGTCCGCTTATTCCTCTTCTTACTCTTACTCGTCTTCTTCTCTTATTTCTATTGGGCCAAAGGCTCCTGTTAGATCCTGCGAAAGAATATTCTTAAACTACTACTCAATCATCATCTATTCTTGCTCTAAAGTCTCCTTAGTCAAAGCATTTTTACCTCATCGTTGGGGTCTAGGGGTGGCAGCCAAGCCGAGTTGGGCGGGTGTGGAAGAAAATTAAAATTCATTTAAATTACTATGAATGATTATATATTTTATTAATAAACTTTCGGTTTATGCTAAAGTCCATACTCAAAAGTCCCACTTAGCTTTGCGACCTTTAAAGATTCTTCTTGAAAGAAGTCAGCATTCCTGAACAGAAAATGACGCCAATTCTTTTGCCTTTCTTTAACTTCATATGCTACACCATAGACCTCTTCACTTAATATGCCAAATCACCACTAGACATATCTTTTAACGTATTTTTAGTTGACTCACATGTAACTTTTAGACTATTCAGCTTCGCAAATACTCTAATAGCGTTGAACTTTACCGTAGGTTTATTGGATTTATTAGCAGTTGGAAAAAATATTCAGAAACTGATGAAGCAAAACTGTTTCTATGTTTTTTGAGGGTAGGAAGAAATAACAAAAAAAGCATAAAACTTTTCTTAAAGATAAGAAAAGTGCTGCTGAAGAACATAAACCAAAAAGTTCTGCAATAAATTAACCTTAGCCATGGTACTTTTAGTTTGATTTAGAAGATGCAGTCACCATTACTCATACTTTGTAGATAATTTCGCTTTAACAAAGAAAAGTCCTCACAAAAAAAATAAATGAGTACTTCATAACAAAAAATGTCAGATACGTCAACAACACAAAGTACTTCATTTTGTATTTGAGGTAGATTCAATGCTGCAATCATTTGCGAATATTTTATGGTTGATTTAAATGATAAGCAAGAAGAAATCGACAAATTCAGCACCAATCTTAGCAACAAAATTACAAGTATTCTTAAAAATAAACATTAATTTGTCTAAGAACTTTCAGAGTAGGTTATCCCTCATAATGATTTGTCTTTTAGCAATTAGTCTCTAGCTCAGGAATTTGAAACTTGCAAAAAGACAACAACAAAGCTTGAGAATTCACTCAAGTTTTTGAAAGAAAATTGTGAACCAACTGACTTTACTGAGATTGAAAGCAAAAAGCCTTTAGTCAATCTGCAAAAATGCATGAAATAGCTGTTTATTCTCAAAGAAAAAGACCTTTAAATCGACAACAGATTCAAAAAGTTGAATAAGACGCGCGAAGATATTGATTAATATTGAGAGATTATTATTTAGCCTAAGACTAAGCTATTGTCCTGAGATTTAATCATAGAGATAGAGATGAGTCATTTCTTTAATGTTCCGAACTCAGAAAACATGTTATATTTAAAGCCCGGAGTCGATAGCTTAGATTTCTCCACCAAACCCTACCTTTTGGAATTGCCAATTCTAGCTATTGACACGTTGCGATACTTCGAAACTCTGCTCTTCCCAAATTACCTATCCATGATTTCATCTTAATGAGCAAAAAGGTACAAAATGGTGCATTATTCTTTTTTTCATAGCTGCTGATCACCTTTTCTTTATAGTAACGAGGTGATATGGTTTTTCTCAATAATTGATAACTTACTTGAATGTAGAAAGCACATAGCTTTGGTTCTTTGACATGTTCATGGCTTAAATTAGGTAATGACCAGGACCAGGTAAAGTACTGTTGCTTTTTTAGTGATAATCCGTAGTTATTCTTTCGCCTATCCTTCCTCCTATTTTGTCTTTGTATATCCTTATGTCGTATTTATCAGGACTCGGAATTAGCTTACCTTTTGACTGCGCTTATGATAAATATGACCCAAATTTTATCTAATTTCTTCCTTTAGAAAAGCTTGGTATTTTTGGAAAGTATTTGCTGCTCCTAAATTCTGAGGACATTTCATAATTTCCAGGTGGAGGACTGCAACGGTCCAAGGCCAAGCTTATTTTCTTCCCATACCCGATTCCGCACCCCTTTTTGTCGAGAGTTGAAGGCAACTCATACCTCATTTAAGTTCGTCTAAATTCTCTGAAAGATACATCCTTTAGCGCATAGCAAACCTATCGGCTCTAGGGAAAGCATGAGCCTATTTAGAAACAGACCTGTTGAGAGGACTGTCAAGATGCGATAATGTGTTGTATTTCATAATAAATAAGAATAAATTTTAATAAAACTATTTTGCTAATCATATTTCCAGAATGTTTACACACAGATCCGAGGAACAAGTGCAAATCTTATTGCCCTTCCAGTCTAGACCTTATATACCTCCCAAATGGATTTTCTAGCCGAACAGCAGCTCTCTTTTTTAGATGTCGTAAATGAAAAGATAGCCGTTTTGTGAACCAATGGCAACTCGATGGCCGTTAGGCTAAAGAGCAAGGTATGTTAGAGTATGCCATTCCTTTATGGTTGTGGTTTGAACCTAAAATAGAACCTTAAAATGGTTTTTGGGGTCTCTGAATCTTATAATTTTATCGTCTGAGCAGCTTACATAGATTTAGCCTATCTTTTCATTCATAAGCTTCCAATCAATTGAAGTGACTGCCAATTAATGACCTTTGAGATGATGTAGCATTTGGTATTCCTGTTTTTCTAAGTTAGCTTTAAAAACTTTTTAAGTTTGATCCTCACAACTTGAGACTATTATTAACTAATCCTTTAAATTTGGAATAGTTAAAGACCAAATTTCTGCATAATTTTTCATACTTCCAAACAGCTACCTCTCTTATTCGGTTTAGTATTGGATCGGATGGTGGGCATGGTACTCTCCCAAAGGATTCATAGTTTTTGAATCAAAAATGTGCACTTTTCCATCAGAGGACCCAGCATAGATTTTTTATTCCACTGCTCTTAGAATGTTGAAGGTGTTGTCAGTTTGTAGAATCAAAACTGCTTCAGGGCTTCCATATTGCCACCAATACAAGCCTCCTCCAACACATCCAATTACGATATTGTTGGTATATGGACACCAAGCTATTGTTCTTATTGGTATGCCTATAAACACAGTAAAAAGTGGATCAGGAAGGACTGATTTGCTCTAAGTAAAAAAGACGAAGAAGGAGCCACCAAAATCAGCAACAGCGAACAAAGAGCCATCAGTATTAAAGGAAATACCACAGTTTGTTATAGAGAATAAAGACTGAGTGTAAGTTTTCTTTTAGTCATAGGAATAGAAATGGAAACCATTTTAATTTATTGAATAAACTCCATCTTATGCAAATTTCAGTGATAGGTTGCCCCCTATACCCAAAGAGTTAATCTAAATTACTTATTTGGTTTAGACTTTACTTACAAAATCATAGCTGATATATGCAAGTTTGTTGGCAGAAAAAGAGAATACAACCCCGTTTTTGTAGTTTTAGACGATGTGAGGGAAAGATTTTGTATCTAATTGCAATTCAACTGCAGTTTCTTAATGAATGCTAAATATGGTCAACTTCTTTGTTGTATGTAGATAATAGACTACTCCTTTATTTTGGGTTGCACAGATTATCTCTCCCTACTCTACAATCTTGTACTTGTATTGTACCTTGAACTGAGGATCAAATTTGACGATTTGGTTAGTGATTGGGAGTTTTTGATTCATGACTGTTTATTTTCTTTTACGACCCTTGGGATTAGGATCTTTATACTCTAGAACAGTCAAATAGTCTCCTTCGTACTCAGGATAGTAATAGTGGCCTTTTAAAGTTACCAAGGGCTCAAGATTTCCTTCCAACAGATCAGCCAATTTGTAAGATACTAAAAGGGCCTCATCTGTTCCTTCAACCAATTCAGCTGAAATCGCCAGATATTTGTCCGTAAAAGAAGAATGCCTGATTTCTTTGCCAGGAGCTCTAAATTGTTGGACTATTGAGAAATCTACTTTATTGAGGATAGATATTAGACCATCAAAGTTCACCACGAGGATGTACTTCTAATTCTGCATAACCTGAAATATTTGGCAACAGCCTATTTGTTGGTCATAGAAAATTTTATTGTTTTTGACATCAACCAAACGAAGATGGCTTCCAACGCTTATGAGAGTTCCTTATCTCAGAGGAATCATGGTGTTGTATCTAGGATTCCCGTAACCGACAGTGCTGATTCTGGGGCATATTTTGGGAGGATGGACAGAGATTCTATGAACAAAAACGCTTTATTGCATGCTTTATAAAGTTACATAAGATTTGGAAAGTTAAAGGATATGGTTTTGTCTATTTCTGATCAAAAATTAACTATATCAGACATAATCAGAAATGAACAAATCTATATTGACGATTTACTTAAGAATAAAACCCAATCAATGCGTTTTTGAGTTTTAATTATTTTTCGACTATTTTGAGAACGATGATTAGCTAACCATCAAACAAAGATTAGACATATTGAAGGCTAGTCTTTTTATTTTCGTCAATCCTACAAACTCCGATCAACTGTAACCAATAAAGTAATTTTTGCATGCTCTGAATAAGCTCAATAATTAAAAAATTAACTATTGAATGGGTCAAACATCAATGTGTGCAGGCTTCTTCATGATGATGGTGTTATTGCTTCTCCATTTAAGAGTGTCCCTCTTGGTGAGGGTGATGGCCGCAGCTTACTTCAGATATTTGAGGCATGGGCTTTTCCCCAGAAGGAATGAAAACAGTGACCGTATAGTCCTTGTTTCCAGGTTTGCCTCTCAAATGAAAGAACTTGTTGGTGTTTCCCTCCACTAGTTGGCCTGAAACTGCCACTATATCGAAAGAGTCATGGTGTGAGCCCAGCTTAGTGTTGATCTGATCCTTCATTTGAGAAATCAGGACAATTTCTAAATTGGTAACCTGCTGAGGCAAAGCTGCTCCTTTTTAGCCCTTTTACATTGAGGGATACTGTTTTAATAATTTATACGAAATGCTGAATATTGTGTAAGATTAATATTTTTAAACTACAAAGCTATATACTACAAAACTTTAAGCTTTCTTTCCGAGCACAGAACAAATAAAGATAGATTTGATATTTTAAGATAGATGCAAATTCAAGAAATTCTCATCAGGTGTTTCATTTTGCTCTTTTCTTAACTAACTAATATATCAAGCAATAAGCGTGTTCGAATTTAGGCTAAACTACGTCTAGAGCATTTGCATCTTAACCTACACAATAAATCCATTTGTCAATTTCAAAGTTGTAGCAGTGAGTATAGTAATAACCTTCTTAAACTGACCCTTTATGGCTTATCACTGCCGATAATCTGTAGATTTTGTCCCTATACATTTGATACTTGAAGCAGTTACAAATCTGTTCAGGTGAAAAGGATGAACGAATGCTTACGACGTTAGAATTTTTTTAGTTCTTGACAAACCTCTAAAGCTAGATTATGAATAATTGGTTTGGCAACAGCTAACATTAGTACTGATATTATCTGAGTTTAAGGCATTCCTGACAGCCTATTTGTTTACTACTAGTTCTTTTCATTTTATACTAGTCAAAAAACCTACCAACCGATTGAATATCATATGATTATTTGCCAGTGAAGCGAATAGTCGAAAATAATTTGCTTATTTGCTATTTTGTAGTATGTCCACAGCCGAATTTATAATTTACATTCAATATTGCGCCCACTAAATCAATCGCAAGGTCCTTTTTAAATTCTTTCTATAATTCCACTCTTTCGTAATGGTATATAGTTGTATTGATTGTCCCTTTCGTAAAAGAATCATAAAAAGATTGACTGAGAACTTGCAGAAAAGAAGTGATAAAATTACGTAGCTAACTAACGTTAGCAACATAAGTGCCTGGTATAAAAATCTATTTTCTTTTCAGTAGAACCTTATTTATATAAGACTAAGCAATCGATTTACTCCATAACACCTTTTCAAATTCATCTAAATCCTTGCTGAGACAAATTTTGTATTTTCGTAAGAGCTCTATTCTTTTATCAAAGTAATCCTTGAAAGGCCGTGACCTCACTAACCACTGCATCACAGAATAAATCATACTGGATATCTTCTCATCTTAATTTTTCGTTTTCAGCAATGCATCCTAATCAAAAGGTTTTTAGATTAAATCCTCTTATCTGTTCTCTTATATTTAATGCGAACTGACATCTATGAGTTCGTAAAAAAGAGTCATTGCTTGGCTGAAATCTATCTGCTAAAATTTTTGGCTTATTGGACGTACACTTGAATCATTATACTACATCCATTTGTTGGTGTTGGTGTTATAGCAGATCGCATAATAATGACCTCCGTTTAGACCTCCATGATGTATTATGGCTCCGTATAGCTTGTATTTCTTTCCCTGTAATCTTGATGATTCTTGTCCATAGATCAGTTTTTCAGGATCAAGATATTCAGGTACTTATATCTACCTTTTATCTTTGCTGCCGTTCAAAAATCTTTTGAAGTTGAGCATCAAGATCTTATTTGTTTAGTAGATCCGAGTAGTTTTTCTATTGAATGTGGGTTTGTTGCATGTCTCGCAAGTCATACAGTTGTCCGCTTCGAATTCATCAGGTTTGCTGAACTACTATAAGCACTATTCTAGCTTAAACCAGTTATTTTGAGTTCTTGGCATCTGCAGGTAGTGAACGTTGAATCTTTAAAAGAGTGTATAGCTGTGCTCGCAGGAAGAATGTGTAGAGTAGAATTTTAGTTTATATCTGCCTGTAAAAGTACCCTCGATAATTGATCTAAATCTAGTGTCGTCGTTGAATTTGATTGTTTTATAAATATCCTCACTTTTGGAAAGGTATTGGTTGATCTATTTTTTTTAGGATTAAACAGGGTCGTTGAGTTCTTAGCTGATGATCTTGAGAAAAGTGATGAGAAATTAAGTGGCGTCGTTCTGGTTGTAGTGCTTGAAGAGGTAGTTCTTTTCTCCCATTACTCTTTTGATATCCGAGGGGTCAAAAGCACGATTCGATTGCCACATCGCTCGGATGAACTTCGAGAAGAGATCTGAGAGCTAATAAGTCCCTTGTTTCTTGAACCTGTTTTGAATAGTTTGTGAAACCTTAGAGAAGCATTGGACAAAAGGTCTGGATTTATGCAAGCACTGTAGTGCGCTATTCATATAGCAAGTATTCCCCAAATTTCGTAATCCTCTATCTTGATATTGTTATTAAACGACGATCTTTGCTGTTATAGCCCTATATGTCGGCTCATTTTGAGAAAAAATCGCTAATGAACTTTGTGCCAGCGATTGTTGTTACTGGCCAATGTCAAATTGGTTTTAGCTTTGGTTCTTAAGTGCTGATTATTTTATACCATCAATCACCTATTTGGGAAACGGTAGCAAAGGGGTTTTATCCACTGATTTGAGTTACTCCTTTTTCTCGACTTTTATCTTTTTGCCCGGATTTATTTCCCCCTCTATATATCGTGAAGCTTATTTATTTTCGGCTAATAAAGCAGAGTTTGAATATATTTTTAGCAATCCTTATATTTGTTTCTGAAGATTAAGTCCATATTTTTCAGGTAATTTAGCTTATCGTTTTATCGTGATGGATAGACCATGAGCAGCCAAGATATCCCAGTCATTGGTCTTGACGGGGCAAAACTTGCGACGCTGGTAGAGTTTGATCCACCTGGAGTGTAATTTCGGGTTGCAAGCGCTGTTGGTCTTGGAGATATAGATGGCAGGCAAGTTGAGAAACAGAAACTGAGCTAGGTCGCTCTTTTGCTGGGGTGGACAGGTTGATTCTAGTAGTCTCGATTATATCCAATAATTATTGTTTACAGTAGGTGGTTACTGGATTTTAATTAGCTCAGTACCCTTTTTTGGTATGTTCACGAATTTTTTGGCAACCTACACTTCAAAAAATAACTAATTGCAAGCTACATTATTCAACCATTACATTTGTTTGTCTTTACACAATGACTATAACCATTCTGTTGCATAGCTAAAGGTTATGTGTTTCCAAGCTTAATGAGCTATACTTTCTTGACAGCACCATCTTTGTTGTCTATGCTGAGCTACAGCCCAAAACGCAAAACCACTTGCTCCAAATGTTATCGGTCAGCTTTTATTCGATCCAGGATCTAGTTCTTTACTGTTTCGCTGTTGTGGGTTGAATTGCCACTTGTCCGCATCGGGGATTTAGTTTGAGGTTAAGGCCGGGATTGGACGTTAGCCACCAGATAATAGTAGAAAAGGCAGCTGACCAAAATTATCATCTGCCAGCTCTCTGCCTAGGCCAGACCCTACTACTTCTTGATTTAGCGAAGTAGGAAA
>Ga0316217_10001750_pt1 | contig 27459 bp, 25 predicted proteins | sample 1anoAmetaG_FD_203633 | JGI IMG/M metagenome (GOLD analysis project Ga0316217, IMG submission 203633) | Freshwater microbial communities from Trout Bog Lake, Wisconsin, USA - 1anoA | ecosystem: Environmental > Aquatic > Freshwater > Lake > Hypolimnion/Profundal zone | place: USA: Wisconsin...
GTATCAAGCGGCCAAGAAAACCCACAGCCTGACCGCCCGCGGGGTGGTGATGCTCAAGAGGCTCCGGGAGGAATGCGATGCCGAGGGCCTCAAACAGGACATCCTGGCGGTGGGGGATGGTGGTTACACCAACCGAACCGTGCTTCAGGGCCTGCCAACCCGGATGGAATTCATCGGCAGGGTGCGTAAGGACATCAAACTGTTTCTCCCGGCGGTTGGAAAAGGCCGGAAAGTCTATGGCGAGCGACTGCCAACTCCAGAGTCGTTCCGAACGGATGCCACCTTGATGGAACAGCCCACCACCTGCTTCTACGGCGGCAAGGACCGAGACCTCCACTTCAAGGAGTTGAGTGGAATCCTGTGGCCCGCAGGAGGTCAACGACGCAGACTGCGCCTGATCATCGTCATGCCCACGCCGAATCGGCCTCCAGGCTCCAGAAAACTGAAATACGACCAGCCCGCCTACCTCATCACCACGGATTTGATCACCAGCGCACAAGCGCTCGTCCAGGCTTACTTGGACCGCTGGGAAATAGAAGTCCTGCACCGATTTGGCAGAAAAAGTTCACTCAAGACCACCCGATGGCCAGCTCCCTCCCCGGGAAACCTACGCAGCTGCCTAATTCTCGACCACTATCCAGGCGGAGCTGTCCCCGGAGGCGTGAATCAGCGCGCCCCACGCTCCGTGTTCGGCTTCCCATGGTTATCGATACGGCACCGCGAGCAGCATCCTTGCTGCGAGCGGAACGGTGGGTCGCCACAAAAAACCGGAACCCAGGTGGGTCGCATTCAAGCCCGCGGGACAAGGGCGAACCACTCGGGAGCCACCGGCAGGAAAAGCTGGGAAGGGACGAAACGTCCAAACTGCAGGTTTCTACGCGGGCCAGACGAGGTCCTCGGGGCCGGTCTCGCGCATATCCAGGATCAGATGGAGGCTGGCCATCTTCAGCACCAGGACGATGCGGGGCTTGAGTCCGCAGAGGATCAGGTGCCCGCCCTTGTTCTTGGCGGAGGTGTAGCTGGTGACGATCTGGCCCACGCCCAGACTGTCGATGTACTCCACGTTCGAGAAATCGAACAGGACCTTCCGGATCCCGGTCTCCAGGGCGGCCTGGACGATCCTGGACAGCTCCTCGTTGCCATCGGAGGCGGTCACTTTCTGGCCGGGGGTGACGACGAGGACCTCCGGGTCCTGGCGATAGGGGATGGGCATGGTGGCTCCGGGCTTGATCAATTAAACGAGTAGATCATCAGCGTGTGACGTCCGTGTGAACAACGCTCGTCGGTACGGCTCGTCCGGCCGTCGACCTCAGCGGATGCCGGCAATATCCCCGGCCGTAAGGTCGCGCATCTGCCCGGCGATCTCCACACCCAGCCGTCCATCCTCCCGCCAGCCCAGGCAGATCCCCTCCCCATCCTCCCAGCGGATCCGGTCGCCGGGGGCGGGCCACAGGAAGGGGGGGACGCGGATCACCTCCAGGTCGCCCCAGGCGTCCAGGATGGCCCGAGCCAGGGCCGGGGCCTCGGGCACCTCGGTCCCGAGGTCCCTGAGGCAGGCGGGCTGGATGGGACGGCCCGGCAGGGACGGGGCGCTACCCAGGTTGATGCCCAGGCCCAAGAGGACCCGGTCGCCCTTCAGGTGGCCGATGATGCCGCCCACCTTCACCAGGCGGCCCTCCCGCCACGCCACGAGGTCGTTGGGCCACTTCAGGCCCAGGGCGGCGCCGCAGGGCTCCAGCACCTCCACGACGGCGGCCATGGCCCGCTGGAGCACCAGCCCGGGCGGGACCCGGGGCACGGGCAGGGCGGCCGAGAGCCAGAGGCCCGCGCCGGGCATGCTCTCCCAGGTGTTGCCGCCCTGGCCCCGGCCCGCGCGCTGCTCGCCGGCTAGCACGCCACAGAAGCCCAGCTCCGGGTGGCGCTCCAGGAAGGACTGGGTGGAGTCCACGGCCGCCAGACGGATCAGGGGCAAGGCCCCGGGAGGGCTCGCGGACGAACCCATCAGGGCTGGGGGCATGGGGCGGGCTTGCGGTTCTTGAGCCACAGGAGGCGCAGGCCCTCCAGGGTGAGGTCCGGGGCCACGTCCTGGATGAAGCGGCTGGAGGGGGCGATGACCTTGGCGAGGCCCCCCGTGGCCACCACCCGGGAACCCGGGTACTCCGCCAGGAGGCGCTCCAGGATGCCATCCACCTGCCCGATATAGCCGTAGAAGAGGCCGGACTGCATGGCCTGGACCGTGGTCCGCCCCACCAGGCGCTCGGGTTCGGCGATCTCCACCCGCGGCAGGCGGGAGGCCCGCTGGAAGAGGGCCTCGGCGCTGATCTTGAGGCCGGGGCAGATGATCCCGCCCAGGTACTCCCGGCGCTCGTTGACGATGTCGAAGGTGGTGGCCGTGCCGAAGTCCACCGCGATCAGGGGGGCGCCGTAGGCCTCCAGGCCGGCCACCGCGTTGACGATGCGGTCCGCGCCCAATTCGGCCGGGTTGTCCAGGAGCACCTTGAGGCCGGTCCGGATGCCCGGCTCGATCCACAGGGGGTCGCACTTGAAGTACACCTGCACCCAGGCCGCCAGCACGGGATGCAGGGGCGGCACGACGCTGGAGATGGCCACCTGGCGGACCATGGACGCCTCGAGCCCCTGGTGGCGAAGGAGGGCGAGGACGGACAGCCCATACTCGTCCACCGTCCGCTCCCGGCTGGTGGCCAGGCGCCAGGAGTGCAGCAGGGGCGCGTTGTCACCCTGGGCGAGATCGAAGACTCCGATCACGAGGTTGGTGTTGCCAACGTCAACGGCCAGAAGCAGGTTCATCGGCTCTCCAGCCATCCAGAATGGCGCAAGGGGGATTGACGATCAATCCCGGCGATGGGGCCACTCAGGGCGCTATCGCATCACCCTTGACTGAGGTCCCCCCATTTCCCCCAGGTACCTCCGCCGGCGCAGCCGGCGGAGGCTGCAGTTTGGACGTTTCGGCCCTTCCCAGGTTTCCCTGCCGGTGGCTCCGTGATCAATCGCCCTGGTCCCCGGCATGACGCCGACCCGGCGAGGTCCCGGTCCAGGGCGCCGACACACCATTCCGCTCACAGCAGGGTGCTGCTCGCGGTGCCGTAAGCCGGAACGAACCGTGGCTGGCCCAGCCTCCAGCGTTGGAGGGACGCATCAAGACGGGGGATGGCGCTACCGGCGAACCGGCTACTACCTGCAAGCAGCTTCCCGCCTTTGTCCATCGGCAGGTGTACGTAAAATCTCCTTCTAGCCATTGACATACCTCTGCCCTCACCAAAGTGATAGCCCCTTCAGGACCGGTGGTGCGTGTGGCCCCCAACACCTTCACGGTGAAGGGCAGGTAGTGCCATGCTCCTCCAGACCTGGCTTGCCATGGCAGGTCAGCTCCCTCCCCGGGAAACCTACGCAGCTGCCTAATTCTCGACCACTATCCAGGCGGAGCTGTCCCCGGAGGTGTGAATCAGCGCGCCCCACGCTCCGTGTTCGGCTTCCCATGGTCATCGATACGGCACCGCGAGCAGCATCCTTGCTGCGAGCGGAACGGTGGGTCGCCACAAAAAACCGGAACCCAGGTGGGTCGCAGTCAAGCCCGCGGGACAAGGGCGAACCACTCGCTTCATCCACCATGGGTGCATTCGGGCAAAGCTTGACCTCGACGATGACCGCTACCAAGTCAACCCATGGATGGGCTTGCCTGGAGGATGACTCTGGCGTTCATGCCCTTCCGGGGTTAATCAGGGGGGAACCCGAGGATGGCCTTGAGTCGGTAGGCCGGGTTCAGGGATGCCAGACTTCCTACGCGAGGGGATCAAGCTGAAGTCGGCGCCAACAGGTAACAACCACCATAACTTGAAGCCTCAGGTCCCCCAGGAGGGATAGGCCCTCCATGCTTCTCCCCCTACCTCGGAGCCAAGGTGTGCGAACGTGGCCCCATCGTCCCCACCCCGGCCATCTTTAACCGACGCCGGCTGCGCCGGCGGAGGAAACGGGGGGCAAGTCTGGGAGCTCAGGGCTTGCTGATGCAATAGCCCTGTGGGGCTACTGGAAATGCACCTGGAGGATGGCGTCGGGCATGCTGATGAAGTAGTCCCCGGTGAGGGGGTGGACGGCGATCCCGGAGGGCTGGAAGAGGGAGGCGGGCAGGTTCCCGGCCAGGAACCCGGCCAGGCCATTCCCGCCCACCACCGTCACGACCTGCCCCTCGGGGCTGATCATCCGGATGGCATGGTTGCCGCTGTCGGCCACGAGCAGGTTGCCGGCGGCGTCCACGGCCAGGCCGGCGGGCCCATTGAAGCGCGCGCCCGGGCCGGGACCGTCCACGAAGCCTGAGGAATCCCCCAGGCCCGCGAGGGTGGTGACGGCGGTGGTCAGCAGATCGATGCGGCGGATGGTCTGGCCCGTCCGGTCCGCCACGTACAGACCGTTCCCCACAACGACCAGGCCGACGGGGTGGCTGAAGGTCGCGGCCGTTCCCGTGGCTGCGTCCGCATTGCCGGACGTATCGACCTGGCCGGCCAGGATGGAGGTGTTGCCTGCGAGGGTGATCTGGTAGATGACCGAGGACCCGGCGTCGGCCACGTAGAGATTGACCCCGTCCGTGGCCATGCCGGTCGGGAGCCTGAAGGTGGAGTCCAGGCGCGGGCCCGTGGCGCTGCCGAACACCCCCGGCTGGCCGGCGTAGAGGGCCGGCACCCCTGTGGCCCAGGGGATGGAGGCGATCGTCGGCCCGAACACGTTGGCGACAAAGAACTGCCCGCCGGCTGGTCCCTGCGTGGCAATCAGCCCCGTGGGCGTGGCGAGGTTGGTGGACTGGGATCCGCTGGGCCCGTTGGTCGTGACGGTGCCCTCCGCCGTGACCTTGCGGATCGCGCTGTTGCCCGAGTCGGCCACGTACAGGTTGGGGACGCTGTCGAAGGCCATCCCCATGGGGGCGCTGAACTGCGCGGTCGCGCCCTGCTGGTCGGTCCACCCCGGCCCCCGGGAATGCTGGCCCGCGAGTGTGGCGGTCCAGTACCCGTCGATGGTGGGGCTCAGGCGCCGGATGAGGCTGTTCCCCGTGTCGGCCACGAGGATCAGGCCGTTGCCGAGGGTGACGCCGGTCGGGACATTGAACGTGGCGTCCGCGCCGTCCGCATCGCCCGTTCGATCGGGGAAGCCGGCGACATCGTCCACCTGGGGAACGACGCCCGGGTTGAGGGTGAGTTTCCGGACCGTGGCGTGGCCGGTGTCCGTGACGTAGAGGACCCGGGTGGCAAAGCTGGAAAGCACGGCCACACCCTCGGGGGCCAGGAAGTTGGCCTGGCTCCCCGGCCCGCTGCCCTGGACCTGATGCCCCCCGCCCGCCAGGGTCGTGACGGTGCCGCTGGGATCCACCTGCCGGATGAGGCCGTTGCCGGTGTCGGCCACGTAGACATTCAGGCCGCCGTCCACCACCAGCCCCCTGGGGTACATGAACGTGGCGGCTGCCCCCGGGCCATCCTGCGCCCCCTGGGTCCCCGTCCCCGCCAGGGTCGTGACGAGGCCGGCCCCGATCTGGACCCTGCGGATGCGGTGGTTGATCGAATCGGCCACGTAGAGGTCACCGCTGACGGCCATGGCCAGGCCGCCCGGGCCCTGGAACCGTGCCGTGGCGAGGGTACCGTCCGCGAACGGCGTGGCGTCCGCGGCGCCGGCGAGGGTGGTCACCACCCCCTGGGGCGTCACCTGGCGGATGACATTGTTGAGGTCGTCCGCCACGTACAGGACCTGGCGGTTGGGGTCCCAGGCCAGGCTGGCGGGGCCATTGAAGCGGGCCGCGGCCCCGGTGGCGTCCACATAGCCACTCGCACCAGGCTGGCCGGCCAGAGTCCCAACGGTACCGTCGGGGCCGATCGTGCGGATGACGTTGTTGTAGGTGTCGGCCACGAAGGTGGTGCCATGGTCGTCCGTGGCGATGCCGGTGGCGCCATTGAAGCTGGCCTTCCCCGCGGGACCATCGAGGGCACCCCGGCCCGTGGGCGCGCCGGCCAGAAGGGTCAGGGCCCCCACCTGGACCTTGACCTGGCGGCCCGTCGTGGTGCCCGAGGCGTCGCCCAGGGTGAGGGTGTACACGGTGGTGGCGCCGGGCGTCACCGGGTAGCTCTGGCCCGACACCACCGGACCGACCCCCGGGTCCACGCTGGCGGTTCCGCCGTCGCCCAGGGTGAAGACCGGCGTCAGGTTCGTGGACTGGCCGGGCCCCAGGACGGGACTGGAGGCCGTGAAGCTCGTGATGACAAGGTTCGAGGTCCGGACGAAGACGCTGAACCCGGCCCTGGCCGTGTCGCCCGCGGCATTGGACACGAGCAGGACGTACTGGGCGCTGCTGATGGAGCCCGTGCCCAGGGTCAGGGGGGTTCCGCTGGTGACGGCCCGGCCCTCGCCGAAGTCGCCGCCGTAGAGCATGCCGGAGCCCCCCGTGAACACCGGGGTGACGACGGCACTGCCATTGACGGTGGTGGGGATGAGGTCGGGCGCGAAGGGCACGATGGACGGGGCGGCCACCACCGTGACCACGGCCGGGGTGGCGGTGACCGAGCCCCCCGCCGTGGTCACGGCGCAGCCCAGGGTGAGGCTCCCGACGGGCCCGGCCTGGAACGTGATCTGGTTCGTGCCCTGCCCCGCCGTGAGGGTGGCTCCCGCCGGCACGGTCCAGGCGTAGGTGGCGCCGGGCTGGGCGGGCACCGAGGCCACCAGGCCGCCCTTGCCGGCGGTCACATTCGCCGGAGCGCTGACCGTGGCGGCGGCGGGGGCCGCGCCGTCCACCTGGAGCGTGAGGGAGCCCGGGGCCGAGAGGATCCCTTCGGGGTTGGCCACGCTGCAGGTCAGCGTGGCGGTGGCCGTGGTCCCGGGCGTGAAGGTGACGGTCCGGGTGCCGTTGCCGGCCGTGAGCGTGCCACTGTCCAGGCTCCAGTTGAAGGTGCACCCGGGCTGGTCCGCCACCGACGCCACATAGCCCGGCACGCCGGCCGTCACGGAGGCCGGCGCCTCCACGATGGGCTGCTGGGGCGGGTCGGAGACCCGCACCGTGGCGGTGCCGGTGACCGGGTTCAGGCCCGTGGCGTTGGTCACCGCGCAGGTGAGGACCAGATTGCCGGAGGCCCCGGCGGCGAAGGTGACGGCCCGGGTGGTGGCGCCGGAGGTGAGGGTCCCCCCCGCGCCGATGGTCCACATGAAGTTGGCCCCGGGCTGGTCCGGCACCGAGGCCGTGTAGCCGCCCCGGCCGACCGTGGCGTTGAGGGGGGCCGTCACCACGGGGAGGTCGGGGGCCGCCACCACGCTCACCTGAAGGGCGGCCGTGCCCGCGGCGCCCGCGACCTGGCAGGTCAGCGTCAGGGTGCCGGGTCCGCCGGCGTTGAACTGGATGGTGGGGGTGCCATTGCCGCTGGCCAGCGTGCCGTTGCCCGTGATGGCCCAGGTGCACGTGGCGCCCGCAGGCGCCGCCACGGAGGCGCTGTAGCCACCCTGGCCGGCGGTGACCACGGCGGGGGCGGAGATCATGGGGGCCGGGGCCCCGGTGATGGGCACGGCCAGGGTGGCCTCCGCCGACCTGGCGCCCGCGGCGTTGGTCGCCGTGCAGGTGAGGACCACCTGGGTCCCGGGCTGTCCGGTAACGGTGAAGGCGATGGCCGCGTCCTGTCCTCCCGAGGTCAGGACGCCTCCCTGGATACCCCACCGGAAGGTGGTGTCCAGCTGCACGGCCACGGTTGCCGAAACGCCCGTTTGGCCAGCCGTGACCGAGGGCCACGTCTGGATCACCGGGAGCGCGGGGTCCGGCAGGACCTTCACCTGGAACGTCTGGATCACGGCCACCCCGGTGGTCCCGGTGACCGTCAGGGTGTAGAAGGTGTCCTCGGCCGGGGACACGGTGACGGTCCCCGGGGTCACGGGCCCGACCCCGGGGGTGACCACGCCGGTGCCGTTGCTGAAGGTGCAGGTGAGGGTCGTGCTCCCGCCGGGCGAGATGAATGGCTTGTCGGCGGCGAAGAGACGGATCATGGGCAGCGAGGGTGGGGTGGGCACCGGGGTTGGGGTGGGTGCCGGGGTGGGCGCAGGGGTCCCGCCCCCACCCCCACTGCCCCCGCAAGCCAGGGCCATTACCAGCAGGAGGGGGACCACCAGGTAGGCAGCCGTGGACATGCGTGCGAGGGTGGAACGGAACATGGTCGCCTCCGGAAGGCCAATGGGTGCAGGCATCCCGGGTAGAAATTAATAGTTTATTTATCATTGTCAAGGGGAGGTCCAGCCGGCGGCTACTTCTGGGCATCCTCCAGGGCGATCTGGGCTTCCTCCCAGGCGCTCATGGCATAGGCCAATTCGGTCTCCAGGGCCTTCTGGGCATCCAGCCTGGCGCCGAAGGTCTCCCACTCGGCGGGGTCGGCGGCGGCCAGCTCCCGGGCGCAGGCGGCCAGCTTGGCCTCCAGGGCGGCGACCTGGGCCTCGGCGTCCTGGACCTTGCGCTCCCAGCGCTTGACGGTCTTCTGCCGCTCCCGGTCGATGGGCTGGGGCCTGGGCGCCGCCTGGGGTCTGGGGGTCGCCGGCGGGGTGGGCTTGATCTGGGGCTTGTCCTGGGGCTTGACCTGGGCCTGGTGCGCTTGTTTGGCTGTTGGCTTGGGCGGAGTCTTCACCTCGGGCTTGCGCCGGGGCTTCTCCTCCTCCTCCTCGACCACCTCGGGCTCCTGGCCGATGTCCAGGTCCACCCAGGCCTGGTTGTCCTCGTAGCCGCCCTCGCGGAACTCGGTGCGGTTCTCGTGGACCCTCAGGATGCTGTCGGCGACCCGGCCCAGCAGGTAGCGGTCGTGGGTGACCACCACGACGGCGCCGGTGAAGCTGAGGATGGTGTCCTCCATGGCCTCCATGGAATGGATGTCCATGTGGTTGGTGGGCTCGTCCAGGAGCAGCAGGTTCACGCCCTCGCGGATGAGGGTGGCCACGGAGAGCCGGGCCCGCTCGCCGCCGGAGAGGACCGTGACGGGCTTGTCCACCTCGTCGCCCCGGAAGGAGAACTTGGCCAGGAAGCCCAGGACGTCCTGCTTGGGCGCCATGGGGACCACGCCCTGGATCTGCTGGAAGACGGTGTTGCGGACATCGAGGTTCTTGTGGTGCTGGTCGAAGTAGCCCAGCTTCACCTGGCTGCCCAGGCGGGCGGTGCCCGAGATGAACGCGATCTCGCCGGCGATGGCCTTGAGCAGCGTGGACTTCCCGGTGCCGTTCAGCCCGACGATGCCCAGCTTCTGTCCGCGCTTGACCTGGAAATGCTCGATGGGCTCGAACAGGGGCATGCCGTCCCAGCCCACCGAGGCCTGGTCCAGCACCAGGGCGGTGTCGCCGCTGCGCTGGGTCTCCTGGAAGCTGAACTTGATGCGGCGGCGGTCCTTGAGGGGCTTCTCCAGGCGCTGGAGCTTGGACAGCTGGGTGCGCCGGCCCCGGGCGATCTTCGTGTCCTGGCCGGCGATGTTGCGCCGGATGTAGTCCTCCTGCTTGCGGATGTAGTCCTGCTGGCGCTCGAAGTGGCGCTCGGCCACCTCCAGCTCGGCTTCCTTCTTCTCGATGAACTCGGTGTAGTTCCCCTCGTAGGCGCGGGAGCGGCCCAGCTCGATCTCCAGGATGCTCGTGGCGATGCGGTCCAGGAAGTAGCGGTCGTGGCTGATGACGGCCACGGTGGCCTGGGTGTCGTTGAGGAAGGTCTCCAGCCAGCGCAGGCTCGGCAGGTCCAGGTGGTTGGTGGGCTCGTCCAGGAGCAGGAGGTCCTGGCCCTGGAGGATGGCCTTGGCCAGCATGACCCGGCTCTTCTGGCCGCCGGAGAGCTCCAGGACGCTCTTCTCCAGCAGGTCGGGCGTGAAGCCCAGGGCGAAGAGGATGCTCTCGGCCCGGCTCCGGATGGTGAACCCGTCCAGACGCTCGAAGTGCTCCTGGACGTGCTGGTAGCGTTCCATGATGGCTTCCAGCTCCACGCCGGGCTCGGCCATGCGGTGCTCCAGGTCGCGCATCTCGTGCTGGAGGGACTCCACGTCGCCGAAGGCCGCCAGGGCCTCCTCCATGATGCTGCCGCCGGTGACGGGGACCAGGTCCTGGGCGTAGTGGCCCACCCGGATGCCGCGCTCGGCGGTGGGACGCACCACGTTGCCGCTGTCGAGCTCGAGCTCGCCCAGCAGCACCTTGAAGACGGTGCTCTTGCCGGCCCCGTTGCGGCCGATGACGCCCCAGCACTCGTCCTCCTGGATGGCCCAGGACACGTCCTTCAGGACCTCGTGGGGCCCGAAACTGAGGAAGGCGTGGTTGAGACTGGCGAGCATCGAATTTGTCCAAAAAAAGAGGCCACCGGGTTGGTGGCCTCACGTTTTGGTGGAGCTAAGCGGGATCGAACCGCTGACCTCTTGCATGCCATGCAAGCGCTCTCCCAGCTGAGCTATAGCCCCGGGGGAAGTAATAATCTTGCCACCCGATCGTGAAAAAGGCAAGCGGAAATTTACGGAGCCAGCCGCAGGCGCTGACCACCCTGGATCTTGTTGCCCTTGATCTTGTTCCATTTGCGGAGAGCCTTCACGTCCACGCCATAGCGCAGCGCGATGGCGAAGAGGGTCTCGCCCTTCTTGACCAGGTGGGTCTTCGGTAGCGTGGCCGGAGCCTTGGTGGGGGTGCGGGCTTCGGGCGTCCTTGCGTGGCCGGGCTTCGCCTCGGTTTCGGAGGCGGCGGGCCCGGGCTCGGCCTGGGCGGCGGGAGGCTGGAGGTCGGCCGGAGCCGTCGCGGGGACGGCAGCCGGGGGAGCCAGGACGACGGGCGCAGGCGTGGCCTGGCTCTCGTCGGAGCGCGGCGCCTCGTCCTTGGGCGGCAGGGGAATGGCCGGCAGGCCTTCCAGGGGATGGTCCTCGATGGTCCCGGCGCGCTCGACCGGGTTCAGCAGGTCGCGGTCGTCGATGGGGGCGGGCGGAGGCGGCGGCACCTTGAGGACGCGGCCCGCCTTGAACTGGGCCTTCTTCAGGTTGTTGGCCTCCAGGAGATCCTCGGGGCTCAGGTGGAACTTGGCGGCCACCCGGGCCAGGCTCTCCCCCTTGCGGACCTTGTAGGTCTGGAAGTCGAGGCGCTGGCTGGCGGGGATCCGGGCCAGGGCCCGGGCCGTGGCCCCGCTGAGGCCCGGGGGCACCCGCAGGGAGTAGTGGCCGGGGGGGGTGCTCGCGCGCAGGAGCTCGGGGTTCAGCTCCTTCAGGGCGTCCACGCCCACGCCCGCGCCCACGTAGCGGGACAGGACCGTGAGGCTGGTCATGCGGTCCACGTCCACCGTCTCGAAGGCGTAGGGGGGCAGCTGGTCCACCTTGAGGCCGTACCGCTCCGGGTAGTGGCCGATGAGGATGGCCGCGCACAGCTCGGGCACGTAGTTCTTGGTCTGGTTGCGCAGCCAGCGGCTGCGCGCCATGTCCCAGAAGTTGCGGGAGCCCAGGTTCTGGATGGCGCGTTCGGTGGTGAGGGGACCGGCGTTGTAGCCCACCAGGGCCAGGTACCAGTCGCCCGAGGTCTCGTACAGGCGGCGCAGGTAGCGCGCCGAGGCGCGGGTGGCCTTGACGGGGTCGCACCGCTCCTCCACCCAGGCGTTGCCGTTGAGTCCGTAGATGCGCCCGGTGGAACGGATGAACTGCCACATGCCCACGGCCTTGGCATAGCTGTGGGCGCCGTTGAGGAAGCCCGATTCGATGACGGCGAGGTAGGCCAGGTCCTGGGGGATCCGCTCCTCGGCGAAGATCTGGCGCGCCATGGGCAGCCACTGGGTGCCCCGCGACAGGGTGCGCTCCATGAAGCCGCGCTTGGCGGTGGTGAACTCGTGGACCCAGGCCAGGACCTTGTCGTTGAGGTCGATGGGGAAGTCGAACACGGCGCCCGTCTCGGCCTTCTGCACGGCCTCGAACTCGGCCCTGAGGGCGGCCCCGGACAGGGTGACCTCCTCGGCCACCTTGAGGCCGGGATCCGGGGTGCCGTTGACGCCCTCGCTGTCGGGCAGGTGCTGCTCCAGGTCCTGGAGGCGCGCCAGCAGGGCGACCACGTCAGGGCTCTCCAGGAGCTCGGTCGTCCAGTCCGCCACGAGGACCTCCGCCTCGTCGGCGCGGGTGGTGGCCACGTCCCAGTCCTTCTCCTGGGCGGAGCGCTCCCCGTCCTCCACCAGGCTCCTCAGGCGCGCCACTTCGGGGCGGGCCTTGGGCGGCTTGACGGGGGCCGGGGGCGTGACGGGCCGGCCGGCGGGGGGAGGCGGAGCCGCCGGGGCGGCTGGGCCCGGGCTTGCAGCCAGGCCGAACCCTCCCAGCGCCCCTGCCACCAGCAGGGCCTTGAGCCGGCCCCGGACACGCCAGGGCTTGTCCGGGGCCGGGCCCACTCAGTGGCTCTCGGCGCTGACCAGGGCCTCGTAGGCCACGGCGTCCAGGAGCTCGGCGCTGAGGTCGCCGGTGAGCTTGACCTTGAGCATCCAGCCCTTGCCGTAGGCGTCCTCGTTGACATACTCGGGGTGGGCTTCCAGCTCGCCGTTGGTCTCCAGCACCTCGCAATCGGTGGGCGCGAAGATCTCCGAGACGGTCTTCACGGATTCCACCGTGCCGAACTCGTCCCCGGCCTTCAGGGTGGCGCCCACTTCGGGCATGTCCACGAACACCACGTCGCCCAGGGCTTCCTGGGCGTAGTGGGTGATCCCCACCAGGGCGGTGCCGTCGCCCAGGGGCTTGAGGTACTCGTGGTTCTTGGTGTACTTGACATCGGCAGGGTACATGCTTCCTCCAGAGGGTTGGCTTCCGGCCACGGCGGGCCGGTCGGGGGGTATGGGCTGGGCTACTTGGCGCGCTTGTAGAAGGGGGTGGGGACGATGTCGGCGGGGCAGGCCTTGCCCCGGATGTCGATGTGGATGCGGGTGCCGATTTCAGCCTGGGCCAGGGGCACGTAGCACAGCCCCAGGTTGTAGCCGCAGGTGGTGCTGGGTGAGCCGCTGGTGACATGGCCGGCCTTCTTCCCGTCGACCAGGACGTCCATGTGGTCGCGGGCGATGTCCCGCTTCTCCAGCATGCGGAAGCCCACCAGCTTGCGGGTGAGGCCCTCCTCCTTGGCCTTCACCAGGGCGTCCCGGCCCAGGAAGTCGCCCTTCTGGAGCTTGACGATCCAGCCAAGGTCGGCTTCCAGCGCGTTGGTGGTGTCGTCGATCTCGTGGCCGTAGAGGGCCATCTTGGCCTCCAGGCGCAGGGTGTTGCGGCAGCCCAGGCCGGTGGGGGTGAGCCCCTGGGCCTTGCCGCTCTCCATGATGGCGTTCCAGACCCACTCGGTCTTCCCGGCGGGGGCATACACCTCGAAGCCGTCCTCGCCGGTGTAGCCGGTGCGGGCGAACAACACGGGCAGGCCCAGGAAGGTGCCGGGGGCAAACCAGTAGTACTTGATCTGGGCGAGGTCGATGTCCACCAGGGGCTGGAGCACGGCCAGGGAGAGGGGGCCCTGGAGGGCCACCTGGCCCGTGTCGTCGCTCTCGTTGGTGACCGTCACGTCCCAGGCGCCCACATGCTCTTTCACCCAGGCGAAATCCTTGTCCACGTTGGAGGCGTTCACCACGAGGAGAAATTCGTCGTCGCTGAATTTATGCAGCAGGAGGTCGTCCACGAAGGTGCCGTTCTCGTACAGGAAGGCGGTGTAGTGGATCTGGCCGAGCCCCAGCTTCCGCACGGCGTTGGGCGTGAGCCAGTCCAGGAAGGCCATGGCCTGGGGCCCCTTGACCCGGATCTCGCCCATGTGGCTCACGTCGAACAGGCCCACCTTGGTGCGCACGGCCAGGTGTTCGGCGATGATGCCGGTGGGGTACTGCACGGGCATGTCCCAGCCGCCGAAGTCCACCATCTTGGCGCCGAGGGCGCGGTGCACGGCGTTGAGGGGGGTTTTCTTGAGTTCCGACATGGCTGCTCCATCAGGGTTGAGTTGGTGAACATTCCGGGACTCTGATTGTAGGCGACCCGGAGGGCAATTCACACTCTGGGCTGCCAGGGAAGCAGACCGGGCAGATCCCAGGCGAGGCTCCAGAGCCCGCCGGCACCGGCCCGGGCCTTCAGGGAGACCGCCTGAGGCAGGATCTCGACCCCGCCGTCCCGGGCCCGCTCCAGCTCCAGGGCATAGTCCGGGTCGATCTCCCGGGCCGCGTCGAAGCCCAGGACGTCCCCCCGGTGGGCGAAGAACACGATGGCCGCCCGGTGCCCCAGGCGCACCATGGCCCGCAGCTCCCGGAGATGCTTGGCCCCCCGCAGGCTCACCGCGTCGGGAAAGCACGCCAGGTCGCCCACGCGCAGGGTGGTGTTCTTGACCTCGATGTAGACGCACCGGTCCCGGGCGTCCCGGGCGAGCACATCGATGCGGCTGCGCTCCTCGCCGTACTTCTGCTCGGTCAGCACGGACCGCAGGCCCGGCAGCCCCGGGAGCCGGTCCCGCCGGGCCGCCTCGGCCACCACCTTGTTGGGCATGCCCGTGTCCACTCCCACCCAGGTGCCCGCACGCTTGCAGGCCAGCCAGGTGTAGGGCAGCTTGCGGTCCGGATTGGCGCTGGCCTCCAGGAGCACCGGATCCCCGGGTTCCCAGGAGGTGGCCATGGTGCCGGTGTTGGTGCAGTGGGCGGTGGCCACCGAGCCGTCCGCGAGTTCCACATCCGCCAGGAAACGCTTGTAGCGCTTGAGGATGACGCCGGGCACGAGGCCCTTTTTCTGGACGAGCATGGCCGGCTCCCGGGGTTGGTGAAGTATAGTCCGTCCCTGCGCCATGGAGGACCGGAAGAACGGACAAACATGTCAAACTTGACAGATTTGGAAGATGTGCCTACGTTGAAACCCATAAGGAGAGCACGATGCCACGCCCCCATCCCAGTCCAGCACCGAGGAACGAGGCAAGCCATCCGGAGGGCGTGGCGGAGGTGACGGTTCCCTACCGCTCCCAGGAACCCGCCCTGACCTTGCGTCGAGGCGGCAGACCGAAGGCCTTTGAGGGGGAGACCGTGAAGGTCGCCCTGTTCCTGCCACCGGCCATGGCGGGAACCCTGAAGGCCTTCGCCGCCCGGCACCGGCTCACCCCTTCCCTGGTGGTCGCGGACTGGATCCAGGAGGCCGAAGTGCGGGAAGCCCTGGAGAGGGGGCGCCAGGACTTCGAGCAGGGCAAGGTGGTCGGCCATGAGGAGGCGCTGCGTAGGCTCGCCAGGTGGTGACGCGCCAGCTTTCCATCCGCTGGTCCGGCAAGGCCCTGGAGGACCTGGACGAGGGCCTGGCCTTCATCGCCCACTTCAACCCCGAGGCGGCCCATCACCTGCGCCTGGCCATCGAGGCGGGACTGGAGCAGGCACGGCTTTTCCCGAGGGCCGCCCGGAAGGTTCCCGAGGCGGGGGATCCCGACCTCCGGGAGGTCCTCCGGGCCCCGTTCAGGATCATGTACCAGGTCCACCCGTGGGAGCTCCGCATCCTGGCGGTCCGGAGGATGGAGCAGGCCTTCCGGGGCCCAGAAGATTGAAGGAAGATGCCGGATTCAAAGGTAGGATGCTAGCTGAAACGGAGCGGCCCCATGACCGAGAATGCGCCTCTGAAACCGATCACGGATCTGGCCGAGTACGCATTGGAAGTGCCCCTGACCTGCCACCACTGCCAGACGGTGATCACCTGCGTCCACGTGGTCCGGCTGCTCCGGACCCGGGTCAACTTCGTCTCCACCCTGCCCCGGCGGGGCCACGTCCTCGTCTGCCCGGAGTGCCGGGGGATCTTCTCGGCCGACCTGAGGGGCCTGGCCTGAAGGCACGCGGCACGGGCCTGGGGCCTCGGCGGGGGCGCACGGCAACCGCCGGGACCCGGGAGGTCATCGGTAGCCCAAGGTCACCATCAGGCCCGCGTGATCGCTGATGGCCTCCGGGGGAAGGTTGCTGCCGCTCACCGGCCCGGTTCCACCCAGGACCTCCTGGCGGAAGACCTCGAACCGGACCAGCCGGGTCTTGGCATCCAGGAGGACGTTGTCCAGGATCTGGGTGCAATCCGGATCGGTGGCCAGCGGGAAGGCGGTGCCCCTCCATTGGGTTCCGAGACGCTGCAGCTTGCCGTCGTCCGATGGCACCCGGCCCTGCAGGTCCATGGCGGCATTGCGCATCATGCCGCTCCGGGTCGGTTCATCCACCGTCATGATGCGCTCAGCGCCCAGGGTCCTGGCAACCTGCGTCAGCATCTGGTCATTGTTGAGGTGGACCCCCACGGCCGCCAGGGAGGTGGACAGGAAATTCGTCCGGTCCACGAGCATCTTGTTGGCCGGATCGAAGCAGATCGGATCGTTGAGATCGCCACCGACGACGATCCTGCAGTCCGCGTAGTCCCTGCGCAGGTTCTGCAACCGCTTGATCTCGTTGCCAATGGCCATCATCTGCTTCTTGCGGACGTCGACCGAATCGATGCTCGTGCCGGATTGCAGATGGGTGCAGACGAGCAGGAGCGGGCGGCCCGAACGATCCTTCATGCCCACGAACAGGGCCCCCTTCTGGGCCAGTTTCTCGTCGTCGACCCGGTCCTGGTACGTGATCGCGGATTCAAAGACGAAAGGGTACTTGGAGACGAGCAGGATCCCATCGTCCATCATGATCATGCTGGCGACGGGAACCTGACTGGGCACATACATGCAGTAGGGATAAGCGCCGCACAGCCTGTCGACCATGTCCTCCTTGTTCTGGTCGCCCCAGAGTTCCTGGAAGAAAGCGACATCCGCATCCTGTTTCTTGACGAAAGCCGCGATTTCGTTGATCCGCTGGGCCACCGGCTTCTTGATGCCGGACTGGAGGTTGGGGATATCCCCCGCCTGCTTGATTTTGAAAAAGGCCCCGATGTCCTTGGCCGTCTGCATGGCGCCTACGGTGCCCCGCGGGAAGCAGTAGCAGTTCTGCGTGTAGATCTGGAATTCGTCCTTCGGGTTCTTCGAGAAGGGCACGGGGGGCACCGGGCACTTGTACTTCGAATTGAGTTTCGCCATCCACTTCATGGCATCCAGCGCCCCTTGCCCGAGCCAGTCCCCCATCGCTTCCCCCGCACCCTTCGCTGCGTTCGTGATGAGATCGCCCAGGCTGGTGAAGGCGATGTCCTGGGTCAGCCTCTGGCCATCCGTTTTCAGCGTCCAGGTGGCATTCCCGCCGTAGCCGCCGTGGTTCCACCTGATTACCCGCGCACCTTCATTGTCGGGAAGTTTGCAGGCGGGATCGTGGACCCAGATGATGGCCTTGGTCAGCAGGCACCCACCCGTGGCATGCCTTCGGGTCGCTCCGGGTTCCAGGACCTGGTTATTGTCTTCACGGCAGGCCATATACTGCAGCGTGTACATGATTCGCCAAGGCGTATCATTCCTCATGACAATGTCATAGGCCCTGGCAGGGCCCCCCCCGAACAGGAGCATGGCCAGCAGAAGCAGGCCCTGGAACAGTCCGGCCCCGGGCGAGCCGCAACGGCTGGCCTTGGACACGAAGGCTACGCGGGTGGTCATGGTTTCTCCTCGGAAACGATGGCTTGGGCGCTTTTTGCAGCCGAACAGGCACACGGAGTCCGGCCGGTGCGCCTTGGGGCCGGAGGTTGGGAACTCGAGGACAATATATTTCTAATTCATATTGTGTCAAGTCCACCCTGCCGGGCCTTGCCCGCCGGGAGCGCCGCATACAACACGAAGCCCAGGGCCAGGATCCCCATGGCGCCCTTGAGGCCCAGGTGGTCGGCCAGGGTTGAGCCGAGCAGGGGGCCCACCATCAGGCCCAGGGAGAAGGCGATATTGAGCAGGCCGAACACCGACCCGAAGTCCGTCCCGCCCCTGCGCTCCACGTGGCCGGCCAGGGCCGGCCCGGTGGGGGACATGAGCAGGCTGGCGGTGCCGCCGAAGGCCAGCATGTAGAGGTAGATGCCCAGGCGGGTGGGGACGAGGGGGGCGAGCGCCAGCAGCGCGGCGCCCAGGACCAGGCCCAGGCGGATGGGGGCTGCGGGGCCCCGGCGGTCCGTCCAGTGCCCCACCAGGGGCGAGGTGAAGGTGCTGGCCAGGGCCGCGACGGTGAAGGCCAGCCCGATGGCCACGGCGTCCATGCCCAGGTCCCTGGACAGGTGCAGGGGCAGCACCGCCTCGAGGACGGCCCCCAGGGCCGAGCCCATGACCATGACCCCGGCCAGGATCCGCACGGTGCCGTCGCGCAGCAGGGCGAGGCTGCCCAGGCCGGAAGGCTGGGCCGGGGGATCCTCGGGCAGGAGGGTGAGGCGCACCAGGGCGTCCAGCACGGCCAGTCCGGCCGCGAAGAGGAAGGCGGCCTGGATGCTCCAGAGCCGGACCATCCAGCCGGCGAAGGCGGGCCCCAGGAGCAGGCCCAGGTTGGCGCAGGCGAAGACCGAGCTCATGGCCTTGCCCCGCTGGTCGGCGGGAAAGTGGTCGGCCACCATGCTCAGGCCCGCCACCCAGGTGGCCGCGGCCGCCGCTCCCTGGAGCACCCGGGCCAGGATGAGCACCGGGAAGCTGGTGGCGAAGGCGAACAGCACAGTGGCCGCCCCGAACCCCACCAGCCCCCCCAGGAAGGGCCCCCGGCGCCCCCTGCGGTCGGCCCAGGCGCCCAGGGGCAGCGCGGCCAGGAGCAGGGCGGCGGCGTAGCTGCTGAAGAGAAGCCCCAGCTCGGTCTGGCTCAGGTGGTGGATCCGGGCGTATTCGGGGAGCAGGGGCGGCAGCATGGCATACACCGCCGTATCGGTGAAGAAGGCCAGGCCCACGACCACCAGCGCCGCGTACCGCGGGGCGAGCCGGGTCCGGACGGGCCGGTCCATCAGGTGGGGAATCCGCCGGCAAGAATGCGGTCCACCGCCTCGGCCAGGTCCTCGGCCACCAGGTCGGCCAGGGCCCCATCCACCTGACGGCCGTAGCCGGTGCGCACCAGGGCCACCTTGCAGCCCGCGTTGCGCCCCGCGCCCAGGTCGATCTCCTTGTCGCCGATCATCCAGGAGCGGCCCAGGTCCAGGCCGTGCTCTTCGGCGGCCCGCACCAGCATGCCGGGATTGGGCTTGCGGTCAGGGTGGTCGGGGTGCTGGTACTCCCCCTGCCCCCGTTCGTGGTGGGGGGCCGCATAGAGGGCGTCCACCCGGGCCCCGGCCGGGGCCAGCAGCTCCCCGATGCGCTCCATGACCCGGTGGAAGGCGTCCCAGTCGTACCGGCCCTTGCCGATGCCGCTCTGGTTGGTCACCACCACCACCGGAATGCCGAGGGCGTTCAGGCGCGCCAGGGCCTGGGCGGCGCCCGGCACCAGCACCACGTCCTCGGGGCGGTGGAGGTAGCCCACCTCCTCGTTCAGGGTGCCGTCCCGGTCGATGAAGATCGCTGGTTTGCCTGCCGTCATCACAGTTCCTTCACCAGCGCCAGGGCCGCATGGCAGAGCCTGCGCACCCCGGGGACCAGGTCCAGGGAGACCAGGCCCTTCTCGTCCACCCACTGGCCCCCGTCGGGGGGGGTGGGCAGCTGGTCGAGGGCGGCCTTGGTGCGCAGCAGGTGCGTCAGGTAGAGCCGCTGCTGGCCCTCCAGCCCCTCCAGGCGCAGCAGCCATGGGGTCGGGAGCCGGGAGGTGCGCTCGTCGAAGACCACCGGCAGCCGGGAGGGGTCGTGGAAGCGGAAGGGGATCTTCCAGTTGGCGTCGACCTGGGCCTGGAGGAGGGCCGGAGGCAGGTAGCCGGGGGACCAGGGCAGCTGGGGGGGCATGAGGAGACCCCGGTGGGGGGGGTGGATGGAAGGCACCAGCAGTACGAGGGGGGCGGCCGAACCGTGCACCAGGATGCCCTCGATGAAGGTGGTCAGGTAGACCGGACCTTCCGCCATGCCTACCTCCCGCCCTGGGCTTCCAGTTCCTTCAGGATCCGGTCCCGGGCCTGGGTGACTTCCTCCACCATGGCTTCGCGCTTGAACTTGCGGACCTCCTTCGTGCGGCGGTCGCGCAGCTCCACCACGCCGTCCTTGAGGCCCTTGGAGCCCACCATGGCGCGCAGGGGGAAGCCCAGCAGGTCGGCGTCCTTGAACTTGGCGCCCGGGCTCATGCCTTCGCGGTCGTCGTGGAGCACCTCGAAGCCCGCGGCCTCCAGGTCCCGCTCCAGGGCCTCGGCCACTTCCCGCACCTGGGGGTTGGCCGGATCCAGGTCCAGGAGGTGCACCTGGTAGGGCGCGATGGGCCAGGGCCAGATGATGCCGTCGGCATCGTAGTTCTGCTCGATGGCCGCGGCCACGGTGCGGGTGATCCCGATGCCGTAGCAGCCCATGACCATCGGGTTTTCCTTGCCGTGCTCATCCACGTAGGTGCAGCCCATGGACTTGGAGTACTTGGTGCCCAGCTTGAAGACCTGGCCCACCTCGATGCCCCGGAAGGCCTCGTAGTGCCCCTTGCCGCAGCGGGGACAGAGATCCCCCTCCTGGGCCAGGCGCAGGTCCAGGAACGTGGCGCCTGGGAGATCGCGGGCCGGATCGAAGCCGAAGTGGTGGCGGTCCGTCACATTGGCGCCGCAGGTAAGGTTGGTGGCGCCCTCCAGGGAGCGGTCCACCAGGTAGACCGGATTGTCCCCGGTGGCAACGTTGGCAGCATGGTGCAGGGCCCAGTGGCGCGTGCCTTCCTTGGGCAGGGGCCCTAGGAACCCGGCCGCGGCGCCCGTGAAGTCCTCGCCGTCGGCCATGGGGGCGAGTTCGGCGGCGCCCAGGAAGTTCTTCACCTTGATCGGATTCAGCTCGTGGTCGCCCCGCAGGATGGCCGCCACGGCCACCTTGCGGGTGGCCAGGCCCGCCTCGTCCGTGTGGGTGGCGAGTTCGGCTTCCAGCCAGTAGACCTTGGAGGTCTGGTGGAGGGGGAGGCCGTCATGGTCGGCATCCTTGAAGCCCTTGGCCTGCTCCTCCATGGCGGTCACGCCCGGGGTGCTGAAGTGGCAGGGGGAGAGGGGCACGGACACGCCGTGGTCCTCGGCGGGGATGCGGGGCGCCTCGGTCTTCTCGATGTTGGAGGTGTAGGCGCAGGCGTCGCAGGACAGGATGCCGTCCTCGCCCGAACCCGCAAGCACGTGGAACTCGTGGGTGAAGCTGCCGCCGATGGCGCCGCTGTCGGCCTCCACGGAGCGGAACTTCACGCCCAGGCGGGAGAAGATGCGGGTGTAGGCGTCGTACATCGCCCGGTAGCCCAGGTCGGCGTCGGCGTCATCCACATGGAACGAGTAGGCGTCCTTCATGATGAACTCGCGGCCGCGCATGAGGCCGAAGCGGGGCCGGATCTCGTCCCGGAACTTGGTCTGGATCTGGAAGAGGTTCATGGGCAGCTGCTTGTAGCTGCGCACGTTCTTGCGGACGATGTCGGTGATCACTTCCTCGTGGGTGGGGCCCATGCAGAACTCGGCGTCCTTGCGGTCCTTGAAGCGCAGGAGCTCCTTGCCGTAGAAGGTCCACCGGCCGGATTCCTGCCAGAGCTCGGCTGGCTGCACGTTGGGCATGAGGAGCTCCTGGCAGCCGTCCTTGGCCAGTTCCTCCCTCACGATCTGCTCGAACTTGCGGATGCTCTTCAGAGCCAGCGGCAGGTAGTCGTAGATCCCGGCGGCCAGCTTCTGGATCATGCCGGCCCGCATCATGAGCTGCTGGCTCACCACGTCGGCGTCCCGGGGCACTTCCCGGAGGGTCTGGATCAACATCTTGCTTTGCTTCATGTGTTTCTTCCAAAAGTGTGGAGCGGGCGGGAGGGAGCCGCGCCGGCTCGGGGCTGAAATCAGGCGAGCAGGGAGGTGACCAGCTGGCTGGCGGTCTTGCCGTCGTAGGAGGCCCCATGGGCGGCCTGGAGGGCTTTCATGACGGCGCCCATGTCCTTGCGGCTCGTGGCGCCGGCGAGGGCGATGGCCTCCTTCACGGCGTTCTCCAGGGCGGCGCCTGCCAGCATCGAGGGCAGGAATTCCTTCAGGACCGCGATCTCGGCCTGCTCGGAGGCCGCCCGGTCCGGGTAGCCGGCCGCCCTGTACTGCTCGACGCTGTCCTCGCGGCTTTTCACCAGCCGCTTCATGACGGCGATGCCGTCCCCTTCCTCCAGGAGGCCCTGGGGGCCCAGGCCCTTGGCCACGGCCTCGTTCTTGTAGGCGGCCAGGGCCATGCGCAGCACACCGGTGCGCGCGGCGTCCCTTTTGAGCATCGAGGCCTTCAATTCAGCTTGCAATCGGTCCAGCATCGGGGAAAACTCCAATCTACCTGCGTTCCTATCCTGCCCTTGAAGTGCGTTGTCATCAACCGGTCGTGGAAATAATCCGGTTGTCGATTACGTAACAGGTGAAATAATGAAATCAAACCGCGAGGCACCCCCCCCATGAACGTCGCCTTTATTAATCCTTTCATCGAATCGACCCTGCGCAGCCTGGACATGATGGCTGGCATCCAGGCGGAGAAGGTCGGCCTGGAGCTCAAGGAAGACCTGATCACCACCTACGATGTTAGTGCCATTATTGGGCTTACGGGTGAGACCTCGGGCTCGATCATCATCAGCATGCCTGGCTCCCTCGCCTGCAAGATCGCCTCCAATATGCTCATGGAAGAGATCACCTCCATGAACAAGAACGTCGAGGACGCCATCGGCGAGATCGGCAACATCGTCGTGGGCGACGCCCGCCGCAGCCTCATCCAGGATGGCCACCAGCTGAACATCTCCATCCCCACCGTCGTCATCGGCGTGGGCCACAAGATCAGCCGTTCCGGGGACGTGCCCTGCATCGCCATCCCCTTCACCACCGACTTCGGCGATTTCGAAGTCAACGTGGGCCTGCGGGAAAGCTGACGGGTCCGGCGGGAACGGAAAAGGGCGCCTCACGGCGCCCTTTTCCGTCGTGCCGATCGAGCCTAGGCCTTCTCGAACTTGATGACTTCCACGGGGCAGCCGCCGGCGGCAGCCTCGATGGCGGCCTCCAGGGACTCCTGGTATTCGCCCTTCAGGGGGGACATCTCGTCGCGGTTCTCGGTCTCCAGGCCGTCCTCGCGGACCTCGGCCTTGATGACGCAGGTGGTGTCGGTCACGAGGAAGACGTCGGGGCATTCCGCGTCGCAGGCGTTGCAGACGATGCAACCTTCTTCGATCCAAACCTTGGTGATGGCCATGGGTATCTCCTCAATGGGGGCCCTTGGCCCCGCCAGTTTGCACTCCTTAAAAACTATCACCTCATCCGCTTCGGACCAAGCCTGATTGTGTGACATGTCAACTCCCGGCACCGATTGGCCGCCGGGGGCCTTTGGGCTATGGTAGGCGTATGCCGCGCCTGTCCGAGTTGGCCATCATCAGCAGGATCCGGGAGTCCTTCCCCGGAGGCGGGGCCCTTACGGACGATTGCGGCCGGATCCCCCTTCCGCCGCCGGGGCAGGTCCTCCTGGTGACCACCGACCTCATGGAGGACGGGCAGCACTTCAACCGGGCCTGGCACCCCCCCGCCCTGCTGGGCCGCAAGCTGCTCATGGTGAACCTCTCCGACCTGGACGCCAGCGGGGCCGCGCCCCTGGGCTTCACCCTCACCCTGGCCCTGGGCCGGGACCTGGAAGCCGCCTGGGTCGAGGCGTTCCTCGACGGTCTGGGCCAGGCCGCGGCTGAATGCAAGGTGCCGGTGCTGGGGGGGGACACCGTGGGCCGGGCCTGTGGCCTGGGCCTGGGCGTCACGGCGTTTGGCGCGGCCCGGCGCTGGCTGCGCCGGGACACCCTGGAGACCGGGGACCGCCTCTTCACGGACCAGCCCCTGGGGGCGAGCCTGCGGGGCCTGCGCAAGCTGCAGGCGGGCCAGGACCCCCTGCGGCCCGATCCCGACGTGGCCGCCCACCTGGACCCGCGTCCCCGGCTCGGCCTTGGCCCGCGCCTGGCCGAGCTGCCCGAGGTCCACGCCTGCATGGACATCTCCGACGGCCTGAGCCGCGACCTTCGGACCCTGGCCCAGGCCTCGGGGCGCACCATCGTCCTGGAGCGGACCCTGGCCCCCGACAGCATCACCGGCGGCGAGGACTACGCGCGCTGCTTCTCGTCCTCCCTGGACCAGGGGACCCTGGAGCGGGTTCTCGGCCTGGCCCTCTTTCCCGTGGGCGAGGTCCAGGATCCTGGCGAAGCGCCGCTTCTCCACTATGATGGAAACAGCCTGCGGCCCCTGCCGGACCGCAGCTTCGACCATTTCGCTTGAAAAACCCAGGGACCCAATGACCGAAGAGCCCCAGCAGGAAGCCGCGCATGCCCCGAAGGGCTTCTGGGGGTCCCTCAGGAACCACATCCTCCACCCCGAGCTGACCGCGGAACAGGTCGCCCTGAGCTTCGGCCTGGGCTTCTCCCTGGCCTGGAACCCCCTGCTGGGCCTCCACACCGCCATCATCCTCCTGGTGTGCCTGTGCACCCGCCGCCTGCACCGGGGCATCCTGCTCCTGGCCTGCTACATCAACAACCCGTGGACCCTCGTCCCCATGGCCAGTTTCAGCGCGCTGTGCGGCAACGTCATCCTGGGCCGCGGCATGCATCTGAAACTCAAGGGCATCCATTGGCACGAGATCACCTGGCGGAGCTTCGCCACCCGCGAGGGCCTCGATGTCATGTTCGTGATGCTCAAGCCCATCCTCATCCCCTACCTCGTCGGCGGCATCGTCATGAGCCTCGTGACCCTGCCCCTGGGCTACTTCGTCATGCTCAAGGTGGCCCGGCGCCTGCGCAAGGCCCACCTCCACCTTCCCCACCGCCACCCCCCTCAACCACCCCGATAGGAGAACCCCATGGACATGCGCTTCCTCATGAAGCAGGCCCAGGCCATGCAGAGCAAGCTGCAGGAGGCCCAGAAGAACCTCAGGGCCGAAGGCACCGCCGGCGGCGCCCTGGTGAAGGTCACCCTCAACGGCTCCAAGGAGCTGGCGGCCATCTCCATCGCCAAGGAGGCCATGGATCCCGAGGATCCCAGCATGCTCGAGGACCTCATCACCGCCGCCTTCAAGGACGCCACGGCCAAGGTCGACGAGAGCATGGCCAGGGTCACCGGCGGCATGGCCGGCGGCCTGAACATCCCCGGCCTGGGCATGTGATGCGGCTGCCGGCCCCCCTCGAGGCCGTGGTGGAAGCCCTCCAGAAGCTTCCGGGGGTGGGCTCCAAGTCCGCCCAGCGCATGGCCCTGCACCTGCTCAAGGAGGGGCCCGGGGCCATGGAGCACCTGGGCGGCCTCCTCCAGCACGCCGCCCATGCCGTGGGCTTCTGCGCCACCTGCGGGGCCTTCACCGACCGCCCCGTGTGCACCATCTGCGCCGACCCCCAGCGGGAGGACCGCACGCTGGTGGTGGTGGCCGAGGCCAGCAACGTATTGACCTTCGAGCGCAGCGGCCACTTCCGGGGCCGCTACCACGTGCTGGGCGGCCTCATCTCCCCCATGAAGGGGATCGGCCCGGACCAGCTCAAGGTGCGCGAGCTGCTGAGGCGGCTGGAGGACGAGCGCATCAAGGAGATCATCCTCGCCACCAATCCCACCCTGGACGGCGAAGCCACGGCCGCGTGGCTGGCCCGCATCCTCGAGCCCCTGGGCCTGAGCACCACCCGCATCGGCCTGGGCCTGCCCATCGGCAGCGATCTGGAATATGCTGACGATCTGACGCTGGACCGGGCGCTGGAAGGGCGGCGGCCGGTATGAGGCCGGTGTGAGGGAGGAACCGGCGAAGGCTCAGGCCCAACCCGTTTCCTGGATGGCCCTCCAGGGGATGACGGCGACGCCTGACCTTTTCGAGGCCGTCTCGCCGCCGTAGACCAGGCGAAGTTCGGCAGGGAAGCCGCCCCCCAACGGGTCGGACAGACCGAGAAGGTGCTTGAAGAAGCTTGGATCCACCGTGCGGGCGGACTTGGCTTCCACAAGGTGCCACCCAGCGCCCGCACGCACCATCAAATCCAGTTCCGGCCCCTGGGCCTCGCGGTAGTGGAAGCAGTCGGGCGAGAGCCCCTGGTTCAGTCGGGCCTTGATCACCTCCGAAACGACCCAGGACTCGAAAAGGGCGCCTCGCAACGGGTGGGTGGCAAGTTGAGCGGGACTTCGGATCCCGAGCAGATGGCAGGCCAGGCCCGAGTCCAGGAAATGCAGTTTGGGTGCCCGGGCCACCTGCTTGCGGATCGAGGTATGCCAGCCTGGGAGGAGGGCCACCAGATAGCTGGCCTCGAGGACCGAAACCCAGGCCTTGATGGTGTTCACCGCCACACCCACATCCCCGGCCATGGAGCTGAGGTTCAGTTCCTGGGCGGTGCGTCCGGCCGCCAAACGGAGAAACAGTGCGAAGGACCTCAGGTCGACCACCTTGAGGAGCCGGCGCACATCCCGTTCCACGTATGAGGAGAGGTAATCGGCGAACCACACGTCAGGGGTTGCCGAAGTTTCGAAAACACGCGGGTACCCGCCCTTCCATAGCGTCGTCCACAGCTCACCGGAAGGCGCCGGGAAGAGGGCCAGTTCGGCCACCGTGCAGGGGAGGAGGTGCAGGATGCCGGTGCGCCCCGCCAGGGATTGGGAAATGGCCTGGCTCAGGGCGAAGTTCTCGCTTCCGGTAAGGATGAAGCGACCCGGACGTGCGTCCCGGTCCACCTCCACCTGCAGGTAGGAAAACAGGTCCGGAACCCGCTGCACCTCATCAAGGATTGCCCCATCAGGAATCTCTGCCAGGAATCCGCGCGGATCAGACAGGGCGAACTCCCTCACGTCCAACGCTTCCAGATTAAGGTAGGGCTTGTCGGGGAAGAGCATGCGGCACAAGGTGGTCTTGCCGGACTGTCGGGGGCCTGTCAGGGTCGCCACCGGATACATGGCGACCCGCTCAAGAAGGGCTCGGGAAAGGGTGCGGGGGATCATGCCACCATTCTATTGTTCTTTCACTAAATTTGCAATCATATTGCAAATTTAGGTAAAAAGCAACGGAAGCTCGATCTTGGGTGAGGGCGATCGCATCACCCTTGACTGAGGTCCCCCCATTTCCCCCCGGTACCTCCGCCGGCGCGGCCGGCGGAGGCTGCAGTTTGGACGTTTCGTCCCTTCCCAGCTTTTCCTGCCGGTGGCTCCCGAGTGGTTCGCCCTTGTCGCGCGGGCTTGACTGCGACCCACCTGGGTTCCGGTTTTTTGTGACGACCCACCGTTCCGCTCGCAGCAAGGATGCTGCTCGCGGTGCCGTATCGATAACCATGGGAAGCCGAACACGGAGCGTGGGGCGCGCTGATTCACACCACCGGGGACAGCGCCGCCTGGATAGTGGTCGAGAATTAGGCAGCTGCGTAGATTTTCCGGGAAGGGAGCTGACCTGCCATGGCAAGCCATGTCTGGAGGAGCATGGCACTACCTGCCCTTCACCGTGAAGGTGTTGGGGGCCACACGCACCACCGGTCCAGAAGGGGCTATCACTTTGGTGAGGGCAGAGACCAGGCTGTCCCGGGTGGCAGACAAG
>Ga0316217_10001751_pt1 | contig 27441 bp, 33 predicted proteins | sample 1anoAmetaG_FD_203633 | JGI IMG/M metagenome (GOLD analysis project Ga0316217, IMG submission 203633) | Freshwater microbial communities from Trout Bog Lake, Wisconsin, USA - 1anoA | ecosystem: Environmental > Aquatic > Freshwater > Lake > Hypolimnion/Profundal zone | place: USA: Wisconsin...
GGGTGGGCAGGGTGTTCCTGTTCTACGGGGTGGCGTCTCTGGGGTGCCTGGTGTACCTGCAGCGGCACATGGTGGAGAGCAAGGGGCGGAGCAGGCAGTAGCTGGTGACCCTGATCCAAAGTAAGCAGATGCTAAAAGGTGTAGAAGAGGAGAAGGCCAAGTTGCACGAGACTGCCCTCGAAATCTGACCACACCTGATCATATTCTAATGCCAAACCACACATCATCTAATGCCAATCAGCCCATCATCATGTCAGCCAAACTAGGCAGCTCTAATGCCCAATCTCATCATCTAGTGCAGTCTTTGTAAGAAAGCATCATGTCCTGTCCACTTGGTTATGCATTTGGTTATTTTGGATGATGCAGATCTAGATATAGTCTGTTGTATCTGGTTATTGCACTTGCTTTAGAGTCGCCTTGGCAAGGTTGTTCTATCTTGTCCTTTATGTCCTTTATGTGCTTTATGCGGCACAGGCAGTATTGTATCCAATGGGTAAATGATCAAGCAGAAGGGACACTTCAATATCCTTCCTGACTGGTGGTTATCTCCTGCAGGGGGTAGTTCAGGGCCGCACTGATCATCCGCTGCGCTATCTTGTGGTCCACCCTCCCGTATGACTTGCTGTAACCGTATATGTTGCACTTCTTGCCCTCGTAGTTGTGCTAGATACGGCCTCCCCCCGGGCACTCGAATCTGAGCCTCAGGCTGCCCCTGACTGCCTCGAAGTGCCCCTTCTCGCTGTTCCTGGCCTTTATCTCGAAGCCTGCGGACTTGAGCTCTTAGATAAACTTCTAGAAGTTCTGCTTATGGTATTCGAGATGGTGGTCGCCGCGGAGGAAGTAGTGGGGGAGTTCGAGGGGTTTGCCCTGGGAGTGGCCCTTGCAGGTGATGAGGATGTACTTGAACTGGCCGGCGGGGGAGATGGTCACCAGGGGAATGTTCTTGAGGGGCTGCTACTCACTGGCCTGCATTATTATTATATCGACCCAACCTAGTACCATCCTCCACTTAATCCTGGCTCACTAACATGGTACTATGCCCCAGTTGATCTGTAAAACAACAAATGCCTTGCCATGAAAAGCAGCTTCCATGAACAACTTCAGTTGCTATCCAGTACTCCAAGACCATTGCCATTGCCGCAGATGATAGGCCGAACTTCGGGAAATACCAGCAACTTGCCAACTTCAGCCCTCATAACATCGATGCACGGGCAGGCAGAGACAGACAATATGGATTTGAGGGTTAGATACAAAAACGAGCATACTGGGAATTGAACCCAGGTCATAGGATTCGAAGTCCTCTGCACTACCACTATGCTATACGCTCTCCTAATACAACCCTCATCCTGCGTCACTTTGCTTTAGCCTGCATCCATGACCCTAGTGGTGCATGGGTGGGTTTGATAGCTAGCCTTGATTACTAAAATAGTAGAATCAATTGAAGCGTATCCGAAACTTCTCCAGACTCTCAGAGAAATCCCGGTTCTCCCTTTTCCTGGACATATGCTCACTCCGGTCAAACACCAGCCTTCTGGTGGAACTGGCGTGCCTCAAGATCTAAGAGTTGGTGTTCTTTGCGAGACGACTAGTGGCTAGCTTGGACCCAGTGTCTCTGTTCTTGGTCTTCCTGCCCTTGCAGAAATAGCCCTCTACGGTCCTGCCGTCGGGGTAACTGTACACTCCCCACCCTTCCTTCAAGTTCTCTCTATACCCGCCCACGTACTCGTCGCCCTTCTCTGACCTCCAGTGACCCTTGCCGTGCATCTTACCTCTGCTGAACTCTCCCTCGTAGCTGGCGCCGTTCCTCCAGCAATATTCGCCTGAATAGAGGCAGTGGTACCTCGGCCGTGGAATTCGTTGTTGTCGAAAGTGCCTTTGTAGAGGTCGCCGTTGGCGTAGTGGGAGGTGCCTTTGCCCTGCTTGAGGTTGTAGGCGAACTCGCCTTCGTAGAGGTCTTTGTTGAGTGAGAGGAGCAGTCCCTTGCCATGCCTGTAGTTATTTTTGAAGCTGCCTTTGTAGAGTTCACAGGTAGGCTTGACCAGCAGCCCATAGCTCTCTTTGCGGTACTCCTCATCTAGGATGATAAATTAGCCGAAATAGAAGAACGAGGTGGTGAAGATTGCGATGAGTTTATGGTTGGAGAGATAGCTTGCAACTATCTCGTCTTCTTCTTACTCACTGATCTAGAACTACCCCCTTATCTTCAGTACCGAAAACACCTTCTTCATCAACCTTTGCTTCTATTTCCCTTCCAGTTTGCCCAACGCACTCAATTTTTCCCATACTTTGTGCGTAATCACCTTCCTCAGCTAATTCACCCCAAGCTACTGCAAATAAGTTTGTATTTAAGTCACCTGCCTGCTCTATTTGTTCCTGCTCTATTCGTTTCGGCTCGATTTGTTCCTGCTGTGATTGTTCCTGCTGTGATTGTTCCTACTCTGGTTGTTGCTGGATTTGTGGATGCTCCGTTTTGAAGGTGACTGCTAGATGCTGGCAAGGAAATCCCTTTGCGATAGCTAAGTAAACCTAAGTTGTTCGGGCTTGGTTGATTCCCCGTCTCTGAAAGAAGGGGTAACAGGTATCTGTTGTTTGGAAGTGCTGTCTTTCTGTTGTTGCTCGAGGAAGGCCAACCTTGACTTTATCAGGGCAATGTCTTCCTCTAATTCGTACTTAATGGTAGGAAAGTACGCAGTGTATTTGGCACTATCCTTGTTGTTTTGTTCTATTGGTTCTTTCCTCTTCTGTTCTCCTGCTTCTTTCCTCTTCTGTTCTACTGGTTCTTTCCTCTTCTGTTCTACTGGTTCTTTCCTGTTTTCTCTTTGCTCTCTCTTCTTCTGCTCTTGTTATCTTCTGTTGTCTTCGACCTGTTCTCTCCTGCTGTGTTCGGCCTGCTCTCTCCTGTTCTGGAGCTCACTGCCTTAGTCCCTCGAGTGCGTTTCATTCCTGTGTTGGATTTCGCGCACCAGCACTTCTAAACTCTCAATTTTGGACATTATTTCTTTGTGATATGTGACTACTTGGTCTTCTTGCCGGTTGGCCTATTGATTCACGTTCTTTTCTTTTCGGACCTACTTTTCCTTGCGATTTCGGTTTTTACTTTGGGTGGTCAGACTCGAAAGGATAGCAATCTGCTAAGGTAATTTCCTCTCCTGTGGCTCAATTGAGCCCAGCATTGGCAGAGTGAACCGCTCGGACATCTGCTGGAACTCAAGGTCCTCACCCAGCTCCACCTCGATGCTGTCACCCACCGCCCTTATGGCAACTTCTTCTTAATAGAGGGGTGAAGGAGAGGGTGTTTTCTGGGTGGTCTGAGTCATGGGAGGCGGCTTGGTAACAGTGGGTTGAGTGAGAGAAGAGTGCTAATTAACCCTTTGTAGGAAAACCCTTCCCTAGATATGTTTGGCTATTGTGCTCTTCTGAGAGCTACCTTGCTCATCTTCTTTCTATTTAATAGAGCTGAGCTTGGGCTTGAACTTGTTTAAAGCATCTCTGGAGGGCATCGAATGAACGCAAGGCTACTACCTGACTGGTGGTTGGTAATTGGCTGGCGCCACTGCCTTGGAGGATGTGTAGGAATAGTTGATCTTGATATTAGGCATCTCTTTGCTAGCAGTAAACTCTTCTGACCTGTTTTAGACTGGCTAGGCTACTGGTTTCAGGAAATATTCATTGAATCCTAAGTTGGTTGGCTTGGATCGGTTTTTGGCGATGTCTGGGTGCTAATCTTCTTCGTCTAATTCTGCGGCCATGCGGGAGTAGGAAAGTTGGTCGCGAGAGTACATTTCTTCTGCACTGGAATGGGTCTTTAGGTATTCGTCCATTTGGCTTATCTGATCTATAAATTATTATGCCCCATACAAAGAGAATGGTTAATATTTTTATTTATAGCAATCCTTTGAGCAAAATAGACAAGAAATCTAAAATAGGGCAATCTAAAGCAGAGGACTTCTGTAATGATCAAAAGGTGGATTTAAACGGGCTGGGGAAAACAAAAGTAGATAAGTATGTCAAATGAGAGATAAATAAGGCGAAGAAAGTGCTCAAGAGAAAAGGAATAAAATGATCAGACAATAGAAATAAAATTTGAATTGGATAGGAAAATATGAAAAAACTAACAAATCGTCTGAGAAGTGCACATTGCGTCATTTTTAAAAAAGTATTTTTTGACCTTTTTATGGTCTATAGTACAGTACTTTTTACTACTTTTTAGTGCTTTTTAGTACTTTTTAGTACTATGGCACTTGGTTGACATCTGAGTTGCTATCAAAGTTATTAACTCCCAAGTATATAATTTTATGATGAGCCACGGCAACTCCAAAACCGAACAGCTGCTCCAGCAGCAGTCCTACCGCAAGCACCGATAAAGACTGGCCGACATCCGCCACATCATAACCACTCAGGACTTCAAACTGCCCCCCAGGTATCGCATTGGCGACAAAAGGAGGCAGATGGTTGAGAAAGCTAGGCATTAGCAGATCGACTCAGAACACAACATCTTGCAGCCTAAGATAGACTCGCTTAAGGCTGCGACCAACACTCACCTCCTGCATGAGCATTCTATTGAGGGTAGAGACCCGCAGTTCGGTCGATACGCAGCCAACTTTTAGGATGATCGGTTGGAGGTCAATTAGAACGGCAGTGAGGGTTAGGCTGTGAAGGTCATAATCCCAGGAGTTAAGCTGCGAGCCCAATCCTTCACATCGAAAGGTAAGGGGTCATACCTGCCTTGGGTGAAGCCCTAGCTTTCGACCAAATACGAATCCAACAAACTGATAGACAAAAAGGTACTTTCAAGCAAGGAGAAGAGATCGCAATCTTTCAACGCAACGCTGAGCCAAAAGGTGATCGGAGATGTGCTCTAGAAGAAAGAGCGGTCGATGTTCATCGAGCCAGAGCGCAACGAGAGGCGTTAGATTCTGCATAAGGGGAGTCTGATCCTCTCAGCACAGCAGTCCTGCCTGCTGGAACTGTCCCTGCTGTAAGACCGGATGCTGCTGGCGGGCTACCTGATGGGCACTCAGAACCACTGCATCAAGCAGATTCTGAGTGCCGACAGGACGCTCCAGCTCATGCAGGATTGGCACGGTAGGTACGACTAGTTCTGTGCGAAAGTCACCCTTGAGCAGATCAACTAGCGCTATGAGGTCATTAGATTTCCCACTAGGGAACCAAATGCCAAAGTGAAGGAGAAGGCTGTCGGTGAGGAAGTGGTCAAAGAAAAGGCCAAGGTGCAGCAAGAGTTTTTAAAGCGAAATTACTATACCCTGCTCAAAAACGAAGAGGAGATTTCATTGGGAAAAAAGGATAAGCCTACGATAAGTCATTAGAAGGTGCAGTAGATCGTGGAGAGGCTGGCCGCCCCTAAAACTTATGTGCCCAACCCTCCAAATGTACCCAGAAAGACCCTACAACCACCGCAACCTTCCCGCCCTCCAACATACCCAGAATATCCAGCATCCTCTAAGATCATTATCAATGTTGACGGTTCGAGACTAGCCGAGAAAAAGAGTAGTGACAAGAGCCAGGAAGAATCAAAGATCAGGCTTTCGTAACTTTCCTTCAAGTAGTCCTATAAGTAGTCAGCTGGCAACCAGCCCCAGAGGTACCCATAGCACAAGATCACCATCAAAAGGACTGATTCCATGGACTACTCGAAGTAGAGCAGGAGCGCCCATAAATTGGGAAAGGACAGCCTCGTGCTGTCAAGTATGGCGAAGGAGGTCTAGAAAAAAGGCTACTCCGCACTCCACAACAACATAGACGAATAAGGTGTTGAGTATCTGGACGGCTAGGACTAATACGGGCAAGAATAGTTTGAGAACCCTTCCGCGCTGGCCGCATCCAAACAATCCGGTCTGGCCACGTCCAAACAAGAATCCAACCCTAGCAAGCTGACCCTCCAGAACAAGAGCGTACCCAAGCGGCCCAAGGATATCTAGGACAACGCATAGGCTAGCGCCGAGTATGCCTAGGAGTTCGAGTAGAACTACGATGAAACCTTTGACCTGTAGCCCAACCCACCGGCTACACATCCCTCAGGTACCCTCCCCCCAGGTACCCTCCCCCCAGGTAGGCCAGTGGGGAAGTAGAAGAAGCAGAGCAAGCAGGCAAGCAACTAAGAGGATGAATACGGATAGTCCTTCTAGGCATGATTGTAATATTTCTATACAGACCAATCCGATTCACATGAATAGCTGAAAGCCAATACAACCACTGCAGTTATTACGCTTAAGAGAACACCTAAGGAGCTTGATATCTTAATACAAGCAAGTGGAATGTTAATACAAGCAAGTGGAATGTTAATACAAGCAAAGTAGAGGAGTTGGCCAATCATTTCGCATCAGACTTGATATCTGTGATGATCTTGTCCTAGAAGGCCATGCGTTCGGGGTCCTACGTGATCAGTTCCTGGTGGCGCTGGCTGTCGAGGACGGGCAGCTCCTCAATGACCCTGGACTTGGAGGAGTTGAGGTTGGTGCTGTTGTCCAGGTTGTCCGGGCCGGCCCAGTTGTCGTCGAGCTCGAAGTCTTTGCGCTTGTTGCAGGAGGCCTTGTGCGCCTCGATGAGGTCATAGCGTTCGTAGTGGGTGGGGTCGTAGGGACACTGGGCGTACTGGTCGCCGTTGCTGTACCTGCTCTTGCACCTGCTGATGTGGGTGAGCAGGCGGTCGGCCTCCATGATGTGCGCGTTGTTGAAGGGACAGACCACGCTCTCGATGAGTTCGGTCTTGACCGTGAAGTACCCCAGGTTGCTGGCCTCCTCCGCCAGGCTCTTCTCCTTCTTCTTGGCAGGCATGGTCTGGATGGTCGCGATCGAGTTCACGCTGCTGTTCGGGTTCTTCTTCTTCTTGGTCCCGCCGAACCGCCCCACCTCCTGCACCCCGCGCTCCCTCTCCTACGTCCGCACTGAGCTGGACAGCAGGAGGGAGGGGTCGTTGTCGGGGTACCTCTAGAAGGCCCTGGCGAAGCTTTCGTTGGGGTCCGGAGCCTAGACATATTTCTTCTTGTGGCCCTTCTGGCTCCGGTACTCCTCGATCCTGCTCTCGTCAACTCGCACGTTGCTGTCTTTATAAGGGTTATGCCAGCTGGGGTGGCCCACTTCTCTGCGGATCTGCCTGGCTTCGGTGTTGGTCTACTGCCCTGGGTGGTAGCTGATAGGTTTCTGCTGCTGTTGGGAGGAGTAGGGGGGGATTTGAGGGGTGTTTCTTTGTTGATGGGTGCTTGAGTGCTGGGAAGGTGGGTGCTGGGTGGTTGGGTGGTGGTAGATGTCCTGGGATTGGTAGTTGGGCTACCTGCTTTTCTAGCTCGGTTCCTTGTACCTTTAGCTGGAGTACTGAGTGTTGCTGCGCTCCTCCTTGGTGTACTCCCGGTGGGGTTGTGAGTTGCCTGACTGCTGCTGGGCAAAGTGGGAATGGTAGTTGTTCTGATTGCCATAGTTCTGCACGTAGGGCGGGAAGTGGGAGCGATAGCCGGGCTGATGCACATACTGCCCGTTCTACGAGAGGAAGTACTGCTGGGCATACTGGTAGTGCTGCCCAGGGTACACCTCCTGGGGGAAGTTGGCCGCCGGGTGCAGCCCTGCCACATAGCCGACGCCCTGCTGGCCGTACTCTGGCTCCTCCTAGTAGGCATCATCTTAATAATGTGGGTGAGTGTAGTTGGGGTGCTGTTGGTGGTAGTTGAGGTGGTTGTAGTTGGGGTGGTTGTGGTTGTAGTGGTGGAAGTGGGTGGGGTGGTCGTATGCCCAGTTGGCGTACTCTATGTGCGGCTCCACGTAGTTGTGAGGCTGTTTGTAGGCCTGCGGGTATTTGTAGTTGTTGCTCATGGCGGTGACTGTGCTGGATGGAGTGCTGCAGTTAAATTCTCGTTTCTTATAGAAACAGCCACTAATATGCTTCCTACCTACCTATCTACCATTATAGACAATCATCCACTGATATAGTGGGCCGCTGAGATTGTAGGCATAGATAGATAATCATCACTGCAGGGTTGGATAGATAATCATCACTACAAGGCTGGAAGTGGCACCTGGCAGTCTATCTAATAATGTATGTAAGTTGGCTGGTCTTTTCCCTATCAAATACTACATAACTAACAGTAAGTCTTCTGAACTCAACCCTCAAGCCACCTCCATGCACCACAATCATCACAACCAGGACAGTCTAACAAATACAGCACAACCAGCACAATCTAAACAAATTACCAACGAGCACCACCAATACTAAACTATTATCTAATGTGCTGCTCTTATTAAGGATCTAATGTGCTCTCTTATTAAGATCTAATCTGCTGCTCTTATTAAGGGGGTTATTAAGATGGGTTATTAAGGTAGGTTATTTAGGTGGGTTGTTAAGATGGGTTATTAAGGTGGGTGGGTGATACAGATGGGTAGGTGGGATCAATCCTGGCCGTCCTCCTGCTTGAGGTTCTCCAACTAGCTACCCCACAAGGTACCTCTCTGCGGTAGTTCTCGAGCTCCTTCCTCAGCTTGGTGTTCTCGTCCTTGACCTTCTCCAGCTCGGACTTGAGCTTGAGGGTGTCCACCTCGACGGGTGCGCCCAGGTTCTTCTTGATGTAGTCGATGGAGTTGTTAGGTTTGTCGCTCTACTCGTAGAGGCCGACCAGGGCGCGGGTGAGGTGGTCGATCACTCCGGTCTTCTCGAGGTACTTGCGGAACTCCTCCTTCTTGCTCTCGGTGGTCTGAGTGGCAGCAGGGGTACCTGGTAGCTCATGGAATATAACTTAAATTCAATTATAGTCAGGCTAGGCCCATCTAAATATTATTACTGTTAAGTGCCTGCTTCAAGGGTTGCCTTCAAGATTTCAGAGAAGACTCCATATAAGTTGAGCAGAGTTGAGAACTTGGCAAGAGCAAGCTGCAGACACAGTAGGTGGCAGGTGATGATTAATGTAATTTGGACTGAAGTGTTGGTTACATCATACAAGCTCAAGATGCCCCATATAAACAGATAGAGGTTGTGACCAAATAGTCACTTTGAAAATAAAACAAAACCGCATACAATAAAAGATACAAGTATACCCAATCCCAACTCAGGCATGCTCACTCGGATTTTCACACCCTATTCATCTATTCATCCCACTAGCTGTATTCATCCAGCCAACTGCCTCATCTGCCCAACCTGCTGCAAGTAGCCCAGCCATATTGATTGTGACCGGCAGATAGAAATCATGGGCGGATTGGCGTGGTAACAAGCTTATAGAATCATGTAATTCGCACTGCAAATTGACACCATAATTGCAAATGTATAAAACTCTAGCATGTTTAAAGTCGATCACAGTCCTCACCCTGATCTGGATTAATGCCAAAGCAAATCGCCTCTCACACTGTGTTGACTAATAAACCTTATGCGTTGAGGAATGGTGAAGTCGAGATGTTCATTCCCAATCTGAAGGCAAGGGCCAATACCAAGGTACTACGCAAGAGGAAGCTTATCAAGAAGGACCCTAGGGTTTACATTTAGGCCAAAACAATAGTCAACAGTGACAGCAAGCCTGTGGATATTCCTAAATAGGCAGAAAAGAAAGATATACCCAAATAGGCAGAAAAGAAAGTTGTTGCCAAGAAGGTAGAAAAGAAAGTTATAAAGCTCAAGAAACCCAAAAAAGTAGCCAAAAAGCAGACGAAGACCTAGTCATCTTTATCCAAGAAGAAAAGCAGCTCTAAAACCATTAAATACGCAAAGGGAATAAGGACCAGCTTGAGACTGAAAAACTACAAAAGGGTGAGCAACTTGAAGGGCGAACTAATACAAACTGAAAGACTGCGGCTTAGCAGCAAAAGCAAGAAAAAGTCACAAAAGGGATTGAGCAAGAGCAAGGAAAAGAAGCAAAGAATGCCCAAGTAGGGCCAACCTCAGCCAGCTAACAAGAAAGGATAAAAAGAAGGAGGCAAATAGACCAACCCAAGATCAAGTAAACGCGACAAGTTATCAAGGCAGAATCTCATGACAAGACTGCTTACCAGGAAGAAGGCCAGCAATAGTCTTTCAGTTCCCAAAATCAAAATCATCCCTGTCAAGCCCAACAAAATCACTGAGACTAACCCTCCGCTTTCGTCCTAGCTGAGTAACTCGATTGTCTCAAGCCAAAGCTCTATCGCCAACAGCAACCCTCCACAAGAAAATCGGCTGAAGTCAATTGCCGAACTCTAGCGCATCCATCGCAGCCGCCACCAAAGGATCTTCTTGCTCAAAGCCTAGCGTAAGGAAGAAGGGTGGACCTTCCACGTGATCGGGACAACAGGGAGGATCTACACAACCAAGGTGTCGACTTCCGTGACCTGCACTTGCTTCGACTTCCGCTCCAAGAGAAAGCCTTGCAAGCATATCTACTTTATTGTGACTCAGATCGCGCAAAACGAAAAAATACTCTAGGGATTCACAGACAAGGCCAAGATACCAGAGGCTGCCTTCAATGAACTCAACTAGAATCTCTACAAAAGGCTCAAAGCGAGGATCGAGGGGAAGAAGTAATCTGAGGAGAACAAGGAAATCGATTTGAAAGATGACAAGGATTGTATTATCTGCTTCACTTAGATGGACCAATCTGAGGAAACTTTGGAGGACTGCAACACCTGCAAGAAGTATTTTCATGGGTCGTGTATCAAGAAATGGAGAATGCATAACAACAGTTGTCCTCTTTGCCGCAGCGTTTTCGCCTCCCCAGAGGGGGAACTAGATCCTTTGTAGAAGTTCTAAGACCTCAAGATTTGATCCCTCCAAATTGCAATCTATTTATCTTTATTACACTCTACCTGCCCTCTTTTTTCTTTCACTCCAAAGGGTGGCTATCTGGCTGGAATATGTTTTCTCTTTTGAAATGGGGATTTAAAGCCCTCGAAAATTAACTGCAAGATGCCTCCAAATCGGACATAGATGCTTCCTTTCATCCTTTCGCTTACTAGGTGGATTGGGCTGCTGCTGGCTCAAGGAAGAGTGGTTATAATTTTCAGTCTTTTTTGGTTTACCTCGTCAAGAAAAGACTTCAATCATTTGTATCTTACGATTAGCACTAACTGCTTCATCCAGATTTGATTCCATCCCGAGATTTAAAACATTGGAGCTCAAGCCAAGCACTAGATGTGCCAAAAGACATACTCAATGCTTCTTTATCGGTGAATCAGACATTAAATAAAAAAAATCACCATATTAATATTTCCTCAATCTCCTCTGCTATCTTTTCCAGCTCTTCAGGGTTCCCCTCAATGCCGAGCTTCAGCTCAGGAACCACGTCTTCCTCGAACAGACCCTCCAACTCATTCGCGATGCTGATCGGCTCAGATTTGTGCAGATCTGTTGCCTTGTGCGGCTTCTGCTTCTGCTCGACAGACTGCACAAGTTGCTGGCCAGACTCGCATTAAGCTAGTTTTTCGATTCTAGTCCTAGTGCGGCCCAGGGTGATTCCCAGCTTCTCACTCACTTTTTCGAGAGTGCTGGAAGTGGAGGTCAAGTTGAACTTCTTTTTGGTGGTACGCACTGGCTGCTCCTCGGGTTTCATCTCTTTGTAGAGTGAGAACTTGAGTTCCTACTTGGAATCTGCCAGCAACTTGCTTATCTTTCTGGGGACTTCTCTTTTCTCCTCGATTTGGATGGTGATGCTGCTGCTGAGGTTTTCTTGGAAGTAGTCAGTCTGACTCTTGGAGTCCATCTTCTGCATTGACTCACAACCCCTCAGCACTGGATTGTTGTTGGTTAGCTCGCTGGTGTTTATGGAGTTCCTGGGCTCGCTGCTGAGGTGGATGGCTTGCTTGCTGGCGTTTACAGCGGTAAAGCTGCCACGGTTGATCCTGCCGCGCCATTCCAGCAGTTTGACGGCCTCCTCGATAGTGCAGACATTGATGGCGCGCTCCCATTCGTTCATCTCGCTCTCGACCATGGCAAGGAAGGCCACCACGAACTCCTTCTCCCCCTCTGAGCCACTCCTCAGAGGCATCTGGGGCTAGCTGCTGAAGACGTCCTCGTTTATCCAAACCCGGGCCTACTTCTTCTACAGAGTGATCATTCCGCTCGTTGGCCGGAAATACCCGTAAATCCTGCTCAGAGTGAAGAAGCCTTTGAAAATTTGAAGGAGCTGCTCGTAAGGGTTGCCCAGTTTGCCCTGGTTGAGCCTTTTGAAGAAGTTGCGAGAGAACTTGGGAGTCTGCACCAAAAGCCATCTCTAACTCGAATGCACAACCTACACGAGAGGGACAGCAGTGCCCTCGATATTGTTCCGAGAGGAGTAAGAGTGACCAAGCCCGGGGGTTGGGAAGAAGGTGGATTTTCTGAGGCAGAGGTCTTTCAGATTAAATAAAATAGAGGGGTGTTGATGCAAGTTTGATCGGCTGTGGCTGTAACTAGCTGCGTTTTGATGGAAATCGGTTTCCGAGGAATGTTTTTTGAGCATTGTGAAGGCCGACACAAGCTGTCAATATATTGTATTATAGGGAAAACGGGAAAAATTGATAATAATTGACTCCCAGGCAGCTCCCTCTTCGTTAATGTCACCTTTCGACCCTTTCCAACTTTCTCTAGAGAGTGGCTCACCCTTTCCAATGTAATACCACTCCCATGTGAGATTATGGCTTTGCTTCTGCCCTATTTCCACGCACTTTTTATAATATATGAAGATTTTAGTCGCCAAACTATCTATCGAAGCTAATCTATAAAATGGACTAAGCCCACATTTAAACATTCAAAAGTGTTTTTGTCTGATTTCAAACGAATTTACATGAAAAACGATATTGGTTGTTTTTTATCTCAATCAAAAAATCATCTTTCGTAGCTTCGCTACCATAGGCTACCATAGGTTTCGGGAGAGATCCGTTTCAAGATCTTTACTATCCCGATTAAAGTCTCAATTGATTGATGGCATACTTCTGAGTAAAAGATCAATATGCTTAAACAAGAATAGATGAAATAAGATCCTGTTTTGAGGTCATTACAAATAAAGCAAAGACATGAGAAGGACGAAAGCAAATTGTTAGTTAATTACCCATTTTCTGCTGTTTTTGAGGTAAGATGGGAATTAGGATTACTTTTAGAAGTCAAATATTCTGAATTAAGATAATGTAAAAAAACAAAGTAAAAGTGGCCATGAAGAAAAGGTTAAATATTTATAAGAAGATAATCTTGAAGGCGATGATGGATCTCTTCAAAACGGGAGAAACTGTAATACAATAAACAATAAATAGAGAATGTTTGATAGATAATAAATCGGGTAAGGTAGTATTTTAAGAAATTAGTTTTTCAATAGTGTAAATCGATTTGCTATTTTCGCATCTAACTATATTACATCATATCCCATTACAGAGATGATTGAGACACTCAAACAGTTCTTAGCTATTACTCCTTAAGATCTCAAGAAGCCCGTTTTTACCAAGCAGAAGGGCGATGTCTTTTACTTGCTGCTCAATAGTAAGGCAAACACCTTCACCAGAACTTCTGTCAGGCAGATTCATGCTGAGCTAGACAAGATCTAGGCGAACGAAGGCGCAACCGCTATGGTGACTGTCTCTTTGTCCAAACTTTTCAGTGGAGGGTTGGATCTCAAATATATCTCCAATTTGGAAGTATAGGACCAAAGGTATATGACTTTAGAATTTATCGCTCTTTTCGGTAGAATCTCAGTTCTGCCTTTCCCCACTTTTTGCCTAGTGAGGGGCGGAGCAGTAGCAGGAGGCACTATGTTTGCTTTTGCCCACGACTATGTCTATGTAGGAGGCAATGCGATGTTCAGTACAAATGAGGCTCAAAATCAGCTTCATTTCCCCGCTGGAATGCTAGCAGTAATCAAGAAAAGGCACCCCTATCCCAGTGCTCTGAGAGATATGGTGATATTTTCCAAGCAGTTCCAAGCAAAATAGGCCCTTTAAAACAAATTCATCGATGGAATCTTCAGCGAAGAATAAGCCATCTCTACAATCCACTCAAAAGCCAGTGAAGTCAGTTACCTCGGCGATTCCAAAGAAGTGCTGAAGAAAATAAAATGCGAACTCCACAAAGAAGTCGTTATTGGCTGCTTCGAAAAGCAGGTTAGCCCCAATACGATCGCATTCGTCAAAATGAAGTAGTTCCCCAAATTGTGATTCATCTCAATTAATTTCCAAGGTTTAATAAGCCATCAATATCATAACTCAAACTTATGACTTTTCTCAATCAAAGTCTTTCCTGGGCGATATGCCTCTTTCGCTTTGGTTTTAGGGCTGTGTATCTTTTCTTTGAGTCCTATTTCTGCACTTCTTTCGATAGAACTTGCTCCTGCTTTTCTCTGTAATTGTTGATGCCCTATCTTTAATGATTTCCATTTGGTAGTTCCTGTAAAAAAGTGCGTCGATCGCACTGATTCTGCCTCTAGGAGAAAGCATCAATTGTCCGTATTTGCTCGTTTCTTCCACGAACTCTTCCATCTTCTTCTTGGAGAGCTAAGATTTGACATTGGCTATCTTTTTGAGCATTTTGATATTTTCCACTGAAATCGCTAACTCCCTTCGATATTCTTTGTAGTTGTTCTTCAAACTCTTTTTGTGTTGACTTTCTCCTGGCTATGTTTAGAAGCGCACAGGCCTTCGCTAAATATCCATGATTTTCCTCATAATCCTCAAATTCTACTCAGCCCGGTACATATCCTGCGTCCTTTGGCTTTTGCCCTTTTTTGGCATCTTGAAATTGCCCTTACTCCAAACGCTATCTATCTTCGGCTTGCAATGTATCAGTTTCATGTAATGGGAAGAACGATGAAAGATGTCTTCATGGAAGCCCGTCCTTTGGTTTTTGAGGTGAGGGTTAATCATTTGTATAAAATTATTCTGCTTTAATAAAATGAGTGATTAGTATCGAGTCGAGGTTTAGTAAAACTCCTCGGAATGGAACCAAATCACGACTCAGCTGCAGTTCACCACCGCTAAACCTTCGATAAAGGTGATCAACCTCTTCAAATACAACATCGCAATGTAGAGAAGTTCCAAAGTACGCAACTCTGTAGCTTAGGATACATCTATCGACGCTTTTATCAACATCACTGACCTCAACTCCTAATTCAAGCAAAAGGCTGTCTAGAAAACCATTCCGCTTTAGGATCTGATTTTCATTTGCGGACATTTTAGCATCGAAAAGTACAAGTTACAAACTTCGAAGGTATTCCACTTGTTGCTCTGTGAGTTAGCCTTAGGCAAAATAGGGCTCTTTTCTGACGGCCTCTCGTAGGCTGATAGCTTGCTTATATAGCCTGATAACCCTTCAGAACCCTACCACTACAATGTGCTCATTAAAAACCAAGCGCAATACTTAGTGAAGTATGAAATCGCATTCGTTTTGTAAAACGATAATGCAGTCAAACAGATACCTCTGATGTGTAGTCTCTGTTCTTTCCGAGCTGCTGATTTGTATTGCATAGATGAAAGAAAGCATTATTGCGAACATTGCTCATCTTACGTCCATCCTACTCCTGACCCCAAGAAAACCAAACTGGTACCTCCCCAGCATGAGCTCTAGCCAATAACGAGGACCAACAGTCTACCCCTCTGCGAACTTCACACATAAAGACACGAATTTTACTGTTTGGGCTGCGAAAAGTACATCTGCCCATAATGTGCAAAGCAACCTTTGCATAATAACAATGAATATCATACTGTTAGGCCCATTGAGTACCTCTACTCCTAAAAGCATTAGAGCAATACGCGGGTGAGGCATAAGCCAAGGTAGAAGCTGAAGAAGCTGCTGGCTGCTGCTTAGTAGAAGATGAAGCAAATCACCAATAACTACGAATAGGTGAAGAGTAGACTCTAGAAACTGATAAAAAAGGCTCTGTAATAGCTCTAATTCATGTACAGGCAGAGATCCTTGCAGATCCAAAACGACCTAATCCAGCTCGAATTCTAACTCTAGAAGATAACTTGGTTCAGCTAGTTCGTAAAGAAGCAGGAAGAGGGGCTAAAACCCCTGCACTACTTCAAGATCCAGGCTAGGTACCTGTGAGCCTATGTAGATATGAGTATGAGATGAAGCAAATACAGATGAATCGGTTTGGCAGTTCTTTGGGGGTGTTGCCAGATTTGGATTTTTATTGTGTGGTTGAGGTTGGCACCACTGAAGAGATTGTGGCTTATAAGCAGAATAGCTAAGCTAAACGGAATGATTATGCCTCCGACTCTCCAACTCCTTCTAAAACAATCCAAAACCAAAGCCCCTCCAATAAAGGTTAATCCCATCAAAACAAAAACTTGGTCAAATTGCTGAGCTTTAACCCTAACTGCCAGCCAGTGCAGTTGGGAGAACTGAGCCTTCAACTCGAGAGCAGCGGAATCGGCTTCTTCAAAAGTACCTTGGCTTTAACTTAGTCAGAAATCAGAGTAAATGACTTGATGATCTATCTTTTGGTAAAGTGGTTTATTATTTTAATAATGATAACGCGTTTCAGGTTGAAATCTTTGAAAAGAGTCATTACTCCAGTATTCCAGCAGAGACATACAAAAACAAGTGGCCTTTCGACAGTAGTCTGCCATAGTTATGGCCTCTCAAAGCAGATAAAATGTTCTTTCGTCAACATACCCATTGCGAGTAAATACCACCAAGCCTAGCTTCCCAACAAACTCAACCAAATTCTGTAGCTGCTTGAGTTCGAAAAGACCATGAATGAAAAAGCTGTCCTTCTGTAGTACCTCACTGACCTCATTGTTGAAGACCCCAAAATAATCTTATCCAGGGACCAAAGGGCACGCATTATCAGACAACTCAAACTATGGGAGGGTAGAAAGGGGAGATTCGATAAGGTAGCCACTGTAGTTTGGGTGATTCATCGTTTAGGCTTCCAGAAAGAGCTCAAACATCTCTACAACTAAATCGCTGATAGATTCTAAAACGATGAATGGTACGTCAACTTCGATGAGTCTCTCAAAGCTCTCGAGGCTTTCACTGACCTCTAGAATGAATAGCTAAAAAACTACATCTATCCAAGAATAGAACGCAACATTTCAATTACGGTGTGGGAGTTTAATATGGTGGTTTATAAGCGCATTGTGGTTGCGTTGCTGGAGGGTGGGAGGATAGAGTCTTAGATTTGGGAGAAATTGGAGGACCACATTTTGAAGAATTTGGGGATGGAGTATTCACTGAAGACAATAACTGACATCTTTACTTGCTACGCCTTGGCCAAAAAGGGGAGTGATGTCTTTTTCCAAATGATCCAAAAAGCCGTGTTTTTGGGACATTGGTATAGCTACGATTTGAAGCATAAGATACTGCCAGGCTACGATCAAACAGGCGAATTCTACGCATTATTGGTAGAAACTTACTCAATAGTGAAGAAAAACTGCGACATCCTCTTGTTGCCCAACTTTTTGGAATACATCTACGAAGGCGTGGCCAACCGCAAGACGAACTATCAGCATCTCTCTTCCTTTACTAAATTGATTGAGTACCTCCCAGGGCTGTTTGAAGAGGAAGACGAAGATGAAATTATTGGCAATTTGCTTTAAAATAAGAAACCTACCTCCATCACTTACAAGGAGGTCATCTAGTTCCATGATATGATGCATAGAAAGGGGAGGACTGTGCCATTGCCTTTGCATAGGCACATAGAAAAAGTTTTGCTTTCGGATATCCGAAAGAGGTTTATTCCTCCCTCTAAGGTCTTAGAAATTAGTTAGGAGCTTTTGGGAAAGGGATATGTTTTAGATAAAGAGGACCTCTTTTCAGCCATAGACTAATCTGTTTCGGCCACTTACAAATATTTAGAGGGTTAAGAAGCAAGAGCTGTCATTGAGCTATCTTTAGTGTCCAAATTTCTGCCCTAGAACATTAAAAAGACACTTGCCCTGCCAGGAAAAACAGCTACTAAACAAACCTGATATCAATAAACAGTCATATATCAAATAATCTTGCTTTTAAGCTCTAAGTCAGCAACTAAATCGTAAATGTTACAAGACAAATAAAATAAAGATCAGCCACTTTGTGGATGAGTATTTAGCCTCTGCTCAATAGTTTATCTTAGCGAAGACTCCACTTCTGAAAGCCTGCTCGAAGACATAGATCTTGCTGAAGTAGTAGCGCTTTGTCTTCTCTTCAATCCGAGACAGCATCAGGTCTCTGATAATCACCTTCTCCTAGAAATATTTTTCAAGAAGGGGTCTGAACTCAGGGTAGTTGAACAAATCTTCGTAGTCTTTCAAGTTGATGCATTTTTTGTGCTGGATTCGGTAGATTATTGGAATTGTGTTGAAATTTTATTTTCTGTAGAATCTTTTGAGGAAGGAAAGGAAGGAAGTTCTGAAGCTTGGTAAGAAATTTTTGGTGGGGTAGGGTTCTTTATTGTTTTTGCGCTTTTTTGGTTTTGGTGAAACGTTTGAGGCGCTGTAGGAAGATTAGTCAGGAAGCGAACTTTACTCTGATTCCAAGTTTTTAGGAAGTTAGACTTATGTCTCTTTGACCAAAGCTTGTGGTTTTGGCACAAAAGAAGGAACTTCTGTTGAAAGATTGCTCCTAAACTGAGGCATTTAGCTTAACAAGAGCTCCTAATCTCCTAAAACCAAATGGTGACTATTGTCAACGATCCATGTTTCCTCCTCTTGCTTTTCAAGAAATTCTATAAACAGGAGGTTAGAAGAAGACTCTTAAGGGTAAGTTGGCAGGAATTCCTAGTCCAGAGTGGTCATTTAATGGGCGGTTCTCAGCTTTTCAATGGGCAACATCACTCAAAATTTATTATCTGTAGCAAATTATTAAAGAGATTTTAACAACCCTAATAATCTCTCTCACATTATTTCAAATCAATTCTGATAAAAGCCAAAATTAAAAATGACACTCAAAATCAAATGTGCCCATTTTCCACCCAAACCCTACAAATAACTTTATTCTAAGATTGATATCTAATCCAAGTAAATTAGGCTTATTATTTATAAGGCATGAAGAAAGAAGTGGCTCTTGATGACATATACATAAACATCAGCCGATTGCCAAACCCCGCCAGTCAGGAATCCTTGGAGTCCCTTCCCAAAATCTATGGCAACATCAAACACAGGATCTATACCAATAAGCACAAGTTTTATTAGGTTATGGAGAAAAGTTTTAAAAGGAAACGCGATAAAAAGAGTGAAGAAAAAAGCTTAGAATCCAAAAGATCAGCGAAAAGACTTATGAAATAAAAGTTTTATGACAGAATTGAGAGGGAGGCTAACAAAGAACTAAAATTCTCAGTGTCAAAGAATAAGATTAAAAAGCACCCAAATAAAGAGCTGTGGCAAGGCAACAATACAACCCAATAAATCTAGTAAGCCAAAATCCTAACTTTGAAGAAACAAACACACGACCAACAACCCTCCAAACGCAAAATCAAACTTCGTTTGAATGCGATGGCAACCTAATCTTCACCCAGACTAGAAGCAAGACCTTAAACTCTCTCATAGCTGGTAGACAGCAAGATCAGGAAGAGTATTAACAATCCTTTGGTGAAACTTTACAAAAAGAAACATCAAAAGCTGAGTCTGAATGGAAGCGACTAGTAGATTAGGGAGTCCGCCTTTGAAGGCAGCTTTGAAAATTCCCCAAAACATCGCTATATCCCCAAATATCTCATCCGAAATGCGGGGCTGAGGAAATCAGGGGAACAGCGGCTAGTCAGCAGCTATTAGAAGGAGCTAAAAACTGAAGCAAACAGCCTTGCTTAGTCCGAACTGAAAAGAGGCATCAATAAAACTGAATTCGGCAGAAGAATCACAGAGAACAGCTTTGAAAAGATGAGTAAACTTATTCCTATCGACTAAAACGACAAATTCAAAATACCCCACAAAGACCAATACAAACAGTTTACAACTGCCTACCAGCCAATCAACCCCAGTTTCAACCTTAGAACTCTCAGCACAAAGCAAACATTTCAAATCATCTCCTCTGAAAAGTCAGTCTATTTCGGATAGTTTAATGGCAGTATGCACGGCTTTGGGCTATTGATCACTCCAGACTGCGTCTATGAAGGCTACTTTTAGAACGGGCAGAAGGTGAAAGGCAGCTAGATGAATTACGATGGTATTTACACTGGCAATTACTCTAATAACTTGCGTGAAGGAAACGGGAGACTCTATTGGAACAATGGATAAATCTATGATGGCGAATGGAAGGCAGGAAGGAAGAACGGTTTCGGGGTTTGGAGGAACTCAGAGGGCGATAGCTACGAAGGGCAGTGGGCCAATGGAAGGCAGTAGGGCGTCGGCACAAGGAAGCGCAAAAACAACATCTACAAAGGTGAGCTGCTCAACGGCATCAAACACGGAAAAGGAGAGTAGTATTTCTAAAACGGAGATCACTACAGAGGCTCATACCAGCACGGCAAGCCCCATGGATTTGGCAGATACGAGTGGAAAGACGGCAGCTATTATGAGGGGGAGTTCGTAAACGGGTACAGAGAGGGTGAAGGGCAGTTGCAGGAGAGGAGTGGCAGCACTTACAAAGGTAATTCACTTGGTATGTTAGTAAAGGCTCTTTCAGGAGAGATTTTAAGCATGGCGTGGGTTAACAGATTTAGCAATCAGGGCACAAAGTCTCAGGTATCTTCCAGGACGGCGAATTGGTCTAACTATCCCAGCCATGATCTCCTCTAAACATTTGCCCTTAATCATTGCATATTAGCCCGAAAGAGAATGATGAAAAGAAGGCAGCTATTGCAGATATATATTGAGAGTGAAACCTTCAAATTATAGTCATATCATTAGGTATGCTAAATTATTTATAGCTAATTACTTTGCTCTTACAAGCATGCGATTTCTTAGACGATTTCGGGAGGCTGTTGGCCAAAGGTCTCTTTCAAGGGGATGGTCGCGATAAAGGCGAGCAGAGATAAAGCAGAGAATAATATCATTATCGAAAGATTGAGTTTGTTGAAAGTGTTTATAATGGTATTTACTACTGAGGGACCAATAGAGCATAGTAGAGAATTTATGCCCATGCCGATTGAAGCCAGTTGAGCGGGGTAAAGTTCAAGACTATGCAAGAATATAATTTGATAGTGCAAAGCCACGCAAAACTTCATCAGAATAACCAGCGCCAGCTCCATTATCACTTTCTCACTAAAACAATCCTTGGTACAAATCTGCTTCGTCTGCACAAAGACCAGGGCAAAAAAGCACAGGAAAGTAGCAAAAAGCAGATTCAAACAGTAACGCCTTCTTTCGATCTTTTCAATATAGAAGTAAGTATAAGAGTAAGTTATCAGTTCAGAAGCATTGATTAAGATTCCGTTCATGTAAAAGTCAAACCCGAATTCGTTTATAAGCATGACTGGAGCGTAGTAGAGGAATGAAATAATAAAGTATACGATTGCGAGGCAGATCGAGATTACCCGTAGGGATTTGAAACGGATGAGGTCGAACAAAGTGAGCACTTTGGAGTTGGAATCATTTATTTGTGATTCGTATTCGCTTTTTAGCTTTTGGATGTAGTTTGCACTTAGCTTTTAATTTTTGTCGAAATTTTCGTCTTTTTAGTTGATTTCAGCGATAAACCTGAGATTCTATCTTATCTCATCAACCGAACAGAGTTTGATCAAAAACAGTGGGGTATCTTTCACAAAGAGAATGTTGAAAGCTAGGCAGGCCACCAATGGAATGAGGCCGAACCAAAAAAATATCGTTTTCCAGTCCTTTATCAAGTAAAACACCACAACCTGAAAGATGCCAGCCGCACAAAAGGCTATTTGTATAATGATGCCCACCTTCTGCCTCTTGCTGTTTTAGAGCACCTACGTAGTTACGATGAGAGCTAAGTTGAAGCACGATTAAATTCCAAAACCGATTGCGAATAGTCCGATGGAAGCAGTTGTTAGACTTTTGGCAGCCAGTGTTAGTAAGTACCCTAAAATGCTGGATACCAAGCAGATTATGAGGGTTAGTCTTCTTCCGATGTTGTCACCCAAAATGCCAGTTACCAAGGCGCCTATCAGAGTGCCCAGGAAGGGCATCCCTTTTGCCATTTAGCCGATGTCAGAGTTCTAACAATGCAGATCTCCGAACTCATTGCCCAGAGTCTTAAGCTTGCTAATCTAGGGATGCAGAAACTGAGTTCTTTCTGCCTGAGGAAGAGAACAGACATACTTGTTGCACAATGAGTTGCCTTGATTGGGGTAGGGACAGTCCGTATAAGGAGCAATAGCGAAGTAATAGGGAGATCCCAGCGAAATGAAGCCACATTGAAAACAGAGCACAGCACAGAAAACAATGATCAAAGTCTGATATCTGCCTTAAAGCCCAACTTCTTTGATAAGTTCATAGTAGATATTGCTGCGGCTGGGTTCCATGCCTTCGATATCACGTCATTATACTAAATTGATGAGTAGCTCATTATATGTCGTTTTCAGTAAAAGGCAGAAGATCGAAATCCGGCTGGTTTTATTTGAGTTTGTTATTATATCATGCCTGCTTATGTATATGGTCGTTTTATTGAGAAACGCAGCAATAGCTTTGATGTTTGGCGGATTCTTCAACAGACTGTGCCAAATGTGCCAAAAACATATCTTCATTCATTTGCATACTCAGTGGATATATTCAATGCCTCAGCAGCTAGTAAACAACATCTTTGGACAAAGGACTATGGAATATAAGCATTCGGTGTAGATGAAGACAGTGAGATCATTTCTGCCGCTTGTACCAGACAACAGTGAGATTCTATGAATGGTTCCCATCGTATTACAGGCTGTTAATAGCCACGATTTCCCCTCTTTGGCTGAGCTCATTTATCTTCGGGATCATCCTTTAATTATGTTTCTGCCAGGAATGCTGCATCGTCCTCTCCTGCTTGAATATTTCACAGGCCAGGACTATGTTGTTGGTCTGGTTGAGAACATCCTAGGGGATTTTGTTTGCGTTGTAGAAGAGGTTGACCATTTTGGCGTTGTCAAAGTGGCACAGTACAGTTGTGATGCCCACTATGCGGACTACGTTGAGGTTGATGTTGGCCCAGGTGCAGACTGCGCGGGTTACGTCCTAGATTTTGGCCTTTTCTCTGAAAGTTTCGCATTTGATACCTGACGTTTCTTTGCCCTACATTCAGTAAAATATGATAATCTTTTAATGCCAAAATAAGTATAAAATGTTAATCCAACAACATCAAAAACTGGCCTTCAACTAAAAGCCCCACTACTCAGAATCTCAAGTCATTAAACTGTCACATCTAAACTATCATCATACTCCGGTATCTCTTTTTGGAAGCGAACTAGGGACATGAGCTCAGAATGAGAACTAGATCCAAACGGCAGGAAAGAATGATCAAGAAATATTTTGTAGCATTATTTGTGAGTATGCACTGTTTTCAAATCAAATATAACTGTTAATCGTTTAAGCCAATAGTTCGAAATGATTAATCCAGAACCCACTGCCTATAAATAAACTTTGCAGACTATCTTCCACCAATCTTCAAGCAGCAAAGTCAAAATCGCCCAACTTCAATCCCTGAAATCAGCATTGAAGGCTGCCCTCAAACGAAGAAACCAATAAAAAATCATGCAAATTCCAAAACAAAGTAGTCTGAGCAGTAGCACTAAAAATAAAGAAAGAGATCTCTAAAATAGGTCGCAACGCCATTCTTCTAAATTTGGGCTGTGGTATGGTTAGCAAGAATAAGTAAACATTTTCGTGATCTCCATTTGTAAGCTCTTTGAATACAGGAAATATCTCAATAGCACTCACTATCAACTCCAAAAACTTAACGAATCTCTGGAAAAAAAGTACCAAAAGTATGTAAAATAGGCCAACTTTTAGTCTATATCAAAACTGATGCTAACTAAGCAGTCCCTTCATAAGAAGCTGAGATCTTTACTTTGTTAGTTCCGGAATCTGAGCTTTAGTCTCCAAACTTGTTCCTAGACTTTTCAGGATTTGAGCAAAGTTTATAAGGTTCAGTATTTGCAAGCAAAGGAAAAGAAGTAAAAGCAAGAAAAGAAAGAAGATACAAAAGGTCAAAAAACCACAGGATTTGAGTAATTTGAGTTCAAAAACTAAAATAGAAACCAAATCTTAGTAAACATGTGACAAATGATATTAATCCGAGAGCTAACTTTAACTAATACTTCTTATTATTTATACTTATACTTTCATTTCCATCAGATGCCATATCAACGCATTTTGATGTACATCCTTTTGAGCTCACGAGCCTCATAAGAAACCGTATGCTTCTAGTCAAGTTCTTAGAGAGGGTTGAAAACGGTCGGAGTCGTTTTTCCGTGCTAATCAGCCAAATCAAGGAAATCGATAACTTCGCTAATAGTCGTGTCTTTGACTACAATCATGTGCTTGGACAGCACTTCAAGCAAGGAGAGTAGGCACCTTTTGGCATAGAACCATGTGTCAGTGTTAAGCTAAGTTTGAGAATAGTTACCTTCTTCTGAATGGGCTAAAGAGACTTCACGATTCTACCCACTCCGAAATCATAGTTGTTTTTGGAGCAATAGAGCGTGCCTATGACCAAATTGACAATGCAGAGATGATAATGGTTGGCCTGCTTCTAAGTCTCGGCCATCTCTGCCGCCTTCTCCTCCTCAACCTCCAGCCTCTTCATAATCTCCTCAGCCTCCTCATTCTTATTCACCATGATGTAGCTAACACAAAGATTGGCGACCACGATGGCGGTCAGACTAAGCATGTTATCTGCGTTTTTGTTGACGATGGGCTCATAGTATCTGATGGCCTCGTTGTATCTCTCCAGCACGAAGAAGACATGAGCCACGTTGAGCTTCCAGGTCTAGTGGTCAGCACAGAACTATGCGCTCTGTCTGAAGAGTTTCTAGACGACTGAATAGTTTTACTTATCCCAGTAGATCTTGGCCTGAGACATGAGCACAGGAATGTACTTTTCAAGGCACTCGTCAAACTATTTGAGTGATTTCTTGATGCCGTCGTTGTCCTTGGCCAGACGGGCGTCTTGGATGCTCTTGGTGAACTGTCTCAAAGAGTCGATGTATCTGTTGGCTATAATGTCCAACTTTCTGAGAGATTCCTCAGGAGAAGCCTTTTGGAGGATTATTGCATCAATGAATTAGAAGTCTTCTTGGTTCGGCATCTTGTAGGTGAATTGTGAGTTTTAGGCGAGGACGTCTGCAGCCATGTCATAATAGCCGAATTTGCAGTATAGCAGAAGCAAGTTGCTGAAGGTTTCAGGGATGAAGGGAGGATTCTGCAGCAAGAAGTTCAGCTTTTTGAAAGATCCGTTAGGGTCTTAGTCAATATTCATCAGTGCCTGGTTCAAAAGTGTAACTGAATCGAGCTACTATTCAGATCTGGGAGGCATATCTAACAAAGCTTCTCTGGCGGCTGCGTAGTTTCTTATTGTGTACTAAATTGCAGCCTTCAGGTTGAAAGCCTCGACCAAAGCTGTCTCTTTGAGAGTTTGACTGTTTCCCACACTTTTAACCTCAATGTCGGGCGCATAAGACCCAACTCCAAGTTAAGGATGCTCCCTCACTCCCTTTTAGATGATCTCAGCTATATACTTGAGCGAAGGGGCAAGTTGCTTCTGCTTGTAGTGGCAGAGGGCAATATTGTAGGCAATTTCGCAGTCATAGCCAATAGAATTCATAGCATTGACAAACTTCTCCTTGGCTTCCTCATGCTTGCCCTCCTTGTACAAAATGCAGCCCTCATTCACCACGATATCCGAATCCTCCTGGTTGGCTTTATCTCTGGATTGGTACCCTGGCGGAGCAAAGCCTTGGCGTGCTGGATCTCGTCCTGCTCGTAACGGATCAGCGACTGGAGAAGGATCACCTTCTGCTGGTAGGTTGAGTCGTTTATGGACTGGGTTACTTTCAGCGCTTGCTATAGATCGCCGTTTTTGTAATGACTCTGAGCCAGGTATAGCTTGTATTCCGTCACCTCAGGGTAGAACTTGGAGAGCTGCTAGTAGACGCGGGCGGAGTTGAGGAAATCTTGGCTCATGTAGTAGCAATAAGCCAGAAGGGACATGGATCTGCTTCGCGGGCAGAACTGCAACTCGAAGCTCAGGTGGTTGATGGCCTGGATATCAACTTTCTTACGTCCTGGTACTTGGCTTCTTTAATGAGGGTGTAGATAACTTTGGTCCTCTGTCCGTCAGCAATCTTGTTTTGTTGCATTTTTGAATTTTAAAGTAAATTATAGCACCCAAAATAAATAAAATCCCTATCCTGTCCGAAAAGATCATTTTAATTGTAAAAGCATCAGAGAATGGCACCTTCTTGCTTTGTCATTCAAACTTTATAATAACCTGAGTTATGCCCATTTTTATGTATGGAAGACCCTGGAAAAACTGAGGAAGGTAATATTGCTGCAAACGAAAAAGTTGTTGAGGCCATGAGTGCTGGCGAAAAGAAGAAGAATGAAGGGAAAGCTATGGAAGAGTTGCTCACCTCTGTAAGTATTTGATCACTTAGTTGTAGGACCTACTCAAGGCGATTGAAGACAGTTTCCTGAAGATGGGAACCAACCTTCAAAGTTTCACTAAAAAGGTCACTGAGATAAAGCAGTCATATGTTTCAGAGAATACCAAAAAAAGAGTAAAAAGGAAGATTCCCAGAAAAAAACCTGCAGCCTCTAAGGAGTTGCTTAAAAATGAAGAACCAAGCTCAAAAGAAAACGCTGAGAATGATATCAATCAACAAAAAGAAGACATTTTCGAGTATAGCCCATCACTCTTTATTCTGGACTAGCCACCCTTGAAAAAAGAGGTTCCATAGACAATCGATTTGACATACACTTTGAACCCAACCCTGGATATCGATATGAATGACTGGTTTTTAGAAACCGAGCAGGAAAAAGACAAATAGCCATTGCAAAAACAATTTTATGAGCACGAGCTAGCTAGACTCAAAAGGAGCGATCCTTCAGCACGGGAAAGCGACATAAAAAAGTTCATTTAGAGCAGCTGGGCTCAAATGGGTGAGGCGGAAAGGACCAAATACTTCTAGAACTGCAACAAGAAGAAAGACCCCAGTAACACAAAGCTGGCTAAAAAGGCGGTTGAAAAGACTAAGGAAGAAGATCTCAACAAGTTTAGTCGGTTTTTGGACAAGAAGGCCAACAAACCTGGGGTTACTGCAGTTGAGACTCCAAAACCGAAGAAATAGTATATTGCAAATGCCCAGGCTGAGTAATCAAGTGCAAAGAATGTGAGTGCGAGTCTATTGCTTTCAGCGCTTTAGAAGAACAAGTAGGCGAAAGAATCAACCAACTTGTCGGGGATTGGATGGACGTTCTAGAACTTCTAGATTTGATTTCACTTTCGGGTAGTATTATTAAAAAACGAACTAATGTTTTGCACTGTTCGCAGTGAGGGTATAAGTGAGTGGGTGTTGGTTTGGCCTGGCTTTTATGAATTGGAGACTCCAGTTGAAAAAATGCATCATATTTTGTGAAAAATCATATAAAATCTAGCCTATCACGACTAATCTTTCATAATTAACTTATAGAAGAATTCCATGCTAGACCAAAAGC